>Ga0187866_1002064_pt1 | contig 17270 bp, 14 predicted proteins | sample June2016WEW_11_1_3_FD_133013 | JGI IMG/M metagenome (GOLD analysis project Ga0187866, IMG submission 133013) | Peatland microbial communities from SPRUCE experiment site at the Marcell Experimental Forest, Minnesota, USA - June2016WEW_11_150 | ecosystem: Environmental > Terrestrial > Soil >...
CATCCTCAATAAGGAATGGTCCTACAGGCAGTCAGGAGGCAAATTCATAGTGCCCATCCCCGAACCAAAGATCATCTGACAATATATAGTCTGTTAATAGATTATGGATGAAGAAAGGGAAGAAAACACTCAGGACGGGGTTGGTAAATTTAATGTCAGCGGTTTCAGCCGGGATGTAACCATTTACTCGGCCGGGCAGGCCCTGTTATTAGTAATTGGCGCAATCCAGGGACTATTAATACCCAAATTCCTTTCCGTCGCAGATTATGGGTATTATCAGGCATTCTTGCTTTATGCGAACTATGTTGCATTGTTACATCTCGGTTTTATTGATGGTGCCTTTGTGCGTTGGGCGAAGAAAGGAGAGGACCTGGTAGAAGCGGAGCTTAAGCCTTCTCTAGTATATATTGCTATTCAGCTGTTGGCTGTTATCTTGCCGCTATCGATCATATGTATCCTCCTCCTAAAATCGCAAAATCAGATAATTTTCTTATCTGTGCTGATATACGGATTTATTAGCAATATCGTATTACTATTTACAGCTGCATTGCTGGCGGCAAGAAAGTTCAAATCCTCAACGGTTGTCAATATCGCCAAAGCCCTGCTGGTTTTCGGTGTAATTGTTGGTATCTTTTTAACTGGAAATAACCAGTTTTACAACGTTATTATGGCAGTAATCGGCGGGCAATTGATCTTAGGCATAATAATGCTTTATCTTTTTCGACGATACCTCAAAGGGACATTCAAACCGGATACCGCACTACAACATGCTAAAGCAAATTTGCGTATCGGTATCTACGTATTGTCCGGCAATTTTATTATCACTTTGTTTATGACAGTAGATCGTCTGGCAGTTAACACACTGTTTTCGGTTGAACAATTTGCCGTCTATTCATTTGCAATGACTATAATACTGGTTGCCTATTTATTCATATCTGCCATAGGGCAGGTTCTTTTTCCATATTTAACTCGTGTTAAACATGAACTGCGTGCAGACGTATATCGACTGGGTAAGCCAAGTATCATATTAATGTGGTGTGGAATTTTAGCTTTTTACTATCCAATGGTCTGGTTAATTAACCGTTTTTTCCCGCAATATGTGGCGTGTATTCCTGTACTGGCAGTACTGTTGTGCAGCGTATCTTTTGGAGGAATCATTCAAATACTTCACGTGAACTACTATATGTCGTATTTTAAGCAAAGGCAGTATTTTTTCACGGCGGTAACAGTTCTTGTAATTTTCATATCGTTATTGGCATCAGCCCTGATTTTCTATAAAACACTGTTGAGTATTGCGTTTGCGACGCTGATTAGTTTGGGCATATGGTATATCGGAAATGAGCTATATCTAAACAGCATACTGAAATTTTCGTATCGATCGTTGATGAAAGACCTTGTTTTTATTGTCTTTGTGTCTTCCGCATTCTTGATTTCATCATTCCTGACTATTCCCCCGATTTCACAATTTTTTATTTACCTGGCTGCAGCTACGGTCTCGGTTTTTATTTTCCTGCATCACGAATTGATGGAATTGCTGGCGTTAGCAAGCTCGATATTAAAAGCTCACAAGTAACGGGACAAATATATCCTTTGATTTATCAAAGACGGCAGGAATCAATCTTAATCTAACCCCTATCCTGTCTAACTAAAGAGATCTATCTCACTAGGGGTGCAATCCATCCGTCCATTATGGTATATTAATTTCTCATAAAGAATTAATGCTGAGAATAGTATAATGCGTGGATTTTGGAAAAGACGGTCACCCGGCCTTGCCACAAGAGCTTACAATATATTTAAATACAAGGGCTTTCTCACCTTAATGCGGACTGCGATTGCCTTCCTGCGCATCAATATAGAGCAGGACTGGCGGTTGGAGCATATGTTATTGCACCCTTCTGTAAGGGGCTATCCTCCAGTGGTAGCAGCACTTAATGGCGAATTAAAACCGACTACAGCTGATGAATCAATCGCGGCTCGGTTGATTAAAGCGTTCAAAAAGGCTGCAGAAGACGAATGCATACTAAACCCTGCGTCTTCGATAGATGTCTGGGGAATACTCCAAAGGGGTCCTCACTCCGCTTTTTTGCAATTGCTGAGGGATGAAAACACGACGGCGCTGGCCGCATATTTGTGTAATATGTCCCGTCTAGGAATTTCCGAGGGGTTGGTTCAGGGGGAAGATGAATACAGGAAAATCATCTCAAGCAGAAAATTCCGCAAGTGGCTCGCTGTCTACAATGCTGATAAGCTTGTTGCTCTGGGAGAAGCTATGGGCGTATTGCCATGCAAAAACCCGGAGCAAGGTAAATTTGTGTTTAATAATATATACAGCAATTTGGATGAGGTAGTTGAAAAAATTGAAAAATACCTGCAGATATCAATAATACCGCCGAACATTGAGGGATGTCTCTTCAAACTTCGCACAAAAAAAGGTACGATCAGTTATAGGGATATATTCGCAGTGTATACAGCCTGGAGGATCAGGGAGCTATTGAAAGGTCCATCATCAGCTAAGGTGTGCGAAATAGGGGGGGGGATCGGTAAGCTGGCGTACTATGCGCACTCGTTTGGTATAAGGAACTACACCATTGTCGATCTACCCTACGTAAACGTTCTACAGGGCTATTATCTGATAAAATGTCTGCCGCAGGCAAATATAATACTATACGGTGAGAGCAAGGCAAACTGTGAAGATATAATCGAAATTATGCCGTACTGGTCGTTTGAACATAAGCCGGAGGGTTCTTATGATCTAACAATTAACTCGGACTCCTTCCCTGAAATAGATAAAAAGACGGTGCTGAATTACCTTAAGAATATAAAAAGAAATACTAAAAATTATTTCCTGAGTGTGAACCAGGAAGGCCGAATATTTGACCTCGTATATGATTTCGAACAAAGCGTTGTTTCAGAATTGGTGGAAGAAACTGGAGGGTTCCGGCGCTTGAGCCGCTTTCCATTCTGGCTGAGAAAAGGTTATGTTGAGGAAGTGTTTGAGATTAAGAGATAAATCGTTAATGCAAAGTATGACGAGAGAAGCGATTTTATTGGATAAGGCAACGTGCGTGTAAATTCATGTTTACTGTTGTATGCGTTTACAGCAACAATAAAGCATTAAACGATTATTTACTGAAGAGTCTTGAAGGGCAGAATACCAAATTTCAGTTGGTACTTATAGATAATATCGAAGGCCGGTTCAAATCAGCGGCCCAGGCTTATAATTATGGGGCTGCCGAAGCCAGCGGCAAATACATTATGTTTGTTCACCAGGATGTAGACTTATGCTCCGCATCATGGTTATCGGATACGGAAACGATTTTGGACTCAATTGGCAAATTCGGTGCAGCCGGGGTGGCGGGGATGAGCGAGACCGGACGCAAACTTAAAGACCGGGGCCGAAATATTATACTGAATCATGAAGACCATAGTCCGTGGAAATTCGGACATCCTATCGAAAAACCCGAAAAAGTGCAGACTAACGACGAATGTCTTCTAATTGTGCCTGGGACAGTTTTTGATGTACTGAAATTTGATGAGGATGCATGCGATAATTGGCATCTCTACGTTGTGGACTATTGCTTGAGCTGCAAGAAACTCGGGTACGATGTATATGTGTTACCCAAGTCAATTTACCACAGGTCGACCGGGCCATGGCACAATCGCAGTAGAATAAGAATTCTCCTATCTTTGGGAGCGCTGCCCGAAACTTATTACAGGACTCTTTACAAATTGATAAAAAAGCATAAACTTGACTACCGGCATATTTATACCAGCAACGGTGAGTGGAATACGTATCAGCCGGTCTATATTCAGAGGATCCTGGTCCTGGTTAAGGCGGGATTTGAGCTTGCTATTCAAAATATAAGAGAAATGTTCAAAAAATGAATCAACCAAAAGTATCAATTATTATTTTAAACTGGAATGGCTGCGCGGACACCATTGAATGTATCGAATCTCTGAAAAAAGCCACGTATCCCTTCTTTGAAATAATCATAGTCGACAACGCTTCAAGCGGCGATGATGTCGAGATACTGAAGGGAAAATACGGTAATTACATAGAGATTATAGCCAACGATAAGAATTATGGCTTCCCGGAGGGTTGCAATATTGGTATGAGGCATGCGCTTGAAAGAGGGACCAACTATATAATGCTTCTTAATAATGATGTCATTGTTGATCCTGAGTTTATGACTGAGCTGGTTACTACGGCCGAAAATGATAAATCCATTGGCATTGTAAGTTCCATAGTATATTACTATTACTATCCCAATAAGATTCAGTATATCGGCGGAAAAATCAACTGGTTATTGGGGATAAACGGCACATATATTAGCGATCAGGAAGACCGTGGGCAATATGAGAAGCCCATCGATCAGGACTATGTACCCGGGACGTCCTGTATCATCAGGAAAGAGGTTATAGATAAGGTGGGTTACATGGACCCTTATTATTTCTTCGCGATTGAGGAATTTGACTACTGCACGCGGATCATAAGAGCAGGGTTCAGGACTGTTTTACAGCCCAAATCAAAAATCTGGCACAAATGGCAGGCAAGCGGGGCCAAGCTTTCCAAGTTCCCAGAAACACAGAGCCTCATCAGCAAAAAGGTGGGTGCAGGCGCCTATAAACTGTGGTGGCGGTTATACAAGACATATGCCCCTCCTGTTTTATTTCTCATTCCCTTTTTACTTCAGGTCAGCCTGATAGGCCCCTTCCTGGTGCTGGCATGGCGCAGACAATGGAGAAGCCTCTATCGAGGGATGCAAAACAGGCTCTGGCCAAAACATTGAGAGTGTGGGTTGAATGCATGGGCCAACCGGCATCTCTAAGTCACAGCTACTTCGTATTTATTTGGTCAAAATTAATATCGCGGGGCCGCCGTTTGAGTAGATTTTATCACCGTAATTTGTTGCCTGTATCGTTGCTGGCACATCGGTGAGATTGTAGAAGCTCCTGAGTCCCGGTTTTCCTGATTGTGAGAAAGCTATACTGTTTTTTTCGTTATTCCAGGATGTGAGATACAGATAGGATGCCGAGGGGAGGTTCTCTCGAATCGGGATATAGATCCAGTTCACAGAGCAACCGGGCATCAGTAACATTTTGTATGAATTAGCGTCGGCGTATATATTTAGAGTTGTCCCCCCTGACTTGCTGCAAAGCCATTCGGCTGCGGCCTCGTCCTGCTCGTTAAAGATGCCGGTTAGATTCAGGCGGTTATTACTCAGCGCAAAGGAATACGGGGCGTCAACCCTGTCCGTAACCTGCTGGCCGGTTACCTCGTAGATTATGCCTGATGTGAATATGAAGTACGGGACAAAGATGACAATTGCTATTGATGCCAGTACCTTCGGGCTGACTATTTCCCAGCTTACGACCGGCCAAGACGCGCGTGCTCTTTGCCACAAGTATTTTAGTGAGAGGACGATGGCTTCTCCGCCGAGCACGGCGAAGGGGGCAAGTGTGATAAGCAATACATGATACCAGCGTGAAGTATTGAACACCGTGGCTAAATACGGCAATAGAATACAGGCTATCAGCAGGAGAATGCTTATCACGCTCAAGGCAATGTATTCAAGGCTGAACTTCAATCCTTTCGGCCTCAATAGCAGCCTGAAGCATCCCGCCACCAGGAAAAGCTGTGTCAAATACTGTAACAGCCTGAATATTTTCCCCTGCCATGATACCTGCCAGAAATCGAAGCCCAGCGCAGTTTTGATAAGGGAATCAGACGGCGCTGCGGAAGAAGAAGGAGGGATATTCCCTGACGGCTGTGTAATTGCGCCGCCCACCATCTGGTTAACGGAGCCGGTTTGGCGGGACCACTCATATGTTAAAAAGCTCAGGTTGATGCCTGAAGATGTAAAACCGTACCAGGCAAAGGCAAAAACGAAGTAAAAGGCTACGGTCAAGATGATCAGCCGCAGCGGCAGGCTGCCAGAGCCGGGCCGATTTATATAATCGGGCAGGCCGCCTGTCTTTCGGGTGAGCAATGCCCATAAGCGAGGGAAAAAGCCGCGTTTCATCATCACAATGAATACAAGCAAGAGCCCCATATATATAAGATTTATGAACCCGAGTGAGTAGTGGGAGACAATGATGCCGGAAGAAAATAATAGCAACATTGCCAGCTTCGGCCCATTTGTGATCTTTCTATCCACAAGGAGCAGGATAGTTAGACCCATAAACAGCTCGGCTACCTGCTGCCGTGCCAGGCTGGTCAGCTCCAGTGAGAAAGTAGGTACGGCCATGAAGAAGAAGGCCGCCAGGAAGGCGCGGAACTGGCCCGTCTGAATGCGGAAAATACGGTAAAGGGCCAGGGGCAGGAAGGAGAACAGGATAGGATAAACAGCTTTGAAAACCCAGATGCCGCTGATGCCCAGCATACCCGCATAAACCGGCGCCAGAATAACTATGCTCAGGCAGGAATTTATAGTGGAGGGCAGCGTGTAAAGCCATACTCCTGCCGAGGCTGCCGTCCTGTATACCTGGTATTCGGCATAGACGTCAGTGCCGACCATGAAAGGCGACATCAGCGTTGTCTGATACAGGAGCCCCAGGCTTATGATGAAGAGGGCAAAGGCATATGCGGCCGGTTGAATAAATCTCCTGTAGGCGGCGAGTCCCACCGCCGCGGCGATCAGCAGCAAGCTAGCTATAATAATGAGATTATTCCCTGTCAGATCGCTTACCTTCACTCCTACTACGACCAGTGCCAATATCAGGACCATGAATAGTACCGAGTTCAACGAGAGGGCGGGCCTGGTCTTAGTAATATTGGGCAGCTCTGCGCGCCTTTCCTGTAACCATGCCAGGGCCATCAATACGGTATATAGGGCAGCCAGTGTCAAAATGGTTGCCACTGGAGCAAGCGGCTGCCTGATTCCAACCAGGGGCAGAGTGACGTCAGCCAGAGCAAGGCCAAGCATTATCAGGGAAAGGCTGAGCCCTACCGAATAAACTATGCTTTCCACGATGTTGATGTTGTGAATCTTGAGTATGCGCAATAGCAAGATGCCGGGAATAAAGGTGATGAAGACGAACCCGGTAATTTGACGGATAACAGGCACATCGATCCCGACCTGAGACAGAAATACAAGAATTACCTGCAGCAGGCTGATACCGCCGCATACACACAGGCAATCCCTCAACCGCCAGTCGTTAGGCCACTGCATTTACGCGAATTTCTCCCGGATAAATTTAGCTGCCTGATTGCCCATCTCCCGTCGCAGATTCCCGTCGTCCATCAACTGCCCGATGGCAGATGCCATCGCACTGGCATCCCCGGGTTGTACCAGAAACCCTGTTTTGCCCTCTACTATTATCTCGGGGTGAGGCCCAAGCCTGAAGGCCACCGCCGGCTTGCCGCAGGCTCCTGCTTCTGCCAGAGGCAGGTCAAACCCTTCCCACATTGTGGCTGTGGCGTAGATATCGCAGGCTGCGTAGTATTGAAGCATCTCATCATCGGGCACGTAGCCGGTGAAGATCACGCTGTCGTCCGACATGGCCTTAAGCCGGCGGGAGTAGCCGTTAAATGTATGTTTTCCTACTATAAGCAGATGTGCTACAGAGAAGTGGCCTTTAACTTGCTTAAATGCATTGATAAGCAGGTGGATGCCTTTATGCGGTGAAACCCTGCCCACGTAAAGTACGATAGGTCCGTTGCCCAACCCGTATTTCTGCCTGGCTGACGAACCGTCGATACCCTCGTGAAACCTGCCCCCGTCTATTCTGGGATATACGACCTCGCTCATCAGCCCCGTATCCTTCTTAAGTTCAGCCTGCAGATAGTTGCTGATTGAAATGGCGCCGTCAGCTTTCCCGGCCGTCCAGTTGGCGAGCTGTGTAAATAAGTACATATATATCCGCTCCAGCAGGCTGTTGAAGGCCGCCGGGGGTGCGATCCCGTAATCGTAGTAAATATATTTTGTCCCATATTTCTTTTTGGCAAGCAGGGCCAGCCAGTTCATGGGGTACTGGTGGCTGTAAATCGTGTCATACCCGGCTAGCAGTGCGGCAATACGTGGGTTTTTGATGAAATCCAACGGGAGCAGCAGCCTGTATACACGCTGCCAGAATGGGTTTCCGGGCATACCAAGGATGTGAAGGGAGGCCTGTGATGAAGGCTGCATATCAGAATCGAAGGCAAATATGTCGACACTGTCGCCCTTTTCTATCAGCTTGCGTGCCTGCCAGTCAACCACCCTGTCAATGCCGCTAAAGCCGGAGAAAGTGGGCGTTAGCAAAGCTACTTTCATTGAGATTCCTGCTACCTGGGAAACAGCGACCAATACCTCCGGGCATTACCGCGAAGGATCCAGGTAATAATTCAACTGGTCGTTAATAATATCCCTGAGACTGTAAGCGGTCTTAAAGCCTAGCTTATCTATCTTTGCAGTAGATGCCAAGAGTATGGGCACTTCCGCCGGCCTGAACCGTTCTGAATCGAAAATGACGGTGACCTTACCCTTGCTGGTAAAAACGGTTAGCCCGCCGTCTTCAGCCTTAAACTCGATCTCGCCGTCCAGCAGCATCTGGTCGATTTTAGTTTTTTCAAAACTTAACCCCGAGAATTTAGTCCTGTCCGGTGCGGTGGGGTTAGAGACTATTTTCTTGCCCCTGATAGACTGAATTTTCTCCACTTTATGGCCGGCGCATTCCAGGCTGAGCAGCAGGTAGGTGACAACGGAGTTGGTGCGCTGCGATCCCTGGTTGTAGACATCGCCATAGTTACCCTTCTGGGCCAGCAGGCAATAGCCCTTGACAATATCGGTCACGTGTGACCAGTCCCGGAAGGCATTGACATTGCCGACTACTATCTTATCGGTCTCTCCCCTCTTCAGCCTCATTACCTGCTGGGTGATATTGGAAGTGACGAACATGATACCCCTGCCTGCCCCCTCGTGGTTGAAGCCCCTGGAGACGACGGTTTTCAACCCGTAGCTGGCGTGATAGTTCCTCATCAGGAAATCGCCGTAGACCTTGGTCACGGCGTAAGGCGACATCGGGCGCAGCGGGTTTTCCTCGCTGATCGGCACCTCAGGAATCTTATGTGGTTCAGGGAATATAACGCCGTATTTCTTTTTGGCTGCTTTGTACTGCGCATCAGAGTAAATGACCAATCCGTATTCTTCGCTGCTGCCGGCAAAGACGATGACCGGGTTGATACCCTTATTGCGCACAGCTTCCAGCAGGTTGCTGGTGCCGCCGCAGTTGATGTCCATGGTCTCGCTGGGGCAAACGAACGACCGGTGCACGAATGATTGTGCCCCCATATGGAAAATATAATCAGGCTTGCCCCTGTCGAGCGCTGAAGCTATGCTGGATATATCCAGCAGGTCGCTTTCCATCAAACTCAGGTCGTCCTGAATTCCCAGGCATTTTAGATTGTAGGGACATATACCGTCGGCTCGCCTGCGGAAAAGGCCGAAAACGTGAGCGTCCTGCTTAATGAGGTGGTCGGCCAAATATGAGCCTGCGAAGCCGCTGATACCGGTTATGAGGACATTTTTATTTTTAAAACTCACTTTACCTCTCCTTTGTTAGGAATTACCCGTTTCCTGCCGGTAAATTTTATCATAGTTGTCGATGCAACTGGCCCAGTAAAAACATTTCTTGTCGGTTACAGTGGCCTCTCCACGATGAATCCGAATTACACCCGCTGATATAGCCGCGGCGTTCCCGGGCTCAACCAGCACGTATTTGCCTGATACTATCTCCGGCAGGGATGCAACATCCGAAACCACCACCGGCCTGTCCATGGCGCAGGCTTCGGCAGCGGTAAACCCGAATCCCTCGGAGATGGAAGGGACCACGACGCAGTCTGCGGCGGCAACGTAACCGGGCAACTCGATACGGGGTACAGGATCGTGAACCAGCACCCGGTCCTCCAGCCGCATTTCCTTGATCAAAGCCAGTATCTTTTTATAGCCTTCGGCCGGCTCCTTTCCCAGCAAGAGGAGGAGCTTAGAATCGGGGATCTCCTTAGATATCAAAGGCACTGCGGCGATCAGATATTCAACGCCTTTGGAAATGCCCGGCCTGCCGAAATACATATATACGAAATTGTCCTTAAGGTGCAGCATTTCCCTCATGGCGGACCTGTCCGCTTTGGAGATATTGAACAATTCGTAATTAATACCGTTGTAAGCTACCGATATCTTTTGTGGAGGGATGCGGTATTTTTCGAGGCGTTTTGCGGTGTATTGAGATACCGTCACATAGCGGTCGAAGGGCAGTGCGACGATCAGCCATTCCAGAAATCTATGCAGCCAGGCCGTCAGCCAGTTCATGCCCTGCATATCTTTCCAGCCCGAGCCGATGATTTCATGCACCGTGATGATGCATTTCTTACCGGCCAACCCGGCCGCCAGCCAGGCCGGGAAAGCCCCGTTGTAAGTCGTAGTCTGAACTATATCGAACTTTTTAACTAGCTTGAGAGCCTGTGGGATCGCCAGGAATGTGAACCAGTAGCGCGACCCTTTACGCGGCGTTTGAACGCGGCGCACATCAACCCCGTTTACCATCTCATTGTAGGGAGCCTCTGGTAGGCTGCTGGTTATCACTGTGACCTCGTAGCCTTTCGCTACCAGGCCTTCGCACAGGTTCTTGAACAACACCTCGGCCCCGCCGATGAAAGGAAAATAGTTTTCCAGCACGAACAGGACTCTCATTCGCTTCAGCTCTTACCCGTTTTAGTGAATTCTTCCTTCATCCTTATTTTAAATACGGCCAGCGCAACGCTCAAGCCGTGGATAAACGGGTTTACAGTGGAGCCCGCATCGTGGTAAATGCAGGATATCGGCGCCTCAACAATCTTCAGTCCCTTTTTCCGCGCCTGCACCAGCGTCTGAATGCTGAATCCAAATCCGGGGTAAGTGATATTCACCGCCTCCGCAGCCTTCCTGCTATATGCACGGAAACCGCTCTGCGCATCGACGATCCTCTCTTTGTGGCCCGCATTGTACAGCCAGGTTATTATATCTATTCCTAACTTGCGGTAAGCCGGCACGCAAGCCTCCCTCAGAAAGCGTGAACCTATGACAATATCGGCTTCGCCCGTGGTAAAAGGCTTGAGAAGGATGGGGATCTCATCCGGGTCATGCTGGTTATCTCCGTCTAGTGTTACGATGATATCGGCGCCTGCTTTAAGGGCAGCTTCCAGCCCCGTTTTCGTAGCGGCGCCGGCGCCCCGGCTGGCCGGGTGCCGGATGACCTCGGCTCCGGCCTGGATGGCTGCTTGCGCAGTATGGTCGGCTGAGCCGTCATCCACTACAATGACTTTATTCACGTATCCGGCAGCCCTGGTTACAACACCGCCGATAAACCTTTCTTCATTAAGGCAGGGGATAACGGCAACTACCTTGGAAACCTGATCATCAGGGTTCATTTGAGTAAAAGAGTATCTGGAATAGGATGCTAAGTCAATAGAATATTTCTATCCTCACCCTGCCCTCTCCCTTTGAAGGGAGAGGGTGGTCTTTTTCTAAGAGGGGCTTTGCAGCCCCTCTTCAACACCCTCTGGGCGCAGGCGTTTGGTTCCTTCGATCAAGCGCGCAATGACGTGATGAAGGAACTTCTTATTTTTACGTCATTGCGCGGAGCCCGAAGGGCGACGTGGCAATCTTTTGTCATTGCTTCAGGCCTCCCACCTTCGAACAAAGGATTGCTTCGTCACAGTGTTCCTCGCAATGACGGGTTAAGGCGCTCGCAATGACGGGTTAAAGGTTCGCCCTCGCAATGACGTGAAGGAAGGCGTTGAAGAGGGAACCTGTTCCCTCTTAGGAAAAAAGAAGCCCCCTCTCCGGGGAGAGGGGGCGGGGGGTGAGGGATAAATTCCCCGTGTTATTTGACGGTTACCGATTTGGCCAGGTTGCGGGGCATATCGGGATTGTGTCCGCGCTTGATGGTCATGTAGTAGGCCAGAAGCTGCAGGGGGACAACAGCGATAATGGGATACAGGAGTTCGTGAACCTTGGGAAGCCTGATCCAGTGGTCGTATATCTCGTTATTTTCGTCTGAGACGGCGATGATTTTGGCGCCCCTGGATTTAGCTTCCATGGCGTTGCTCAAAGTCTCCCTGAAAGTATAGTCGGCCGGGCAAATAGCCAGGACCGGTACGCCATCTTCAATGAGTGAGAGGGTGCCGTGTTTGAGCTCGCCGGCAGGCATGCCCTCGGCGTGGATATAAGATATTTCCTTCAGCTTGAGGGCGCCTTCGGAGGCGATGGCGAAATTGATGCCGCGCGCAATAAAATAGAAATCGTTATTTTTATAATAGTGCTCACATATATTGTAAATCTCATCCTTGTTCCAATCGATCACCTTCGATATCTGCTTTCCTACCTTGTGGATATTATCCACCGCCATATCGAAACAGTGCACCATGGCGAAAGCCAGCAGGTAGAAGACCGCCAATTGGTTCAGAAATGATTTGGTGGCGCAAACTCCGATCTCAGGGCCGCAATTCAAATAGATCACATTGTGGCTGATCTCGCCCAGCAGGGATTGCGGCCTGTTGATGATAGATACGATCTTGGCCCCGGCCTTGCGCGCCAGTTGAACGCCCTCGATAACGTCCAGCGTTTCGCCACTCTGGGATACTGCCAGCACCAGCGTGTTCTTGTCCACCGAATCGGCAAAGTACTGGAACTCCGAAGCCATGACTACTTCGGCGAATTTCTTGCCCACGCTGGAAAAAAGGTACCTGCCTACCAGCGCGGCGTAACGGGATGAGCCGCAGGCGGTTATGATCACGTGGTCAGCCCTGAGTATATCCAGGGCAATGCTGGTGAAATTCTCCTTGTCCTGGTTGGCGGCGGCAATCAGGGTTTTGGGCTGCTCCATAATCTCTTTAAGCATGAAATACGCGTAATCGCCCTTCTCGCTTTCCTTCCACGTCGTGTCGGGCTTAATGAACTTCTTGGGGATTTCGCGGCCAGTGTGGTCATAAAACGTTGTTTCCTCGGGAGTTAAAACGGCCGTTTCGCCATCTCCCAGCAGGTAGAGCTTGTCGATCAGGCCGCTAAGCGCCAGCGAATCGCTGGCTGCAAAAGCTTTATGGTCACCCAGGCCGACTACCAGCGGGCTGCCCTTGCGTGTGCCCACGATTTTATTGGGCTCCTTGGTGGAGATGGCCAGGAAAGCATACGACCCGTGCAGCCTGGGCGCCACATGCATCACAGCTTCCTCAAGCGAGCGGCCGTTTCTCATCTCATCTTCGAGTTTGTGGGGGATTATTTCCGTGTCGGTTTCAGATATAAGATGATGTCCCCTTTTGATCAGGTCATCCCGTAGCTCCTGGTAGTTATCGATAATGCCGTTGTGGATGACGGCTATCTGCTTTTTGCAATCGCAGTGCGGATGGGTATTGATCTGAGTTACGCCTCCATGCGTGGCCCAGCGGGTGTGGCCGATGCCCATATACCCGGCCATCTTATCCAGCTTGTATTTTTTATTTACCTCTTCCAGCGTGCCGACTCCTTTTTTAACCGTCAGCCCGTCGCCGGAAATCATGGCTACGCCCGACGAATCGTAGCCTCGGTATTCCATACGTTTCAGCCCCTCGAAGATTATGGATGACGCCTTACCGTTGTTGCCGCAGTAGCCTATAATTCCGCACATATTTCCTTTACCCTAATATTTTTTATTCGACTAATTTCACGCAATAATAATCAGTATATTCCTGTTTGGCCGCTTAGTGAAAATCGATATTACCTACTTAATGACATTTACCCGCAGAAGCAATGGGTCCTTGATATGCGGTTTATCACCATTATTCATAAAGAGATAAAACTCCACCGTTTGATTATCGCCCGGAGCGCTCAGCGTAAAACTGGTTTTCCCCTCCCATTTCTGGTCTTGAGTCAGGGCAGGCACCCGGGCAGATTGGATAGTTACGCCGTTCCAGACCAGGTTTATGTTGTAAGACGCGGTTTGGCCCTCACGGTTTATCAGGCCCAGAGTAACCGTCACAGGCGTGCCAGCATGGACCTCAACCGGATAATCGGCAGCCTTGCCGTCCCCGTTCAGCAGGTAAAATTCAGTGAACCTGTCAGATGGAGGAGGGGTCACCTGGAGATAGATAATGAGGCCCAGGGTGACCAGGATGGCAGCTAAAAGTACCGCCATCAGGACTTTATTAAAGACAGTCATAGATATGAAATTCTACGAATTTTCGAACGTGATTGTCAAAGCGTTGGCGTTTTCTTATTTTACCAGCATGGCGTCGCCGAAACTGTAAAAGCGGTAGCCCATTTCCCTGGCTTTTTCATAACAATCCAGCAGAAATTCACGTCCCGCAAAGGCCGAGAGCATCATGAGCAGTGTCGACCGGGGCAGGTGAAAGTTGGTAATGATGGCATCGGTGGTCTTGAAGTGGTAGCCGGGCAATATGAAGAGTCCCACCTGGCCGCAGAAGGGCAGGGCCTCTCCCGCCTGCGAAGCCGCTTCGATCAAGCGTACGGAGGTGGTCCCGACGGCTATGACGCGTTTTCCCGCCTTCCCGGTCCTGATCAACAGCAGCGCGGTTTCCTCATCCACCAGGCCAAATTCGGTATGGATTTTGTGGTGCGACGGGTCTTCCGCCCGCACTGGCTGAAAAGTATCCAGACCGATGTGCAGGGTAACAAAGGCTAGGTTAACCCCCTTATTTCTCAGCTTATCCAGAAGCTCGGGGGTAAAGTGCAGCCCGGCGGTGGGCGCTGCGGCGCTGCCTTTCACAGCCGAATAGACGGTCTGGTAGCGTTCCCGATCTTGCAGCTTGGCCTTGATATATGGCGGCAGGGGCATCTCGCCCAGGCCATCCAGTCCCTCAGGGTTGGAGAACTTTACCACCCTGATTCCGGCTTCCCGCCTCTCTATAATTGCGGCGAATTGCTCACCTGTCAGCAAGATCCTGGAGCCCGGGAACAATTTGCGGCCCGGCCTTACCAGCGCCTCCCAGGTGTCGGGCGATAGCTGTTTCAGCAGAAGTATTTCGGCCTGCCTCTGGCTGCCGGCTATGGTCCCTTTCAGGCGGGCGGGTATGACCCTGCTATTATTGAAGACCAGTGTATCGCCGCTGTTGACATAATCTGTAAGGTCGTAGAAACGACGGTGCTCGATGGAGTGTGATGTGCGGTCTATGACCATCAGCCTGGAATGGTCTCTCTGCGCCAATGGGTGCTGGGCGATGAATGCGGGGGGCAGGTCGTAGTCGAAATCGGATAGCTTCATGCGGTTATTTATTGAAGAAATGCAAGATAACATTGATCACGATGGTGAGTACGATGCTGATGATAATGAAAGTAACTATGGGGAAGTAAAACGAAAAGTTGTCTTTTTTGATTAAGATATCGCCTGGCAATTTGCCGAAGAAAGGGATGTGCTGGGCGAAGATGAACAGCAGCCCGACCACGATGATAACACCACCGAAGATCAGGAGTATTTTACCCAGGCTTGTCATATCCACAGCAAGATTTTAGCTTAAGAACGTGGAGAGTACAAAAGCCTTTTTATCACTTTCCCCGGAATCTCGGCTTGCGCTTCTCTGCGAAAGCGGCGAATGCATCATGAGCGTCTGATGTACGCGCCATATCTACGATGGACTGGCTTTCAAATTCCATCTGCGTTTCTAGCGATGAGGAAAGGCCGCCTTGTATGAGCTTACGGGCGGCGCCGTAAGCCCGGGTTGCTCCTGCTGCAAGCTGCCTGGCGAGCGTCCCGGCACGCGCCATCAGCTCAGCATCCGGCACCACTTCGGTAACGATGCCCAGTTCAAGCGCCTCTTTGGCGGACAAGCGCCGGTTGGTCAGCACGAGTTCGGAGGCTCGTCTTAGCCCGACCAGGCGCGGCAGGAAATATGTGAGGCCTCCATCCGGTGTGAGTCCGACCTGCGTATAGGCTACCGTGAAAGTGGCGGACTGTGCAGCCACTGCAATATCGCCCACACAGGCAAGGCTCATCCCGGCGCCCATGGCAATACCGTTGACTGCAATGACGACCGGCGGTGCCCCGCGTGTCAGACGTGAGATAGCAAGATGGAGGTAGCTGGACATTTCCTTGAGAAGTTCAGGTGTTTTTTCGACTTCACTGGCCATAGACTTTAAATCGCCGCCTGCACAGAATACGGGGCCGGTTGCGGTGATCAGAATTGCCCGGACCGCAGAGTTCTCGCTGCAGTGCATGGCGGCGTAACAAAGATCTTTGGCCATTTGCAGGTCGATGGCGTGGTTGGCCTCCGGACGGTTCAGAGTGATCGTGGCGACATTGTCGGATATATCAAAGAGTAAAGTTTTGAACTGCATGCTACTATCCTCCGATTTTGATACCAGGTCCTGGCAAGGTGCTATTCAATCGAATCGTGACGGCCTTCTTGAATTTCAATTTGAGAAACGGGCAAGCACAGACATTAACGATTATAGATGCAGAACTTATATTAATCAATAGCTTAGTTGTCCTTCTTAGCCGGGCACTGTTGTTTGTCTAAGTCTCTTCTCTCTTGTGTCCTGGCAGTTTGTCGCTGAGTCCACTATACTCCTCTTTATTATCTTGCTATCTCCCGTATTTTTGTCAGTTAGCTGTCAATCGCTTGTCAGACTGAAGTCAAGCACGACAGTGCAGACCGGAGTAAATTTGATTATGAAAGATTGTTGAATCAGTGCGTCATGAAAAAATCTTTAGTTAACATTCTTGTAATATATTATTATTGGCAGGCAAATAAGAAATGAAAAAGGCACCGCTCTTCCTGGCAGCGGCATTATTAGTCGGTTCCTTGCTGCTAGTCCCGCTGGCACCGGCGTACGCCACGACGGATTTGATACCCGGTCAAGCGGCCGTCGGTCAGCTTTCGGATAATCAGACCGCGCCGACGGCAGCTGCAGCCACTCCTGCACCCACAACGGCGACGACGGATACCGCTCCAACAACGGTAGTCGCAGACACACCCACTCCAGCGCCAGCGACAATTATAGACACAACCGCTGCGCCTACGACAGATGCAGTCACTCCTGCACCCACAACGGCGACGACAGATACCGCTCCAACAGCGGTAGTAGCAGACACACCCACTCCAGCGCCAGCGACAATTATAGACACAACCGCTGCGCCGACGGCAGATGCAGTCACTCCTGCACCCACAACGGCGACAACAGATACCACTCAGGCAACGGTAGTCGCAGACACACCCACTCCAGCGCCAGCGACAATTATAGACACAACCGCTGCGCCGACGACAGCTGCAGCCACTCCTGAGCCCACAACGGCGATGACCACTACCACTATCCCGACAACAA
>Ga0187866_1002066_pt1 | contig 17261 bp, 18 predicted proteins | sample June2016WEW_11_1_3_FD_133013 | JGI IMG/M metagenome (GOLD analysis project Ga0187866, IMG submission 133013) | Peatland microbial communities from SPRUCE experiment site at the Marcell Experimental Forest, Minnesota, USA - June2016WEW_11_150 | ecosystem: Environmental > Terrestrial > Soil >...
AATTAAAAGCTTTGGCATACAATCCATTTTCTCCATCCTCTCCATATCCCGGTATCCACCCTGACAAAGAAATTATATACCACCCAACTAATTTTTTTTGCTTGACAACTTCTTCAGTTTATGTAATGGTTTAACCATTCTAAAAATGGTGCCCGTCGTGTTTAGAGAAGCGAGACAGAACAGAGCATTCGAAGACGTCATCAATCAGATCCAGGAAGCTATCCTGGAGGGGAACCTTGAAAACGGCGATAAACTCCCCAGTGAAAGACAGCTTAAAGGCATTTTTAAGGTGAGCCGCGGTACACTACGAGAGGCGCTCAGAGCTCTGGAGGAGAAGAGGTTAATTCAAATTAAGACAGGAGTAGGCGGAGGGGCGATTATCTGTAAAGTCGATACGACGCAAATGAGTAAGAGCCTTGACCTTTTACTTCGCTATCAAAAGATCAGCATAGGAGAACTGGCAGAGTTTCGCGAAACGGTAGAGGGAATAGTGGCAGCAAAAGCCGCTCGTAAAGCTAAAAAACAGCATATCAGACAGCTCAATTCCTTTTTGGAGTCGATTAAAAGTTATATTGACGCGAGTGAGCTTAAATGGGATGAGGCTGTCAAAGAAGATAATAAATTTCATCTACTTATAGCCCAAATTGCAGGAAATAGGATTTTTGAGTCTGTTCTAGCCACCATTTACGAAAATATCAATCCTTATTGGGATCGGTTTCTTCCGCTGGACAAGCGAAAAAGAATTCTAGAAAAAACCCATAGAGATTTGCGCAATATTTTAGAGGCTATCCAGAAAAAGGAGTACCACAAGGCGCAACTCCTTGCACAGGGTCATGTGAGACGGTTTAATCTTATAATGGAGAAAGCAGAGAAAGCTAAGATAGGTGAAACGTTGAGCCTGTAGAAAAAGCCCACCATTACGATTAGGAGGTGGTTTTCGGGGGTCTTTTGACCCTTCGCCAGTATGAGATTGTCGTATACAGAGCATCCTGAGCGGTTGTGTTTTCTTCCAACTCACCGGTTTCGCGCGAGATTGACTTTTTCTACAGGCTCGTTAGCAGAGCGAGCTTGAGCCAATTTGGGAGACGAATATCAGTATTGCGAAAGGAAGGTATCAAAACAAAGCGGGTAAGCGAGGGTAGGTTCGAAAACCTAGGAAAAAGGGGAAGATAATAAGATGAAAGCTCCATATCGAATCGAAGTAAGAGTCATCGAGCAGAAAGGAAATTGTGAGTTCGGACATCAAGTAGAAGATGTGGCAAACTTTGACGGGGAGGAAATTGAAGGGAGAATTTGCTTTCACTCACTTTGCAGCATGATCTATAAAATCCATGGATTCCTCTATGGCGTTCATTACCCATGGCTGGATGATAAGAATAAGGACGTAGTGTGGCATGCTTGCCCTGACTTTAAGAACCCTGTCGTTTATGAAATCCGACGTTTCAAGCTCTAAGAGAAGTCTCCCGGTTAACTGGATATTCGAAGGATTGCAAGTATTTTCGTAGATAAGGAGAGAAACTTTGGCACGCAAAAAGGTAGGATTTTCTACGAAATCCGTTCACAGCGGGGAAAGACTCTGTCCCCTTACAGGGTCAATAACTACTCCCATCTATCAAACGTCCAATTTCGGATTTACCGATCTTGATTCTCTGCGAAGTGCTTTAGCAGACCGCTCGAAGGGTTATTTTTATACCCGTTTAAGCAACCCCACTTTTGAAGCCGTGGAGATGAAGGTCTCCGACTTGATGGGAGCCCCAAGAGCCCTGGTCTTTTCATCGGGTATGGCAGCACTTACAACAGCCATCTTCTCTTTGGTTTCCTCGGGAGACCATATTGTCTCGGCCTTTGACGTCTACGGTGGAACGTTTAACTTCTTTGCGAATATTCTTCCTCGATATGGAGTAACTGTCGATCTTGTGGAAACCACTGACCCTAGAGAACTCGCTGGGGCACTCAAACCGAATACGAGGGTCCTCTTTTTTGAATCGCCCACAAATCCCCTTTTGAAGCTAATCGAAATCTCTGAAGTGGCCCAGATCGGCAAGCAGCACGGAGTCATCACATTCGTGGACAATACTTTTGCTACCTCCTTTAATCAACGGCCTCTCGAATTGGGAATCGACCTTGAGATGCAAAGCGCCACAAAATATTTGGGAGGTCACAGTGACCTCCTGGGTGGTGTCGTTGCAGGAGGTGAAGAGTTGATTGAGAAGGTCATGTTTTTTCGTTATGTTTTTGGCGGAATTCCAGATCCCCAATCCGCTTGGTTATTAATGCGGGGAATCAAGACCTTGAAGGTCCGCATGGAGGAGCATAACAAGAATGGATTGGAAATCGCCCAATTCCTCGAAGCACATCCCTCGGTCGAACGGGTTTATTATCCGGGCCTGAAGAGCCATCCACAGAATGGACTGGCTAAGCGGCAGATGAGGGGGTTCGGAGGAATAGTGAGCTTTGAGTTAAAGGGAACAGGCGACTCGATCGGGAAATTCCTCGAGAAGCTTCGAGTATTTCAGCTCGCGGTGAGCTTAGGTGGAATCGAATCACTTGTTTGCCCTCCGGCTTTGACTACCCATCGGAGACTCTCTGAATCCCAGAGAATCAAAGCAGGGATAAAGGATAATTTGATTCGTCTCTCGGTTGGCATTGAAGACGTCAAAGATCTTGTTGAAGACTTAGATCAGGCCCTGAGTTCTATCTCCTGAAGGGCCAGGATGGGATCTTCCCTTTAGAGAGGAGCAGAATGAATTGATGATCGATAACAAGAATTCCTTTCTCTCTGCAGTTGCCAATAAACCTTCTCAATTTAGGGACTCCTTTTCTAATCCCCCGAACTTCCAGACTTTCCCCTTTTTCTATAAAGGCATTTTGCATGTCTATCACTATACGAGACATTATTATGCAAAAACTGGGAATCCGATATCGAGTTTGCTTTTCTCCAACCTTTGAAACAGGGGATTAAAGAAGAAGGCAAAGGGATTTGAGATCCATAACGAACTCCATCCCAAAAGGAACGACCTTGTGATTGATAAGAATAGATATGATGTTTTCTCCAAAACAAAATTGAATCAAATTCTAAGATCGAGAAAAGTGAAAAACATCATCATTACAGGGACAATGACACAAGTCTATTGTGAAACAACTGGGAGGTCTGCAATGGGCCTCGATTATATCACCATCTTCAGTTCGGATTTAACCTTTTGCGAAGATAGGAATATTCAAACGAATACCCTGCAGACATTCGACAGGTACTTCGGGTGGGTATTGAATTCAAATGAAATAAGAGGACTCATGAAATAGGTTCTATATCTTTTTTCACAGTTGAGAGGAGGTTGAGGAATGAAAGGGTATACTGGAAGGCTGCTGCGGGTGAATCTTTCTGACAGCAAGGTATCGAAAGAGGAAATCTCCGAAGACATGAAAAGAGACTTCTTGGGAGGGAGGGGATTCGCGATAAAGCTTCTGTGGCACGAGGTGAGAAACGTAGATCCTTTATCCGAAGATAACAAAATCATATTTTCGACAGGACCGTTAACAGGGCAGCTTTTTCCGAGTTCAGGGAAAATGGTGATAGCGTCTAAGAGTCCTCTGACGGGGGGCTATGGTGACGGAAATATCGGTTCTTTGGCGTCCTCACACCTAAAGAGATCCGGCTATGATGTTTTGGTCGTGGAGGGGAGATCGGAAAAGCCCTGCTACCTCTTCATCGAGGATGAGAATGTTGCGATCGTTGTTGCTCCCGATTTATGGGGCAAGAGTACATTTGAAGCTCAGGATATCTTAGAGGCAAAGCACGGAAAAAATATCGGGATTCTTCTCATCGGTCCGGGTGGAGAGAATAAAGTTCCTTTCGCCAACGTAATATCGCAGAAAGGGAGGGCCGGGGGACGGCCTGGTATGGGGGCTGTGATGGGGTCCAAAAACCTGAAGGCGGTTGTTGTAAAAGGAAGCAGAAATGTTCCTAATTTCGATGATGCCGCGCTCAAGGAAATTGGGAAAAAAGGGTATGACGAAATTAAGGGAAAGGATTGTTACGACTTCTGGACAAGACATGGAACCATGCAGATGGTCGAATGGTGCGAGGAGAATGCTTGCCTTCCAGTCCATAATTTTAAAGAGGGTGTTTATGAACACTCGAAGGAACTTGACGGTTATATGCTTGAAAAACTTAAGGTGGATCGTAAGGGATGTCCGATGTGCAATATGCAGTGTGGCAATATTATACTGGATGCAGACAAGATGTCATCCGAGTTGGATTATGAAAATGTGGCAATGCTCGGCCCCAACATTGGCATGAAGGACTTACGCCAGGTTGCCGTCTTAAACCGGATGGCTGATGAGTGGGGTTTGGACTCCATTACCTTGGGAAGTTGTATCGGATTTGCTATGGAAGCTTCTGAAAAAGGGTTGATCCCCGAAAGGATAGGGTGGGGAGATTTTGGAGGTACGAAAACACTCATCGAAGCGATTGGGGAAAAGAAAGGATTGGGGGAAATTCTGGGTCAAGGGATAAGTCGTTCTGCGGAGTTCATCGGAAGGGATTCCCAACGCTGGGCGATGCATGTGAAAGGTTTGGGAACCTCAGGGTACAATTGTCATGCCTGTCCAGGAATGGCTCTCTCTTTTGGAACTTCGCCCATTGGAGCCAGTCACAAAGACGCATGGGTTATTGCCTGGGAGGTTTCGACAGATCGCTTTTCATACAGCAGGGATAAGGTCCAGAAGGTCATTGATCTTCAGAGAATAAGGGGAGGTTTTTTCGAATCTGCAACCGTATGTCGGCTACCATGGGTGGACGTTAATCTTGGATTTAATTTGTACGAAGAGTATATGGAAATGCTATCAGGAAACCATTTCAGTATGGAGGATTTTTATAAACTTGGAGATCGTATCTATAACCTGATGCGCGCTTACTGGATAAGAGAAAATCGTAAAATTGATCGACAGTGGGATTACCCTCCCAGTAGGTGGTTCGAAGAACCACAATCCAGAGGAAAATTAAAGGGAATCACGCTGGACAAAGATAAGTTTGATCAGATGCTATCGTGGTATTACGAACTTCGAGGATGGGATCAGAACGGGATTCCTCTTAAACAAACCCTGGATAATCTTGGGTTAGAAGAGGTTTCCAGGGAACTGATGGGGTAAATTGGCTGAGCTTAAGTTCTTAGGCTATTTGGCAGAAACTGCCTGCCTGCGTACAAAGAAAGTGGCATTAGAAAGACCGACACCGTTGAGGGAAATCCTACCACGCGCCATTCCGGAAAATAACGTCATCATTCTTATTGACGAGAAAGTGGGAAATTTAGACAGCGTGATCGAAAACGAAAATTCGGTCACTATCATGCCGATATTATCTGGGGGTTAATTTTTATAGCCGGTCATAAACAGAAGTTACTTGCTTAACCGAACATCCCGAACCTAGGCGGTAAAGGGCAAAAAATAAATGAGGTTTCAGAGAGGTTTCAACGCGAGCAAAGCTTGCTTCGTATGAGATGTACCTAATATGAGCGGGAATTAACATGCCATCGAGATCGATTAAGACGTCTCTTCAAAAAGGGGTTTATTATTTATCAGGCAATGAGGCTTCAGCAGAAGGAGCCATTGCTGCCGGATGCCGGTTTTATGCGGGTTATCCCATTACCCCTTCGAGTGAGCTGATGGAGCGTATGGCTTTTCGCCTGAGGGAAGTTGGCGGGGTGTTTATCCAGATGGAAGATGAGATCGCTTCCATCTCTGCTGTGATTGGAGCTTCGTGGGCAGGAGCTAAAGCCATGACTGCCACCTCAGGTCCCGGGTTCAGTTTGATGCAGGAGTCAATCGGTTATGCAGCATTTACTGAAACACCTTGTGTGATTGTTGATGTTCAGAGGGCGGGCCCTTGTACGGGACAGGCCACCAGGGTTGGAAGTGGCGATATCATGCAGGCAAAATGGGGTTCTCACGGTGATTATCAGGTGATTGCCCTCGCTCCTTGGTCTGTCCAGGAGATGTACGAACTCACAATTCGTGCCTTTAACCTGAGCGAACGTTATCGGGTTCCCACGATGGTCATGGCAGATGAGGCCATTGGACATCTCAGAGAAAATATGGTGGTCAAAGAGAAAATGGAAGTATGGGATAGAAAAAAAGGGAAAGGCCTTGCTCCTTTTGGGACCGAGGACGAGGATGGCATTCCTCCGATGCCTTCTTTTGGTGAGGGAGAACGGCTTGCAGTGACGGGTTCGACCCATGATCCCTATGGATTTCGAAAGACCGACGATCCCGAAGTTCAAAGCCGGTTGGTGACCCGGATTAATAAGAAGATTTCGAATCATCGGAGCGAGATCATCGAGACAGAGGATTATTTTTTGGATGACTCTGAATTCGTCCTCATCGCATACGGCTTCACGTCGCGGACAAGCCTCTATGTGGTTAAGAGTTTGAGGAAAGAAGGGATGAAGATCGGTCTGTTAAGGGTTAAGACTCTGTGGCCATTTCCGGAGGAGGCTGTTGAAAAGGTTGGAAGAAGGGCAAGGAAGGTGATTGTTCCTGAAATGAATCTTGGACAGATGGCGGGCGAGGTGAGGAAGTTCTGCCGCAGCGATGTTATCCCTCTCCATCAGACCGATGGAGAAGTGATACGACCTGAAACGATCCTTGAAATATTAAGGAGGGTTGCGTGATGGTCAGAGCAATGGAGAAATACATCCGGCCAGGCGTCAAATCAACACCCTTCTGTCCGGGTTGCGGCCACGGCATATTGATGGGCCTGATCTTGAGAGCGATTGATGAACTAAAGATGGATATGAAGAAAATGGTATTTGTGTCAGGAATCGGTTGCGCTGCATGGATCCCAAGCCCCCATTACAATGGGGATACCCTTCATACCCTTCACGGAAGGGCTCTGGCTTTTGCGACGGGAGTCAAGCTTTACAAACCCGAACTCTGTGTCATGGTCGTCAGTGGTGACGGGGATCTCTCTTCAATCGGTGGAAATCACCTCATTCATGCAGCCCGAAGGAATATTGATCTCAAAGTCATCTGTGCAAATAATATGATTTATGGAATGACCGGGGGCCAGGTCGCATCCACAACGCCCAAGGGTGCAAGGACGTCAACAACAGAAGAGGGGAATCCTTATCGTCCCTTTGACCTCTGTAGGCTAGTGGAAGCAGCCGGAGCAACTTTCGTTGCTCGATATGCGGTGACTCAACCTGTTGCTCTCATCCGCGCGATCAAGAAGTCGCTTCTTCATGCAGGTTTTTCGTTTATCGAAGTCCTCTCACCTTGCCCCACTCAATTTGGAAGAAGAAATCAATCGGACCGGCCTGAAGATATGATGAGGGACCTCATTGAACGATGCGTTTTAGAGGAAGAGGCGAAAGGATTGACAGAAGGGGAAATGGTCGAAAAGATCATCACCGGAGAATTTCGATCATGACGGAAATCCTACAGATTCGATTCAGCGGCTTTGGAGGCCAGGGGGTCGTGTTAGCAGGCTTACTCCTTGGGCAGGCAGGAGTAATCGACGGGAGATATGTCTCAGGATCCAACTCCTATGGAGCTCAGGCCAGGGGCTCGGGATGCAAATCGGAGATCATCTTTTCAGACCGCCCCATCGATTTTCCTCATCTCATTACAGCAGACATCCTGGTCGCCATGTCCCAGGGGGCCTATGATATTTGCAGTGAAGATGTCAAGGAGTCCGGGCTTATTCTTTATGACCGGGGGCTGTTGACTCCAAAAGAGGAATTAAGAGTGAAACAGCAGGGCATTCCTGCTACAGAGATTTCAGTGAAGAGATTAAAGAACAAACAGGTGGCCAACATTATCTTGCTGGGGGCCCTTATCGGGATCACAAAGATTTCTTCCCAAAAATCGATCCGGAAAGCCCTTACTCTACATATGAGCGAAAGATTCCGGTCGCTCAATCTCAAGGCTCTTCAGGTAGGCATGGATCTCGGGAGAACAATCTGTGGTTGAAGGAAGAACTTACCGGCCGGTCATCCAAAAAGAAAAGTGCCATTCCTGCGGTGTTTGTATTAAGGGATGTCCTGCTCAGCTTATTCCGGAGTATAGACGGGAAGACAACAGCCTTCGGGGGATCCTTTATCGCGGAAAAATTGGGGGAGCTAGAAGCCAGGGCGTCTCTGGTATTCCTCCTTGTCAGGAGGCATGTCCTATCCATCAGGATGTCAGGGGCTATGTCGCTCTCATTGGGAAAGAAAAATTCAAAGAAGCTTTGGAGTTGATTCGTGAGGTCAATCCTCTGCCAGCTGTCTGCGGATTCATTTGTCATCATCCGTGCGAAGAAGCCTGTTTGAGAGAAGGTGTGGATGATCCTGTATCCATTCGTCTTTTGAAGCGGTTTGTGGCGGAGTACGCGAGACATGCAAGAAGAACCGAGCAGAGGCCCGGAAGACGAAGGAAAGAGAAGGTATTGGTGGTCGGTTCCGGTCCCGCAGGTCTTGCTGCTGCGAACGACCTAAGCCTTTTTGGCTATAGGGTAACGGTCATCGAGGCCCTTCCGGTTTTTGGCGGAATGCTGGCTGTGGGGATACCTGAATTTCGGTTGCCCAGAGAAATCCTTAAGATGGAGATCGATGGGATTAAAGGATTGGGGGTTGACATGATACCCAATAGGTCGTTCCGACTGAATGATCATGGTAAGATGTTTCGGAAAATGGGTTATCATGTCGTTTTCCTCGCAGTCGGAGCGCATCGCAGTCTAAAGTTAAACATCCTAGGGGAAAAGCTCAAAGGTGTTTTTCCGGGAGTGGAATTTCTTAGGGATCTGAACCTTGCAAAGAAAATGGAGCTCGGCAGAGAGATTGTGGTGATTGGAGGCGGCAATGTGGCAGTGGATGTGGCTCGCTCTTGCCTTCGTCTTGGTGCAAAGAAAGTGAGTATCTTTTATCGAAGATCGAAAAAGGAAATGCCTGCAATCTCAGAAGAGGTGGATGAAGCGATCCGCGAAGGGGTGAAAATCCATTTTCTCGCCTCTCCTGTTCAATTACTCGGACGTCAAGGAAAATTAAGTGGGCTGGAGTGCGTGAGGAATCGGCTCGGTGAGCCCGATGAAAGTGGAAGACGGAGACCTGTTGCGATAGAGGGTTCAAATTTCAGAGTCCGAGTCGATACCATTATCTCAGCAACTGGTCAGAGGGTGGACCTGAGACCCTTAAGGGGATTGGAGACAAATCGAGATGGAACGATCCGCGTTGATCCAGATACGAGCGAGACAAGTGTGAAAGGTGTCTTTTCGGGAGGGGATGTTGTCACCGGACCGGGCTGGGCAATCAACGCAATTGCAGCGGGAAAGAAGGGAGCGAACGCGATCCATCAATATCTTTCTTAAGAACGCAGAGTAGGCGTGAGCATCAGGAAGGGCGCCGTTTATCAAAAGATCGGTAAATGAGAATGATGAGACAATGTGAACAGAAGGTTCTTTATAGAAAAAAAATAAAGCACCTTTCCATTGATGAGCGGAAAAAACGATTCGTTTCTGTTGAGTCGGGTTTTAGAAGAAGGGAGGCCCTGAAAGAAGTTCAGCGCTGTCTGGGTCTAAGGGAGTGCGAATCATGTGACCTCTGCAGCTTGTTATGCCCAGATCTCTGTATTATACGAGATAAAAAGACTGGAGAAGTTCTGGTCGATTTAGATTATTGTAAGGGATGCGGTATATGCGCAGCTGTCTGCCCCAAGAAAGCGATTCAAATGGTATTGGAGGAAGAGATTTGAAGATGGAAAATAGCGATCGATACCGTACCAATGCGATTTCAGAGTAAATTTTTTATTTTTCAAAAGTACGCGCTTGAAATGACACAAAATTGTTTTTAAAATACTAAATTGCATATAAGTCATAACTACAATTTATAGATGCATTAGTACCCATAATCATAATAATTCGAAGGAGGACGTTAGTAAGAATGAGCTCCTTAATACCTATTTATTATCAGATTAAGCAGACAATAAGAGATTGGATTATTAATAAGGAGTTTAATCCTGGAGACAAGATTCCTTCCGAGAATGAACTTGCAGAAAAATTTAGTGTCAGTAGGCTGACGGTGCGTCAGGCTATTTCCCAATTAGCTCAAGAGGGTTTTCTATTGAGTAGAAGGGGGGAAGGGACATTTGTAACCAATAACCAAACTTTAATAGATAGTTTTGGTCTAGAATTCGGTGGATTTATGGATGACCTCTTCCACCAAGTTTCACAAGTCAAGACGAGGTCGGTAAACATAAAAAAAATAATAGCGCCGAAATTGGTGAATGAAAAGCTAGAACTAAAGGAGCAAAATGAAGAAGTGATCCTAATCAAAAGAATTAGGTTATTAAATAATAAAATTTTCTCTTATACAATAAATTATCTTCCCATGAATATCGGCTTGAAGATTGATGAAAGAGAGCTATACAAGAAGCCGCTGTTGAGAATCATGGAGGAAAATCTGGGTATCCATTTTGTTGAAGCGTTTCAAATTATTCAAGCTTCATTCGCCAATCAAGAGGTAGCGGAGAAATTGGAAATCTCTCTCGGATCACCCATTTTATATCTTGAAAGAATTATGTATACAACAAGGAGAAAACCGGTTGAATTCGTTCAATCCTCACATCGAGGAGATCTTTATAAATATGGTTTAAGATTAAGAAATCGCAAAAAAAGAGGAACCGATTGGACAACATGCGCATATAGAATTGGTCAGTAGAGTTCGTCATTAACACAATTTTAATTAGATACACCCCCCCACTGAACTAAGTTCTTTCGGGACACATAAGGATCATCGGTTTAAAATAGCCTATTGGTAAAATAAAATGCATATATCTGCTATCGATGGGTCCTTTTTAGAAGCTCGAAAATTTACGGATTGAAAATCAAATAGAAACATCCCCTTATTCTTTTCAACGAATTGTTTTGGCAAGATATTGAGTTCGTCGAATGGGCTCCTTGAGATTATCTGCCCCGAGCGAAGAAAACATCTTGACGTCTCTCTGCATCTCCTTAAAACTAATAAATTCCCGGTATTAATCGCCAGGGGACTTTTGTGCAGTAATCGACATATCCCGGCTAGTTCTTTGCAAGAAACTTTTCTTCGTATAAAAGCCGCCACACAAGAGCAGGTATTGTAGCTACGAATGCCAAAAGTCCCCAGTATGAGCCGAGGGCGAGTGGCGTACCGATAAACAATAACGACCATCCTGCATACATCGGGTGGCGAACGATAGGGTATGGTCAGTGGAAATGACTTTCTGATCTTTGGCAACTTCAATGGTAGCGGAAGCAAAAGGGTTTTCCTTATAGACAAGAAGAAAAATGTAAAAGCAAAGCACTATTAGTATACCGCCTGAGACTACTGCACAGGAGGGCACGTTCCAGGACGAAAAGTGCCCTTCCCATTATTTTTATAAATATCACTTTCCCCGGACAATAGAATCATGGTAATCTTCTTCTTCAGATGTGCCACAAAATTCAACGTGTTTTGCCCACTTATAATCGCTTGATGGGAATAAATCTGAGAATTGACTAGTTTTTTTAACAAAAAATTTCTTGACATCCAGTTTTGCTTGAAGTAATTAATTTGTCGATTAATTTTGATATTTGATTCTCACATTGTAAGACAACATTAGTATGCCTACCAAGGAAATAAAATCAATAAGAAATTGTTTCAGAATTTTGTCTTTATTTAGTAAACAAAATCCTTTTCTCGATGCAGATGGAATCAGTCGAGCAGTCGGCATCCCTAAGAGTTCAGCGTACAGGTATCTCAACACGTTAACTCAGGAATCTATACTGGAATATAATCACACGACCAAGAAATACCAGCTTGGCATTAAGATCCTCGAATTAGGTGGCACAGCTTATCACCGACTGGAACTTAGAAAGATCGCGATCCCTTTCATGAAAGAGTTAGCTGAGATGACAAGAGAAACAGTTTATTTAACTGCTTTAGATAAAGACAGGACTGTATGCATCGAGAGAATTGAAAGTGATCTCCCAGTTCGTCTCTCGATTGAGAGGGGGGAGACATTCCCTTTGCACGCAGGCGCGACGGCGAGAATCTTAATGGCGTATTTATCGAGTGACAAACAAGATAAAATCATTGAAAAGGGACTCGAAAAATTTACTGATTATACGATAACCGATCCCTTTAAGCTTAGAAGAAGCCTCATTAAAGTAAAAAAACAAGGGTATGCCTTCAGCGAGCAGGAGCGTGATATAGGGGCGAAAGCTGTTTCAGCTCCTATTTTCGATTTTTTTGGAGAAGTCATTGCAGGATTAAGCATCGCAGGACCGATCAATCGATTTATTGGCAGAAAAGCCGAAGAATATAAGAATTTGGTCGTCGATTATTCTCATAGGATTTCTTCTAAACTGGGGTATAACAGTTACTCGTGAACCGTTTAGACGAACAAATTTTCTCTGAACGTAATAAGACAAAGTTTTTACTATAACGATCCTTAGGAAGGAGGCAGAATAATGGGAAAAGAATTGAAAAAGGCGGTCGTGATAAAAGCAATGAATCCCGAGTTTCGTTATATGCCAAAGGCCGAATGGAGCTCCAGGATAAAAAGGGCGCGCAGTCTTATGGAGAAGAAAGGGTTAGACGCCATCATGATTTTGAATAATGAGGACCGACTCTACTTCTTCGGACGCGGAAAGCCGTACAAGTATGAGTATCCAAACGCAGGAATCATCCCCCTGGTGGGACCTACCACATTAATTTCAGAGACAATCGATTCTAATTTGGTGATTAAAGAAGGATATGTGGAACAAAACATTGCCTACTCGGGCGATAGCAGAGCCCCCACACCCACGGCACCTGATCCGGTTAAATTGGTGGCCGAGGTGATTGAAGAGCTAAAACTGGGGAACAAAAGAATCGGCATGGAATTCGGTCCTTTTCTCTGGTGGGAGGGATTCAATATCAATCAATGGGAGCAATTTAAAAAGGAACTTCCCCACGCAAAATTTGTTGACGCCACAGATTTGATCTGGGAGATGAGAGTCATCAAGTCTGAGTGGGAAATCGAGGTGATGAGGTACCTTTATCGGGCAACGGCTAAGGGGTATCTCCAGATCATCAATAATGCCGAACCTGGGAAAAATGAGAAAGAGTTGTTTTACGACGCCCTCAGGGTGTGGATGGATCTTGGAATCATCGATTCCATGAATTATCGTTTGAACGTCGTTCACTTTAGCACCCTCGTATCACCCTACCGCGACCGCATTCTGAAAGAGGGGGATTTTATCGTATTCGACGGGGGTCCTTCCTACAAGGGATATGTGGCCGACATCCAGAGAATGCTCCATATCGGGGAGCCCGGGAAGGAAATAAGGAGGTTGGGACGTTTGGCCGCACGGGCACATGAGGCGGTGGAAGACATCTTGAAACCAGGTGTAACTGCAGGAGAACTTTGGAAGGTCGGCTACTCAAAAGTTGCGGAAGAAGAACCGCGCATTTGGGAACTCGCGAGTTCGACAAAATGGATTGGTTGGGTGGGACACGGTGAGGGACTCAACGAACATGAACTTCCGTACTTAGTGAAAGATTCGGATTTCGTTCTGAAAGAGGGGATGACCATCTCTTTAGAGATTCCAGTCTTTGACAAAAAGGGGAAAATGGCTAATATGCCGGAAGATGTTTACCTGATTACTAAGAATGGATTCGATAAGTTGAGCAAAGATTTCGGCCCGATGGGCATTTACATCAAGACGTAATGGTTGGTCACGTGAACAATAGGCAACCAGACATTCATCCTGATATTGCACGGGAATTGGTAAAAACAGGCAAGTTCTCATAAAAGAAGAGCTGTTCTAGAATGATTGCGTTAAAGCGTCTCTAAAGTTAGAGAAAGGAGAGCCGCAAGATGCTTAATTCTTACGCACAGCGTCCTGGAGATGTAATCTTGAAGATTAGCCCTAAAGAGACCTGCCTCCTTGTCATTGATATGCAAGAAGGCTTTGTCAGTTCAAATGGAAGTTTTGGTAAGTTCGATCCGGAATATCCCAAACCTTTACAGAAATTATTGCCCATTATTCGACATGCCATAGAGTATTGTCGCGGAATCGGAATACCTGTCGTGTACACCAAGCAGACGCATGTTCCTCAATTTTTCTCAACAGCGCCTACCTACCTGGGTAGGGAAATAGCTGCTATTAGAGGTGCAGGGTTTAGAGTCTGTATGAAGGGAACAAAAGACGCAGATATATTGGAAGAATTAAAGACTACGGAGAAAGACCATGTAATTGAAAAGAATAAGGCAAGTGCTTTTTATATGACATGGCTAGACCTTTGGTTGAGGTACTTCCACACAAGGACGCTGCTTATTACTGGCTGTGAAACAGGATATTGTGTTCTTCATACAGTCCAAGACGCCGTAGCAAGAGATCTTAATGTAATCGTTGTTGAAGACGGAGTAGGTGATCCTCTTTCCTACATTCAGGATGCCGTTCTGCAACTAATCGATATGAGATTTGGAAGAGTGCTCTCTTGGAAGAACATTGAGTGTGCCTTAGATAGGTTCCCGGAAGAGTTCAGAATATCTGGAGCCAAGCCATAAAGGGAGCCGAGCGAATGCTAGGTCAATGAAGACATATAAAAGAAAGGGGAAATTCCGGTGAGAGGATATAAACAACTTGAGGAATCGTTGATAAAACTATTTCCAAGGGACAAGGAATTATTCAATAAGAAATTGAAAGAAGGGATTCCTATGGCTTTACCCGGATATCATTTTCCACTTGCGTTTGGCACTTTGAAGTGGCTCTCGGAAGAAGTCTGTCAAAAAATGATAACTGCAAGAGTAATGGTTTATCTTTCAATGGCTAATAAATTTATCGAGCGCTACGGAGACGAGGCTAGAGAGCTAATAAAGCAGATTCAATATGAAGATGGCTTTATGTTTGGTGAACGTTGTGCAAAATTTGCAGAGAAGAAACCAGGAACAATAAGAAACCAGGAACAATAAGAAACTGGGATGTTTTGTTTGCAGGATGGGAAGTGGAATACCCTTGGTCCAATGCTGCAATTGCCGAGCGGACAAAAAAAAGGAATAGTCATCAGAATTCCGAGGTGCGGAGTTGGCGAGACTTTTCTGGCAATGAAACCTCATCTCGACATGGACGTCGCTAAAACCTATTGCGACAATGATTTCGGGACATTCGATGCACTTTTTGGGAAAAAAAAGATCCAAGCCGAAAGGACAGAATGGATACCTGAGGGCAAACTTTATTGTGAGTATACGATTGAGTTTAAAGGTAAGAGGTGAGGGGCGAGATTTGCACCGCCTGGAATTTGGCTAACGAGATGACATGGCGGACTTTGTTATGCCGACATAAAGGGTTAGATGCCGCTGTATTTTCAATTTCCATAGCTTACGCAACGGGTAGATTAAGATGACTTAGCCAAGTAATTCGAGGTTTCTTTATAGCTTCTAAAATGAGGTGTTAAAAATAATTTGTGAGGAGACGAACCTATGACAAAACAGGACTATTTTAGCGTTGCAGCTGTTCAACCCGAAGTTTACCATTGTGAGCGAAGGGAGGAAATCATAGAGAAAAATCTAAGGCGGCATCTAGAATTACTAGACGCAATGGTTCCATATTGGAGCAGAATGATAGGTGCTCCCTGTAGGTTAGTAGTTTTTCCAGAATTCGGACTACATGGAAATCCTCAAAAACGCGATGGTACTTGGAATGGGGTAGGAATCGATATTCCTGGCGAAGAAACTGAACTACTCGGAAAGAAAGCCAAAGAACTAAATATTTACATAGCTTCTCATGCATGGACACTTTACCCAGATTTCCCCGGTAGGCCCTTCAGTGTTGGTTTCCTTATTGGACCTGACGGAAAAATTATTCTCAAACATCACAAGCTTATTACTAGTAAGATTGCTGAAGCTGGTGATACCGCCCCTGGCGATGCATACGATTGGTTCGTCGAGAAGTTTGGAGATGATCTCAATGCATTTTTTCCAGTGGCTGAGACGGAATTAGGGAAAGTAGGTTTCTTGATATGCGGCGAAGGTCAATACGCCGAGATATCAAGGGGTCTGGTTATGAACGGCGCAGAGATTATACTTCGACCAAACGCTTGGGTAGAGCCTTACATGGCCGAGCCGCAGGATCTCATGGCACTATGCAGCAGATTTAATGCGTTCACAAATATGTGCTATCTGGTTGAATCCAATTGGTCATACTATTATCGCCCTCGGTTTCCCAAAGCAATGGGAGCAGGACGCTCAGAGATAATTGATTACACGGGTAGGATCCTCACAAGGTGTTATGCGGCAGGGGAAGCCGGTGTAGCTGCTGAACTTAACATACAATCTCTCCGACGCTATCGAGAGGAGTGCAGTTTTGTATCGCGTTTAGCGTATATGCCAATGCATATCTTACGAAAAGTCTATGAAACAGAGCTTTGGCCCAAGAACAGCTTATTGAATAAGAAAGAATGCAATAGTTTTGAAGATTGGGAACGGCTACGCCGCGAAGTCATAGAAACGAGAAGAGATATCTATACCCCATCCAAAAAGGCATAGCGGATTGGAAACAAGAGGCAGGGAGGTGTGTCTGTGGCCCATCTTGCCATGGGCAGCCAGAGACAAATACCTAATGAGAATGATAGTCTATGAGTTTTAAAGGAGCTTCTTATTAGCTTGACTAGCGGTCCGTCTAGCAACTGTTTTAGCAGCGAGATCTTTAATAACCTCAGTGCGGCCACTCTATTTACTTGAACAACGCTGCAAACAGAAACTTAGTTTAGGGCCTCTAGGAAAGGATTGAGAGAGAGATACGGGCTCGCGAAAGAGCGTAATCTCCTTTGGAGGCATTTACTACGGCTGGATCATTGTTTCGCTGGCCTTGATTTCCATGGCTTTCTGGCTTGGAATTCGTTCAAGCTTCTCGGTGTTTTATGTCGTCTTACTTGAAGATTTTCCGTGGAATCGGGGCGATGCTGCTGGCGTTCAATCAGTAGCTCTCGTCACATATACCATTATAGCTCCAGGACTAGGAGGACTTATTGACCGGTTTGGTCCCCGCTGCGTTATCGGGCCGGGTATTCTCCTCCTTGCTTTTGGCCTGATGCTATGTGCCTTGATAAAAAATCTGTTCCAATTCTACCTCCTCTATGGAGTACTTGTGGCAACTGGTGTCACATGTGGGGTAAGATGGCTTTAGTGGACACCAAAGTTGAGGTAAAATACTAAAGACGGAGGTGTCAGAATGGAAAGGATTCCCAAAGCGATCTACACGAAGGAGCTTCGAGAGGAAGCAGTGAAGC
>Ga0187866_1002072_pt1 | contig 17192 bp, 17 predicted proteins | sample June2016WEW_11_1_3_FD_133013 | JGI IMG/M metagenome (GOLD analysis project Ga0187866, IMG submission 133013) | Peatland microbial communities from SPRUCE experiment site at the Marcell Experimental Forest, Minnesota, USA - June2016WEW_11_150 | ecosystem: Environmental > Terrestrial > Soil >...
CAATGGGAGTGGCTTGTGGAGGACAAAAACACCCTGGTCTTGAGCCGAAAAATCAAGAAAACACCCAGGAAATTCCGTGGCGCTTAGCTTGACGCGTATGCGCCTTGGCGGGACGGGCCGCCGCCCTGGGTAAAGTGGAAAAACCGATCACCCCCCTCCCATGCGCTCCGAGCGCATGGGAGGGGGGAAGGGGGGAGGGCTTCTGCCTGCGCTCGGGGGCAGAGTCAGGATGCTCCCCGTGCGCCCAGGATGGTCCCGTCCGCCTTGACGCACACGATTTTTGGGATAATGCTCCGGCTAATGAACGCATCGCTGAGCGACCTGTTGGAAATCATCCTGGTGACCTACAACCGGGCGCGTTACCTGGATGCGACGTTGGAGAAATTGCGCGCCAGCCCGATTGCCAAGTGCAAGTTCACGGTCCTCGACAATGCCTCGTCGGATGCCACGCCCGAGGTTTGCCAGAAACACGCGCCGTCCTTCCCCAATTTCCACGTCCGCCGCAACCGGTTCAACGTCGGCATCAGCGGCAATTACCTCCGCGCCCTCGAAACCGCCCGGAGCGAATACACCTGGATGCTTTGCGACGACGACGATTACGACTTTTCCCACTTCGACGAGATTGTCGAGGCGGTGACCTCGCGCCAGTATGACCTGATCTCCGTCGGCGTGCCCAATCACAGCGTGTTGCCGCGCGGGGTGGTCATCCGCGCCCCGGACCTGATCCAGGACCACCGCTACAACTTCTTTTACACGGGGTCGTTTATTCCCTGCACCATTTTCCGCACGAGCCTGGTGGTGCCCGAGATGGTCCTGGAGGGCTACTACCACATCCACACCATCTTCTCGAACCTCTTTTTCTTCGTCTATGCGGTCAAACAGAACGCCCTGGTCTATGTCACTCGCCATGACTTCATCATCAATCGCCAGGAAAACGTCGGCTACCGCCCGCTCCACCTGGTGATCGGCTGGCTGATGGTGGCCAACCACGTCAAGCGAACCGACAAGACCATCGGCAAGGCGATGCTGCACGAACTGCTCGGACGCCACTTCTATCCTCAAAAAATCGCCCAATACACCCTCTTCCAGCGGGGCTACGTCAACCAGAACACCTTCCGCGACGGCTTCCGCCTCGCCCTGGAGTGCCTCAAGGCCGGTCCGCTCTGGTTCCTCAAGGTCTTGCCCTTTGTCTTTGTCCTTTACCTGCCCGGCTGCGTCAGCCGCCGGCTCTGGCAGGCCGCCGAGAAATTCGTCGAGGTCAAGGAAGGCCGCAAAATCAAACGCCCCGCCAACATCGAGTTCGTCCACGGCAAGGAATACCGGGGGTAGCCTGGCCAATTCTCAATTGCCCCTTGCCCGATTGGCCGGCGGAGAACCGGGGTCGGCGGCCGGCCGGCGCGCCCAAGGGTAATTGGCAATTGGCCCTTGGCCCTTCGCAAGGGCGGTCCTTGCCTTGACTTCGCGGCAGGCCTGACGGACACTGTCCGCCCTATGGTTGAACCAGGAACCAGCGCGTTGATGGAAACAATCGTGTCGCTCTGCAAGCGACGCGGCTTTGTTTTTCAGTCCTCCGAAATCTACGGCGGGCTGAATGGTTTTTGGGATTACGGCCCGCTGGGCGCGGAACTCAAACGCAACATCAAGGATTACTGGTGGCGCTCGATGACCCTCCTGCGCGACGACGTGGTCGGCCTGGACGCCTCGATCATCATGCACCCCAGGATCTGGGAGGCCAGCGGCCACACCAGCACCTTCAGCGATTTGATGGTCGATTGCCTGCTCACGAAAAAGCGCTTCCGCGCCGACCAGATCGAACCCCGGAGCGGCACGGCTTACTCCTACACCGGCGCCACCGACGCCGCCACCGGCAAAGAATCCAAAGACCCCTTTTCGGTCCTGGTCGCCGCCGGCAAACACCCCGACTACGCCCGCACGGTCGCCCGGCGCTTTTACCAGCAGCGCGGCCTGGCAGAGCCGAGCCTGCTGGGCGAGCGCTCGGAGCCGGTCCAAAACAGCACCCGCTACAACCCCGAGAACGGCTCGCTCCTGACCGAGCCGCGCCCGTTCAACCTCATGCTCAAGACCTGCGTCGGCCCGGTCGAAAGCGCGGACAATACTTCCTATCTCCGGCCGGAAACCGCCCAGGCCATCTTCGCCCAGTTCAAAAACGTGCTCGAGGTCTCCCGGCAGAAGGTGCCCTTCGGCATCTGCCAAATCGGCAAGGCCTTCCGCAACGAAATCAATCCCCGCAACTTCACCTTCCGCTCCCGGGAATTCGAGCAGATGGAACTCGAGTTCTTCATCAAGCCCGACGAAGCGGTCGAGGCCATTTGCGGCCGCGTGGCCAAACCCGCCGGCCCCGGCCACCCCGGCCAACCGCAGCCCGACTGGGGCTGGCAACTCTGGCTCCAATACTGGGTCCAGGAGCGTATCGGCTTCTATGAGAGCATCGGCCTGCCCCGCCCATCCCTGGTCGAATACTGGCAGAAACCCGACGAACTGGCCCACTATGCCCGCGCCACCGTGGATGTCCTCTACAAATTCCCCTTCAGCAAACGCGACGGGCAGGGCGAGTTGATCGGCGAGGAACTGGAAGGCATTGCCGCCCGGGGCGACTTCGACCTCTCCCAGCACCAGCGCTTCGCCGCCCGGCCCATGACCATCTTCGACGAGGAACTCAAGGCCGCCTGGCCCAGGCTCGCCCCGGCCAAACAAACCGAACTGCGCCAGCGTTACGCCCAGGCCCGCTGCCATTACCTCCGTCGGATGGGCGAAGCCGCTGACCGGGCCGAAGCACAGGCCGGCCAGGACGGCGAAGCCCTGGCCAAAGGCTACTACGTGCCCCACGTCATCGAGCCCTCCGCCGGGGTCGACCGCCTGGCCCTGGCCCTCATCTGCCACGCCTATTCCCAGGACCAGGCCCCCGACGAAAAAGGTAAACTCGAAACCCGCGTCGTCATGCGCTTCCACCCGCGCATCGCCCCCATCAAAGTCGCCGTCTTCCCACTGCTTAAGAACAAGCTCGCCCTGGTCCAAAAGGCCAAGGCCGTGCGCGACCTGTTGCGGCCACACCTGTCCGTCTTCTACGATGAAGCCGGCGCCATCGGCCGGCGCTACCGCCGCCAGGACGAAGCCGGCACGCCCTTGGGCATTACCATTGATTTCGACACCCTCGGCGAAAAAGGTCCGGACCTCAAAGACACCGTCACCCTCCGCGACCGCGACACCATGACACAGGAGCGCGTCAAAATCGCAGACCTCGTGCCCCTGCTCACCGCCCGGGTCCGGTGACCGGTCTAAGCGCTTTAGTTCCTGCGCCCCATGCATCACACCTCACCAGTCACCGCTCACGCCTTCGCCCCCCTGTCGCCCAGGCGCCGCCGGCGGCGCCGCGGGCCTCAGGCCTCCCCGCGAGGTCACCTCCACCCGGCCTAGCACCATGGGCACCGACAGCGGGCAGAGCAAAAAGCGGGCGCCGACGCTTTATGCGATTATCGCCATAAAGCTGCTCAAGGGAGCGCTGTTTGTGGCTTTGGCGGTGGTGGCTTATACCCTCTCAGACAACGATCTCCCCGCCGATTACGAGCATGTGCTGCACATCCTGAAGCTCAACCCGGAACGCAAGTTCTGGACCGACCTCGCCGGCCAGATCAGCCAACTTACCGAAACCAAAGTGCTCCTGGCTGCCGCCGGCACGCTCCTCTATAGCCTCTTCTCTCTCATCGAAGGCATCGGCCTGATCTTCCGCGTCTCCTGGGCCGGTTGGCTGGCCATCGGCGAATCCGCCTTCTTCATCCCGATCGAACTCTATCACCTCGGCCGCCATGTCCACCTCCAGCACCAGGTCTCGCCCACGCTCGTGGTCGTGCTCGGCCTGAACATCCTCATCGTCTGGTACCTCTTCCAGAACCGCCGGCGCCTCTTCCGGCACCACCACCACTGAGACTTACTGCCAGGACGCTGGGATAGGCTACCCCACCCGGCGGCCAGGCCGCGGCGGGGGAGCGGCCGCAAGCTCCGCCTCCCCACCCCCGTTCCCCCGCCCCGCGCGCGGGGAGGGTCGGCTATTGGCTATCAACTATCGGCTATCGACTGCCCCTCCCCGCGCGCGAGGAGGGGGCGAGATGGCAGGCGGGACGCCTGCCACCCCAAGCTCCCCCTCCCCGCTGGCGGGCAGGGGGCCGGCGGGAGAGGCGGTCCGAGGGTAGCCGTTCCCAGCGGCCCCGCTGTCAACAGGAGCGCAGCGCCGGCAGGCAATCACGGCAGTTGACGAACGGTCAGTTCTCCGCTTCAATGAAGTTGTGAAAATTGAAAGTCTGAGAGTGTTTTGTGACCTGGCTGAAACGCAGAGCTTTACCAAGGCGGCCCAAGTCAACGACGTCACCCAGTCGGCCGTCAGCCAGCAAATCACTGCCCTCGAGCGCCTGTTCAAGTCGCTCCTGGTCCAGCGCGGGCGGCGGAGATTCCGGCTTACCCCCGAGGGCGAGCTCCTCTACGAGCACAGCAAGCAAATCCTCGAGACCTACGCCGGGCTGCGGACCAGACTCAAAGAAACCAGTGAACTGGTCTCGGGCACCATCCGGATTGCCGCGGTTTACAGCATCGGCCTGCATGACCTGCCCCCGTACCTGAAAAAGTTCCTCCACAGCTATCCCGGCGCCAATGTCCATGTCGAATATCGCCACGCCCGGCAGGTCTATGAAGATATCTTCAGCAACGTCGTCGACCTGGGCCTGGTCGCCTACCCCGCCCGCGCCCGCAACCTGGAGATCGTCCCGCTGCGCAAAGACCCCCTCGTCCTCATCTGCCACCCGCAGCATCCCTTCGCCAAACGCAAGACCCTCAAGCTCAAGGCCCTGAATGGTCAGAAACTCGTCGGCTTCCAACGGGAAGTCCCCACCCGCAAGGCCCTCGACCGCCTCTTCAAGGAACATCGCGTGGCCGTGGACTACGTCATGGAATTCGACAACGTCGAGACGGTGAAACGCGCGGTGGAAATCGATTACGGGCTGGCGGTCGTGCCCGAGGCCACCATCCGCCAGGAAGTGGCCAGTCAAACCCTGGCGGCGCTCCGCTTCGAAGAAGGCGATTTTCCCCGCCCCCTGGCCCTGATTCACACCCGCAGCAAAGTGCTCTCCCCCGCCATGAAGCGGTTCATCGCCCTGCTCAAAGAGCCGCTGTGAGTCCAGCGCGACCCGGCCGGCCCTGTGGCCGGGGCCCAACAGGGCCAAAGCCCACGACCACAAAGTCAGCCGGTATTGAAGCTCGGAATCACGGCGTGGTTTCTCCGCTTTCATCCCTGGCGCGGCGCCGCTGGCGGGCGTCCCCCGAACCGGTTGCGGCCGGCGGCCCGCGCGGCGCCGGGTGGGCGGACGCCTCGGCGGCGCGGGCGGCGGCGAGGTCGGCTTTGCGCTGCCGGAGGCTCTTGAAGAATTCGTAGCCCTCCCGGCAGCGGCGGACGAAAACGGCTTTGTCCTCGAGCATCGTCTTGATGATGCGCAGGATCGGTTTGGGGCGCAGATAATAGGCCCGGTAGAAGCGATCGACGGCCTCGAAGATTTCCTCTTTGCTCAGGTCCGGGTATTCCAGGGCGCTCTGCTGGAAGCCGTCCTCCTCGACCAGGTCGGTCTTGTCCTTTTTGACAAACCAGCCGTGCTGGCGCGCCATTTCGTAAAGCTCGGTGCCGGGATAGGGCGCGGCCAGCGAAACCTGGAGGCTGAACACATCCAGTTCCTTGGCAAAGCGGATGCTCGCCTCGATGGTCGCTTTGGTCTCGATCGGCAGCCCAAGGACGAACGTCCCGTGAATCACCACGCCCGCCTGGTGGCAGGCCCTGGTGAAACGGCGCATCTCCTCCAGCGTCACCCCCTTCTTGAGCCGGCTCAGGATGTCCGGGTGGCCGCTCTCGTAGCCGACCAGGAACAGGCGCAGCCCGCAGTCTTGGAACGACTTGATGGTGTCGTAGTCCAGGTTGGCGCGGCTGCTGCAACTCCAGGTCAGCCCCAGCGGCGCCAGTCGCCTGGCCACCTCGCGGGCGCGCGGCAGGTTCGCCGTGAAGGTGTCGTCGTCGAAGAAAAACTCCCTCGCCTGGGGGAAGAGCTCTTTCAGGTAGGCCATTTCCGCAGCGACGTTTTCGGGCGAACGCGCCCGGTATTTGTGCCCGCCGATGGTCTGGGGCCAGAGACAGAACGTGCACTGGCCCGGGCAGCCCCGGCCCGTGTAAAGACTCACATACGGATGCAGCAGGTAGCCGATGAAGTAGCGCTCGATCTGCAAGTCGCGTTTATAGACGTCCGCCACCCAGGGCAGGCAATCCATGTTCTGGATCAACTCGCGCTCCGGGTTGTGTCGGACCTGGCCCGCTGGGTCGCGGTAGCTCAGGCCGGCAATGGTCTGGAGCGGCCGACCCTCCGCCACTTCCCGGCAGGTGAAATCAAATTCCCGGCGCCCGACCCAGTCAATCGCCCACGAAGCTTTCAGCGTCTCCGTCGGCAGCACCGCCGCGTGCGCGCCGACAAAGCCGATCTTCGTCTCCGGCCGGTTTTGCTTGATGGCCTCGGCCACCCGGCAATCGTTCTTCAGCGACGGGGTCGAGGTATGGATGATCACGTGGTCGAAGCCCTTGGCTTCCTGGAGGCACTGCTCGATACCGATGTCGTGCGGCGGGCAATCCAGCAGCTTGCTCTCCGGCACCAGCGCCGCCGGCTGTGCCAACCACGTCGGATACCAGAAACTGGTCACCTCCCGCCGCGCCTGGTAGCGCGACCCCGCCCCACCGTCGAAACCGGCGAAGCTCGGAGGATTCAGAAAGAGTGTGCCGCCCATAGGGATTAGTGCGTCGCAGGCTTTCAGAACTATGCTGGGAGCCTCTGGCGAATCAACTCGACCATTTCACCCGCCTGCCGGCGAAGGCCTTCATAGTTCCGGCCCACATCTGTCAGATCTCCACCGGGATAATGCTGGGCGAAAAAGTCCGCGGCGAGTTCGACAGCGAATCTGTCAAAACGCTTGAACTGTAGCTCGAACTTGGCTGCCTCATCCATTAGTTTCTTCAGGTCGTGTGTCCTTTCCAGCCGCCATCCTTTGGCAATCAGGTAACCCTTGAGGTAGCGCTCGGCCGCTTCCTGCAAGAGCTCGATACCGGTCATGGTCAGGCCTTCCGCTTCCCAGAGGCGGTCCGCGCCTTGCAAGCGGTCGGACGCGAAGAGAAACCAGTCCTTGGGGTCCGTCTCATCCGTGGGCCGGCGCAGCATACAATTCAATTCCCTGGCCAACAATGTCCAGGTAAAACGGACTCTTCACCGCGAGCCGCTCGGCGATTCGCGCCGGCGTCTTGCTCAAAATGGTGAAGGAAAAATTGTAACGGTCCGGCAACCCGTCGAAGGCGCTGCGGATTTCGATATTGCTTTCCCGTTCGGATTGGATGTCCCGGCGGATGACCAGCAGATCGACGTCGCTGTGCTCATTCGGCTGGCCGGAGGCCTGGCTGCCGAAAAGAATGATCCGCTCGGGATGGAACTTCTCGACGATGAGCCGGAGATAAGGCTCCAACTGATCGGCGATTCTGTGGACCGGGTAACGCGGATCACGCAAGGCCGGAAACCGGAGCGGCTCGAGGGAGGTTTTCATGCCGGCTTTATCTTACTCACGATTTCCCTTCGGCTCAAGCCGGCTTGGTGCCAGCAAGGCCTTCAAGTGGAGCAGGCGCGGGCTTTGCCGTTCCACCAATTTGTTGAGCAGGCGCTCCAGGTTCGGCAGCCGATCGTTGATGTCCGCGTGCAATTCCCGCGGGTTCTCGCTCAGGCTGAAATCAGCCATCTTCAAATTCGCTGCCTTTGCCGTCTTGATGACCCAATCTTCCAGCCTCGGACAGAGCACCACAAGGCGGTTGCCGCGATCTTTGTCAGTTTTCAACCTCACGTCGTGGACGCTGGACTCCTCGAGGAACTTCCTCAAGGTCCTCGGTTCTGGCCCCCCGAAATCTTCATCAACCAGCCCCACCGCTCCCGAGTTCTTGCCCAGGGACCCCGAGACATTGCCCTTGCCAGGACTATGAACGATAGCACGCGGCGGCACGCCCGCAACCCGCGCCAGGACTTCATCCGGCTTGCACTCCAAAAACACCTTCATTCCGCGGCCAGCCTGTCGAGGTTGAAGAACGCGGCGGAATCGAGTTCCAACAACTCCGGCAGGTTCTCGTCCGGCACTCGCTTCAGCCGCGTCTCAAACTGTTCCATCGTCGTAACGAACACGTTTAGGTCCTTCATGGGCGTCTTCTCGACAATGGAAGAGAGCAGGTATGGGTTGTGTGTCGTAATGAAGTACTGGTTGCTTTCATCCAGGCCCATTCGTTCCGCGAAGTACTTCGTGTAGAACGGCCAGATGCTCGACTCGGGTTCGTCCAGCAGCAGTGTGGCGTCGCGATTCGTTTCAAGCACCGCCATCAGGAAAGCGACCCTCCGCAACGTTTCGGAGACACCGATCCATGGGTAGCTGTAGAGCTCTTCTTTCACATCCTTAGCAATGAACAGCTCGTCTTCCGCCGGTCTGAGTTGCAGCCGAAAGCCCTTTGATCGGATGACGCCACCAACCCTCTGCCTTAGGGCCTCGTTGGTGCAAAGGACAGCGACCAGATTGTCTCCGAAAGGCGGGTTGAGCACACCAGGCTGGCGATTCGGGAAAACCGTCAGTGGCCTGAAAAGATAGTATCGGATGGAAGTCGGGGCGTGTAACTGCGAGGGGGTCACTACGGTGCCGGAGTGATCTATCAGAAACGTGCCCTGCCGCCCATCCTGGCCCTCGTCCGCCAAGTAGCGTTCCCCGGTAAACCGCACCAAGAGCCTGCGATCGCCGGCCTGAACCTCGAGTCCGCCTGCGATCATCTGGTCAAAGAACAGGTCCGCTGTCGTCCCGAAACGCAAGACCTCGTTCAGCGAGGGCAAGAATGTCCTGGCGGCATGGAGCGCCAGCGCCTCAATGACATTCGACTTGCCCGTGTTCGGCTCGCCGATGAAGACATTGACGCGCTTGGCCGAGAACTCCAGGTCGCGGATCGATTTGAAGTTCTTAATGTGGATCGTGCTCAGCATAGGTCCGCCAATAGCAGTAAATCGAGTACTGCCATTCCCCCCTCGGATCAATCCTTTTTCGCCTCGCGGGCCCCGGCCGGCAATTCGTCGCGTGGCGAGGTGTCGCCGCTGCCGCCGGCGCTGCTGCCGTTGGACTGGAAAGCGGATTTGGCCCCGGCCAGGCCCGCGTTGATGGCCGCCCTGGCCTGGGCGAGATGGCCCTTGCCAATCGAGCAGCCGTTGAAGGCCTGGACCTGGCGGCCTTGGTAATACGGGGCGGGTCTCGGCCCGAAGTTGTACTTGAGCAGCTTCCAATTATCGCCGGGCTGGTAGTTCGTGCCGAGCGCGCCGCTGGGGTCGTAGCCGCAGTGGACCATGCAATTTTCGCAGCGCGGGTCCCGGGCCACGCCGTCCACCACGCCGTACCTGCTCCAGTCCACCTGGTCGAGCATCTCCTGGTAGCGCTGGTAATGGCCGTCAGTCATCAGGTAGCAGGGCGCTTTCCAACCGCGCACGTTGCGGGTCGGGATCGCCCACGCCGTGCAAGTCAGGTCGCGTTTGCCGGCCAGAAACTCCTGATAGACGGTGGTGCCGAGGATCGTGAACCGCTGGGCCCATCGCTCGATGCGCGCGAACTTCTCGCGCGTCAGGGCGCGCGTGAGGAAAAAGTCCTCGGGCCGCTTGTCCAGGCGCTGGAGCATGTCCCGTTTGGCGGCGTCGTAATCGTAGCCGGGCGAGATCGTGTGGCCGTCCACCTCGAGGGCCGAGAAGAACTGGAACATCTGCTCGATTTCCTTGACCTCGGTCTGCCTGTACACGGTGGTGTTGGTCGCGACCTGGAACCCAAGGAGCTTCGCCATCCGGACTGCCTGGACACATTCCTTGAAAACCCCCTCGCGTTCGACCATCAAATCGTGTGTGTATTCCAGGCCGTCCACATGAACGTTCCAATACAGCCACTTGGTCGGGGCGATGGCGGGCCGGCCGTCGCTCTTGCCTTTGCGGATGGTCTGGGCGTCGCTCTCCGAAATCAGCTTTTCGGCCAGTAGCCGGCGGAGGGTCGGCTCCCGTCCCGGCGGCGGAAGGCCGGCCAGGTAGTCTTTGAGCTTTTTCCGCATGAGCAGGCCGTTCGTGCAGATATAGACAATGCGCCCCTGGGCCAGCAGTCCGGCCACCAAGGCTTCGATCTTGGGGTAGATGAGCGGTTCGCCGCCGCAAATCGAGACCATCGGCGCGTCGCATTCCTGCGCCGCCGCCAGGCACTCCTGGAGGCTCATCATGTCCTTGAGGCTGGTCGAGTATTCGCGAATGCGCCCGCAACCGGTGCAGCTCAGGTTGCACGTGTGCAGGGGCTCGAGTTGCAGCACCAGCGCAAAACGCGCCGTGCGCCGCCGCTTGTGTTTCACGATATGACGGGCCATCTTGACCGTCAGCGCGAGCGGGAATCGCATAAATGAACTTCAGAACTGCGCCAGCTCCCTGCAAGGCTCAGCCGCCGGCCGGGCCTGGTCCGGCTGCGCCGCCGGGGGATCGGCCTGCATCAAGCCCGGCAGCAAAAACGTGGCCGGCGAGATGCTGTGCGAAGCCTGGAGACCCCCGCAACCCGCACCCAGCAGCGCCAGAGCCGGAATGAGGGCCAGCCGCAGGATTTTCCAATTTAATTTCACAAGCCCCAAGACTATAATCAAATGATGCGCTTCGCAACACCTATTTCAGGGTTTTTGGGCCAAATCGGGGGCTGCTCGCCACAGCCCCCGGCAGTAGCGCCAGCTTCCAGCTTGGGACGGTCCCACCAGGCCTCTGCCTTGCTGGCGCGCAGAAGGGCGAGCGTCCCGCCGGCCGCCAGGGCGTCGCTCCCTCGAACCGCCCGGCGCTGGCAGCGTCGCGCCGCGCCGATCGAGTTGGCTCCCTGTCGCGGGGGGCAGTATCAGAATTCCGCGGGCCAAAAGCCGCTCCTGGGCCGGAACTGCAAGCCCCTCCCGCTCGGGCTGTTCCTGGGGCTCCTCGGCCTGCCCGGCCTGGTCTCGGCGGGTCCCGCGCCCAGTCCCCAGGCGCAGTCCGCCGCTTATGCCCAAAATAACTTCCGGCAGGCCCAGACGCGCTGCCGCCAGGAACCGGCCAACCCCGTGGCCGCCTGGCAGTTTGGCCGCGCCTGTTTCGACCTGGCCGAATGCGCCACCAACCAGGCCGAGCGCGCCCAAATTGCCGAGCAGGGCATCGCCGCCTGCCGACAGGCGCTCGCCCGGGCCTCCAACTCGGCGCCCGCCCATTACTACCTGGGCGTGAATTTGGGCCAACTGGCCCGAACCAGGGGGCTGAGCGCGCTCAAGCTCGTCGGCCCGATGCGGCACGAATTCGACCTCGCCCGCAGCCTCGATGAGCACCTGGACCAGGCCGGGCCGGACCGGAACCTGGGCCAGCTCTACCGCGACGCGCCCGCCCTCGCCAGCATCGGCAACCGCAGCCAGGCCCAGCGGCACCTGCAACGCGCCGTGACCCTGGCCCCGCACTTTCCCGATAACCGCCTCGAACTCATCGAGGCCTATCTCAAATGGGGCCAGCGCGACCAGGCCCGCCGGGAACTCAAAACCCTGGAGGAGATTTGGCCCGCCGCCCGCGCCCAATGGACCGGGCCCGCCTGGGCCGCCAGTTGGGCCGACTGGGAAGAGCAACTGGAAAAATTCAGAAAAAAGATCGAACGCTTCCACCAAACCCTCGCGGCGCCCAGCAACAAGAAGTGACAGGCCATGCGAAGTCCGCAGGCCCAACGGCCAAGGAAGGCCCAAAGCTAACGGGCTAAGCGCCCGTGCGAAAATAATTTCTGCCACCAATTCCACTCTGCCCGCGCGCAGCCCGGCATTCTTCCGCCCTGTAGGGGAGGAAACATACCAGCCCAGGGCAAGGCCCGTCCCGCTTCGAGCGGGACCCCGGCGCGCCGGGGCCCTGGGTAAAGCGGAAAAAAGGATCACCCCCCTCTCGTCCCGCCTTGGCGGGATGGGAGGGGGGAAGGGGGGAGGGCTCTTCCGCCCGCGCTCGCTCGGGGGCAGTGCGAGGATGCGCCCGCGGACGCGGGGCCGGGTTGTTTTCGCTTGGAACGGTCGCCCGGGCCAGCTATTATTGGGCCATGACCGATCGCGATGACCCGAATGGCGCGCCGGTGCCCGCACCGACAGGTCCCGACTGGCGGAAAGTGCTTCATCAGTTGAACAATATTTTCACAGCCATCCATTCCAGCCTGGACCTCGCCCTGGCCTATGCAGGCCGCCCTGAGGCCCAAGCTTTCCTGGCCCAGGCACAGGCCAGCGCCCGGCAAGGGGCGCAGTTCATTATGGAGCTTCAGTTGAGCGGCCAGGAACCCGCGGGCGGGGCGTCCCTGCCGGCCGGGCCTGAAGCCAAAGCCAGCGGGTGGCCGGAGGCCGCTGGGGTGGCGGCGCCTGCCTCGCTCGAGGGTTCCGAACGCATCCTCCTGGTGGAGGACGATGAATCGGTCAGGCTCCTGGTTCGGGCGGTGCTGACTTACCGGGGCTATGACGTGATCGAGGCGTGCAACGGCGAGGAGGCCGTGAGCCGCTACCGGGAGGAGGGTCCGTTTGACCTGGTCATTCTCGACCAGGCCATGCCCAAGCTCAATGGCCGGGGGGCCTTGGAGCAAATTCGGGCGGCGGACCCCGCCGTTCGCGCCCTGGCCCTCAGCGGCCTGCTCCTGCACCGCGACCAGGGCGCCCAGGCCCCGGCGGCCGACGGCTTCGATGCGCAATTGAGCAAGCCGTTCGACAACACCGAACTCGTGGTGCTGGTGCGTCAACTCCTGGACCGGCACTCCTGAGCGCGAGGCTGCCTGCTGGGACATGAAACGCACTCCCCTCTTTGCGGCTCACCAGAGACTGGGCGGCAAACTGATTGAATTTGGCGGCTGGGAGATGCCCCTCCAATACACCAGCATCACCGACGAACACCTGGCCGTACGCCAGGCCGCCGGGCTGTTTGATATTTCGCACATGGGCGAGGTCTGGGTTGACGGACCCCTGGCGGAAGGCTTTTTGAACCTGGTCCTGACCAATGACCTGCGCAAACTTGCCCCCGGCCAAGGCCAATACACCCTCATGTGCAACCCCGCCGGCGGGGTGATTGACGACCTCTACGCTTACCGGCTGGCCGCCGAACACTACCTGCTCATCATCAATGCCGCCCGGATTGCCGACGACGTGGCCTGGCTGGAGCAGCGGCTGTCCGGGTTCGGCCCGCGCCAGGGCGTGAGCCTCCTGAACGCCTCGGAGGCGACCGGCGCCCTGGCCGTGCAAGGACCGCGCGTGGCGGCCTTCATCAACCAGTGCTTTCCCGGCCCCTTCGCCGGCGGCGCCGCCGTCGCGCTCGCCACCGACCTCAAGAAAAACCAGGTTGCCGGAACCCGCTTCGACGGACACCCGGCCTGGGTCTCCCGCACCGGTTACACGGGCGAAGATGGGTTCGAGCTCGTCGCCCCGGCGGAGGCCATCCCAGCCATTTGGGAGCGGCTCCTCCTGCTCGGCCGGCCCCACGGGCTCAAGCCGGCCGGCTTGGGCGCGCGCGATACCCTGCGCACCGAGGTCTGCTACCCGCTTTACGGCCACGAACTGAACCTAAACACCACTCCCCTCGAGGCCGGGCTGGGTTTCTTTGTCGCCCTGGACAAGGGCGACTTTGTGGGCCGGCCGGTGCTCGCCGCCCAGAAACTCGGGGGCGTCAGCCGGAAGCTCGTCGCCTTCAAGATGTCCGGGAAATCGGCCCCGCCGCGGCCCCACTACCCGATTTGGAGCCAGGGTCCATCGGCGGAGAAACTCGGTGAAGTGGCCAGCGGCACCCAAAGCCCCTCCCTCGGCGTCGGCATCGGCATGGGTTACGTGCCGCCGCCATTCGCCCAGGCCCAAACCCCCCTGGCCATTGAAATCCGCGGCCAACGCGCCCCCGCCCTGGTCGTGCCCAAACCCATTTACCGAAAACCTGATTGACGACCAGACAACCCCCGGACTAATTACCTCCTGCCTTATGGCTAACGTTCCATCCGACTTGAAGTACGCCAAATCACACGAATGGGTGCGGTTGTCCGGCACGGTGGCGACCGTCGGCATCAGCGACTACGCCCAGCATGAGTTGACCGATGTCGTTTTCGTCGAACTGCCCGCCCCGGGCCGGCAGGTCAAAGCCGGCGAGGCCTGCGCCGTGGTCGAATCCGTCAAGACCGCCAGCGACATCTATGCTCCCCTCACCGGCGAGATCACCGAGGTGAACCCCGCCGTGGCGGACAACCCGGCCCTGGTGAACAGCGCCCCCTACGCCGGCGGCTGGCTCTGCAAAATCAAGCTCGCCCGCCCCGAGGAGCTCGACGCCTTGCTCAACGCCGACCAGTACCGCGCCCAAATCACCCCCGCATCTTGACACTGCCACCAATGCCACTCCACCCGCGCGCAACGCGGCACTCTTCCGCCCCGGAGGGGCGGCAAGACAGTAGCCCAGGGCAAGGCCCGTCCCGCTCCGGGCGGGACGGGCCGCCGCCCTGGGTAAAGCCGAAAAACGGATCACCCCCCTCTCATCCCGCCTTTGCGGGATGGGAGGGGGGAAGGGGGGAGGGCTTCCGCCCGCGCTCGGTGGCAGTGTCAAGCAACTCAAGCGCGGCGTGCGCCTGGAAGGGCCAATTGAGTGTTATTTGGCAGATGCCCCCAAATCAGCGCCGCCTGATTTGAAAGTTGGCCCAACCTCAGGCACTGTATGATCGTGAAACCGAAACGGGTTCGACTTTTTATCAAACCGTACTGCGGGTGGTGTCAAAAGGCGATGCGCTGGTTGAACCAGCGCGGGGTGGCTTATGAAAAGATCGACGTCACCGCCGATGAAGCCGCCTTTGACGAGATGATCCGGCTTTCCGGGCAGGAACTGGCCCCGGTGATTGAGGTCGACGGGCACATCCTGGCGGACTTCGGCCCCGACCAACTCGCGGAATTGTGGAAAACTCTGGAGAAGAAGCATGCCCGGCTCGCCGCTCGCTGAAGCCCAACCCCACCCCCGGCTCCCGGCCTGGCTCCGCCGCCCGCTCCCCACCACCGCCGGCTTGGCCCGCACGCGCGCCCTCCTGGCCGAGCTCAACCTGCACACCGTTTGTGAGAGCGCCCGCTGCCCCAACCATTGGGAATGCTGGGAAAAAGGCACCGCCACCTTCATGATCGGAGGCGACCGCTGCACGCGGGCCTGCCGTTTTTGCGCCGTCACCACCGCCAGACCCCTCCCGCTGGAGCCGGACGAACCGGCGCGCGTCGCCGAGGCCGCCCGCCGCCTGCGCCTGAGCCATGTCGTCATCACCGGGGTCGCCCGCGACGATTTGCCGGACGGCGGCGCCGACCATTTTCGCCGGACCCTCCAAGCGGTGCGCGCGCTCAATCCCAGCACCATCCTCGAGGTGCTCACCCCGGACTTCAATGACCGCGACCCAGCCCTGGACGCGGTGCTCTCCGCCCAGCCGCACATCTTCAATCACAACCTCGAAACGGTCCCTCGCCTTACCCCGCTCGTCCGCTCCCGCGCCACCTACCAGCGGTCCTTGCGCGTCCTGGCCAAGGTCAAGGCCAAAGCCGGCCCCGCGATTTACACCAAGTCCGGCCTCATGCTCGGCCTGGGCGAAACCCAAACCGAGGTGCTCGCCACCCTGGCCGACCTCCGCCGCGTGGGCTGCGACCTGCTTACCCTCGGCCAGTACCTTCAGCCCACCCTCAAACATCTTCCCGTCCGCGAGTTCCTGACCCCGGCCCAATTCGAGGCCTACGGACAACGGGCCCGCGCCTTGGGCTTTATCCAGGTGGCCAGCGGCCCAAGGGTCCGCAGTTCCTACCACGCCGACGAATTCACCGGCAGTTGCCGGTTCCGCCACCACAGGTAAAACGCCGCCCCCAGCGCCAGGGCCAGCACCCCAAAGGCCACCAGCGTGGCAATGGACTTGAGCAGCTTCGCCCGCCCCAGCGCCTGGGCCGTCCGTTGCCTTTCGGATTCCATGAAGAGCGCGAATTGGCTGTCGGCCGAAATGATCGTCTCCAGGTGATCCCTGAGTTTGAGCGTCAGCCAGGGCGGAGGTGAGCCGCGCCAGGCCGCCGGCAGCTTGGCCAGCGCCTCGGCGTCGGCCTTGACCAGCCCGCAGTGGCTCCAAAACGGCGCCTGTTCCCGGGTCCAAAGCCGCACCAGGGCCTGGTTCAGCGCCACGGCTTGAATCCGCTCCCACAGCAGCGGCCGCAAGGCCTCGGCCAGCGCAAAATCCGTGAACCCCTCGCTGTGCACCAAACCCTGCCGCTCCGCTGCCTGCAGCCCCACCGCCCCGAGCAATACCCCCTCCGCGCTCTCCGCCACCTGGAATTCCGTGATGCGCCGCGCCAGTTCGTCCACGGCAAAATTCATCGAACCCCACAGGGCCACTAACTGCCCCAGGTCATCCAGCGTCGCGCGCCGCACCCGGTAATTGGCCGAACTCATCGCGCCGAATGTAAAACCCCCCACCCCATTTTCAAAGGGAAATTGGCCGGGCGAGCACTCCACTTCTTTGGGTCGTCCCTCCTGCCCCTAATCCTAATCCTAATCTTAATCCTAATCCTAATCTCCTAATTCCTAATCCTAATCTCCCTCCTGCAACCGCCAATTCCACTTCACCCGCGCGCAGCGCCTCATTCCTCCGCCCTGTTCGGCCTTCGGATTGGGCGCAAGACGGAATTCTTCGGGGGCGGGATGGAACCGGCGCTGCTGGCGCGTTCCTGACGCCGAAGGCGTCGTTCATACCAGCCCAGGGGCAACGCCCTGGGTCAAACCGCCCAAAACCATTCAAAGCGCTGAAGGCGCGATTCATTTTGCTTATGAGGCAGGCCGTTGGCCTGCAACAGACTAAAGAATGTGCGGTGGACCCAGGGCCCCGGCGCGCCGGGGTCCCGCCGTCGCGGGATGGCATTCTTCCCTGTAGCGGCCCAAACATACCAGCCCAAGGCAAGGCCCTTGAGAGCGGCGTCCCGCCTCGGCGCATACGCGTCAAGCTAAGGGATGGGTGATCCCAGCCAGCAGTTCGTAGAAGTTTATTCGATCCCTCCTGCGCTCGTAAAGGAGATGGTTTTTGAGGTG
>Ga0187866_1002078_pt1 | contig 17179 bp, 9 predicted proteins | sample June2016WEW_11_1_3_FD_133013 | JGI IMG/M metagenome (GOLD analysis project Ga0187866, IMG submission 133013) | Peatland microbial communities from SPRUCE experiment site at the Marcell Experimental Forest, Minnesota, USA - June2016WEW_11_150 | ecosystem: Environmental > Terrestrial > Soil >...
CAGCCGTGGAATATCCGTTGATATCGAAAGTTCCGCTGCTTGGAAGTCCCAGCAAGAATGCAGCCAGGTCCTGTCCCACGGGCGCCGCGGCGGCGTTATTCAGCGGACCATTGGTCCAGTTGGAGTTGAAGACGAAATTGCCAGCCGAATGTCCCGCGCTGAAAGCGCTGAATTGAGCATCCCGGATATCGGCGCCGGCCTTGGTGGTATGGTTTCCCCAGCTTTTCACGACATCGCCAAATAACTGGTACATATTTGTTGGAAAGTGGTCGTCGGCATAAGAAGCTTCAGGTCCAAGGCACTGAAAGCTGGGGTAGCTGCCCCCCGAGGTGGGGCTGCAACTACCGAACGCGATACCAGGCATCGTCAAACCCTGGGAACTGGCAGCGAGGTAGGAAGGGTAGCCTAGCGTGGTCGGATCGAAGCCGTCGGTACTGGAGCCATGGGAGCTTGAGAACTTGGTCCAGTTGGCCCGAATGTCCATTATCAGGGTCGGAGATATCGTGTAGACTTCGTCGAGCGTCGCTCCCACGTTGTATCGCCAGAGGAAATTTCCGGTGGCAGGGTTGTGAAAGTAATCTCTTTTGCCTTGCGACCAGCTACTGTTACGGAAGTTGAAGAACAGTTTATTCTTGTCGGTCACGTTGATATCGAGACGGCCCAACTCGTTGTCGTACCCGTCAGGGTCTATGAGACTGATGAAGTAATTTTGGAATCCGTCCGCCCCGCCCGTGGCATTGGGCTGAGGAAAGTACTGCAGGTACTTGAGGGCGATAGAATTCAAACGGTTGCTGGGGATGACATTGTTGGGGAAAGGCGTGCGCGCGACTTGCGAGCCCGAAGGCACGCCGGTGGACGGATCGTAGATCGTATAGGAGGAGTTCACCTTCAGCAGCGCCGAAAAGTCGCCCTGGCGTTCGGCCGGCGTAGGGACGGTGGCTAAGTGAAAGGCCTCAGCGGTTTCGATGGGAACCCCGTCCCTCAGGCCCTCGTAAGCGAACATCCAGAAAAGCCGGTTCTTGCCATTGAAGAGTTTTGGAATCCACACCGGACCTCCGGCGGTCAGACCGTATTGATTGTAATTGAAATTCGCCCTGCGCTGACCAACCTTGTTCTGGAAGAACGAGTTGGCGTCCAGGTAGGCTACTTGATTGAATTCGTAAGCCGTCCAATGAAGCGAATTCGTGCCGCTCTTGGTGATCACATTCATCGTGCCTCCGCCGGCGTGACCGTAAGCGGCATCGGACTCAAAGGCACTGACTCGGGCTTCCATCACGGCCTCCTGCGGAGGGCTATAGGATGCCACCCCGCCGGACGCATCGTGGGCGTCCGGCACCCCATCAAGCAGTACTTCGTTGGACGCGCTAATTCCGCCCATGCTGAAGCCCGCTCCGACCGAGACGAAAGGCTGAGTGAGGACATTCTCGGCCGTGTCAAGCACTCCCAACGCCAGTGCCGCCAGCATGTAGGGCGCTCGCCCGTTGAGCGGAATGTCCTCGACCTCCCGGGTGGTGACCACCTGGCCCACTGCGCTGGTGGCCGTTACGAGCACCGGCGACTCGGCGGTGACCGTGACGGACTCGCTCATCGCGCCGACCTCCAGGCGGATGTCTATGACCGGGCGCTGACCGGCGCTGAGCGTCAACCCCTGGCGCACAAACCGCTTGAATCCCGCCGCCTCGGCGGTGATCTCATATTCGCCGGGCGCCAGGAATTGGAAGGAATAAGCGCCTGCGGCGTCGGACGCCACTGTTGCCTTCGTGCCTGTCCGCGTCTCCGTGACGACGACCTTCGCCCCGGGAATGGCTGCGCCCTGCGGATCGGTGACACTGCCGCTGAAAGTGCCGCGATACTCCTGCGCAAACAAGGCGGTCGTTACCAGCCCTGCAAGAACGACCAAAACGTTGATTTTCATGAGGATACCTCCTTCGCATGCCAGTTCGTCTTTGTCGGTTGGAGGTCGCCGGTCCGAGGGGACCGAGGAAAAGAACTGTTCAACTTCCGACCCGGGTGCGGCGACCGCCTAAACACCGTGCTGAATCCTTAAAAGGTAAGATTATACCTCAAGCAGCACGGCGAATCAATCGATTTTCGATCATCGCCTCATCGCGCACGGCCTGTCACGGTCCCCCTGAGGGGGCAGACCGCCCCAACGGCGGCGGAAGCCGTCGACGCAAGCGTCATCAGCTACCTGATCCGAAATGTTCTCCCTTACGCGAGCAACCGTATTTCTATGCTCTGTGCGGAAGCCAGACGGATCGGTGGAACGACGGTCTGGTGTCACAACGGCCACGGGCTGGAAGCGCCGGTGGCTGTGGCGCTCGGCCAGGTTGATGCGTTGAACATCGCGGATGGTTTTCCAGTGGAGTATGACTGGTATTGCCAGTTCTTGAACTGCGGCATGCGGCTGCCCATATCGACCGGAACGGACTGGTGGGAATACGATCACAACCGCGTCTTTGTTCAGGTGGATATAGGGTAATGCAACAGGAAAGCGGCTCGGTTTATTGGAAATGCTGCCGGATCAAGAACTCATTGCAGCCGCAACCCAGGAGCGTACCGCCCTGTCAGTAAACTCCCGCTAGCGGTAGTGGATCTTGACGTCGATCTTATTCGCTTTTCCCCTGGCCATGCTGGCCGGCAGAAAGACTCCCCTGACGGTGTCTATGTCTTTCCACTCTTTGCCATCCACGCTCGCGCTCATGATCGTCTCACCGCTGCCGCTGGTCGAGATGTCCAGATCGGTGGATCCCCAGTGCGCAATGTACGTTTGATTAGACCGGTCAAATCGAACCCTGGGCTTAATGAAGAGCCCTTCGGGTGTTGCGACCAAACCGGCGCAGGCTAGGTAATACCCCCAAGATCCCATCCTCGGATAAGAAGGATAGAGAGGCGGGAAGTAGCCTCCAAAACTTCCATCCTCATTGAAGTAGGCCAGGTAATAGGGATAAGTCCAAAGACTGACCTCTTTGCGAGTGGACTCCAGATTGTAAATCAACTCAGCCGCCCTGATTCCATCCTCCGTGCGTCCCTGCGTGGTCAGCAATGAGGCAAGCTGCCACTGCGCTGTGCCGCGATTCCTTCCACTGTGCTGCATTTTGCTCCCCGGCGCTTCCACCGCCCGGTCCCACAGCGGCACGCGTCCATCTGGAAAGCGGCCGCACACCCATCCCAGTTGCCCCATGCTGTTGAGATTGTAGATGGTGTCGAGAGCCATCCTGACGTAGTTCTGTGGCAATATCTCAATTCCGAGGTGGTCGGCCCAATAGACGCCGATGAGCTGTTCGAGCATGGATGCATCGGCGTCCCAGACCTTCCCCGTACAAAGCTTGAAATATCCCCACTTCCCGGTATCGACCCACAGTTGTTCGATAAAGCTGGATTGCGCCTTCTCGAATAGCCGGTGGTATTGGCGGGCCAGTGGATGTTCCCCTTGAATCGTAGCCATCTTTTCCGCCATCTTCAGGCAGGCCAGCCAGTGGGAATTCCCATAGGCGGTAAAACCATCCATTCGCCACGAGTCGTAGCTGTTTACTCCCTCGAACTCCACCTTCGTCAATCCCGTCTGTGGATCAAACTCATGCTCCATGGTGTACTGGATGGTTTTCTTGACGTACGGCCACATGAAATCAAGAAACTCGCGATCCTGAGTCCAGACGTAATCCTGATATGTTCGAGAGGTGAACCACACGGCCTCGAGAGACCCGTGCGAGCCTTGGTTTAGGGCCAGTTCCTGGGCGGTTTCTCCGGAAGGCCACTGGTTCCTCGCTAGCTGCTTCATCTCTTGAAGTTCCAGCTTCGGCCACATCAGCACCAACCAGTTGTATCCATCGACGTCCCCATTGGAAAGGCCGTTCCCAAACTGGCCTTCCTGGACCAGGAAGTAATTTTCCTCGCCTTTGTTGATCCAGTAAGTAAAGCCCGGAATGTATGTCAAATCGTGGAAATAGCGTGACAGCAGCCAGGCGGGTATACCCGATGAGCCCATGTGGGAATGAAAGCCGTGAATGGCATCCCACCATTGAGTGTATGATTGGGACGCTTTGAATATCAGACTCTTGGCATCGGTGAAGCGGGCGGAAAAATGCTGCGACCAGCCGCTCAGGTCGAAATGGACTTCCCTCCCGGCCTTGATAGTGCCGAAGCTGGTGACTCCCACGTCCTTAAGACTCATCTTTGAATAGTGCCAACTCAGGAAGAAGGGAATATCTTTCGAGTCTCCGGGAGCCAGCGTCACCTTCACCGCAAGCGCCCCAGCTTTGGGCCGGCCGCTGGGAATTGAGTTCCCGTGGTTTTCCAACCCACCGTCACTTGAAAATGGGGAGAAGAAATCCGAGCCAGTTCCTCCCGTGTCCCATTCCTTCAAATAACTCACGTTACCCGCATTCTCCAGCGTGGCGATCGCAACATCTCCGCGGTGATCCTCGGGAAGCTGCGCCCCGCCCGTTCGTAGCACGATTCCGGTGCGTCCCTGATCTCGAAACACCTCATTGAAGGTGCCCTCGTAGCTGTGGGAGTCCGACCAGCCAATATTGTTCTGAAAACTGAAAGCGATGGAGGTTTCCAAGGTCTCGTTCGTTGGATTCTTCAGGTGGTAGACAAAGATGGCAACCGGCAGATTGGAGTTTTCATAATCGTGCGCAATCAGTGGTGAGAAACCCGTAACCGACAGTTCATAGGGTAACTCCTCATCCACGTACCGGACCTCGACAGCCGGCGGGAGGGAATAGCAATAGGCACTGGACACCATCTTCTGCCCGTAATGCGCCCCAAGATGCTCTACAGATGCTTGTCCGCGCGGTCTTCTCTGGTCCCCCCCGATCTCGGCACCGACTCCCGTTCTCAGTCTGGCAGGGACTCCCGTCTCCAAGGGAGGCTTCTCCGGCCTGCCATAGCTTTGAAGGAATCGCACCGTTTTGCGCTCGCCGCTTTTCACATATACAGCGAAGAAGCTTCCATCCAGGGCACCCTCGTCCAGGTGGTAATTGAAGATTTTGAAATTGCTCAATCCCACGGAATTGAGCGAAAGCCCTCCCGTTCCAATGCCTCCCAGGATGGGACCGTAGCGGTAGGCCTTCAAGTAGGGAAACGACATGTCGTATTTGGCGGGAAGTTCCCAGTCCGCCGCGCTGCAAGCGGCCGCCAGGAAAACGGCAGGCACGCAAAAGAACAAGTGGACCTTTGCAGATGTTTTCATTACCAGTATTCCTCCAGTAAAACGCGCCTGTGAACCCGTTCAGTTCAGGTTCAGAAACTGAGACGGGCTCCGATTTGGAGAAGTCGAGGGTTGTTGGTGGTGGTGATCACCCCAAAAGTTGTCGGGCTTGACATATTCGTGCCCGGATCGGCGAATATCGGCGAGTTCAAAACATTGCTTGCATCCGCGTGGACCTGGAATTTCACCTGCTCCCGGATTTTGACATCCTTAACCAGAGACATGCTGAGGGTAGTTTGGCGAGGACCACGGAGCCAGGCCATGTAGGGAGATGTGGGTGATATCGTGTACTGGGTGGGCAGAGGAGCAAAGGCGCTGGTGTTGAAGTACGGGTTCAGCACCTTTCCTGTGGCGGGATCCACGCTGTCACCAAGCCGGCTGGAAACGGAGCTGGTCTTCGACGGGTTAGAAAGGACGATCGGCCGGCCATTCGTTTGGGTAATGGTGAGGGGGTCTCCCGACTGGGCATGAAGCACTGCGGACAGCGACCACCCTCCCACAAGCCGGTCGATGATTGCACCCTGTGACTTCAGCAGCGGCTTCCCGGGTCCGAAGGGCAGGTCGTACACAGCCGTTAGCGTTGTAACTTGGGTGGCATCATTCGGGGAGACTGCACGATAGTTCCGCGCGTTAACAAGGCTGGTTACGTTGTTATTGATCAGTTTGGAAAACGTGTAGGACCACACCACGGTCAAGCCGTGCTGCAAACGTTTCTCAATCTTCGCTTGGAGAGCATGGTAAACAGTACGCCCGGTATTGGCTCCCTGCACGGTAAGACTTGTGTATTGCGGAAACCGCACCCAGAGTTGTTTCTGCGTGGTTGTTGAGCCTGTTCCCAAAGTCGAAGTAGGATCGAAAATCCCCAGGAAAGGATTCGGTACGCTCGTGTTCTGGGCGGCCGTATTATACTGATCCGGTATTTCATTCAGGTTGAAACTCTCCAGCCTTTTCAGGCTGAGCATGCCCACGTACGCCGCGTCAATGACCACTTGGCCGGGCAAGGCGCGTTGGATACTCAACTGCCATTGCTGGTTGTAAGGGTTAACCCGGTTCTGATCGAAGACCGTCAGGGAAGTACCATACTGGGCCGCCAACCCCGCCGCGCTGCCTATCGGCCGGATTACACCAGAGGGAAACGGATTCGCCAAGGTGGTGAAGGGTGTCGCGCCGTTGTCAATTGTGCCCGTGTAGGGGGTAACCGAGTTGAAGGTTCCGACAGCTCCGAGAAAACTAGTCTGGTACGCCTGCGGGCTAAAGAAAATACCGTAACCTCCGCGAAACACAGTCTTTTCATTCAAGCTGTAGGCAAACCCGAACCGTGGACCGAAGTTGTTGGTGTCCGGGTTGCCCATGGTGCGGGGGTTTCCGCCGACACCGGCAAACAGCAGACCGCCTCGCAAATTCAGTCCCGGCACGGTCAAGGGAGATGGAGCATTGAAGTCAAATCCATACGCCGCGCGGTTGTAGCGTTCGGTGTACGGCGTCTCCAGTTCATAACGCACCCCGAATGTCAGCGTGAGATTACGCCGTATTCTCCACTCGTCCTGCGCAAAAAGGCCCAGATAGTGATTCTGTACCGACGAAGGAGCTGTATAGCCGAGACTGCCAGAAGCGGGGATACCCAACAACAAAGAGGCCAAGCCTGATCCCGAGGTGTTAGAGGAGGTGTTCACAAAGGGATTGGCCTGTGTGAATACGGGGGAAAAAGTGAAGGATCCGGATGCGGTAGCACCCGGGTCGTTGGTATTGGCTCGAGTCAGGCGGTAGTCCACGCCGAACTTCCACGAGTGGCTCCCCGCGGTTTTGGAGAAGGTGGCGAGAACCACGTGCTCGAACCATGTCTGTTTTCGTACTTGTGTTCCGAATGCTGGAAAGTTCTCCCCTAGGGTAAATTGCGGAAAACCTTTTACCTCCTGATTGGCCAAGATACCTGCTGGCAGACCGAGAGAAGCGGGATCGGGCGGGTTCAGCGAGGGGAGATATATGGGAGCGCTGCGGTATACGAACCCGTAGCGCAGAGAACCGACCAGGGTCGGTGAAAAAACAATGGTATCGTCCACGCCTGCGGAATAGAATGTTCGTGGCGAGTTTCCAAAAGGATTGGTGCCAACAACAGGCGCGGAAAAAACGTTGGGAAAGGGAAGACCGCTCGAGAGAAATTGTCCGCGATCGAGCCGGCTGAGACGGACAAACATCCGCTGGCGCGCGCCGATGGCATGATCCACGCGACCGCTATTTTGTCTCTGAGTGATTTCTTGAACCGGGTCCGCGAAATAATTGAACTGTGAAATGCGAGGGGCGCCGGCCAGGTTTGGCGCTGGATACAGCTTGGCAACGGCTAACCCGATTGGGCTTACTCGAGAGGCAGGGATGATTCCGCCTGTGAACGCCGTCCGCGAGACATTGGATACATTTCCCACAGTTGACGACGGGTCGTAGATCTGTACCAGACCCGTCCCCATAAGGTTCAAGGTTTGCGAAAAATTGCTGTTCTTCTCCAAATCGGTTGGAACCCGGGCCTGAAACGGATAATCAATCTGATTGGCATCGTATTCGTAAGAGAACAGAAAGAAGGTTCGATCCTTTCCATTGTAAAGCTTCGGAATACGCACCGGCCCGCCAATAATGCCCCCATACTGGTTGTATTTGGTCGGAGCCCTGGGCTGGTTGAGCCGATTATTCTGCCAGGTATTAGCGTCCAGGGCTGTCCAACGTTTGTAGTCGTAGATAGCGCCATGGAAGTGGTTGGTGCCGCCTCGGGTGGTGATGTTGAGAGCCCCGCCGCTGGAGCGCCCCAGAGAGGCATCGAACATGGTCGCGTGCACGACTATTTCCTGCACTAACTCCAGGGAGGGAACAAACATCGCATTTCCACTGGAATTAGCCGCCAAGGTAGTGGGTATACCATCAACGTTGATCTCGTTGCCGGCACGCAGGCCACCTCCACCGGAGATACTGAAGGAGCTTTGCGCGTTGCTTGTAGCGTCCGGGACGCCGCTGACGGCAATCGTATTGTCCCAAGCGGCAGTGGTCACGCCGGCCATCAAGCTGACCCTGTTCATCACGTTCCGTTCCAGGATCGGTGAGGCCATGATGAGGTCCTGGTGGCCTAGAACCTGCCCCAAGTCGCCGTTCGACGTGCTGACAAGTGGCGCTTCTCCGGACACCGTGACAGTCTGGGTTGTTTCCCCCATTTCCAACACAAAATCCAAAGTCGTGTCCGATGCCACGGAGATGTGGATGCCGGGCCGCTCAATTCTCTTGAACTTGGCGAGCTCGACCACGATCCGATAGTTGCCAGGAAGCAAAAACGAGATCCGGTAGTTGCCCACCTCGTTGGAACGATTGCTCGCCGACACATTTGTGTCTTCATTGATGGCACTCACCATTGCGCCGGGAACGACGGCGCCGCTCGCGTCGGTGATTCGCCCGGCCAAGCTTCCCCGGAACTCCTGGCCGAGGGCCGAGCACAGAAAAACGCTGAGGATAAACAACACCCTTCCCGTCATGTTTCAGCCTCCTATGCGCCAGCTTTTTGACACCAACCGGCCCACCGGTTGTCATTATGTATCAAGCCGTGGCGGCTGTCAATCGATAATCGATCACGGCAGCCGTTTCGGAATCCAATGGGCAGAATTGAGGTGGAGGGCCGGGAAACCGGCATGGCGGGGCTGGGGAAGAGTGAATGGAAGAAAGGAACCCTTTTCGGGCAAGGAATTTCCTGGGGAGGGGACGAGACAACGCGCGGCGGATCGCGGAAGCCGTCCTCCAGCCGGGACGGCGGCGGCAGCCAGGAAAACGGCGGGTATGCAAGAGAACAAGAGGACGACCTTTGCAGATGTCCTCATTACCAGTATTCCTAGAGTAAAACGCGCCTGTGAACCGGTTCAGCTCAGGTTCAGAAACAAAGAGAATTCTAGAGTCCGCAAGATCGCTTTCAATATTTGGTTTTCAGCCCGTCATGCCGGCATCGTCTTTCTGACGCGCTCATACTCCCGTTTCATCCGCGCCAGCGTTGCCGCGTCTCCAGTCCGGTTGGCGGTCTCATTTGGATCAGCGGCAAGATCAAAGAGGAACTCTTCGCCGCTCTTCATGCGGATATATTTCCATTCGCCTAACAGGTAGGCATCCCCGCGCTCCGTGCGCCAGAAGAACTCCCGCTCGGAGGCCACGTTGCGGAACAGCAGCGGCGTGAGATCTTTGCCATCCAGATTGGTTGGCGGCATGGTAGAGGCAAGGGAACAGAGAGTCGGGAAGATATCGGTTGCGGCTATAGGCTGTTTGATATCCCTGCCCGGCTGCAGCCGGCCTTTCCACTGCATGAAGCACGGAACACGGATGCCGCCTTCGAAAAGGTCCGACTTCTGCCCGCGTAACGGCGTGTTGGCTCCGCCAAACTCAGTAGCTCCGCCATTATCGCTGAAAAAGATCACAAACGTGTCCTCTTCGAGGAAGGATTCCCGCAACGCTTGCATCACGCGGCCAATGTTGTCATCGAGGCATGCCACCATGGCGGCGTAGGTGCGGCGCTTTTCATCGGCGATGTGGGTGAATTTGCGGATGTACTCTTCCGGAGCCTGAAGAATGTTGTCACCCTTTCCGATCTTTGGATCCCAACCCGCTTTGCCGTAGTGTGGCGCGTTGTAGGGCAGGTACAGCAGGAAGGGCTTGTCATGCTTCTGCCGCAGGTAGCCGATGGCCTGGTCCGTCAGGTAGTTCGTCGAATAGCCCTTGGGCGGTTGGTACGGCTTTTCATCGCGGAACCAGGTGGGCTGGCCACCGTAGGTGAAGTTGAAGTAATCGACACAGCCATGCAGAAATCCTTCGAAGTGATCGAAGCCATGGTGATTGGGAAGAAACTCGGGCCGCGACCCGCCGAGATGCCACTTGCCGATCAGGGCTGTCTCGTAACCGCTTCTCTTCAGGACTTCGGCGAACGTGGTCTCATCGGCGTGGAGGCCTTTCTTGCTGGGAGGCATCAACGCATTCAACATCTGATCTTGAGACCGCGCCGGATAGCGCCCGGTCAGCAGGCCGAATCGCGAGGGCGTGCACACGGGGCTGGCAGCGTAGAACTGTTCGAACTTAACCCCGGCTTTGCCAATGGCGTCCATATGCGGCGTGGGGATTTCGCTGCCGTAGGAGCTTACGTCGTGATAGCCCTGATCATCGGAGAGAATAATCAAAAAGTTGGGCCGCTTGCCGTGTTGTGCCGAGACCGGCAGGGTGGCCGTGGCAGCCACGGCCTTCAGAAAATCTCTTCGGTGCATGGGATCAGCCTTTCCTTTCTGCTTGTGCGATCATTTGCTCCCACTGTTCCCGCTCTTCGATCATTCCCTGCACGCGGTCCGCGACCTTATCCCGTAGTTGTCCGGGGGTCATACATCTGGAATGATTCGGCCTACTCCAGGGTCCGGAAGTAGCTGTCGAACAGGTTTTTCACTACGGACATGCGTCTGTTCTGAGACGGCCGATGACCGAGTTTCCTTCCGGCGCTTTTCAACTCGACCGTCACGACTTCGTCGGCGATGGCGGTAGCGGAGGTCCGCAGGAAAATGTCGCCATTGGGATTAACTCCCATCACCGTGCCTGCATGATTAGACACCACGCCTTCGAGACCGTCAGTGGCAGAACCAACGGCATTGCAGGCCAATATATAAACGTTGTGAAAATACGCTTGTCCCACATACATCTTTTCCCACTTTTTCTGCTGCCGATTGATCTGTGCTCCACAAAACTCCGGCGTTAATACGGCGGGCCATTGACCGGTGCGTTCGGCGTGAGGTGCAAGGATCAAATCAACGTTATGGAAACTGTGAATCAGCGCAATCTCTGGAAAATTATTGTCGAAACAGATACTCACTCCGAATCTGACATCGCCGATGTCGAACACCTCGATGCTGTCACCTGCCGCAAAATAGCGATACTCGTCCCCGGATAAGTTGATTTTTCGCTGCAATCCAAGATACTTCCCTTTATCCACCACCATATAACTGTTGTAAACCAATTGGTTCGACAACTCGGCTATACCGACGCAAATACAGAGCTGATATTCTTTCGACATTTGAATTACGGTGCGGCTTAGGGGGCCCTCGGGAACTGGTTCGGCATTCTGCATCAGCTTGGGGTGTGCACCATGTCCGCTGAGCATACATTCAGGCAGGAAAACCATCCGGGCATCTGCTTTCTTGGCGATCTCGCATGCCCTCCGCACCTGTCCGACATTCCGGCTGGTGTCATTCAGAACGGACTTCATCGATGCGACGGTGACTCTGATGTCCTTCATTGCGGGCATCAGCCGCCTGGTTTCCGTTTCAGTGGATCTATCCGTCGCGTCACCGGTTGCGCTTCCCAGAGACGAAACAGGGCCTGCCAGGAACGCCCAAAAACAGGCAACGGTTATTGAGAGGCATTTCTGCCGCAACTTCATTTGAGTTCTCCTTGTTCTCCTTAATCAGGCTGCGCCCCGACTAGCCCCTCCTGCTGTTCCCCCGGAAATGGAGGAACCCTGGGGCGATATTGAGGGTTAGGGGCTGACCGCCAATCATTCCCCGCCCGCAGCAGGAGGAGGAAAGCCAACACAAGAGGAAGGATAACACAAGCAAAGAAATGCAGGTGATAATCGATCACGGTTCGCTCGTGCCGCCGCAACATAATGAAAACTCCCGCTATCCGGCGGGATCGAGGACAACTCCGCAGACCAAGACTGCACCTTCTACGGGGCGTACGCTGAGCTGCAGATCGCCCTGGGTGATTTGGATAGGATAGCTGAACTGCATCAGCCTTCCCCCGTCCCCCGAGCGCCGCGGGACATCCAGCTTTTCCTGAACGGCGGTCCCGGTTGCGGAGCCGCGCAGTTCCAGGTTCGCCCGGCAGCCCGCAGCCTCTCCCGCTGGATTCACCAGCAGCAGGCGTGCGGTATATGGCCCGGACGCCAGCCGATCCCCGGTTATCGGCCCGAGTCGCAGCGTTAGCGGTCCTTCAACGCGCACGCCGGAGCGGCAGATCTCAGGCTCGGAAGCGTCCGCAGCCCGTGCGAAGACCGGAGCGCCGGTCTCTTTTCCTCCCAGGACCTTCCAAATCCGGTGGTCGGCATCGAAATAAAACGTGTTCGAGCCGGCGCCCTGCGCCAGCGGCTCGTGCTGCGTGGGCCCGAATTTAATCCGCACCGGTTCCATCCCCAACGCCTGCCGCTGGGAAATAACATAAGGAAGCCAGCGCAGGTTCAGCGAGATAATCAGCGCCTGCTCGCCGCGGCTGATGCCGCCGTGCGAAGACATCCGGACGTACTGCCGGATCGCCTCTTCCGGCGCGCTTTGAGCCAGAGCGGCGCGGGCCTTCGCTATCTCTCCCTTCCCGAACAGCTCCCGCGAAAGCTCCCAGGCGGATTGACTCATAAAGAAACTTATGATGAAACGCTCGAAGTCGCGGAAATAATTCAGCCGCTCACTCTCTTCGGCGGAGAGGAGGCCAGCGTCGATACGAGAGAGCAGATCCAGACGTTCGCGCGCCCGCGCCACGGTGTCATCGGGTTGGAGAAACAGCGGACCTCCGGGACCGTAGCTGCGATCCTGTTCGCGGGCCCGCTCCACGGTACCTACGGGATCTCGCAGCAGCACATCCAGGAACCGGTTGCTGGTTTCGCGCCCGAACATGGGCGCCTCCTTCGCCCAGCGGGCCAAGTAACCGCCACCGGCCTCTCGCGCCGGGACTCCAAAAGTTCGGGCAGCCATCTGCTCGCACGTCGCCGCGAGAGGTTGGTTCTCCGTTTCCTTCCACACCTGCACCGAAAGGCTCTTGAAGTACAGATCTAAAGGACGCGTCGTCCAGTGAAGGATGCCATACCCTGCGCTTCCGCACTGTTGCAGCAACGACGCAAAACTCGCAAGGGGCGTGTAGGAGCGGCCCATGTAACCACCATCGTCGTTCTGCGCATAAGGAATCAAAACCACCTTGCGGTGCGAGCCGACTTCACGAAGGATGTTTTGAGCGTGAGCGCTCCCCGCGAATACATTGAACTGGTCAATGGAAATGAATTTTACGTCACGCCGCATGAAAACGTCGGCAGCGGGCAGAGAATCATACCACCGCCAACCGCCAACCGCCACTTGCACGTGCGGCTTCCCGATCTCGTCAAGAATCTTGCGGTATGCCTCCGCAATTCTGCCGATGGCATACAGGCTCGGAGCACCGTTGGCGTGCTGAAGGTCTGGGTGCTTCCGTAGCGCCAGCTCGTATTCGGCCTTCCATGTGAGCGGAAGTTCCTCTGGCAGCAAGGACATGAGGCCCCTGCCAGGCGTGCTCGGGGGGCGCCTGAACCAAAGTGCAATCTGGTCAATTTCGGGATAGTTGTGAAGCAACTGGCCGACTCCGCTTCTGATATAGGCCAAGCCCTCGGGCGTGTCCGGGTTGGGGAGGCGGAAGCCTTTACTGACGATGACAGCGGCGTCCGGAAGCGTAGCCATTATGTTCTGAGGGTTGCTGGATTCCGAATCTAGGTCCAGGGCAAAGGTGACGTTGAGCCCGCGACTCTTGGCGAAGGCGAAGACCTGCTGCATGAGTTCCGTAACGGCTTCGATCAACTGCTCGCCTGGCACAAGCGCGGCGCTGGCGCCGAAAACAGAGCTTCGAAATACGCCCTCGCCGCCAACCAGCCTTCGCACGTCATTGACATGTTCTGTCCCCCAGTCGCGGCCACGGACGGTGGTTGCCACATAACCTGTGGGCGCTTTTTGGCCGTTGTGCGTGAAGGAAGACATCGGGTTGTTGCCATAGGCATGCACCATGATGGAACTGAATCGCATCTTGACCGCTTGGCCGATCCAGAGCTTCCATTCGGGAAGATTCCAACCGGAACATCCACTCAGAAAGTTGTGCCAGTTAAAGACGATTCTCTCCGGCGTGAGAGCCGCATCGGCGAGGCGCCATTCGTCGGGACGAAACGGCCCCTTCCGCGGCCTCGGATGAGCGTCGTAAGAAAGGTAGAAGCCGTATCCGAGTCTTTCAAGCAATGCATAGACCGCATAAAGAGTCGCGCGAGGATCCGCGCCAACAATGATTCCGCCGGGTGCGTCTCCTTTCCGCGTATTAGTGACGACGAAACTATCCGGCTGGGCTAACTCACCTTTGGGAACATGCTGGCGGAGTTCCGGAAAGCTCTCTGGAGTTCCAAGCTGAATGAACGTGCCGGCGCCGGGTGGCCTATTGGTCACACGAAAGCCGTTTTCCGGGTAAAGAAGCTGAAGATATTTCGAGAGCTCCGCAGCGGCAAGGTTCTCCAGCGGAGTAGCTCCTTGCGAGACGAAAATCGCAACCTGGGGTGCAGCCTGCGCCTGACAGAGTTGTGCTGCTGAAGCTAGCGGGATAGATACAAAGTCACGACGATTCATCATCATTCAGCTCCGTGTGGACGGCCGTGTTCTCGACGCCTCCCTGCCGGCAACCGCCTCGACCGGCGAGGCTGCCGCCGAGGCGAACACCGGGATGCACTCTGCGGCGCACGCGGCAACACCAAGGCTCAAACCGTATCACGAATGTACGTTTGCATAGCCACTCCAGAGAGTATACCGATTTGTCAGTGAAGCGGCAGCGGAACGCCGTACTTGGACGTCCATGCCCGAACGTAATCGGTAAAAAGATACTCGATTCCGACCGTCTCCAGCATTGCCGGCAAGGTCCGGTTTAACATTCGGTATTCTTTTTCCGCTCGCTCGCAGTTCGCGTTAATGAACTCCTGGAGCAGTTTGACGGCGTCCGCGGCCCTCCCGGCCTTGATCAGTCTTCGGGCTTCTGCTTCCAGCCGGTTCTGGCGCTCCATCTCGCCACGTTCGGTCAGGTCGAACACCCCCCGGATAGTAGGAGCCAGCGCGCTGTGGTTCAAGTCGCAGAGAAGCTTCACGCGGTTGGCCTGCCACCACGGCGAATCGCCGGAATAAGTGCTGCTGCCTGCGGCATAATTCGCGGGGACCGTTGGGCCTTGGAGATAGAAGGGCTCAAAGACGTTGCTGCAAGGATTGGAAAAGCTGGCCCAGTAGACTTGACGCAAAAGCGGAGGCATGTCGGCCCGCAGATGGGCTACCATGGACGCCGCGCTGTGGTACCCGCTACGGGCGGAGTCGTGCAGGCAGGGCGTGGACCAGAAACTCTCCGATGCGCCCCAGCGAGGTTCGGCGAGGGTCCCCTCCAGATGGCTCCGGCTGATCTTCATCATGCTGGCGGGAGTAATCTGGGCGAAGTCCTTGCGGAGGCAAGCCAGGCTCATGTTGCGCCGGATCTGCATACCGCCGGGATCCTTGGAATCCTTTCTCCAGTAATCGCCGTAGTCGCGGGCAAAGTTGAAGCCTTGCGCGGACCTGGTCCAGCCCATTTCAATCGCGTGCTCGACCAGTTTGGGATGCGCCTCGTCCCAATCCCTCTCGATGGAATAAATGTTGGATATCGAATAGACCCCGTGCGTGATTCTCTTGGCGACCCAGTACCTGCCCGCGGTTTCCAGTATCCAGGCCTCTTTCGGGTCGGCAACGATGAAACTGTTGTGATAGTTGGCTTTCCCCCACTCGCCCTCGTGCTCGGCGTCGCCACTCTGACCGTACTTTTCGAGTAGGCCGACAATCACGTGCATGGCTTCATAAGCGGTTTTGCCGCGCTCCAAACCCAGCCGCACCAGGTCCATCCCCAATAAGCCGTCGCCCCACTGGTATGGTTCCTTTGACCACACCGCTTCGTTCCCAATCGCCACTCCGTGCTCGTTCATCCCATGCTCATAACCGAACGCCCACCAGATCTTGGAACCAATGTGTTCGTAGGTTTCAGCGACCTGTGGAATTTCGATGTACGTGCACTTCACCATTTCGCCCGGCTCGTGCATCCGGCGGGAAACCTGCACCAGGGGCTGGGCTTCCATCGGTGGACGGTCACTGTTCTTGGCCAGGATGACCGAGCCGTCGGCAGTGGCATCTCGCAACGCCACCCAAGTATCACAGGCGTGCGCGACAGCCACGAGACTCGCGAACCACGTAAACGAGATTCCAAACTGCTTAAATGTCATCATGCTTCGCCACCCCCCCGTCAGGGGATATGTTCCACGTTACTTCATTTCAGGGGCGGGAGCTGTGCCCGGGCCGCTTTCAGCCAGCTCTCATAGATGAGGCTGTCCTTCTCGCGCTCCCACTGTTCGGAAGTGAAGACGCTCAGGTCCTTGCGAGACAAGGCCGGAATTCCAGCGCCTAGAGCGGGCGTCCCGCCCTCGCGCTCTTCGCTGGCGTACAGCCGGTCCAGTTCCACTCCGTTCGCCTGCGCCCATTCGCTGATGTGAGTAGTGGGCATAGCGGCGATCCCGGCGTCGGTCCAGTTCGGGAAATCAAGCTGCCGCTCAAGCCAGCGAGCCACCGGTTTTGTGACAAAATACGGCCGATGCGCGCCCTCGGTGAATTCATATTCAAACAGCCCTTTCGGGCTGCCCCACAGCTTCTCCGTACGCTGGTGGAGATCGTCGAAGAACGGCTTGCCATGCGTGACGATGGAAACGGTCGTGTCCTGCAAGCCGTTGTACACCAGCGTAGGCCCCCGAGCCGCATGCAGCGCATAGAGCACCGCCGGGCGATCTCCGAGGAATGAGAGGGATTTATACGGGATTCCCTGGCACATCGGCTTCCCTTTTTCCCACACGCCGCCGGGGCCGTCGAGGTTGCCTCCGCCCACCAGCACGCAGGCGTGCAACCGCGTCTCTACGGCACAGGCCAGGCTGAGCACGAACGAACCCATCGAATAGCCCATGGCGGCGATGCGTTTGGTATCCACCTCGGGGCGCCGCGAAAGATAGGAAACGGCTTGCATGACTTCGGTCATCATCAAGCCGCCCATCCGCTGGCCCAACTCGGGCGGGTCCTGCGGCACATCGTGCGCGCGGGTGCCCGACTTGCGGTTGATGTTGCGTTCCCCTTCGCCGATCGGATCGTAGCTGAG
>Ga0187866_1002079_pt1 | contig 17178 bp, 10 predicted proteins | sample June2016WEW_11_1_3_FD_133013 | JGI IMG/M metagenome (GOLD analysis project Ga0187866, IMG submission 133013) | Peatland microbial communities from SPRUCE experiment site at the Marcell Experimental Forest, Minnesota, USA - June2016WEW_11_150 | ecosystem: Environmental > Terrestrial > Soil >...
CTTTGCCGCTGCGCTCCAATCAAAATCCGCCGAGTTGAATGCGCTCGGCTCGACCACCACGGTTGATTTTTACCGGCACGTGTTCAAACGCGAAGCCAGCGATGCGCACTACATCGCCGCCTCCAAATGGTTCACCTTATTTTGGGGCCTGGTCGCGCTCACGTTCGCGCTGTTTGCCAACCTGGTGGAAAACCTGATTCAAGCCGTCAATATCGTCGGGTCGGTTTTTTACGGTGTGCTGCTGGCGTTGTTTTTGGTGGCGTTTTTTGTGAAGCGGGTGGGGGGCACGGCGGTTTTCTGGGCAGCGCTGACGGCTCAGATGCTGATCTTCGTATTGTACTTCCTGCGTCATCAATTCCCGATACTCGATTTCTCCTATCTCTGGTATAACTTCATCGGGTGCGCGGCCTGCGTGCTGCTGAGCCTGGTTATCCAGGCCGCACTGGGTTCTAAGAGTAAACTCGCACAGGCGTCTGTGTCATGAACACTGCACCTGTCATTTGTTTCGGCCAACAGCCGTGCGGGTTCTTCCCGCGGCGCTACCTGTTTGCCAAAATCCGGACGGCCCGGCGGCTGCAAACGGAGCTCGGCGGAGAAATCGTTTTCTTCTATCACGACAGCGACCACGACCCGCGCGAAACCAAAACCATCCTGCGTCATCGCAAGACCAATGAACCGGCGCAGCTCAACTTTGTTTTCGAAAACCGGCTCCAACGGAAATTTTCGCCGCAATACCTCAAACGCATTCCCGCCGACTGGCAGGGCAAGACGTTGCTCCAGTTGCCCAACTATGTGGAACGCAAATTAATCGCGCTTTTCGAGAAGGCCTCCGCGTCCAACGTCGCCGATTTCTGTCTGGAGATGTATTGCGCCATGAATTTGCTCGACCGTATTCGTGTGGTGCGGTCGAGCGACCCGGCCATCCGGCGCGCGGCCTGCGAAATCCCGGAATTTTTTGTGGACGTTCCATTCGAAGGCGAAATCGTCCGCGCCCGTCTGGCCCATGAGGAGAGCAGGGCCGATCTGCCGGACGGCCCGGACTCGCGGCCCGCCGCGTCGAAGCACGGCGGACACGGACAGCCCGTTCCTCCCAGGTTCAAAGCCTCATTGAAGTTGCACGAGGGCGGGGATTCCTATGTGAAGATACCCGCGGTGGTTTTCAACAAGGAGCAAATCAGTCCGGCACGCGACACCCGGCTGCGTTGGATGCAGTCGGTCGTGCATTGCACGCATTACATTGCCGGGGCCGGTGAAAGGGCCTATCTTCGCCCGGAAGAAGCGCCGGAAATCACCTTTGTGAATCGTGAAACGATTGAGCGTTCCGATGAAGCCTACACCGAAATCCCGTCCTGAACACGCGCCGTTGCTGGCCTTCGGTGCGCATCCCGACGACATCGAGTTCGGGTGCGGCGGCGTCATAGCAAAAGAAACCCGCGCCGGCCGTGCGGCACACTTTGTCATTTGCTCGCGCGGGGAAGCCGCGTCCCACGGTACGCTCGGACAACGGGTTGCCGAGGCGAAAAAATCCGCCGCACTCCTTGGTGCAACGGTTGAGTTTGTCGAATTGGACGGTGATGCACACTTTGAAGTTCGTGTGGCTCACACAATTAAACTGGCAGGCATTATCCGCCGGGTGCGGCCGTGTATCGTACTTGCGCCGAGCCTGGTTGAAAATCAGCATCCCGATCATCTACGGCTGGGACAACTCGTGCGCGATGCCTGCCGGCTCGCCCGTTACGGCGGCGTCAAGGAACTGCGCAACTCGCCGCCCCATGCGATTGAGCAACTGTTTTATTACGCGGTAACTCCCGAAGCCGAGCCGGCCAACATCACTCCGGTGCTCATTGATGTCTCCGCGCCCGACATTCTCAGGGCTTGGACCGCCGCGATGGAAGCACATGCTTCGCAGGCTGCCGCGCGCAACTACGTCGAACTGCAACTCACGCGAGCGCGCCTGTGCGGGCTGCGCGCGGGTGCGGGCCATGCCATCGCCTTGTTTCCGAATGATCCACTCGTTTTCGACTCGCTGGCAGCCATGAGCCGCAGTGCGCGGCGATTTTAATTTGAACCACGGATGAATGCCCCAATCCTCCTCGTCGTCGTCCTCGTAATCGTAATCGCGAGAGTCAAATCGAGGACGAGGATGAGGAACGAGAACGAGGACGATGGAATATGAAAATCGGCATCGCCTGTTATCCTTCGGTGGGCGGGAGTGGCATTCTGGCCACCTGTCTGGGCGAGGAATTGGCGCGGCGCGGTCATGAGGTGCATTTCCTCAGTTACGAACGCCCGTTCCGGCTGCCCGAAAATACGCCGCGACTGCATTTTCATCCGGTGGTCATCAACGAATATCAATTGTTCAAGTACCCGGATTACACGCTGCCGCTCTCGGTCAGAATGGCCGAAGTGAGCCGTGACCACGGACTGGATGTCCTGCACGTCCACTACGCCGTGCCCCACGCGACGGCGGCCATTCTCGCGCGTGCGATGCTGCCGCCGGGCCAACAGCCGCGCGTGGTCACGACGTTGCACGGCACCGACACCACGCTGCTCGGCTGCGATCCGGGTTATGGGCCGGCCATCCATCATGCGCTCACCTGTTCGGATGCAGTCACGGCGGTTTCGGCTTACCTGAAAGCGGAAACCCAGCGCGTGCTCGGATTCAATGGACCGCTGGAGGTCATTCATAATTTCTTTGCACCGCGACCGCCGCGCCGTTCACGCGAGGAAGTGCGTTATGAGCTTGGCGTGGCGGACAACGAGGTGATGATTCTTCATTCCTCGAATCTTCGCCCGGTGAAACGCATTGATCTCCTGCTCGAAACCGTCGCGCGCGTCCGCCCGCGCGACGCCTTCAAGCTCGTTATTATGGCGGGTGGAAGTTTCGAGCCGTACGTCAAGGACGTGCAGCGGCTGGGTCTGCAAGACCGCGTGCTGGTGCGCGAGAAGGTGAATGAAATCGAAGATTACCTGCAGGCCGCCGACCTCGGACTGTTCACGTCCGAGACGGAGAGTTTTTGCCTGAGCATACTTGAGGCAATGTATTTTTGCTGTCCGAGCGTTGCCCGGCGCGCGGGCGGAATCCCGGAGGTGGTGGAAGACAACGTGAGCGGGCTTTTGGAGCCCTCTGACAATCCGGACGCCCTGGCTCGGGCAATTGAAAGTTTGATTCAAGAGCCGAAACGCCGGACGACGATGGGTGAGGCCGCGCAGCGCCGGGCGCGCAAATGGTTTTCCGCCGAGGTCATCGTGCCACGTTACGAAGCGCTTTACCGCCGGGTTTGTGGCTGAATCGAATGCTGCCCGTCGCGAATCTCGCCGTCGAAAGTCGCATTGAAGGCCACAATCTCGTCAAAAAGATTTTGGGTACGGCACCCGCGTAGGTTTGTTTCAGTAGTTGCTGACTTTATTTCCCGGTCACAAACTATATTTTTTTACCACAAATATGGCTGTAAAACGACAATAAAGTCGGAAACTGAAAATTCAATATTCCCCTGAAAAATTGCCGATGATCATTTTCACGCTAAACAATAAAGTTGGAAACTGGAAGGCCCCACCACGAATGCCGATGACAATATAGTTGGAAACTGGTAAGTCTGGCGTGTGTTTTTCACCTTATCAGATTGACCACGTAGTGACTTGCCGGGAACAGCCTTCCTGCTGTCTGCGCGATAGATGTTGATGGTATCGAAATAGTTCAAGTCCTGATCCAGCGCATGATGGATTAGACGCACAACTTGCTGCAAGAAACTGAGATGCGCCGCTTTGGGGATCACAAACGACCTGCTCTAAACGATATGAAAAGCTACCGCAAATAATACGCGGCAGGCATGGTTGCCTTATTGGCGCTGGCGGCATTGGCCGTGATAGTATAAAGTTTATAGAGCTTAAACAACCCAAAGTCAATCAACCATGAAAACCTCGTACAAAGCTGCAACCATCATTGCTTTGCTGGGCGGCTTGGCCGTCGCGGCGCAAGCACAGGTGGTGATCGGTAATTGGGAAACCAACAGCAGCGGCGCCAACAACGACGATGGCTGGATCGACTGGAGCACAGGAAACTCGATTACGAATCCCGCGGAGCCTGCCGGCCAATACAGCTTTTCGAGCTTTGGTGCCACCCTCGGTAAATACAGTCTGTGCGTGTCCAACCCGTCGAGCGGGTACAAACAGACCCTTGCCATTAAATTGCAGTACACCCCCGGCGATGTGGCGGCTTTTCTTACCAACCATTTGTTGTCGTGGACGTGGACGGTTCCGGCTGGTAGTGCGGCGACGAATGAAAGCGGGTTTTCTCAGATTTTATCCATTTCAATCAACGCCTCGGGTTATGGATGGAACAACCAAAATTGGGCAAATGCGACCTTGAGTGGCGCTGGCACCAATTACGGCTTGCCTCCCATACTTTACTTCTGGTCCAACAGCCCGGTGCAGCAGCAAACCGTCACGTTGGACTATTCAAGCGTCTTGCCTACGATTGCTGCTTACAACACTCCCACGAACGGTTATATCGAATTGGTCTTCGGCCTCAACGGGAGTGGTGGGACACACGATGTATTTTACTTCGATGACGCGACCTTGTCGGGCGGGCCGTCGAGTACTTTGATCATCGATCAATTCAACCCCACCAATAACCCCTATGCGGGCGCGAATATTTACGCCGCCGGCCAGATTACCAATGTCTGGGGCAATTGGTTTGGAGGCGCCTTCAGCAATATCGTGTGGGATTCCGCCAGTGACGCGAACAATTATCCCGCTTCGGGCTCCATGAAAATCACCGCCAACTTCAATGGCGGGAACAATCAATTCGAGGTTTACGACGGTTTTACCGGCATCAGCCCGCCGCTCAATGGTCTGCATTATACCAATTTCCAGTGCGATGTCCGTTTTGCGCCGGAGTCAGCCACCGTCACCAATGGTGGCGTGGCCATCTTCGGCCACCTGCAATTTGGCACTGCCATCGGCTACAACCCGGACTATTACGGCAGCGTGGAGGTTCCGGCCAGCAACACCAATTGGGTGCACGTCAGCCTGCCCATTAACGCGGTGGCCGACCCGGACCTGCAGAGCATCAACAACGTGTTGATCTACATTTACGGACCCTATTACAGCCCGGGATTAAGTGGAGTTTCGACACTTTGGGTGGATAACATCAAATTTGTCGGGTCTCTGCCGGCTCCGACCAACTGCATTGTGGATTGGAATGATGTCCACCAGAACATCGATGGCTTTGGCGCCTCCTCAGCCTGGCGCAGCACCTGGACTGCGGATCAAGCGGACCTCTTTTTTTCCACAAATACCAGTATTGCTTACACCAATAGCGTGGGCACCGTCACAACCAATAATGGCATCGGGCTTTCGCTGTTGCGGACCCGCATTGCGCCCGACGGCACCACCCGTGAAACCAATATCATGCAGCTGGCGCGGGATCGGGGTGCTAAAATCTGGAGCGCGCCCTGGAGTCCGCCTCCGGCCTATAAAGACTCGGGCTCTGTAAACGGCGGCAATTTCCTGTCGGCGTCCAACCAGGCCTACGCCAACCAGCTCGCCAATTACGTCCAGAGCATGAAGAGCAATTACCAGGTGGATGTGTATGCCATCTCGGTCCAAAATGAGCCGGATTACAGCACCACTAACTACGAATCCTGCGCCTGGACCTCACAACAAATTCACGATTTCGTCCCCTACCTTCACAATGCGCTGTCGAACAACGGAGTCGCTTCCACCAAGATCATGATCGCCGAGGACGGCCATTGGGATTTCGCTCTCACCACGAATTCTCTGAACGACCTGAGCACCTCGAACCAGGTCGGCATTTTGGCGGCACATGATTACGATTTTACGGTCGCACCGGTGAACAGCCATGATAAGCCGCTGTGGGAAACCGAGGTTTCGACCGTTGACAGTTTTGATGGCAGCATCGCGAACGGGCTTTACTGGGCCGGCCAAATCCATTCCTTCCTGACGTATGCCCAGGTGAACGCGTGGCATTATTGGTGGCTGCTCATCAACAATGGCGCAACCGACAACGAAGCCCTGTGCGATTTGTCCTTCAACCCCGCCAAACGCATGTATGTGCTGGGCAATTACAGCCGGTTCGTGCGTCCCGGTTATTATCGCATCGGCGTCTCCAACAATGCGTTCACCTGGATCAGCGCCTACAAAGATCCGGTTTCGTCCAATTTTGCCATCGTGGCTATCAACTACGCTCCCAGCCCGATGACGCAAATTTTCAATCTGACCAACTTCACTGCGACCGCGGTGACGCCGTGGATTACCTCCAGCAACTTCTCGCTGGCCAGCCAGCCGGCCATAGCCGTCAACAGCACCGCTTTCACTTATATGTTGCCGGCCTTGAGCGTGGTGACATTCGTCGGGCGGATCGGTACCAATACGCCGCCAACCTGGGCGTCAGTGGCCAATCAGGTCATCAACGCGGGCGTGAGCCTTTTGGTCACCAATATGGCAACGGACCCGGACGTGCCGCCTCAAAGCTTGACCTTCAGACTGTTGAGCGGCCCGACCAATGCGACGTTTACCACGAATGCCACCGATGCCGTCTTTACCTGGCGACCTCTGGTAAGCCAGGCCAACAGCACCAATCCGGTGTCGGTGTCGGTGTCGGACAACGGCACGCCGAGTTTGAGCGCGACCAACAACTTTACGGTCACGGTCAATCCCTTGACCAACCCTGTGATTGGTTCAGTGAACCTTTCCGGAGGCAAGTTGAGCTTAACGGCAGACGGGCCGCAAGGACCGGATTACACGGTATTGACTTCAACGAACCTGGTGAACTGGCAGGTGTGGTTAACGACGAATTCGCCGGTGCCGCCGCTGACGTTGGTGGTGACCGACCTCAACGACCCGTTCCGCTTCTATCGCCTCCAACTCGGGCCTTGATAATGGATTTGACCATCACAGATGTAGTCACAAAATATAGTTTGTAAGCGCCACCCATCGGAAACCGAGAAAATCGACCAGTTCCTGATCCTGCCGCACAAAATATAGTTTGTAACTGAAAGCGCAGATCCCGTGTCCGCTGTAAAATAAAGTTTGTAAGTGAAACCTTTACCGGAACGAGGCGAGGCTCGGAACCGGCCTTTTTTCCAGCCGTTTGGTGTCCGTTTACCGACTCGTCCGGTCGCTTCGCTCCTCGGCTTCCGCTCTGAACTCAGGATACCGTGGCTGGACACAACAGTTGCTCAACATGGGCGTCAGCAGTTTGCGCTAGCCAAATGGACAACAACTGGCGCTGCTTTGAACCGGGGTTTGGCTGAACCGGCTCACGGTTTGCCCGTCGTTCATCTTCCTTCTCAGTCGCGCCGGTAACCGGTAGAGTTCGCGTCCGGTGGCAGCGACACTTTACGATCTGATTCCGCGCGATGAGAAACTCAGCAACGATGTGCTGCTGGGACGCTTTCTTGAATATGCGGAAGGCCGGCGGTTACAGCTTTATCCCGCGCAGGAATCCGCCCTCCTGGAATTGTTCGACGAGAAGAACGTCATCCTCAACACGCCCACGGGCTCGGGCAAAACCCTTGTGGCCACCGCGCTGCACTTTCAGGCCATCGCCAAAGGCCGGCGCTCGATTTACACCTGTCCGATCAAGGCGCTGGTGAATGAAAAGTTCATGGCGCTGTGCCGCGAGTTTGGTCCGGACAACATCGGTCTGAGCACCGGCGATGCTTCGGTCAATCGCGACGCGCCCGTCCTTTGCTGCACGGCGGAAATTCTCGCCAACATCGCGTTGCGCGAAGGGGCGGCGGCCAACGTGCAGGAAGTCATCATGGACGAGTTCCATTATTACGCCGACCGCGAACGCGGCGTGGCGTGGCAGGTGCCGTTGTTGACGTTGCCGCAGGCGCGCTTTCTTTTGATGTCCGCGACGCTCGGCGACACGACGTTTTTTGAGGAGGAACTCACGCGACTCACGGGTCGTCCGACCGTGGCCGTCACCTCCACGGACCGGCCCGTGCCGCTGGAGCATGCTTATTCCGAGTTGCCGCTGGCCAAGACGCTGGAAAGCCTGGTCGCCGACGGCAAAGCGCCGGTCTATGTCGTTCACTTCACGCAACTGGAGGCGGCCCAGAGCGCGCAGGATTTCACGAGCCTCAATGTCTGTACCCGCGAAGAGAAAGCCGCGATTGCGAACACGCTGGAAGGGTTCAAGTTCAGCAGTCCCTACGGACCGGAAATCAAGAAGTGGCTGCGCCAGGGCATTGGCTTGCATCACGCCGGATTGTTGCCGAAGTATCGCGTGCTGATCGAGCAACTCGCGCAAAAGGGATTGCTCAAGGTCATTTGCGGCACGGACACGCTCGGCGTCGGCATCAACGTCCCCATCCGCACCGTGCTCTTCACGCGGCTGTGCAAGTTCGACGGGCAGAAGACCGGCATCCTGAGCGCGCGGGATTTTCATCAGATCGGCGGCCGGGCCGGGCGAAAAGGGTTTGATGATCGCGGCTGGGTCGTGGCGCAAGCGCCGGAGCATGTCATCGAGAACCTCAAGCTCGCGGAAAAATCAGCGCGCGATGGCCGGAAGACCGTCAAGCGCCAGCCGCCAGAAAGGAATTTCGTCAACTGGGACAAGAAGACCTTCCTCCGCCTGCTCAGCGCGCCGCCGGAACGATTGACCTCCCGCTTCCAGGTGACGCACGGGATGTTGTTAAATGTGCTCAGCCGCAAAGGCGACGGTTGCGCCGCGATGCAGCGGCTCATCCGCGATTGCCACGAAACGCCGCGGCAGAAGCAGGCGCACATCAAACGCGCCTGGCAATTGTTCCGCTCACTGCTTGACCACAAGATTGTGGAGTTCATTCCCAAAACTGAGGACGGCGTTTACCTGCGCGTGAACGTCGAGTTGCAGGACGATTTCTCCATGGATCAGGCGCTGTCGCTGTATTTGCTCGAAACGATTCCGCTCATGGACCCGCAAGCGCCGGATTACGCGTTCGTTTTGCTGACGCTCGTCGAGTCCATCCTCGAAGACCCGGACATCATCCTGCGCAAACAGCTCGACCGGGTGAAGGACCAGAAGATGGCCGAGATGAAGATGGAAGGCATCGAATACGAACAGCGGATGGAAGAACTGGAGAAGCTCGAATATCCCAAGCCGAATGGTGAGTTTGTCTATTCCACGTTCAATGCCTTCGCCGCGCGGCATCCCTGGGTGGGCGAGGAGAACATTCACCCGAAATCCATCGCGCGCGAGATGTTCGAGGAATTCCGCACCTTCGCCGATTACATCAAGCTTTACGAATTGCAGCGTGCCGAGGGCGTGCTGCTGCGGCACCTGAACAGCGTCTTCAAAGTCCTGGCGCAAACCGTGCCCGACGCCGCCAAGAATGACCAGGTCCGCGAGATGGAACTCTATCTGGGCACGATGATCCGGCAGGTGGACTCCAGCCTGCTCGACGAGTGGGAGAAAATGCGCGACCCGAATTATCGCCCCGGCGAGACCCGGGAAGTCCGTCCGCCCGGGGCCGAAGAAGCTGCTGCCGACATCACGCGCGATACGAAAGCATTCACCGCCGCGATCCGCAATCGCATCTTCACGTTCCTGCGCGGACTGGTGATCGGTGATTACGAGCAAGCCATCGTCAATCTCAGTTCGCCGCAGGATGCCGACGGGCAACCCTGGACGGCGGCTCGTTTGCAAGAGGCGTTGGCTGCTTACCACACCGACCACGAACGCATTTGTCTCGACCCCGACGCGCGCAATGTGCGTCACACCTATGTGCTCCCCGCGGCGGACAAAAGAACGTGGCGCGTGCAACAAATGCTGGTGGACCCGGAGGCGCACAATGACTGGGTGGCTGAATTCGAGGTGGACCTGGGCGAGTCCCGGAAGCTGGGCGAACCGGCCTTGCGCCTGCGGCGGATTGGAAGTTTGACCTGATCCTGTTGCCGCAAAAAGTCACAAAACGCGCAAAAGTTGACTACTGACCACTGGCCACTGACCACTGACTACCAGCCACTGACTTCTGGCTTTGGTCTCCAGCGTTTGATTTTCAGGATGCGGAAAAGTGTCAAAAGTGAGGACTTACCCGTTTACGGCAAGAGCGAAGACGCGAGCTGTGGCCAGCCGATTATTCAAAATGCGGGACTAATCCCTTCACACCTTTACGGAGCGGGTTCTGCCAGCAATTTTTTGATGACCGTTTCGAGGTAATCGGGGTAAAGGCCGACGATGCGGACGATTCCTTTGCGGTCAATGACGGCGTAAGTGGGATAGTATTGCACGGCCCAGGCCTTCTCGGATTTCAATTCGGGATCGCGGGCAGCCGGATATTGGATGCCATGTTGTTGGGCGTTTACCGCAAATGTTTCCTGACCACGATCGGACGTGCAGACGCCGATGATGACCAGTCCCTGAGATTTGTATTTTTTCAGGAGTTCGTTGTTATGGGGAATGGCTTTCATGCAGGGCCCACACCAGGTGGCGTAAAGATCCACGACCACGACCTTGCCTTTGATGTCGCCGGAAGTGATGCCGCCATTGATCCAGTTGCTGACGTGAAAGGCGGGCATGGGCTTGCCTTCCAAGGCGGCGTGGGCGGCGCGTTGCTCAGGCTTGTCGTCCCAGGTCCAATTGTCTGGAAATTCGCCGGCGACGGCCACCAGCGTGCCGGAAATGAGCAAACCCAAGGCACTGACAAGTATTTTTGCTTTCATGATATTCGGATGTTAACACAAGCTGCGCTGGCCGGCAATCCGGAAAGCGGCCGGCGCCGTTCAGAAAAAACGAACTGCTTTTGTTAAAGCAAGATGACGCCAAATCCCCTTTGCCAGCGCGGTCGCCTGTCGCGGCGACTTGTCTCGGCGAAGCAGTGCGAAGATGGAAGCCGGGCGAAGATGGGAGGATGGCGGGGAGCCCTGTCCACCATAGCCTCGGCGAAGGCGGAAAGGTGCCCAACCCTGTCGCGCCGAAATGAAATGCAGGCGGTTCGGCTTGCCTCGTCGGAGCTGTGAGGCGAAGACGGGCGGCGGCCTGCCCCGTGTTATTTACGGTGGCCCGCCCCGTGTTCTTTACGGGTGTCTCGGCTTGCAGGCGCCTCAGTGAATTCGTCTTTGCTCCATCGGAGTTTGCTAATGGACGATTTCATCCATAAAATTTGGCCACGATTCTCTCCACTTGTTCAGGGGTTGCCTTCATGCTTGCGCTTTGCTCGCGCACATAAATTTCATGGTCCACGAAGCAAAGAGGCTGTTCGCTGCGTGGCACAAATATTCTCAGAACGACCTTCCCCTCATACGTGATAAAATCGGCTGTCACCGAAATCGCTGGTTTAATTTTCTCTGCCGTTATTTGACGAAGTCGTTTCAGTTCTTCGTCCTTTCTTGTCGGCGAGTCGCAGTCAATCCCTACAACTTGGCAGTCATTATCTACGCCCAAGAAGATCGTGCCACTGTTTGTGTTGGCGAATGCAGCAATCGCCATGGCAAGTGTCTTGTCCGGAAGACCTCTTTTGAATTCAACCGATTGTGATTCACCGTTCTTCAGCGCATCCTCAAGCGAGGCTGCTTGGGGGCGGTGCCGCCAGTCTTCGACTGCAAGGAATACGACCACAACCACCAAGGCTGCCAGCCAAGATGCCAAAGTCGCAATTGCGTTAAAAACGATGTGCTGGCGAATCACGTGCTCCTCGCCAGTGACTTCTTTGGGCACGATGATTGTGCCAACGTCATTGCCTCGTGGGTCCAGAATGGATTTGGAGACGAGCAAATACGACTTGCCGCCTCTCTGAATCAATCCGCGTGATTTTGCCAGCTCGGAAATGGAACTCGGTTCCACTTTGAGAGGAAACCAGTCAACCTCAGATAGCAAGTTGCCAGAATCATCAATGATCGCATAATCTACCTGCGCGGATATTTGGCGGGTGTGAACCTTTACGGCGTCCTCAATTGTAGAACCGAATTCATGAGCGGCACTCTTCAGAAGCTCATCTGGTGCGTTTACATCTTGAGGATTCCAGATGCCCAAAGCGACAATGCCTCCTCTGACTTTTATTGCATACTCTCTCCATGTTTCGCCCGTTTCCGCCACCGTTACGGTTTTCGGTTCGGTGAAAATTGAGTCGTCGAGCAGTTTGGCCCGGCCAATTAGCCCCGGGATGAATCCGGTCGTTTCAATGACTATTCCATCCGACGTGAACGTGAAAACATGTGGAGCTTCAATATCTTCTGACCGGCGATATGCCATCAGGTCCCATTTATCGTTATATGCAATTTCTGCGGCAACTTCGTCTGCCCATTGCTGCGACTGAAGCTGTGCTGATTTGTAAACTCCGTGGCGAACGAAAAGGTATTGGGCAACGGCAATAATCGAAAACAGGAGTGCGAAAACCACGGCGAACATCGGGGCGCGCCTACGAATCACCCTGTAAATGAACTTCGCTGAAAAATCATCTGTGGCCGCAAAATTCATGGGAGTTTACATTTAAAGGCGCGGTCCAGAATGGACGGTAAAAGAGCATCCAGCTCGGCGGTGGTCTCGGCTTGCAGGCGCTTCAGCGCGTCCACCTCTGCCTGCAACGCGTCCAGCTCGGACACGATCCGGCGTTGCTCGGGGAGCGGGGGGACGCTGATTTCAAATGCGCCGATTCGCTCTTGGTTGATGATTGGCAATGTTGCCTGTGGCGCAGCAGCCATAAGTTCCTTCCCCAAGCCGCGCATCCACCAGAAACCATATTCCGGCAGAATTTCGTCAGAGAATTTGATGCCGGTGATTTGCTGGTTGGCCGAACAGCGTTCGTGAGTCAGCGCAACTTTCCCGAGGGAACCGCCGATGGCGACGAGCAACACTGTGCCGGGCTCAAACATTCTGGCTTTTCGTTCGGACAGCGCGAGTTCCGACAATGTGCGTGATGAAGCGTTCAGCCGTTGCTGATACTCCAAATCGCCAGGCGTATACCACTGGATCGGCCCGCCGTAGAAATCGCTCCGATCGCTCGGCGGAGTTGTGCCGGTACTCATTCTTGAACAATCGCCGATTGGTTTGGTTTTTGTGCCGCTTGGCAAGCGAAGATGCTTCAAGGCTGAGAGGACAACCGCCTCGGCTTCTTCGGCGGCTTGGTGGCGGAGGATGCGGGCCTCGTGGATTTGGGCGGCCAGTTCCTCAATCCGCACCACCGTTGAAAACACCTGTTTCAGAACTTCAATGGGCTTCGGCCAATCCTGCCGCGGTTTGCGCAATTTGACCGCCGCCAAGAACTCAGAAACGTTCTGTTGAATATCTCGCGGTGGCACGGGAATGCGGAATGTAGCGAGACTTTTAAGCGAGACATTCTTCACGCTCGTCTGTGTCGCTGAATTCGCGATTCCCTCTACAATCGCGTCTGTCGCATACAACAGGAAATCCAAGTCCATGTGACCAGCCTTCGGTAGAAACCTTACTATTCGCTGATTGAGCAGGGCGTCAGGCCCAGACCACCGGCATACTTTGAAACTGCCACTCATGCTTAGGAGAAGGTCGCCGGCCCGGGTCAGGAATCTTTCATCGAACTCCCCTTCCCAAAACACAAATTCTCGGCTGCCATCACCACCGAGATTTTGAATGCGGATAATCGGAACGCCGGCTGGGCCAGAGTTGAATGCGGAAGCAGACCATGCGAAGCCGGAAAGAAAATCGACAACGTCTGACAAGTGTGCGGTAGGGAATTGTTTGCTAAGAGCCGAGAATGCGAGTTCGCGGGCTGCGATGTAAACTGCGTCTCTTTGGAAACGCCGTTCCGCTGCGGTTAGTTGTGCAACTTCAGCCATGCAGTAGTCGTTTGATGTTCCCCATGATTTCCGCGATGCGCTGCTCTTTCTTTAGGATGTCGGCGGCGAGTTGGGCGGGCGGCAGATGCGTGATGTCTTCCTTGGCGCGCGGGTTCTTGCGGTCGAGGTTGCAGCCATTGGCCAGCAACTCGGCGGCGGGCATCTTCCAGGCGCGCTCGTTTTCTTTTCGTTTTATGCCAGGGCCAGGTTGGCCCCACCATTTTATGCAGTCGGCGAATTCCTCGAACTGGATAGGTGCGGTTTTGGTGTAATTCTTCCGGCCCTCGGGCAGCGGTTGTTCGTAATACCAAACCTCGCGCGTCGGGCCGGACCGGTCGAAGAACAGTATGTTCGTCGGGATGCTGGTGTAAGGCGCGAACACGCCGTTGGGCAGGCGGACGATGGTGTGAAGATTGAATTCCTTGAGCAGTTCTTCCTTGATGCGCGCGCACACGCCATCGCCAAACAACGTGCCATTCGGCACGACCACGGCAGCGCGAGACTTGCCGCCCTGCCGACGCAATTTTCGCATGATGAGTTGCAGGAACAGCAATGCCGTTTCGGCGGTTTGCTTGTCTTCCGGGAAATTGCCCTGGATACCTTTTTCCTCCTCGCCGCCGAATGGCGGATTGGTGAGAATCACGTCCACATGGTCGCGTTCGCCGATGTCGGTGAGCTTGAAGCGGAGGGAATTGCCGGGGTCAATCTGCGGGGCGTCAAGGCCGTGCAGGAGCAGGTTCATCTGGCAAAGCAAATACGGCAGCGTCTTGGGTTCGCAACCGAACAGAGATTTTTCCTGCAAGACCTTGCGGTCGGCCACGGTTTTGACCTGCTTGGACAGATGATTGAACGCTTCGACGAGAAAACCGCCCGTGCCAGATGCAGGATCAAGCACGGTTTCGCCCAGGCGCGGGTCAGTCACGGTTACCATAAAGCGCACGACGGCGCGCGGGGTGTAGAACTCGCCTGAATCGCCCGCGGCATCGCGCATCTCGCGCAGCATGGATTCGTAGAGCGCGCCCAGCGTGTGCAACTCGTCGCTGGCAGTGAAGTGGATTCCGTTGAGCTTGTTGATGACATCGCGCAACAGGTAGCCGCTGACCATTCGGTTTTGCACACCCTTGAACACCGTGGCGACAACATCGCGCCTGTCGTCACCATTGGAACTGGTGAGCGTGCGCAGGTAACGGAACAAACCAGTGCCCTTTTTGCCGTTCGGCAAGGTGGTTTCCTCGTTGTTGATAAAGGCAAGCAATTCGTCGCCGGTGATGCCATCGGACTTCGCTGCCCAATCGCGCCAGCGATAGGGCGGTTCGATGGCTGGCTTGAACTTTTTCGTGGCGAGCTTGGCCTCGCCCGCGCGCTGAAGTTCCAAGTCATCGAGAAACTTCAGGAACATGATCCAAGTGAGCATCGGCAGGCGGTCGAGGTCGCCATTGAGTCCTTTATCCTTGCGCATGATGTCGCGCGCTGATTTGAGCAGCGCACCAAGCGATTGGGCAGTAGTCGGTTGGGAAAGGGTTTTCATTTGGCTTTCCACGTTGGCTTAGCGGCCGTCTCTCGATATCCAAGGTTGACGAGGATATGTCGTCCGAAATATGTCCAGCGATAAATGGACATGCTTCCGGTTTTTTTGTGAGCATCCAATCTTACGATTCCCAAGTCCAACAGACGTGTCACTGCAGCTTCGTCATATTGTTGTGAGACGAAAGCATCGCGCGCTTGCGCTTTGGAAAGTTTATCCTCACTTGATTCCCGTTCGAGCCATTTTTCGAGGACAGCCAGAGGCAACGTCCCGAAGCATTCCTTCTTCGCTTCGTTTCGCAGAAGACGCAAACACTTATCATCAAGTTTTTCAATGGTCATTTGAAGTTTCAGATTTTTCCTCATTTCGATCTCAGCAAGCAAATTGACTATTGTTTCTTTAATTTTCTGTTTGGAGGACGGCACATCGTTTAATTCGTAGTCGTGAACGCGGATATGACTTACGTCAAAAGGCAATTTCTTGCGGTCACTTCTAATGAGCAAAACTTCGGTAGACTCTCTCAAAGCATGTGCAAGTCCCACCTCATACATGACATTTGCATTTGGTGTGTCAAATGGGGATTGTGTTAAATCACCGAGGACTAAACGCGAGTGAGCGATGCCATCCATAATCTCAATCAGAATATTCCCTGAGATGACGGTGGCATCCACCCTATGAGGTTTGAGTCCAGCCTCGATGATGGCTGGCTTGATGATTTTTGCCCAATTGGGTTTAAGGGCATCGTCGAATGGCATCGCGACAAATACTTCATCGCGAATGTCTGGTCGCCAAAATGTGTCGAAAAATTCTCTCGGATACATATTGCACCTATACTACGTACAGCAGCGATTGGACTTGGTTATCTCCAGCACCGCCGCACTTTTCCACGGCGCCATACTTGGCTTTCAGCGAATGTGCCCATTCTAAAACGAAGTCTTCCCATTCATTGTGGCCCATAAGACGAAGCCGATCTATTGCAGGAATTGGAGGTCCTGCGATGGCAATGTCGGTCAGCAGCGGCGTGGTTGGCGTCGGCAGTTGAGGCAGCGGTATCGTGTTAAGCGGCATACAGCAGCGTTTGGAGTTGGTTCACGGCGTTGCGGAGTTGGTCTGCGCCGCCGAATTTGCCGATGATTTCCGCCACATTGCCGTGCTGTGAAATCGGCGGGAGTTTCAGCACGTCGGGCAGGGTGAACTGGAGTTCGCCGTCAACAGCGTATTTCTCCAGCAGGTCGTTCAGGATTTCGCGGGCTTCCGGCGCGAAGTAATTGAAGAAGGCTACTTGCTGCTTCTTCACGCAGTCGGCGCGCTGGCGGCGGGTGAGCACGGGCGCGTTGAAGGCGAGATGGCACAGCAGGTCGAACGGGTCGGCGTCCGGCTTGCCCGCTTGAACTGCGAGCGTCCGGAAATCAATCCCCCGCTCGTGCAGTTGCTCGATAATTTGTGCCCGCTGTTCCAAGTTGCTCCAGCGTGCCCGCAACTCAACCGTGCTGTGACAGATTGAGCACACCCTTTCGCCAGTGTAGTCCGTGAGTTTAACCACTCGCAGTTGCTTGCCGTCAGAGTCCAATTCGTAAACAAGTTGCGCGGCAATCTCCACCTGTCCGCCGTCGAAGTAATACTTGCGACGTTCGGGTAGCGGGCCATCTACGATGACGGGCGGTTGGACTTCTTCCTGAAGCTTGCCGTCGTCATCCTCGATTTCCTCCGGCGTGATGACTTCGGTTTCCTTCACCTTTCCGTATTCGTCAATTTCCTCCTGGGTGGCGAAGGCGGGGTCGCCGTCAAAGGTCGGGTCGGCAAAGTTGCGCGTGGCCGTGCCGGTGTAGTCGAGGATGTTGAACCAGAGCTTGCCGTAGTCGTCGCGCACGCGCGTGCCGCGCCCGATGATC
>Ga0187866_1002082_pt1 | contig 17165 bp, 14 predicted proteins | sample June2016WEW_11_1_3_FD_133013 | JGI IMG/M metagenome (GOLD analysis project Ga0187866, IMG submission 133013) | Peatland microbial communities from SPRUCE experiment site at the Marcell Experimental Forest, Minnesota, USA - June2016WEW_11_150 | ecosystem: Environmental > Terrestrial > Soil >...
CTGCACCACGTGCATCGGCAACTCGGGTCCGCTGCCGGCGCCCGTGGAAGAGGCGGTCGGCAAGTACGATCTGGTGGCCGCCTCGGTGCTCTCCGGCAACCGCAATTTCGAGGCCCGCATCCACCAGAGCATCAAGGCCAATTTCCTGATGTCCCCGCCGCTGGTGGTGGCCTTCGCCCTGGCGGGACGGGTGAATATTGACCTGAGCCGGGAGCCGCTCGGCCAGGGCAAAGACGGGCGCGCGGTTTATCTCAAGGACATCTGGCCGACCATGCAGGAAGTGCGCGACCTGATGCAGGCGGCCCTCAAGCCGGAGGTCTTCCGCCAGCTCTACCACGACTTCGCCGCGCAGAACCCTAAGTGGAATGCCATTCCCGCCCCCACCGGCGACGTGTACCAGTGGGACCCCGAGAGCACTTACATCCAGGAGCCGCCGTTCTTCGCCAATTTCGGGCTACAGGCCGGAGTCATCCGCGAAATCAAAGGGGCGCGCGCCCTTGGGATATTTGGCGACAGCGTGACGACGGACCACATCTCGCCCGCCGGCAGCATCAAGAAGAATTCGCCGGCCGGCAAGTACTTGCTCGGGCATGGGGTCGCCTTCGAGGATTTCAACAGCTACGGCTCGCGGCGGGGCAATGACCGTGTGATGACCCGCGGGACGTTTGCCAATGTCCGCATCAAGAACCTGATGGCGCCGGGCACGGAGGGCGGGGTGACGCGGTGTTTCGCCCGGGCCTGCGCCGGCGGGCCGGGCCAAGTGGCGCCGATCTACGACGCGGCGATGGCCTACCAGAAGGAAGGCACGCCGCTGCTGGTCATGGCCGGCCAGGAATACGGGACCGGCAGTTCCCGCGATTGGGCGGCCAAGGGGACCGCGCTGCTGGGCGTCAAATGCGTAGTGGCGCAAAGCTACGAGCGCATTCACCGCGCGAACCTGGTGGGGATGGGCGTGCTGCCGCTGCAATTCAAGGAAGGCACCAATGCCCAGACTCTCAAGCTGGACGGCGCCGAAACTTACGACGTGCTCGGCCTCGGCCCCGGGCTCAAGCCGCAGCAGGATTTGACGCTCCGCATCAGCCGCGCCAACGGGAATGCGGAGAGCGTCCCGGTCACCTGCCGCATCGATACGCCAATCGAAATCGACTATTACCAGCACGGCGGCATCCTCCCCTATGTCCTGCGCCAATTGATGAGCAACCTTTAGCTGGATTTTATCTATTAGGCTATGGCATCAGCAGGAAGCCAACAACCGCTCACCCCACGCCAAAAAGAAGTCTGTGGTCCTTTTTGTGCGACGGACCTTTTCGAGATCAGTGCGCCGGAGAACCCGGCGGCTCAACCAACCGCCGGGGCAAGTCGCGCGCACCGTGCATGAGGCGTTCGGCAAAAAGCTGGGCGGAGTTGTGGCGGTAGAAAATCAAGTGAACATCGAACGGAGAAGGCAACCGGAATGAGCGGATACCCCGAAGAGTTCGATGACGGAACTTCCTGCGGTGGCCCAGGTCGGGTTGGGTGGGGAGCAAGCGCAGCGTAGCCAGCACAGCATGCAGATAACGCTCAGCCACTGCTTCGCCTGCCTGTTCAAGATACCACCGATACTGCAGGTCGAAGTCGCGATTGAAGTCACCCGAGCGATGGAGCGCGAGCTTCATTTGTGGCGACGCGCCCGGTGTTCTCCCAGGGCCTTATTTGCCAACTCCCGCAATTGAGCTTCCGAGAACAGGGAATGCGGCCCGTTGACCGCTCGCAACAACTCCGCCTCCAATTCCGGGCTGTCCTCCTCCAAGTCCAGTGAAGGACGCGGCTCTAAAGCGACTTGCTTGTCGCCGTCGGTGAGCACGATTAATTCGCCGCGACAAGCCTCAGCGATGAGATGTCCAAGCTGTCCCTGGGCTTCCCGAATTGTAACCGCTTTCATGCTGCGAAATGTAAGCGACGACGCGACCGAAAGCAACGCGGGTGTTGCCAGTGCTCCTCACGAAAGCGGTGGCCACGCTGGCCGGGGCCGCTGTGGAGTGATGCGCGGGTGTGGTTTTTCGCGAACGGCCGCTTGAAACTCGCCGGCTGCCGAATCCCGAAACCCAATCAATGGGTCCGGTCGGGTCGGAAATGAGGGAGCAATGAGGCCAGGAAGAACCGCGCACGCCACGCCAAAAGGTGCTCGGCATTTTTCCAAGACGAGCCTTTTCACAGTTCAACTCGAGGTCGTCCGGGAACTTGGCCTTGCACGAAACCCACAGGGTGAGGCAAACTTCCCACATGAAAAGAGCCGAAGTGCAACTGCCCGACACGATTTATTCCCAGCCCTGTCTATAGCACTGAGGCTCAATTGGAGTCATGAATGCAAAGAGCTTAATCATCCTGGCCGCGGGCGCGGTGGGCGTAGGAGTGGCCATCCAGAGCCGTTGCTGGCGCGCGGAGCGCGTTTCGTCACCGGCGCAGACGGAACTGGTTTCCACGATGCCGGGGTTCAAACCCCGCCTGCCGGCGCCACGAATGCAAGTCGCGGCCGCATTGGCGCCCGAAGCCGAGCCAGGTGATTTGGAGCACACGAATGTGTTCGCGCGTTTGCAGAGGGATGAGGCCGGCTTACCCACGCCTAATCGCGCCCAGGTCGACGCTTACCTCGCGGAGAATCGGCGCAGCGCTGAGAGCCTGCTCGCTGCGTTCCGCCTCACTCACGATCCCTCCTTGCTGCAGGAAGCCGCCGAGAAATACCCGGATAACCCTCAGGTCAGCTATGCCGGCTGGGTCGCCGCCCAGATGAAGGAGAACATGTCCCCTGAAGAGTGTCGCCAATGGTTGGACGCGTTCAAACGATCGGCGCCGGAAAATGCCCTTGCTGGCTACCTCTCCGCGCAGGCCTACTTTAAGTCCGGGCAGACCGACCTCGCAGTGGAAGAACTCATTGCGGCTTCGGGCAGAGCCAAGTTCCAGGACTACGCGGCAGAAAGCGCTCAGAACCTCGAGGAGGCTTATGTTTCGGCGGGCAACTCACGCGCTGAGGCCAAAGCGGAAGCGGCCTACGCGCAGTGGTTGCCGCAACTGCGCGAACTGAAGGGACTGGCACAAAGTCTCGGTGACCTGGCAAACCTATACCGTCAGGCAGGCGACCAGGCGTCGGCGCAAGCGGTGGTGCAAATGGGCCTGGGTTTGGGGCAGCGCGTGGCCCAACCCTGCGGGGAAAACCTTTTGATCTCCGACATGAGCGGCCTTGCCATTCAACGGCTAATCCTGCAGACCATGGACCCGGCCAGTTCGTATGACGCCGCAGGTGATTCCATCAAGGACCGCCTGGAGGAAATCCGCCATGAAATCGAGGATCGCAAGACACTCTGGAAAGAAGCCGAACCTATTCTCCAGAAAATGCCGGATAATGAGCTGATCAGCTACTTTGACCGGATGAAGCTCGCCGGTGAATTGGACGCACTCCGCTGGGTGATGAACCGGCAGGGCAGTCGGTGATCGGCCTCGGAATAGAGTTATGAGTGGGAAAACAGCAATCATCGTGATCGCGGGATTGACGGTCCTTGGGTTCGCTATCCTCAGTCGCCCGCGCCCAACCGTGTCTTTGCCGCCGCCGGCGCAGACGGAGCCGCTCTCGGCGAAGCGCGCGCTTAGACCCCGGCTGCCGGCGCCACGAATGGCGGCAACCGCCCCGGCGGCCGACCCCTCGGTGGACCACTCAGGGCCCACCAACCTGGTTGCCCGGCTGCTGACTGGTGATGAGTCGTTCAAGCTGAGCCCGCAGCAGGTCGAGCCGTACCTCGAGGAAAACCACCGCAGTGCGGAAAGCCTGCTCGCCGCCTTCCGCGTCACGGAGGACCAATCTTTTCTGCGGGAAGCGGTGGAGAAATATCCCAAAGACCCGCGGGTGAACTTTGCCGCTTATTTCGCTGCGCGCAATCAGCCCGACTCAAGTCCCGAGGAACGTCGCCAAAGATTGGATGCGTTTAAGCAGTCGGCCCCAGACAATGCACTGGCGGATTACCTCTCCGCGCAGGAGCACTTCAACTCCGGCCAGAGCGACCAGGCCGTAGAGGATTTGGTGGCCGCCTCCGGGAAATCGGGGTTCCAGGACTACTCAGGGGACTTCGTTCAGAACGCGGAAGAAGCCTACCGCGCCGCCGGTTACTCGGAGGCGGAGGCCAAAGCGCTGGCGGCTTGCTCGTTGCCGCTGCCGCAGTTGGCCCGACTCAAGCGCCTGGGGCAAAACATGGTGGAACTGGCAACGCTCTACCGGCAAGCGGGTGACGAGGCCTCGGCGCAGGCCGCCTTGCAGATGGGCCTGAACCTGGCACAGCGGGTCGGTGAGCCTTCTGGAAATCATTATTTGATCAACGAGTTGGTGGGCGTGAACATCGAGAGTCAGATCCTCGGTTCGATGGACCCCGGCAGCCAGTTCGACGACGGCAAGGGTACTGTTAAGGACCGGCTGGACGAACTCGCCCGACGCCGGGAGGAAATCAAACGCCTGGCCGATCCATCAACCTGGATGGGCGGAGAACGGCGAGACGTGCTGGTGACCTTGTGGGAAAAGATGCCGCCGCAGGACCTAATCAGCTTCTACGACCGCGTGAAGGTTTCCGGCGAAAGGGAAGCGTTACGATGGGCGCTCAACAAGCTGGGCAAGCAATGAACCTTCGAGCATAACGATGCTCAGGCGTATGCCCGACTCCGCGAGCAAAACCATGGCGCGTTGGCGGAGAGACCGGGCAAATAGGCGGATTTTCGCCTCCGCCCTCTTGGGGCTCGCGGTGGGCGCTGGCGCTTCCTTCGCCGCCACCGAGGCGGAGGAGTTGATCCTCTGCGGGGGCAAGGAGGTCTTCGTCCTGGACCTCAAGGCCGATGGAAAGAAGGTCTGGAGTTGGCTGGCGGCCGAGCATTCGGAAATCCCCGCGACCGTGAGAAAGCAGTTCGGGACGACGGACGACTGCAAGCCGGTGCAGGAAGGATCGAAGCTCCTCATCACCTCTTCAGGAGGCGGCGTGGCCTTGGTCGAGCGCGCCAGCGGCCGGGCACTCTTCTGGGCGTCGGTCGAAGACGCCCACTCGGCCGAGCTGCTCCCCCGCGACCGAGTGGTGGTGGCGGGAGCCGACGGGAACCGCCTCGCCCTCTTCGACCTGTCCCAGCCGGAAAAGGAGATCGCGAGTCACCCTCTTGAGGGAGCCCACGGCTTGGTCTGGGACCCCGAACTGCGTTACCTCTGGGCTTTGGGCTATAAAGAACTCCAGGCCTACGAGCTGAAGGACTGGGGAACGGCGACGCCGGCGTTCGCCCTCTCTCGCCGGTTCGATCTACCCGATCGGGGCGGACATGACCTCCGCCCGTTGCCCGGCACACGGCGGCTGGCCCTCACCACCGACCAGCATGTTTGGACGTTCGACCCGGAATCCCGCCGGTTCGAGCCGTTCGACGGACTGGGGGACCTTCAGGCGGTCAAGAGCGTTGACATCGACCCCCGGACGGGACGGATCGCCTACGTGCAGGCGGAGACGAGTTGGTGGTCGTCCCGCGTTTTCTTGCTCGGGGCCGAGGGGGAGGTCCAACGCCGTGGCGAGCGCCTCTACAAGGCACGATGGAATTGCACAATCCAGGGGATACGTGGGGATGAGGCTCTCCGGCGAGTTGGAGGCAGTACCCGGTCGCAGGAATAGTGATTGTGGGATTGATCATCCACAACCGTCCCCGGCAAGCCGAGCCGGAAGACTTTGCTGGCAGCGATGCTGACTAATCCGGCCGCTTGGCGGGAGTTTGCCAACCGTAGTGCCAGTTCAGGTTCCACAAATGCTCCAAGTCCACGAACTCCGAATGTCCGTCGGCCATGCCCATTTCTATGGCGCCCGGCAGCCTTTGTCCCGGGGCTACGCGGCGTGGTGCGCTGGCAGGGCTGCGCACATGATGCCGGGCAATCGTGCAGCGGCCAATATTGTACACGCCGGGACCTCCGACGAAGGTTTCCCCATTGTAAAGATCGCGCGCTGGGAGGTCCGTTTCGAGTGGCCAGGTGTCCAGCCAATTCTCGTCGAAAAACACCGGCGTGTGCGAGGGCTTCTCGAGGCTTCCTTGGTTGGCAAAAAAGAAGTGGGGAAGCGGGTGGGGTCCGCCATGGAACATTACGACCTGCGAATACAACCATCCGTTAAACCCGTAGCTTCCGTAAAACATCGTTTTGCGATCGCTGGTCCAGCGCACCCAGGCGCCATCCGCGCTACCCTGCCGGTTTCCCGACGCCGGAGCGGGGGTACGCAACGGAGCCAGAGGGCATAGCCGCAAATTCTTGTCTTTGGCGTAATCGATGAGTGTTCCCATCCAGTTGCCATCGGGAAACGCGGGGGCGTTGTACGCCGGCTGTTTCTCCTGGTCGGCCACATAGATGGAAGTGGCCATGGTTAACTGCCTGGTATTGCTCAGACATTGAATCTCCTTGGCCTTGAGCCGGGCTCGTCCCAGGACTGGCAACAATAGAGCCGCCAGGATGCCGATGATCGCAATCACCACGAGCAGTTCGATTAAAGTAAACCCCGGCTTACCGATACAGATAAGGAATTGCCTGTGAGGTTGCGCGGGCAGGGGAGGACGGCTCGCTGTCAGGCTCATCATGTCCGCATCTTATCGTGCCGCTTCCGCGTGTCAAATGGTAAAGCAAAAACCCAACTGGTCAGTCGAGGCGGGAGCGGCGCGCCGAATTCCATTTCGGCGCGAGTCTGGTCCCGCCGCCCGCGGCGCTGAAATGGAATTGGGTGTTCCGTCGGGCGGTCCCTGAGGTCTTGGCGGCCGCAGGCTCTTGCAGTTCTCAGGCGGGGCGCTTTGGCCTATAGTGCGTGCCGTTTTATGAACCGGCCACTCCGTTGTTCTGGCGCGCCAGCCCCGCCGAGCCGGATGACCCGGCGGCGAAGCATCCAGCCCGCGGTCCCGGCGAGATCGGCGGGTGCTTCTGCGCGGAGCATCGGACAGGGTTCCTCCGACGCACGGGATTGCCCGAGGCACGCTGGCCGGAATTGCGGGACGACGCGCGAGCCCGCCGGCCAACGCGCTTGCTGCGGGAATGGCTGGAGTTCACGTGCGACGAACTGACCGGCTCATTCCGGGCGCAGAACCGAGCCGCCGGGGGCGGCCTCGGCATCATGGTCATGTACCTGGGCGCGGAGAAGGCCGGCATCCGGCTGCGTGACTATCGGGCCGTGCCGCTGCGAGTCGGCGAATTGATGTTTAACGACTCGGCCTTCAGCCCGCTCAAGGGCAAGACCGACGAGTTGTTCAGCGTGTTGTTTCACCGCCGCTTTGTGGCTCCGGAGTTGGCCTACAGTGAGACGACGGCGTTCCCGGCCGACCGCCTTTCCGCCCGCCACCTGGCGGCCAAACTGGTGATCTCGACCCTGGCGGATGTGCGCCACACGGTGTTCATGAGCGGGGTGACACCTTTTCCGAAGGCACACTGGACGACCCTGGCGCCGGCGATGAGGCGGCAGGCGGATTTCCACGCCCGGCTGGCCGGCCACCGGCCGCGCGGCCCGTTCAAGCACTACTGGGGCGAGGCCAGCCGGCTGGTCGGCGATGACCGTCCCTTCAGCCTGTTCCTGGCCACGGGAATTCCGTTCGAGGTGGCGGATGAGTTGCCGCACGACGGCTGGACTTTCCTCTCCGACGCCGATGCCCGGTCGGCCGCCGGTGGACGATTGGCCGCGACGGCGACTCGATGGGTGTGCCGGCCGCAGGCGCAGGCGCCGCTGGCGGGCGCCGAAACCTGCGAGGAATCCCTGGAAGCGCTCTGGGCCCTGAAACGGGGCGTCCTGCCGCGGTTGGGGAAGACGCCGTGGGTGGAAACCGCCGAGCCGGCGGTGCTGGCTTGGTATCCCTCCGCGCGCGCCGCCCTGCTGTGGAATCCGCACGACGCGCGGAAGACTTTTGCCGTCCGTTGCGGGGCGCAGGTCCGCGAGGTTACGGTCGAAGGGTTGGATGCGGCGCTCATCCAGGATTTGAGGGAAAAATGACCCGAGCGCACGTAATGCGATGACTGCTATGACGCGCCAGCCGCTGGTCAGTTCGCTGTGATTGGGTTTCATGAGTTCCGCTGCGGTTAACGGGAAGCAGTTGGTGGCAAAGTCCGGTGCTTGGCCGGCCTCCTTCACCTTGCCCAAGTGAGTCGGCTCGACCCAATTCATGGGTCCGGCAGGCCGGTGACGAATCCCATCGAGCGCGGATCCGATGTGGGGGCCGGGAGCCAGAAGGTCTTGCTCCTTTCCAGCTTCTTGGCAGTCGCCGCGTTCACTCGTTGAACGTGAAAGTCGGAGAACATCAGATGCCCGCTGCCATTGTGGCGCGTACTGATGGCGTTTGTGCTGCCCAACACGGGCACGGGGCCAACCATTCCGGAAAGGTCGTTTCGGGCCAGGTTAGCCTCCATGAAGAGGAGGGTTCGCGTGGGCGCTGTGTATTTGGAGGGGTCGCCGTCGTGGCAGAGCACGCAGTTCATGGCGTAGCTGCATTGGCGGGTGGAAGTGGGCGGCGGAGAGGAACCGCTGGGCCTGATGCCCAGCGCGAGTTGATCGGTGGGGCAGAGGTAAACCTCCCGGCTCTTCAAGTAGGGATAGAGCTCGCCGGTCGCGAGATCAACACTGCCGTGCTCGGTGTGCAGCCAGTCCAGGAAGTAGGGCAGGCGGCCCTTGTTATCTAGCGAATAAACGGCGGCAGCATGGCTGAACTGTCGCAGGTTGTTTGCGCAGGCCGTGGCCCTGGCGGCTTCCTTGGCCCGGCTCAGCACCGGCAGCAATAGGCTCGCCAGGATGCCGATGACGGCGATTACCACGAGCAGTTCGATGAGCGTGAACGCTGGACGACGGGTTAGCCCGGTGGTGGGTCCGCGGCTCGTCCCTGACTTATCAGGTCGGCGAAAGCATCTCATATCTCCAAGCTCATTAAAGTGCCGCACCCGCGTCCTGTCCTGAACGTTGGATGGCTTTCTCATACCAAAACCGCTGCCACGTTAGCAAGCGCGCGTTTCGGCGCGCGTTGGTTTTTTTGTCTATTGCTTTGTGCGGGCGAAACACCAAAGGCTCTTGTCGGTGCGGAGGAAGAGGTCCCCATCGGACGCGGCCAAGGAGGCGTTGGTCGGCTCGTACACCGAGTTGGTGGCCAGCAGTTGGAACTTGGGGCCGGCGCGCAGGACGAACACGTCGCCGGATTGGTTGGGCACATAGATCTTCCCGTCGGCCAGGAGCATCGAGGACCAGGAACTGCCTTTCACGCCGGGACCTTTGAGGCGCTCTTCCCATAGCTCGTTGCCGGTCTTCAGTTCGAGGCAGGAGGCGATGCCGTCCTGACCGATCAGGTAAAGATACCCCTCGTGGATAACCCCTGAACCGATGGGCTGACTCTTTACGCGCTCCAAACGCCAGACCCGCTGACTCTCGGTCACATCCCCGCTGCCGCCCGGCCGCACGGCGATGGCGCGGCCACCCATCAGGCCGCTGCTTATCCCCACGACCACCCCGTCGCCTGAGACGGGCGTCGTGAAAATCCAATCATCAATGCCTTTGCTGAGCCAGAGTTGCTTGCCGGTCTCGGGCTCGTATCCCGCCAGACGATTCGGGAAATTCATGACCAGTTCATCGCGTTGGCCGGCCTTGATGAGCAGGGGCGTGCTCCACGCTCCACCCGGAGGACCCCCGGGACCGCCCGGCCCACCAAGACCGCCTCCACCGCCGGGACCGCCGAAGTTGGGCCGGGGCAGCGCTGCGTCGAGACCGGCGCGGAGCTTCTCTTGGTTGAGCGAGCCGCTCTTATCCGAATCCCAATCGGCAAACCACCTTTCGAACGCGCCTTTGAGTTCGGCGCGCGTCAGCAAGCCGTCTTTGTCCGTATCGGCGGCGGCGAAGAGGCCCGGCCCAATGAATGTGCCGGGGCCGGACCCGGCCGGTCCCCTGCCTGGGCCCGGCTCTTCTGCCGGGGGCGCCGGGCCGCCCGGCGGAGCGAATCCGGCGGGCGGTGGCAGCACGGCGGGGAGTTTTTCTGTAAACTGTTCCCGGCTTACCTTGCCGGTCTTTTCCGAATCCAGTTTGTCGAACCACACGTCCGCCAAGGCGAGGAACTCTGCCCGAGAGAGTTTCTGATCTCCGTTCTTATCGGCTTGGGTCAGCATTTGCGGGGCAATGAACATGCCGGGGCCGAAGCCGCCGGGGCCACCCGGCGGACCCGGTGCGCCAAAGCCGCCGCGCGCTGGTGGCTCTTCGCCGGGATCAGGCTTCGGCGGCTCGACTTCCCAAACCGTCTGGCCGTCGCGTTTGTTGACCGCGATCAGCCTGGCCTTGGGGTCGGGGCCGAAGTTGAGGAAGCAGAGGTTGCCGTAGAGCACGGGCGATGAGGCGTTGCCGAACATATGGTTCATCTTGCCGAGGTCACGATGCCAAAGCTCCTTCCCGTCGAAGTCGTAGCAGTACAGCCCCGCCGAGCCAAAGGACGCGACGACCCGGTCGCCGTCGGTCACCGGCGTGGCGGAGCAATAGGGGTTGTTTTCCTGTGTCGGCTCGTTCTCGGCATAGATTACGCCCGCTTGCCAGAGTTGCCTGCCGTCGGCGCGGTCGAAACAGATCACGGTGCGGCGCTTGTCGCTCTTGATGGCCTGCGCAATGAAGACCCGGTTGCCCCAGGCAATCGGCGAGGAATTGCACGGACCGGGCAGCGCGACGCGCCAGCGCACGTTCTGGTTCGTGCCCCAGGTTTCAGGCAGGTCTTTTTCCAAAGAAACACCGGTGCCCTCAGGTCCGCGCCAGCCGGGCCAGTTGGCGGCCGAGGCCGCCGCGGCGATGCACAGGTGGAGAGCGAGCAGGGTGAGTTGTTTCATAAGCGGCGCCAAGGGTGAATTGCGCCCCGGCGGCCGCCTTCATTCCAGGCCGCCACCAAACCCGCGTTCCCCTCGGAGACGCCTGGCCTGATCGAGCGCGGGGCTGCTTTCATAAGGTCCCACAGCTTATCACAGAAAAGCTTAAGGGAACATTAAGAGAGAGACGGGACGATGGCTGGGGGCAGTCGCGGAGGGACGACCGAACCTGGCCCAACGATTTATATTTATCGCTGGGTTGCCGAGTCAGACCGGACCGAGTCCCGTCCGGGACCCCATTGCCACATCGCCTCTATTGACGCTTCGGGCCGCATCAGTCCGCCCAATAGGGCCGGGAAGGCAATTTGCCCCCAAGCCGACTGCAAAGGACAAAGCCCCCGCCCACGGGGTGCTTTGCTCTTGTACGGGCGCCGGGCAAGGCGTCAGCCTTCGAGTCCCGAAACCCGAAAAGTGGCGCGGTCGAGGCGATCCTCGCTGCTGGAGATGGGCCGCAACGGGGTGTTGCCATAAAAGGAGGCCCATTGGGTGAAGGTGCTCCGGGGTCCGAAAAGGCAATCGCACCCTGCCAAAGCGTAGAGGTCACCCACCGGGGTGCCGGGACCGAACCCCACCGCCAACCCCGGGAACTCAGCCGCGTTTCGCGGCTCGTCGCTGCAAACCAGGAAGGACACTTTGCGCCCCGGAAACTGGCCGGCCAACTCACGCATCCAGGCGGCATAGCGGGCCACAGGGAAGTTGAATTGCCCGCCTCGATAGTGGCGATAATCGCCGTGGCGGATGTGAACGCCGGCGACCACGTCGGCGCCGCGCCGAAGGCGCTCGACGGCCTCGCGGCTGGCGCGGGCGTGTTCCGGCACGGGGCGGAAATAGGCGCGGATCTTATCTGCGTGCCGGGCCACACAGCCCGGCGCGCGAAAGGGCCAGCCGTAAATCAGCACCAGGCGCGCGTCGCGGATGCGCCCCTGGAACTCGGCCCCCTCGATCAGCGTGATCTCTGGCATTTCCTCCACCGTAAGGACTGACTTGCCCAGGAGCGGCAGACGGGCGTTGAGGGCGCTGCCGTAGCGCACCACGTGGTAGAGTATCCGCGTCTTGCGAATCGCCCGGGCCAAACCCGGCACGGCGTCGAGCCAGCTTCGCCGCGCGGCCACCGGGTAGCGGCAATAAATGTCTTGGGCCGTGTGCTCGAACAGGTGCGCGTAAGAATGGAAAGAGATGTTCACGACGCGACACCCCGACTCCTCCGCGAGGGCGATAAAATGCGCGAAGAGGATCAGTCGGTTGCCGAGCTGGCCGCACCTCAACGCAATGACGAACAGCTTCGGGGCCGCGGCCCCGCGCTGGTCCACCAGGCCGTGGCCTTGAGTTGCGACGGCTCTTTCGGCGACAGTTGGCGATTTCAGTCTATTTGCCCTTCTGACCCGCGCCGTGTCTGGTGCGGGCGGGCCTGCGATTGCGATTGCTCCTCCCAGGCGGCCGGTCTGTGCCTCGGATCGGCCGGACCCGCCAGGGGTCTCTTCTTGTCGCCGACTTGACGGCTTGCTGTCAAGCCGAATGGCCTTCCTGGATGCTTTTGGCGCTACCCCGAGTCCACCACTTCCAATGCCGGGCGGTGTCGTGCGGCGTTGCCGCGGGCTGCTATGGGTCCGGCCTTTGGCCGCGGCGTCCGCCAGGCCCCGGCTCCTTTCGGCTTTCTCGTTACTTTGTCTTTGGCGCAGATCGGTACAGATCGTCCGCAAATGGGACGGCGGTGTCCTCCCAGAGCTTATTGGGGCCGGCCGAGCGGATGAGGACCTCGGTATCGGAGAAATAGAACTGGAGCGGGGTGCCCCAGGGGTCGAGGATCTGGCCCTTTTCATCGAGCTGGCAGTGATTGCGGGCGGTCAGGATGACGACCTTCTTCTCACCGCGGCCAAGGAGGGCTTTGGCAATGGCGGGGTTGTTCCCGGTCGGGTAGCTGCCCAGGAATTCCCTGTATTGTTGGAGGCTGAGGATCAGGTTGTCCGCTTGGGCGTCAAAGCGGGCGACATTCTGGTCGAGCTGCCGTTGGGTCCAGGCCCTGGCGACCCAGAAGACACTGACGGCGCCCGCCACGAGGAGCAGAATGGCAAGTGCTCTTTTCATACTACAATGCATGCGATCTCTTACGGTTCTGGGCAGGGGGCGGCGACCGGCAAGGAATGCCGGGGCGGCGCCTGGTCCTGCGCTCAGTCGTCTGAGCCGGCGCCCCGGGCCGGGGTGGGGCCGGCCCTAGGCGTTGGCGGTTCTCAGATTGCCGAGTGGAGGTGTAGCAGGAGGAGTGCCGGTGCTGGCGCGCACGACCAGTTCGGCGGGCAAGGGTTTGAGGTCTGGGCGCTGGCCGCGCAAGAGTTGTTGCATGGCGGCGACGGCGGCGGAGCCAAGGCGGTACTTGGGCTGGCGCACGGTGGTCAAGGGGACCTGGAAGTGGTCGCAGAAGGCAATATTGCCGAAGCCGGCGAGGGAGAGGTCCCGGGGAATGCTGAGGCGGTGCTTGAGGAAGAGCTGGGCGCAGCCGAGGGCGACGAGGTCATTGACGGCCTGGACGGCGGTGGCGTTGGAGGACTCGGCGATCATTTGGGCGGCGGCTTTGGCGCCCTCCTCAGGAGTGCGGCCGGCCTGGAAGACGAGCTTGTCATCGACGTCCATGCCCGCCTCGCGCAAGGCGCGGCGGTAGCCTTCGAAGCGCTGCTGGGCCCAGGGGGTGGCGATGGGGCCGGCCAGAAAGGCGATGCGTTTGTGGCCCAGTTTGAGCAAGTGGCGCGTGAGGGCGTAGCTGGCCAGGAGGTCGTCGGAGTGGACGCAAAGGAACTGGTTGCAGAAGGGGGCGGGATGGCCCAGCAGGACGGTGGGGACGCGGCGGGCGAGCAACTCCTGATAGACGCGGGCTTCGGTGGCAATGCGATAGACGGGGGAAAGGAACAATCCGTCCACGCGCCGGGCCAGGAAGCGGCGGATGCAGGCATCCTCGCGTTCCGGGATATTGAGGGTATGGGCGAGGAGCAGGTCGTAGCCGAGTTCGTAGGCGCGTTCCTCGACGGCCAGCACGAGGCGGCCGAGGAAGGGGTCGGCCGAGGAAGCGACGGCCAGGCCGAAGAGCTTGGTGGTGCGGTTGCGCAGGCCCTGGGCCGTGGAATCGGGCACATAGCCCAGTTGCTGGGCCAGCAGTTTAATGCGGGTCTTGGTCGCCGCGGACACGTCGGGTTCGTCGCGCAGGGCCTTGGAGACGGTCATGACGGAGACGCCCGCCCGTTCAGCGATGTCTTTTAGTCGAACCATAGGCAGGAGCGGCGTGAGGCGGCCTCAGATAGTGGCGCCTCGCCAGTGCAGCTTGCGCCGCAAGGTTTCACAGAAAGAACTGCCGGCCAGGTGCATCAACCGGACGGAGCCATGGCTGCGGGCGATGGTGATGGAATCGCCGGTGCCCAGTTCGCTCATCACCTGGCCGTCGGCGCTCAGGATGGTGGCGGGCTTGGGACTGACCACGGCCACGTCAATCGTGGCGTTGCCGGGCAGGATCAAGGCGCGATTGGAAAGGGTATGGGGGCAGATGGGGGTGAGGGCCAGGACGGCGGCGGTGGGGAAGATGACCGCGCCGCCGGCGGCCAGGGAATAGGCGGTCGAGCCGGTAGGGGAGCTGATGATCAGTCCGTCGCAGCGATAGCGCGTGAGAGGGTCGCCATTGATGCGCACGTCCAGTTCGATGAGGCGGGAGACGATGCCACGGCTGATGATGATGTCGTTCAACGCGGTGAGGTTGAGCAACCGGCCGTTGCAGCGGGCGCTGGCTTGGAGCAAAATCCGGGCCTCGAACTTGAAGTGGCCTTGCCAAATGTGCTTGAGGGCCTGGGCCAACTGGTCCGAAGGCACGGCGGTCAGGAAACCGAGGCTGCCGATGTTGATGCCGAGCAGCGGGGTGCGGGAGCCGGCGATTTCCCGGGCCACGCGCAGGATCGTGCCGTCGCCGCCGAAGACCAGCAAGAGATGAACCTCGCGGGCCAGGGTGGCGGCGTCCTGGCAGACGGTGGCTTTCAAGCTGGCGAGCCGGGCGGTGGCCGGGTCGCTGTAAAGCTCTCGGCCGGCGGCCGCGATCAGGCGCGCGGCCTGGGTGATGGCGCCAAAGCCGGCGGCCTTCTCGGAATTGCCGATCACGCCCACACGTTTGATTTTGTCAGCCCATGTTTTCAAGCAGCACCAGGAACTCTTTGTTGCCCGCCGGTCCGAGCACCGGGGAGTCGGTCACGCCGCGCCACCGGAGGCCGGGCAGGCCAGCCAGGAAATCGGCCAACTCGCGCAACACGCGCTCGTGAATCGCCGGGTCGCGGATGACACCGGCGCCTTTGTCGGCTTCGGCCTTGCCCGCCTCGAATTGGGGTTTGACCAGGGCAATGATTCTACCGCAAGGGCGCAACAATGCAACGGCGGGGGGAAGGATTTTGCGCAGCGAGATGAAGGAGCAATCAATGACGACCAGGTCGACCGGGGCAAAGGGCGGGGGAAAGTGGGCTGGGGTGAGCAGGCGGGCGTTGGTCTTTTCCATGACCACGACGCGGGGATCGGCGCGCAATTTCCAGGCCAGTTGGCCCCGGCCGACGTCCACCGCGTAAACCCTGGCCGCGCCGCGTTGCAGCAGGCAGTCGGTGAAGCCGCCGGTGGAAGCGCCAAGATCGATGGCCGTCCAGCCGGAGACTTGGAGCTGAAACCAATTGAGGGCGTGCTCGAGCTTGAGCCCGCCCCGGCTGACAAACCTTTCCGGCGCCAGGAAGCCGAGTTGGTCGGCGGGCCGGACGGGATCGCTCGGCTTGCGGGCCAGTTGGCCGTTAATCCTGACGCGGCCGGCCAGGATGGCGCGTTTGGCCTGCTCGCGGCTGCCACTGAGTCCGCGCTCGACCAGTGCCTGATCCAATCGGCCCATAGAAGGAGTGTGCCAACTCCGCCTGGGCCGCGCGAGCTTTATTGCTGAAAATCAGGCTCGACCCGGCGGGGCTGGGGAGCGATAATCTCCCGGCAAAGCGTTGACACGATGCGACCGGTCCCGAGCAAAACGACGGATGAGTTCAAGGGGATAGCCGTGCCTCGTCAGAGGGTGCAGCAACGCTTGCGGCCGGCGCGGAAGGAAATTCCGCCGAGCGCGGCGGAGCGGAACCGGCTGCTGCAGTATGTGCGGCACTACGTGGCGGAGTTCAACCCCGTGCCGCCCTTGCCACTGGCCCAGTTGAAAGAGCACGCGCAGCGCGTGGTGGAGTTGCTGGGCTGCGCGCCGATTTACCGCGACTACCTCGGCGTGCTGCTGAACAATGAAATGTGGCGGGAAGCCCTGGCCGCGGTGCCTTACGGCAAACGCCTGCTGCTGCTGCCCAAGTGCCTGCGGGTGGAAAACAAGTGCCGCGCCCCGTTCGACGAATTCGGGCTGCTCTGCCGGCGGTGCGGCCTGTGCAGCATCCAGGAGCTCCAGTCCGAGGCCGAGAAACTGGGTTACGCCGTGCTGGTGGCCGAAGGTTCGGCGCGGGTGATGTCGCTCATCCAAGCCGGCAACATCGAGGCCATCATCGGGGTCAGTTGCCTCGGGGTGCTGGAACAGGCCTTCCCATACATGGAAGCCGCCGCCATCCCCGGGCTGGCCATCCCGCTGCTGCAAGAGGAATGCGCCGACTCGACTGTGGACCTGGATTGGCTGTGGGACTACATCCACCTCAGCAGCGAGGACCGGACGAGCCGGCTGGACCTGGGGGCCCTGCGCGAAGAAGTGGATAGCTGGTTCTCAGCCGCCGCGCTCGATTCGCTGCTGGGCGGGGCCGAGGGCGAAACCGAGCGGCTGGCGCGCCGGTGGCTGGGCCGCGCGGGCAAACGGTGGCGCCCTTTGCTGACCGTGGCGACCTTCCAGGCGCTCCGCCCCGACCCGAGCGTTGGCCTCCCGAAGGACATCCGCCGACTCGCCGTGGCCGTCGAGTGCTTCCACAAGGCCTCGCTCATCCATGATGACATCGAGGACGGCGACGCTACGCGTTACGGTGAGAAGAGCCTGCACGCCGAATACGGGGTTCCGGTGGCGCTGAACGTGGGCGATCTCCTGATCGGGGAAGGCTACCGCCTGGTTGGCTCGTGCGAGCTTGCCGGCGAGCAGAAGGCGCGGATGCTGCTGGTGGCGGCGCAGGGGCAACGCCAGCTATGCCGCGGCCAGGGCGCCGAGCTTTGCTGGGCGCGCGCGCCGCGGCCCTTGACGCCGCCGCAGGTGCTCGAAATCTTCCGCCAGAAGACCGCGCCGGCCTTCGAGGTCGCGCTCAAACTGGGCGCGCTCGCGGCC
>Ga0187866_1002106_pt1 | contig 17042 bp, 13 predicted proteins | sample June2016WEW_11_1_3_FD_133013 | JGI IMG/M metagenome (GOLD analysis project Ga0187866, IMG submission 133013) | Peatland microbial communities from SPRUCE experiment site at the Marcell Experimental Forest, Minnesota, USA - June2016WEW_11_150 | ecosystem: Environmental > Terrestrial > Soil >...
ACTCGATCATGCGGGAATCTCCATTGAGCTTCAAATCGCCTACCATGATGTCTCATCTCTCCGCCCCCTGAAGGTCAGTAATTGCGGGCGGGGGAGGTGTCTCAGTCATGTTGGCACAGAGGGAGGGTGCTCGGTCACATTGAAGTGCAGGACTTCGCGCCGCCGGTGCGCAAGCACCAGGAACACATACAGGATCTGAAACCGGATGGTCGGCACCGTGAAGAAGTCGACCGGGACCATCTGTGCGAGGTGATTCTTCAGAAACGTCTCCTACGTCTGGGACGGCGTTCGGCGGATTGTCCGAAGAATGCGGGAGACGGTGCGCTCCGAGATTTCGATGCCGAGCATCTTCAGTTTGTCAAGCCTCGTTAGAAATGTCCCCTTCGGGCTGCTCCCTTTGCATCGCTCTGGCCGGCGGTCGCCAGATCTTCATCGCGTCACAGCGTTGCTTCCAAGGGTGATTCGCCGTTGGGGGCGTTCCCCCGTAAGGTTTCGCCGCCTGGCGTGGCTGCTCGGCTTCCCTCGGCTGTGGCTGCTTCACAATCTTTTCCCACTCCACTTTCTGCCCGCGGTAGTGGATCTCCACTCGGCCATCTTCCCATTCGCAGACCACCACCTTGGCCTGGGCCGGCGCATAATGCCGCCCCTGCCGTTTCACCTGCAAGAAGCGGTTCTCATATCGCACCACCCAGTCATTGCCGATCACCCGTTGGCTCTCCAACCGGAACACCTGGTCCAGTTCCGCCCGGCTGGGCGTCTTGCGGTGATAGTCCTCCGGCGCGGCGGGGGCATGGGCGAACCGCTGGTTGTGCTCCGCTAGATACTCGCTTTCCAAGTACTCGTTGGCCGCCTCACAGGTCCCGATGTTTTTCCGCCGCAACTTCTTTGCCAGCCGGTCCTGGTGCGTGCCATGGTTGCGCTCCACGCGCCCTTTGGCCTGCGGCGAATTCGCTGCCATGATCCGAATCCCCAGTCGCTCACACATCCGCCCAAACTGCGTCACACTCCCCTGGCCGCGCCGCAGTTGCTTCTCGGTCGGCTCCTGGAGGAACACCGTCTGCCAGTCCGTATACAGCCCCAGCGGCACCCCATACTTCTCAATCCAACTCCGCAGCACTCTGGCCGTCGTCCAGGTGCTCTCCTCCGCTCCCATCCGCCCCAGCGTCGTCGCGCTGGCGTCATCCAGCATGTTCATCAGGCAGCCTTTCGGCCCCCGCTTTTCAAACCACTCGTGAAAGCTGCCATCCATTGGCACCAGCTCACCAAAGTGCTCTTTGGCCTCCCGCCACCGGCGGTGCTCGCGCCGCCTTCGCGCCCGACTCCATAAACCTTCTGGCAGCATCCAGCGCCGCAGTGTTTCCGCGTGCACCACCAGATCGTCCTCGCTCTCCAGATGCTCAGCCGCCAGGGTGGGCCCGAAGCGCTCGCCCGCTTCCCCGGAGTACTTCTTCCGCACCAGCCGCAGTACCCGCTGGCGGAACTTCTGGGGCTTCGCCCGGTTGGATTCCTTCCCCGCGCTGCCGTGCGCCAGGCCTTCGCCGCCTTCCGTCTGGTAACGGCCCCAGATCCGCTTCACCTGGCGGTAGCTCAGCCCCAGCATCTTGGTCGCATCCACCAACTTCAGCTCCTCGCTCGCCACCCGGGCCAACACCTCCACCCGCCGTAATTCTCCTTTGCTCATCCCTGTCCTTCCCAATCCGACCTCCCGTAGAGGTCTTTAGACTAGGGGAAGATTAGGCGACATTTCTAACGAGGGCAAAGGGGGACATTATCATAGTGGCGCGACACCGCGTAAGGTCCAAAAGCACAATCCAGCAGGGCGCGGTGGATCAGCAAGACTGGAGTCCCTTGAGGTCTCCTCATCGATCAGCGGGTCGTCGCACAGGTCGACCAGCATCGAACGGAAGCTATACTCGAACCATTGGTTGGAAGGCGTCGAATTCCCGGTCTGCGGCCACTGCGACTGTGTGCTGTACAGCCGTCCAGTTCCCGTACCAGGTCCTCAGGTCTGCCGGCGTCAACTCGCCACCGGTCGGTTCCACTCGACTGGGATCGCCGCTCAGTCAGACGGCTTGACGATGAATATTTGCGGACCACAAGCGCTCGGTGGACGTCTGGCGGCGCGAGAAGCGGATCCCCACGCCGACGAGCGCGGCCATGTACGCCACGATGACGAAGAGGTCGAGCCAGCGGGTGGAAGCCACGTTCACGCGCCCGTCGTATCCCGCGGCCCGGTGAAGCCCGGGCCGCCCGCGGCAACGTATCCGTGGCTTGCTCCGCTCGGGTCGGGAGATACCCAGAAGGCGTAGATCTGCGCTTTCGTCAGATGAAAGCGCAGCCGGACTGGCTTACCGGAGATCGCAGCGAGATCGCGGCGGTCTTTCCAGCGCACTGCCTGGCGGGTGCCATCCGCGCGCACGGCCACGCAATCCTTTGCGCCGAAGCCACGCTCGCCGACCACTTCGACCGCCACCTCTCCTCCGGCCGCATCCGCATTCACGCAGAGATGCCGACCCGTGAACGTGACCGCGGGCGTGGTGATAACGCCGTTCCCGCCGAGCGAGACGAAGCCGTCGCGCCGGAGCACGGCGAGCCCGGTGCTGCCGCCCGCGTACATATCGCCGCCTGGCTTCTTCGGCGAAGCGCCCGACCACGCGCCGAAGCAGAAGTAGAGCTTGTCGCCCACGATCAGGCAGACGCCGCCGGTGTTGTGGACGTAGCCGCGGTTCCACGTGCCGGGCTTGCGCGAAGAGGCGATAAACGGGCGGCGCGGAGACCGCATCCACGTCACGCCGTCGCGGCTGAACCCGACGTTGACGTCGGTCGTTTTGGGGAACCCGCCCTTGGCGCACACCGAATTGTCCGGCCCGAAGTGGATCATAAACTGGCCGAGCATGACGCTCTCGTACGCGATCGCGGTCCAGTGATAGAGCTGGGTGGGGACGCCGATGGCGGGATCGGGCGTGTCGCGCTCGTCAGGGTGCATGACCGGGCCGAGCAGGTCCTCGGGGCGCCACTGGATGGAATCGAGGAACTCGGGATGCTCGCGCCGCACGCGGGAGCGGCCGCGCGGATCTTTGTCGGGGCGTATCGACCAGACCCAGAGCTTGCGAAACGGGTCGTAGAAGAAGTTGGTGTTGTCGCCGCAGTGCGAAGTGAGGCGAGGGCCGTTCCAGTGGATGCCGTCCGGCGACGTGTAGACCTCGCCAACGGGGCCGGCGGGCGCGCGGCGGCGGAAGTACCCGAACATCTTGTAGCGCTGCGTGGGATCGGCTGCCGCGTGGTCGGGCCACACGGTGACGCCGTCGCGCCAGTACCCGTCGCGGCGGGCGAGGACGCGGTTGCTGCCCGGCTCGACGTCGAGCTTCGGCCGCGTCCAGCGGATGCCGTCCTCGCTGGTGGCGTATGCAATACCGTCGAACCAGCCGGCGTGATACCAGATCTTGAAGAGGCGCTCGCGCGGGTCGTACCAGACCCCGTCGCTAAAGGGGCAGGCGACTGGGCGCTCGCCGTTGTTCATCTCGAGCGGCGTCTCGGGTTTCAGCACCGGGCTCGCTTCGTGAATGACGGGCGTGTGCCAGGTGCGCTCGAGCGTGGATTCCGCGACCAGGTAGTCGTCGAAGAAGAGCTGCCGTCCGCCGTCGATGTTGATAGCTGGGGCCGCGGCCCAGGCAGCGGAGGCGGAGGCGGCGAGAAAATCGCGTCGTCGTAGGGTCATGGGCGGCCGTTCCAAATGGATTCAAGGCGGTTGGCCTGCAGCGCCGGCACCCGCAGCGTGCCGCCTTCAGAAACCAGCGTCACCGGGGGGCCGGATGGCTCTTCCAGTTTCACCGCGGAGACTGTGACCTGGCCGCGGTCGGCAAACACGTCGATGGAAGAGCGGTCCACTAGAATGCGCAGCTTGAGCCGCTTGCCCTCAATCGCGAGAGGCGCGGTCACATCGCCCACGCGCAGCTTCTGCTCGGCGGGCGAATATCGGATCTGGTGGCCGGCCACGTTGAGCCCGACCGTCGAAGCGCCGGCGGGTTCCATCTCCACCTGCAGATCGAGCAGGCCGGCGGCGATCTCCGGCATCGGCTTCTCGCCTTCCACGATCAGGTCGCGCCAGCGCTGCTCGCCGACGCGCAGGTTGTCGAGTTCGTCGATGGGTTTGCGACAGAGCCGGACGCCATCGGCGAAGTTCCACAGGGTCAATTCCACCGGGAAAGATGTCTGCCCGCGCCAACTCAGCCGCGGCGTGTCAGGGTAGCGCGTCCAGGCGACCTGGATGATGGGCGGATCGCCTTCGAGCGTGCGTTTCCAGGTTTGGGTCGCATAGAGCGCCTTGCCGTACTCGGCCTTCATCTTGGGCGTCGCGGGGACGAACTTTGCGCCGTCGAAATCGCCGAGCACGTACGCGCCGTTGCCGTCGATCAGCACCCATCGGCGCTCACCGGGGGAGCTGAGAACGGGCAGGCGCACGATGTCGGGGCACTCGTAATAGCCGTCGATGCGGTTGACCCAGGTCCAATCGACCAGGTTCGTCGATTTGAAGAAGGCGAAGCCCTTTTTCTCATAGCGGACCATGCGCCAGTCTCCCGTGGGCGGGTGCCAGAAGACCGTGGGGTCGCGGGCGTCATCCGCGCCGGCGATGACGGGGTTCTTGTAGTGGCGGGTCCAGGTGCGGCCGCGGTCGCGGCTGTAGGCGATGCACGTGCCGCGCTTGTAGTCGGTGTAGAAGATCATCACCGTCTTTTCGGGACCGCCATGGCGCAGTCCGGCGCTGTCGTTCCAATCGACGATCCCGCTGCCGCTGCCGGGGGAGTTGTCGATCAGCTTGTCCAGCACCGGGGCCAGTTCCTCCCAGTGGATCAGGTCGCGGCTGACGGCGTGGCCCCACTGCTTATGGGCGAGCCGCCTTCGCGACCACTGGTCGTACATATAAAAGAGGTGATACTCGCCGGCGTAGTAGAAAAGGCCGGTGGCGTCGCCGATGTGTCCCTGCAGCGGCGTGTAGTGCAACTGCGGACGCAGCGGATGGTTGTAGTGGCGTTCGCGCGCGACCTCGTCGAGCGTGATGTCGAATTGGGAGTCAGGCGGTTTCGGCGTCTGCCCGAAGGAGGGCAAGGCGGCGCACAGCAGACCGATGGCGATGAGAGCAGCGGTGCGCATATCAGCGATAGATGTTGGCCATCTGCCAGGCGTCGAGCGATGTCAGCACGGTGTCCCGGCCGACCGAGCGCAGCGCAACGCCCACGCTGTCCGGGCGGCCGGGATAGACGCGCACGGCCAGGCACTGGCGGCCGTTAGCGAAGACCTCGACCACGCTGCGATCGATGAAGACGCGGAGCTTCAGGGGCTCGTTGTCGGCGAGCACAACGTTCGCCGTCTCCGGGATGCGGGCACGCACGTCGGGCAGGGTGGAGGAGTGGGAGGAGTCGATCGAGATGGCGCTGCCCTGCGATCCGTCTTCCGGGTTGCGGTAGCCACGGTTGCGGAAGAACTGGATGCGGGTGACCTCCTCGCGGCCGGGCGATCGCAGCACGTTGAGTTCGACCACCGACGCAGCGGAGGGCTGGAACTCGGCCGCGATCTCGATGGCATTGCCGGAGATGTTCGGGAGCACGACATCCTGGTTGGCGGGTAGCGTGGTGGTTCCGACGCGGTCGTGCTTGTCGCGCAGCGACTCGATGGCGCCGGCGGGTTCAATTCCCAACTGGTCCGTGCCGGTCAAGGTGATCCGCCGCGGGAGAGTCATGATCTGATTCCAGCCCTTGGTGGGCTTGCCGGGGTTCATGTTGAAGATGGCGATCACGCCTCCCTTGCCGTCGGGAGTGGCCGAGGGGGCGTGGACGCCTGCCGGGCCGTACGGGCCGAAATTGAAGTTGCCGCCGCCGGTGACGACGAACTTGTCGCGCTTTGTATCGTAGTCGCCGAGCATGTACTTGCCACCGCTCACGTGGCTGAAGTGCAGCAGGATGTGCTTCCCGCCGAGCGGCCAGAAGTAGGGGCATCCTCCGTCGTCGCCAACCAGCGAATAATGGTCGTTCTCGAGGAACGGGTGCATGTACTCCCACTTCTCCAGGTCCTTCGAGCGGTGCAGGAACTCGGCGCGGACCCGCTTGCCGCCCGCGATCATCTCCACGCCCGCGGTGAGCGCGTAGTACATCCCGTCCTTCTTCCAGATGGTGGGGTCGAAGACGGTGTACGGCAGCGGAGGCTCGCCCTTCTTCGCGAGGGGGATGACGGCCTTGCCGGCGAGCTTGCGCCAGTTGAGGAGAAGCGGGTCGCTTGACACCGCGACCATGGTGCCGGCGCCGACGCCGTGGTACATGGCGATGACGCGGTCCTCTTCCACGAGCGTGGAGCCGGAGAAGCACTTCTCTTCGGGATTCGGATAGATGGCGAGCGGAAGGTCGCGCCAGTGGATGAGGTCGTCGCTGACAGCGTGGCCCCAGTGCTGGCGCGGGTCTTCGGGCGGATACGCTTGGTAGAAGAGGTGCCAGCGTCCTTTCCAGAAGCTCAGCCCGTTGGGGTCGTTGAGTGTGCCCTCGGGATTGACGTAGTGATAGATTGGGCGATGCGGATCGGCTTCGAGTTTTTTCCGCGATGCCTGGAAGCGGAGTAGCAGGGGGTTCGTCCGCAGTTGCTCTTCCTGCTCTTCCAGGGTGTTCGCGAAGGTGTAGCTGGGCACCTTGGAGGTGAAATCCGGTTTCGCCTCCTGGGCGGGACTGGGGCCGATCAGGCCGAGGCCAACGAGCAGCAGGGCGGCGGGCACGGCGGCCCACGCCGCGGAGCGCCGGGTGAGGACGGCGCGGTTCTGAATTTCGGAACTCATCGTTTCACCTCACGGCACGCAAGTGGTTGACATTCATTGATATCTCACGTCATCATATCTGAGTCGGCCAAGAAAGGCAAGCATTACTCATGAGACCAGCAGTGGTTGCGGCATTCGCGGCATGGTCGTGCGCCGTCGCGGCGGCACAGAGCTATGAACAGCGTCTCGCCGAGACGCTCAAGCGGGTGGATGAAGTGGCCGCCCAAGGTCCGTTCCAGCCGGACTGGAAATCGCTCGAGAAGTTTCAGATTCCGCAATGGTACGCCGACGCCAAGTTCGGCATCTTCATCCACTGGGGCGCGTACGCAGTTCCGGCGCAGGGCAACGAGTGGTATCCGCGCAACATGTATCAGCCGGGACAGCCGGAGTTCAAGTATCACGCCGCGACGTACGGGCCGCAATCGAAGTTCGGCTACAAAGACTTCATCCCGAAGTTCCGGGCGGAGAAGTTCGATCCGGAGGCGTGGGCGGCACTCTTCAAGAAGGCCGGGGCGCGGTTTGTCATGCCGGTGGCGGAACATCACGACGGCTTCCCCCTGTACGACTGTAGCTTTACGGATTGGAGCGCGGTAAAAATGGGTCCCCGGCGCGACCTGATCGGGGCTCTCGCGGCGAGCGTCCGCAAGCGCGGGATGGTCTTCGCGGCGTCGTCGCACCGCGCTGAGCATTGGTGGTTCTTCGACGGCGGCAAGGCATTCGACTCCGACGTCCGGGATCCCCGGTACGCTGGTCTCTACGCGCCCGCACAGCCGCGCAAAGCCGCCGATGGAAAGACAGAGAGTCAGCCCGATCGAGCATTCCTCGACGACTGGCTGGCGCGGACGGCCGAACTCGTGGACAAATACCAACCGCAGGTGGTGTGGTTCGACTGGTGGATCGAGCAGCCAGTTTTCCAGCCGTACCTGCAGCGCTTCGCCGCGTACTATTACAACCGCGGCGCCGAGTGGAAGCGCGGGGTGGCGATCAATTATAAGAACAAGTCCTTCCCGGAAAAGGCGGCGGTGCTCGACATCGAACGCGGCAAACTCGACGCCGTGCAGCCGCTGGTGTGGCAGACCGACACGTCGATCAGCCTGAAATCGTGGGGCTACATCGAGAACGACACGTTCCGCACGGCCGATTCGCTGGTGGACGATCTGGTGGACATTGTGAGCAAGAACGGGCTGCTGCTGCTGAACATCGGTCCGAGGGCCGACGGCACGATTCCCGAGCAGGCGCGGAGCATCCTGCTCGAGATCGGCAGGTGGCTGGCGGTGAACGGCGAGGCAATTTACGGCACGCGGCCGTGGAAAGTGTACGGCGAGGGCCCGACGGAGGTGCTGAAGGGCGGCATGACGGATGCGAAGCAGAAGGTGTTCACCGCGCAGGACGTCCGCTTCACGCAAGGGCGCGGGAATCTCTACGCCGTGCTCCTCGACTGGCCCGGCAGGCCCGTCACGCTACGCTCGATCACAGACGCCAATCTCGACCAGCGCAAAGTCGGCTCCGTTCATTTGCTCGGGGGCAAGGGGAAATTGAAATGGAAGCAGGGAGCGGACGGGCTGACGGTCGATCTGCCGGCGGAAAAGAGCGGCGAGTATGCTTTCGTCCTCCGCATCTCACTTCGGTGAGAAGAGATGACCATTGTCAGCATCGGCGAAATCCTCTGGGACGTTTTCGAGGATTCGGAAAAACTGGGCGGCGCTCCCTTTAACTTTTCGGTCCACGCAAGCCGGTTGGGATGCGAAGTGACCTTCGTGAGTGCCGTGGGCGAGGACGAGCGGGGACGAGCCGCACGCGCGCGTGCGGTCGAGCTGGGGCTGCGGACCGATTTCATCCAGACCGCGCCGCACGCTTTGACCGGCATCGTCTCGGTCCGGGTGGACGCGGCGGGTCAGCCCGATTTCACCAGCCATCGCCCGGCGGCATACGACGCGGTGCGGCTTGACGAGGCCGCGCTCGCGCGCCTGGCGGCGCTGCGGCCGGACTGGCTCTACTTCGGCACGCTGCACCAAGCCAATGCGAATTCGCGGGAGGAGACGCGCAGGCTGATGGCGGCGCTTCCGGGCGCGCGCCGCTTCTACGACGTCAACCTGCGGCGCGACTCCTACACGCCCGATCTGGTGCGCGAACTGATGACCGCGGCCGACGCGGTCAAGCTGAACGACGGCGAAGCGCGCGCGATCGACGCCATGTCGGGCGAGAGCCACGCGTCGTTCGAGGAGTTTACCACCAGGTGGTCGCAGCGCCTGGGGTGGAAGGCGGTCGCGGTGACGCGAGGCGCGCAGGGCTGCGCGGTGCGTATCGGCGACGACTACGCGGAGGTTCCGGGTTATGCGGTGAAGGTGGCGGACACGGTGGGTGCGGGGGACGCCTTCGCGGCGGCCTTTCTGTACAGACTCTCCGCCGGTCACGATGCCGCTGCGACGGGCGATTTCGCCAATCGCGTGGGAGCGGTCGTGGCGAGTCTGGCGGGCGGCGCCCCGATGTGGACGATGGAAGATTGCCGGAGGCTTGGATGAAAGAGTTGCGGGGGGCGCAGGGCGCGCTGGCGCTGGCGCTGTGCTTTGTTCCTTGCGGCAGAGCAGTGGAGCTCCACGCGTTCCCGCCGGATCTGACACGGGCGCGAGACGAGGTGCGGAGGTTGGTCGCGCGCGGGCTCGACCAGGACGTTACCGTCTACGTTCACGGCGGAACCTACCGGCTGGACCGCACTCTGGTGCTCGGACTCGCGGACTCGGGCACGGGCGCCCACAAGATCACCTGGGCGGCTTACCCGGGAGACGAACCGCTCATCAGTTCCGGGGTTCCGATCACTGGTTGGACCAGGGTTGCCGAACCACCCCCAGCACTGCCGCCGGCCGCCCGCGGTAGGTTATGGGTGGCCGACGTGCCGCCGCCTCTGGGCCGTTTCTACAGCCTGTACGACGTGCGGGGCCACCTGCCGCGAGCGCGCTCCGCGGGGTTCATCCCGCTCGTGCCGGACGAGGTGCAGGTGAAGGGCGAGGACCCGCTGCGCACCCTTCACTTCCCGAAAGGCGCGCTGCGCAACTGGCCGAACCTCGACGATGTGGAGCTGATCATTCGCCCGAAGGTCCGATGGACCATGAACATCCTGCCGCTCGAGTCGGTGGACGAAAGCTCGGGCACGGCGCGTACGAAGCTTCCGGGGACCTATCCGCTGCGCCCCATCGAGAACGAGAAGCGCCCCACGGCGTGGATCGAGAACGTTCTGGAAGCGCTCGACGAACCGGGCGAGTGGGTGCTCGACACCGGGGCGCGCAAGCTCTACCTGTGGCCGCGCGGGGAGAAGCCCGAGGGCATCCTCGCACCGGCATTGCGCGAACTCATCCGGGTGGAGGGGCAGGTCGAACCTTCGGGCAAGACCACGCCGGTGCGAAACCTGGTCTTCCGCGGGCTGACGTTCGCCCACGCCGACCGGGACCTGTGGACCAAAAACGATACCGGCATCCAGCACGACTGGGAGATGATCGACAAGCCGGATGCCCTGTTGCGATTCCGCGGCGCCGAGCGCTGCACCGTGGAACAGTGCCGCTTCCGCGACTCCGGCGGCAACGCCGTACGCCTCGACCTTTACGCGCAGGAAAACACCATCGCCGGAAACGAGATCCGCAACCTCGGGCAGGGCGGCGTCATCCTCATCGGATACGGCCCGGGCGCGATCGACGTCAACCGGCGCAACGAAATCGTCAACAATCACATTCACCACTCGGGCCTGCTCTACTGGCATTCGCACGCGATCGTGCTGTGGCAAAGCGGCGCCAACCGCGTGGCGCACAACTACATCCACCACATGCCGCGGAAAGCGATCTGCATGAGCGGCGTGCGGCTGCCCTACTTCCAGGCCCGGTGCGCCGCTCGCGAGCTCTGCGGCAGCCTGCGCTGGGCCGAACTCAAGCCCGCCGCGTCCTGGCGGGAGACCGTCCCCTACCTGCACACGCGCGACAACGTGGTCGAGAACAACGAAGTGGCGAACGTCCTGCAGATGCTGGGTGACGGCGCGGCGATCAATGTGACCGGCGCAGGGCCGGGCAACGTCATCCGGCGCAACTGTGTTCACGACATCTTCACGCAGGAGTTCATCGGCGGCTGCTTGCGCACGGACGGCTGGGTGGAAGATACGGTGTGGGAGGAGAACGTCGTGTTCCGGACCAACATCGCGGCCTGGGAGCACAAGGGCAAGCAGCGTGTGATCAACAATTACGCGATCGATATGAGCCCGTCGCGATACTTCCGCCTCTATTACGATTCGGTGGACGGCAGCGTCATCGAGCGCAACATTTTCTACCACCCGAAGGGCGATGCCGCGTTCTACACCTACAAGGATCCGCAGCAGTTGGCGCGCAGCACGGTGGGGCACAACCTCTACTATGCGGCCGGCGCGCCGGCCGGGGAAGTGCCCAAAGTGCTGGCCGAATTGCGCGCGCAAGGGGTGGGCGCGACCGACATGTTCGCCGACCCGCTTTTCGTGGACTGGCAGCGCGGCGACTTCCGGCTCAAGCCCAATTCGCCGGCTTTCAAGCAGGGTATCAAGCCCATCGACCTGACCAATGTGGGGCTGACCCGGGATTTTCCCAGGCGTCTGATGGAGTGACCATGCGATTAAACAGAAGAGAGATTCTCATGATGGCCGGCGCGATGCCCGGTCTCGGTGCCCAGGTTGCGGCCGGAGATGTGAAGGCGCATCTCGAACGCGAACTGCGGAGGAGCAAGCCGGACTACATCTGCTACGTGCCCGGCCACTGGGACGGTTCCACACGCGATGGCCTCAACGAGCACTTCCTGGTTTTCGACGGGCCGGACGGATCGATGATGGCGGTCTGGACGCAGTCCGACATCGGCTCGGGGTTGCCGAACACGAACCAGAAGAACCGTATTGTCTTTTCACGATCCACCGACGACGGCGTCACGTGGCAAAAGCCGGTGCGCGTCGTGGGACCGAAGTCGCACGACGCCCCCGAGTACATGGCCAGCTGGGGGTTTCCGATGGTCTCAAAGCGCGGGCGGATCTATGTCATCTACAACCAGAACACCGGCAGCCGTGGCTGGGTGGAGATGCACACCGGCAAGATGGCGGGCGTCTACAGCGACGACAACGGCCGCACGTGGTCGCGAGGGCAGTTCATCGAAATGCCCGCCAGCCCGTATGACGATCCCGAGGGCAAGATCCCGGGAGAGTGGATCGTTTGGCAGATCCCTATGCGCGATCGCAAGGGCGGGTACCTGGTGGGTTATACACACTGGTTTCATCCGGCGCGCTGCCGGATGCAGAAGGTCGAAGCCTGGACGCAGCACGAATCGGCGGTAGAGTTCATGCGCTTCACCAATGTGGACGACAACCCCGAGCCGCGGGATCTGAAGGTGCGCTATCACGCCTGGGGAGACAAGGCGTTGCGAGTTCCCTATTACCGGGACCCGCTCATGACCGTGGCGCAGGAGCCGAGCATCGTGCGCCTGCCCGACCAGTCGCTCTTCTGCGTGATGCGCACGAACAGCGGCTACATCTGGTACAGCACGTCGAAGGACGACGGGGAGAACTGGTGCTCGCCGCGTCCGCTGCTCCGCAAGGATTTCGGATTGCCGATATTACAGCCGGTCTCCTGCTGTCCGATTTATCGGCTCGCCGACGGCCGCTACGTCCTGCTGCACCACAACAATCGCGGCGCGTACACAGAGAAGCCCGAGGCCACGTGGGGGCCGCGGCGTCCCGCCTTCATCGCGCTCGGCGAGTTTCGTCCGGGCAAGGACCAACCGGTCTGGTTCAGCGAATCGAAGCAGTTGATGGACAATGACGACGTCGGTGTGGACGGCGATCCCAAGAGCCGCCAGAAGAACATCGGCGTCTACACCAGCTTCACTACACGGAAAGGAGATAACGTCCTCTGGCATCCGGAGCGAAAATTCTTTCTATTGGGGAAGAAGATCACGCCCGAGTTTCTGGCGGACCTGAAGGTTCCGCGATGAGGAGAGATCGATGAACGCTTACCTGCTGCGGAGCGCCGTGGTGGCGGCATTGGGCGGTCTCCTGTCCGGCTTCGATACCACCGTGATCGCCGGGGCAACCCGCGCCCTCTCCGATGTATACAACCTCACGCCGACGCTGCTCGGGTTCACGGTTGCAAGCGCGCTGTGGGGAACGGTGCTCGGGTCGCTGTTCGCCGCCGCTCCCAGCGATCGGTACGGCCGCGGCGCGCGCGGCGCGCGTTGGCGGTTCTCTATGTCGTAACCGCCGCCGGATGCGCCCTGGCGTGGGACTGGCAGTCATTCGTGGTCTTCCGGTTCATCGGCGGGCTGGCGATCGGCGGGTCGTCCGTCATCGGGCCGATGTCTATCGCGGAGATCACGCCGGCCGCGAAGCGCGGACGCCTGGTGGCGCTGTTCCAGTTCAACGTCGTTTCGGGCATCCTGCTGGCGTACCTGTCGAATTACCTGGTCGGCCTCGCGCAGTTCGGCCAGGTCGAGTGGCGCTGGAAGCTCGGCATTCCGGCCGTGCCGGCGGCCCTGTTTTTCCTCGCGCTGTTCGGCATTCCGCAGAGCCCGCGCTGGCTGGCGCGGCGCGGAAGGTTGAAGAGGCGCGGCAGGTGCTTGAGAAAATCGGCGAGCTCGATCGAGACGCCGAGGTGCGGGACATTCGCGAATCGCTCGGAGCCGAAACGCGGCAGGGCAGCGAACCGCTGTTCATCCGCAAGTACCGCCTGCCGATCTTCCTGGCTGTGTCCATCGGCATGTTCAACCAGCTTTCCGGCATCAATGCGATTCTGGACTACCTGAACGGCATCTTCGAGCGCGCCGGATTCAGCAAAGTCTCGAGCGATCCGCAGGCGGTGGCGATCGGCTCCACCAACCTGCTGTTCACGATAATCGCGATCTCGATCATCGACCGCGTTGGACGCAAGAAACTGCTGCTCACCGGAGCGGCAGGTACGGCCGCGTGCCTGGCCGGGGTGGCCGCCGTATTTGCCAGCGGCAGCCACGGCGAGATGCTGGTCTGGCTGCTGGTAGGGTTTATCGCTTTTTTTGCGTTCTCCCAGGGCGCGGTCATCTGGGTGTGTATCAGCGACGTGTTTCCCAACCTGGTCCGCGCCAAGGGCCAGAGTCTCGGCGGCTGCACGCACTGGATCATGAACGCGCTCATCTCGGGCGTGTCCCACCCGGCGAGTCCGGTGCTGAAACCGGAAACGCCGATGGAGTTGAACGGCGGATTGATGCCCGCCGCCGCGCCCTTCAGCGACGGCGTTTGGTATGACCGGAAAGACAAGCTGTACAAGCTGTGGTACCAGGCCCGGTACGACGACGGCTTCGCCTACGCGTTCAGCGAGGACGGGCTCCACTGGAAACGGCCGGACCTCGACATCCTGCCGGGGACGAACCGCATTCTCAAACCCACCCCCGGGTACATGCGCAACGGCTGCACCATCTGGCTCGATCACGAGGCGGCGGACCCGAACCAGCGCTACAAGTTTTTCGGCTATTTTCGAGCCGGCACGGGCTCCTGGCCGCGGAAGAGGTCCGAGCCGCCGCCGGACCCGCTGGAGATGTCCCATCTGCGCACGTCGCCCGACGGCATCCACTGGAGCGAGCCCGTCCTGGGCGGCCCGCGCGGCGACAACTCCGGGATGTTCTACAACCCGTTCCGCAAGATGTGGACGTTCAGCATCCGCGAGACGATGAGGAAGTACGGCCGCATCCGCAGTTATCGCGAGCACCCGGACTTTCTCACATCCAGGTGGGAGAAGAAGGACGTCCACCCCTGGATGTGGTGCGACGAACTCGACCTTCCCGACCCCGACTTGGGCTACGTTCCCGAGTTGTACAAGGTCGACTGCGTGGCGCACGAGAGCCGCATGATCGCGTTTCTCGGAATCTACAAAGGACCGCCGAACGAGATCGCCGTGGTCCACCGCGGCTTTCCCAAGACGAACGATCTGGAGGTCGCGTTCAGCCGCGATGGCCTGGCGTGGGAACGCCCCGACCGCACGCCGTTCCTCGCGTGCTCGCGCCGGCCGGGCACGTGGAATCGCGGGTATCTGCACGCCGCGAGCGGCCTCTTTCTGGTGGTGGGAACTGCGGATTTACTTCACCGGATTCTCCGGCATCTCGCCGAAGAACGGCACGGGACCGTACGCCGGGTCGAGCACCGGCCTGGCGACGCTGCGGCGCGACGGCTTTGTGTCGATGAACGGCCCGGGCGAGGCGATGCGAACGGTCGAGCCGCGGATTCCCGGAACGCTGACGACACGGACGGTGACGTTCTCCGGGCGCCGCCTGTTCGTGAACGCGAAGGTGAAGGTCGGCGCGCTGCGGGCGGAAGTGCTCGACCCGGCCGGGCGTCCGATCGAGCCCTTCACGCTGGCCAATTGCGTGCCCGTGACGTCCGATTCGACGAAGCAGCGGTGGTCTGGAAGCACGGCGGGGACCTGCGGGGGCTCGCGGGCAAGCCGGTGCGGCTCCGATTCGAGATGACGAGCGGGGAACTCGATTCGTACTGGGTGAGCCGTGACGAATCGGGCGCGAGCCGCGGCTACGTGGCGGCGGGCGGCCCGGGCTTTACAGGGTCCACCGACACTACCGGCGCTTGAGGTCGGGCAGCACCAGCGCCGATTCGGGCCTCGCGTCTGCATCCATGGCGGTCCCGGTGGATCGTCAGGTTGTGGGTTGCGCGGCTCCCTTTACCATCAGCCAGTAGATTGGAATCGCGGAGAGCAGCACCACCACCGCCACTACGAACGCCGGAAAGTAGGACCCAGTCTGGGCAATGATCAGGCCCGTCGCCAGCGGCGCTACGACTCCAGACAAATTGCCCGCCAGGTTGAGGAACCCGATGGAGAATCCAACCTCGCCGTTCCGGGTGATGCGCTGCACCAGTGCAAAGATGTTGCCGGTGGAGAGGCCCACGAGCGACGCTCCGCCCAGCAGCACGACTGCCGGCGCCGTCCCGGACACCAGTCCGGCCGGAATCAGCAGCAAGCTGGCCAGATAAGAAACCGTGATGATCACCTTGCGGCTGAAGATCTCGTCCCATCCGACCGCCACCAACCGGTCCGCCAGCCACCCGCCAATCGGCTCGCACAGCGTGAAGGTCAGGTACGGAACAACGGCGTACGCGCCGGCTGTCTTCAGCGGCAGGTGGCGCGATTCCACCAGGTAAGCGGGAAGCCACGTCACCATCAGGTAGAAATAGTAGCCGTAGCCGATGTGCGCAAGGCTCATGCCGAGCAGGTTGCGGTCCACCTTCGCCAGCGACCAATTCCCTCTTCCCCGTCCGGCGTGGGTTACCGTGCTGGCGCGGGACGGAAGAGCGATCAACCAGGGCCCGAGCCACAGGATCGACGTGAATCCCAGGAGGAAGAAAGAGTTCTTCCAGCCGAATGCCACCACCAGCGCGGCGATCAGCGGCGCGCCGAAAGCCAGCCCCGCGCGCGTGCCGCAGTTCACCAGTCCCGAAGCCAGTCCGCGGTCCTTCGCGGGGAAGAGAACGCTGACCAGCTTCATTCCGCCCGGCAAATAGATCGACTCTCCGATGCCCAGCAGGACTCTCAACACCACCATCACCCCGAGGCTGCCCGCGAATCCGGTCAGACCGCAGGTGAGCGACCACAGCGCGAAGCAGGCGGCGTATAGCCAGCGCAAATTGTATCGGTCCGAGAGCCATCCGATCGGGACCTGCATTAGCGCGTACGACCAAAAGAAGGCCGATAGCAAAATCCCCATCTTCGCGTGTCCCAGGTGCAGGTCGGCCGCGATGACGGGAAGCGCCACGGAGACGATGGTCCGGTCGAAATAATTGATCAGCCCGGCTACGAATAGCAGAGCTGCGATCAGCCAGCGCCGCTCGATGAGCTTCTGTTGCGCTAAGGCCTGGAGGGTGTTCGCGGATGGTTCGGGGTCGGCGGATGCGGTGTTGAGGGACATGATGACGTTGAGCCTGCTTCCTTCGCAATTTGGGCTGCTTCGGTTCAGAAATCCAGGCGGAGCCCAATCACACCCGTATCCGGATGCTAAGCCATGGCCGGGCCGGAGTCAACTGGCATATCAGAAAATCACTTGCCTGGCTGCGAGTGTGCGGTCCATCCGCAGCGGGTATTCCGCGCCAAGCCCTTTTGTCGGAAGTGTTGCAAACAGGGAACGGGGCACAGGGCACAGATTGAGCCGGCTAAGCGGTCAGTTCGTTACGCGGCCTTCAGTCCGAGGGTCTGATGGATGAAGAGAACCTGCCCGGTCACAT
>Ga0187866_1002113_pt1 | contig 17021 bp, 13 predicted proteins | sample June2016WEW_11_1_3_FD_133013 | JGI IMG/M metagenome (GOLD analysis project Ga0187866, IMG submission 133013) | Peatland microbial communities from SPRUCE experiment site at the Marcell Experimental Forest, Minnesota, USA - June2016WEW_11_150 | ecosystem: Environmental > Terrestrial > Soil >...
CAACGTGGGCCTTCCCCCGCCGCGTTAAATGCGGCGCTCCGCGCCGAAGAATCAGGCCCCTCCAAAGGAAACATGCCAAGACATTCACGCAAAAACGTGGATGTTGCGACCAAAGACTCTAAGAATCGCCGGGAAGACCCGCGGCCCCGCGGCCCCGTTTCACCGCTTCGGCGGCGGCCGCCAATTTAACCGCCATCTCTTTGGTCTTGCGCAGGTCGAGTTTGCCGCTGCCCAGATAGGCAAAGGCGTCCACGCGGAAGAACTGGTCGGCGCGCGGCTTCCAGAGGTTGGGCAAATCGCACTGCGCCAGTTTTTCCAGGCAGTGGCGCAATTGCGCCTCGGCCAGCTTGTGCAGGACCACCAGCCGCTCTCCCTTTTTCTCATCCGGCACGCCGGCGACCAGGAAGCTCAGTTCGGTGGCGGCAGCCAGTTCGTGCAGTCTTTCCTCGACCTTGATGTGCGGGACCATCTCGCCGCCGATCTTGCTGAAGCGGCTCAGCCGGTCGGTGATTTGGAGAAAGCCGTCCTCGTCCAGGGCGGCGATGTCGCCGGTCAGATACCAGCCCTCGCGCAGGACTTCGGCGGTCATTTCCGGGCGGCCGAGGTAGCCTTGCATCACGTTGGGTCCGCGCACCAGGAGCAGCCCGGACTGGCCGACCGGCACGGGCTGAAAGGAGTGGGGCTCCACGATTTGGACGCACATGCCGGGCAGGGGATGGCCGATCTTACCCCGCTTGGAGCCGACCTGGCGGAAGCCGACGGAGCGGAAGTCATGGGTGTTGACGGCGACCACCGGGGCGCACTCCGTGCAGCCGTAGCCCTCGAGCGGCCGAATGCCGAACTGCTCTTCGAAGGCCGTGGCCAGGCGCTCCGGCAGTTTCTCCGCCCCGGTCATCACCACGCGCAGGCTGCCGAAATCCGCCGCCGAGCAGCCGCGCATATACAATTGCAGGAAGGTGGGCGTGGCCAGCAGGAACGTGAGGGCGTAGCGGCTAACCAGCGGGCCAATCGCCTTGGCCTCCAGGGGGTTGGGGTAGAAGGCCACCCGTACCCCCAGCACCGCCGGCAGGCAGAGCGTGACGGTAAAGCCAAAGGAATGGAAAAACGGCAGCACGCCCAGCATCCCGTCTCTGGCGGTCAAGCCGAAGATCTGCTCGATCTGTTCGATATTCGACCCGATATTGTAGTGGCTGAGCATTACGCCCTTGGGGTCGCCCGTGCTGCCGCTGGAGAAGATGATCGTGGCCAGGTCGTCCAGTTCAGGCTTCCGCCGGCAACCGAGCGCCTGCTCGAGCAAACGGGCCGGGAGCAGCCACGCCAGGGCGAGCGCCGCCAGCTTTTCGCCCAACCTGGGGCGGGTGTCTCGCCTGCCGCCAGAATCCAACGCGGGCGAGACGCCTGGCCCACTAGCGGGGCCTGGCCCCGTGCTCCGCCCGACCACGTCCTCGAGCAGTACGACCTGGCCCGGCACCTTGAGCTTGAGCTTGTCCAGGAAGGCGCGCGAAGTGACCACCGTGCGGAGGTCGCATTGGCGGAGGCAGGAGGCCAGGGTCTCCTCCGCAAGGGTGTAATTGAGGTTCACCGGCACTTTGCCCAGCAGCAGGGCCGCCAGATTGACCAGCGCGCCCGGCACGCAGGGCGGCAGCAGCAGCCCCACCATGCTTTGCCCGGCCCAGAGCGGTTTGAGCCGGCGCGCCAGGAAGACAGCGCGGGTGAGGGCGGAACCGAGGGTGAGTTTGGGCGTTTGCGGGTCGGCCATGGCCAGGCGGAAGGGGTGCCGGCGGGCGGTCCGCACAAAGGCGCGCTGGAGGGGCTGCATCCTGGCCCGGCGGTGCTGCCAGGCCTCGGCCATGAGTTCCTGCACGGCCTGGCGGACCTGGAGGGGCGTGGCGGTGTGCGCCATGGGCCGGCCGAAGTTGACCGTAACCGGGTAGGGGATGCGCCGCGGCAGCTTCCAGAGAAAGCGTCCTTTTTCGAAGCTGAAGATGCTGCCCCAGATGCCATCCAGCGCGACCGGGATGATGGGAGCGTCGACGTCCTTCATGATGCGCTCGAAACCGCGCCGGAAGGGGAGCATGTGGCCGATGCGCGTGATCTGGCCCTCGGCAAAGATGCAGACGACTTCGCCGTGGCGGATGGCCTCGCTGGCGGTGTGCAGGGCCTGGAGCATTTGCCGGGGCCGCAACTCGGAGGAAATCGGGATGGCGCGCAGGATGCGGGCCAGGGGCCGAATCCAGGGGCGCTCGTAAATCGCCTTGTACATGATGAACCGGATGTCGCGGTCGGTCGAGGCGGTCAACAGCAGCGCGTCCACCAGGGAAAGATGGTTGCAGACGAACAGGGCGCCGCCTTTGGGGGGGATGTTGTCCCGGCCATCCACCCGGATGCGGTAAATCGTCCGCGTGAGCAGCCAGAGCACAAAGCGGAGCAGCGCGTCGGGCAACAGCAGCGTGGCGTAAACCGCGCCGCCCAGCGTGAGCACGCCGCCAAACAGGAAGATCTGCGGCGGCGTCAATTGGGCCACGTCCGTCAGCACATAATGCGCCCCGGAGGCCAGGAACACGCCTACGAACGACAGCAAATTGGCCGCGGCCAGCACCTCGCCTTTCTTCTCTTTGTCCGGGCGATGCTGCAGGAGCGCGGTCACCGGCACGATGAAAAAGCCGCCGGCAAAGCCCAGCAGCGCCAGTCGGACGATGGCCCCCGCCATGGACAACCCCGGCGCGCCGAGCGACGCGGACGCCGCAGACAAGCCCAGCGCTCCCAGCGGCACCAGGCCGTACTCGATCTTGCCTCCCGACAGATAGCCCGCCGCGACGCTCCCCAGGCCAATCCCCAGCGCCAGGGCGATACTCAACCAGCCGATTTGCAGTTTCGAGGCGTGCAGCACGCTGTAACCGTAAAAGAACAGGTTCAGCGTCAGCAGGGCGCCCAGGAAATTGATGTAGGTGTTGCCCGCCACCGCGAGCGTCAACGGGCGATCGCCCCGAATGCCGCGCAGCCGACCCAGCAAGTCCCCCGCAGGATTCCACCGGAATCTCTTGGCCGGGTCGGCGGCCGGCACGCGCGTCACCCCCAGGCTGGTCGCCAGCCCCACGAACGCCAGTCCCAGCAGGATCACCCCGGACCAGCCCTGGCGCACACCGAAGTATTCAGACATCCCGGCCGCCACCGCCGTCCCCAAAATGATCGCCATGAAGGTCCCCAACTCCAGGAACCCGTTGCCCCAGGACAGCCGCTCTTCCGTCAGCAACTCCGGCAGCGAGCCATACTTCGAGGGACCGAAAAACGCGCTGTGCACGCCCATAAGAAAAACCCCGGCCATCACCATCGACGTTCGCCCCCAGCACAGTGCTGCCAGGACGAAAAGCATCACAAAGACTTCAAAAATCTTGACCCCGATCATGACCGTCCGCTTGCTGTGCCGGTCGGCCAGGTAACCGCCCGCCATGGAAAACAAAATAAACGGCAGCGAGAAGAGCATCGTCACCAGTTCCCCCATCCGGTTCTGTGCCGGCAGGGAGGCAGCAGAACCGAGGACCATGAAGATCACGAGGTTCTTGAGGACATTGTCGCTGAAGGCCCCCTGGAACTGGGTGACGATCAAACTCCAGAACCCGCGCAAGCCCGCCGGCTTGGCTCCTGGGGGCGCGGATAAAATGCCGGGCTGGTCTGGCTGGCTGCTGGTTTGCACAAAAGTGTTTTCAGGTGGTCATCGTTGCCGGCGAATTTAAGCGGGCCATACCACCAAGTGCAAATTGATAATTCTGCGCCCAACATCAATCCACTCGAAGGCAGTTTGTTAGAATTACGCCCAAAGCACCGAAGTTGTTCTTGCACGGGCGCTTAGGGCTTAACTAGCCGCTATTGGGGTGTGAGCCCGGGTGTTTCCTTTTTTCCTTAAGTCAGAAGCTCAGTCTGCCGATATACGCTTGGCGACAAGAGGGAGATGGGATGGGCCCATACGCTTTAGCTGAGGCCGTTTAGCGAAGTGGGCGGCAAACGGCCTCGAATCCGACCGGTTTGCGCGGACGTTCGGGCCGAAACGCGACAGGAGAGACTGGCGCTGCGGCCTGGGTTCGGCGGCGGCGGCGGAGAACATTAGGTGAACTAAAATCTTATGGTTGAGAAACGCATTTTGCTGGCGGATGCCGATCCCCAGGCAGCGGAGGAATTTCGCCAGGCCTTGGGCAAACAATGGGTGGTGACGGCGGTGGCCAGTGGGACCGCGGCGCTGGCTGAGATGAGGCAGCAACCTTGCCACGTGCTGGTCGCCGATCTAAACTTGCCCGAGTTGGATGGGGGGGCGCTGCTCCAGGAAGTCCGCAAGAAGTATCCCAAGACCATCCGCTTCATCGTGGCGCCCGGGAGCGAGCGGGATCAAGTGATGAAAAGAGTGCTGGGGGCGCACCAGTTCCTGGCCAAACCGCTCAACAAGACCGCGCTCAAAAGCGCCCTGGAACAAGCGGTGGCGGCCAACGTCTGGATCCCCAGCAGCACGATTCGCGAATTGGCCGGCCGCATCCGTTCCTTTCCAACCGTTCCCGCGCTTTACTTTGAGATTGTCAATCTGCTCAAGTCCCCGGATTCCACCACGGAGGAGGTCGGTGAGCTCATCGCCAAAGACATGGCCATGATGACCAAGCTGCTCCAGGTGCTCAATTCCGCCTATTTCGGCCTGCCGCGCCGCATTACCGACCCCGCTGAGGCGGTCGGCATCCTCGGCTTCGAGGCGGTCAAGTCGCTGGTTATGGCGGTCAAGGTCCTGAGCCAATATGAGCGGCTCCGGCCGGCATATCTGTCGATCGAGCAGCTCTGGCGCCACAGCATGGACGTCGCTCAGACGGCCAAGCAGTTGGTGGTGCTGGCTACGAGGGACCGCGGCCTGGCGGCGTCGGCTTTCACGGCCGGATTGCTGCACGATTTGGGCAAAGTGGTGCTGGCCGCCAACTTCGACGAGCACTACAGCGGTGCCCATTCCCTCGCCCGCAAACTGCAAGTCCCGCTTTGGGAAATCGAGAGGGAAGTCTTCGGGGCCAGTCATGGGGAGATTGGCGCCTATCTGTTTGGCCTTTGGGGCATGCCGCCGGAGCTGCTCGAGGCGGTGGCCTTGCACCATAACCCCTCCCGCACCACCAGCGACGAGTTCTCACCGCTGACCGCCGTTCACGTCGCCAACGCCCTCGAATGCGAGGTCAGCCCCGAGGCCGAAGGTCTGGTCGTCCCGGAAGTCGACGAGGCCTACCTGGCAGGAATCGGCTGCCTGGACCGCTTGGAAGTCTGGCGTGCCGCCGTGGCCAGCCACGATTTCACCAATGCTGAACTGAGAGTCAGACTCCCGGAAAGCGTCCCTGCAAAGCCCGCCCCGACCGCGCCCGAGCCCGTGCCGGCCCCGCCGCCGGCCGGGCCCGCCCCCGAATCCCAGCCGGAGGCCTCCGCCCCAGTTCCGGAACCTGTCGCGCCCGTGCCAGCGCCGGAACCTTATCTGCCGCCGCCCGAGCGGGCGGGTCCTTTCCGGCGGAGGCGTTGGCTCTACGCGGGCGCGGCGGCAGCCCTGCTGCTGCTGGTGGTGGACTGGCTGGCGACCGGCCTCGGGACGGGCCAACCGCAGCCTATCAGGGCCAGGACGGTGGCGAAGGCCTCCAGGCCTGCCCCGGGACGGTCTCTGGCCAGGGAAAAGGCCCCGACCAGGAAGCCATCTCGGCTTGCGCCTGCGCCGTCCGTAGCCAAAGCGCAGACCAGGACCCCTGCCAGCACGCCGGCCCAGGCAGCGCCTGCGCCGTCCGTAGCCAAAGAGCAGACCAGGACCCCTGGCAGCGCGCCGGCCCAGGCCGCGGCTGCGCCGCCTGCCGCCATTCGCGAGGCTCTCAACGACAAGCCCCCTAAAAGTGCGCTGGAAGAGCCCAAGGCCGCCGCTGGGCCAACTGCCACTGGGTCAACTGCCCTTACCGCGCCCACGAACCCGGTGTCCCTGGTGCCGGCCACCCCGCCGCCCCCCAAACCCTCGCCGGCGGAGCTGGCCTTTGCCAATCTGAAACTGCAAGGCATATTCTTCTCTCCCGACCGCCCTTCGGCGATCGTTAACGGCAAACTGGTCCACCCGCATGAGCAGGTGGCCGGGGTTGTCGTCGTGGACATCGGGCGCACCAATGTGACGCTCGAATACGGAAATCAGCGGAAGACCTTGTTCGTGAGATAGCCGCCGGCGCCCTGCGCCGAAAGAGGCATGAAGAAAGGTTGAGAGAATGCAGCTCGGGCTGGCAGTTCTTACTTGGAGCTTTGGCTTTGATACTCAGGGCCAGCTCCGCGCGGGGTTGTTTATCTCTCTGCTCAGCGTTTGGCTCCTGGTCGGGGTGTTTTCCTATCTGAATCATTACACCCGGCGGAAATACTTCTCCATCTGGACGGTCGCCTGGCTGTTTTACGCCCTCTATCTGACCATCTGCTACAGCGTATTCTGGACTTATGGCAGCTTCAAGGGCGAGTCCTGGTGGGCGATGATGCTCAAGCAATGGTGCATGAGCACGGCCGCCGTCTTTATGCTGTGGGGTGGCCTCCGGTTCCTGGGCAAGAAACTCCGCCAGATTTCCCTGGGCCTGTTCCTCTGTTTCCTGTTTCTCTGGAGTTTTGCCGCCAGTTATCCGTGGCCTGAGGGGGCGTTCTTCGGGCGGCAGGAGCGGTTCACCCTCCAGATGCCAATCTTCGCCCTGATCGGGTGTTCGAGCCTGGTGACCGTTTGGGGATTTGTTCAATATCGGCGCAAACGCAAGTACTTGGGGGCGGGGCTGCTTTCGTTCGGTTTCATGTTTTGGGGGCTGTTTGTGGCGGCCTATCCTTTCATGGAGCGGCTGTCGGACTATATGAGCACGGGCTTCTTTCTCGCCAGCGTGCTGCAGATGTTCATCGCCGTGAACATGATTATCCTGGTGCTCGAGCAAGTCCGCTATCTGCGGGAGAAGCGAGCCGCCTACCAGTTGCGGAGCAAAGAGCGGGAGAAGGCCCTGCTGCAAAACCGGATTATCCTGACCGAAAAACGCTACCGCCTCTTATTCGAACAATCCAGCGAACCCATCGCCATCACCACCCAGGATGACTTGCGCATCGTCGGCCTTAACCCGGCGGCGGCGCGCGTGCTGGGGGTATCGGCGGCGGAAGCTTGTCAGCTTTCCCTCATGCAATGGCTGGTTTGGGGCGAATCCCGGCCCTCGGGCGTGCCGCAAGGCCAGGCCTGGTTTGATTCGCTCTGCCACCAGCGAATTCAATCCCTTCGCCGGAAAGACGGCAGCCAGATCAAAGTGGAGGTGGTTGGCTCGGCCATCGATTTCGCGGGTGAAACCGCCTTCCAGTTCTACCTCCGCCAGGTCTCCGAGCGCTCCCGCCTGGAGCAGCAACTTCGGCAAGCCGAGAAGCTCTCCGGTCTGGGCCAGATGATCTCCGGGGTGGTCCACGAGCTGAACAATCCCCTGACCGTGGCTTGTGGGTTCATCGACCTCAGTTTGGAGGACCCTGGCTTGCCGGAACAGGCCCGGGAATACCTGAAAATGGCCGCCGCCGAGAACCAGCGCGGCGCGCGGTTGCTGCGCAATTTTCTCAACCTGGCCCGGGAGGGCGGCCCCAGGAAACAAAAGGTGAATTTGAATGACATCCTGTGCAATGTCGCTGAACTGCGCCGGGCGGATTTTGGCGGAGCGGCGGTGGAGCTGACCTTGGACCTGGACCCTCAACTGCCGGAGGTGCTGGCCAGCGCGGACCAAATGCAGCAGATTGTCATCATTCTCATCAATAACGCGTTGCAGGCCATGCACAACTCGGTTCCGCCCAGGAAACTCCGCGCCGCCACCAGGCAGGAAGCGAGCCGGGTCGCAATCGTGGTGGAGGACAGCGGGCCGGGCGTCCCTGTGGATCTGCGGTCCAGAATCTTTGAACCCTTCTTCACCACCAAGCCTGCTGGCGAGGGCACGGGCTTGGGGCTTTCGCTTGCCCATACTTTCACCCTGGAACATCAGGGCCGCATTTTCTGTGATGAATCGCCCCTTGGCGGCGCGCGCTTCACCGTCGAATTGCCCCGGACGGCTCCGCCCGCCTCCGCAGCGACCGCGCCAACTGCTCGGAACCAGGCGGCCCATAGCCCGGCCTGCCGAGCCGACGCCCCTCTGCCAGCCTGAGCTCAAACCCGCGGCTAGCAGGTGTGGGTCTGGCAGGCCCGGGCGTGCCCGCCGCCGAAGCGCTGGACGCAAAGCCGGGCCGGAGTGTTACTTCGGCGTCGAGGAGGCGGGGGTCTTGTTGGTCGGCGTGGCAGGGGCCGGATTGGCCGGCGCAGCGGGCTGGTTCGTCGCCTCGGCGGTCTGCGTGCTCATGAGGAGGTTCGAAACGGTGGTGGGGGCGGCCACAGGCAGGGTCGGCGCGGGGGCTGGCGTCGTGGGCGCCGCCGGGGTGGCGGGCGCGGTGGGGGTCGCCGCCGGTTTGCCGGGCTGGGCGAGCAGCGTCCGGAAACTCGAGCCGCCTTGGCGACGAGCGTAGTTCGGCAGGATGGAAAGCACCACGGCCAGGACAAAGAACAGGGTGGCGGCGTACTTCGTGACCTTGGTCAGGGCCGTGCCGGTGCCGGCGCCGAACAAGGCATCGGTGGCGGCGCCGCCAAAGGCCAGGCCGGCGCCGGCTTCCTTCTTCGGGAGCTGCAGCAGCACCAGGAACACCAGCACGAAGCAGTTCACAACCATGACCAGGGTCAACAGACCAATTAAAAACATCATAACGTTATTTTAGAGCCTGGGTCGGCAGGGCTGGCCTGCTCCCGACGCGTGGGGAGAAAGGCTGCCCTGCACACATAGGCGCTTGGTTCAAATCGAGTTTCTAACTATATCAGCAAAACTGCGCACTTCAAGCGAAGCTCCGCCCACCAGCGCGCCGTCCACGTCCGGTTGGCTCATCAACTCGCGCGCGTTGGCGGGTTTGACGCTGCCACCATATTGAATCCGGACGCGCCGGGCAACGGTTTCGTCGAAGATTTTCCCCAGCAACCCCCGGATGAACGAGTGCGCCTCCTGCGCCTGGTCGGTGGTGGCGGTCCGGCCGGTGCCGATGGCCCAAACCGGCTCGTAGGCAAGGATCGTCTCGGCCATCTGCTCCTTGCTCAGTCCGGCCAGGCTGCCCCGCACCTGGGTGTCGAGCACCGGCTCGGTCTGGCCGGCCTCGCGCTGGGCCAGCGTCTCGCCGACGCAGACAATCGGCTTGAGGGAGGCCGCCTGCGCCGCCAGCGCCTTCCTGGCAATCAGCGCGTTGGATTCCTTCTGGTATTGGCGCCGCTCGGAGTGGCCCAGGATCACGTAGCGGACGGAGAATTCCTTGAGCATCACGGCGGCAATCTCGCCAGTGAAGGCGCCGACGTTGTTCTCGTTCAGGTTCTGCGCCCCCAGCCGGAGGTTGGAATCCAGGACCGCCTTCGAGACCTCGGACAGCGCCGTAAAGGGCGGGCAGACGACGAGGTCCAGTTCCTTGACGTTGGCCAGCTCCAGCTTGAGCCCGCGCACCAGGTCCAGCGCCTCGGCCACGGTCTTGTTCATCTTCCAATTCCCGGCGATGATCAGTCTGCGTTCTTTGTTCATGGTGAGTTCAGGAGTCAGGCGTCAGGAGACGGCAGGACGTTGAAGCGTGGAAGCGTTAAAAGGCGGGAGACAGGAGCCAATCTTTCCGCCCCCATGCCAGCATGTAACCAGGCAAACATGCAACTTCAGCACCTATTTGTCGGTAAGCGCCGCCACGCCGGGCAGGACCCGGCCTTCGAGGAATTCCAGGCTCGCGCCGCCGCCGGTGCTCATGAAGGTGACTTTGTCGGCCAGCTTGGCCTTGTTCAGCGCCTTAACACTGTCGCCGCCGCCGATAATGCTCTTGGCCCCGCTTTGCTGCGTGGCCTCGGCCACCGCGCGGGCGAGGGCATTGGTCCCCTCCGCAAAGCGCTTGTCCTCGAACAGTCCCATGGGGCCGTTCCAGAGGATGGTCTTGGCGTGGGCGACTTCCTCGGCGTAGGTCTTGACGGTCGCGGGGCCAATGTCCAGTCCGGCGGCGTTGTCGGGGCAATTCAGGTCCGTGTTGACGCGGATGTCCTGGTAATCAATGACGGGTTTGCCTTTCCGGTTCAGTTGGCCGGTCTTGACCGGCACCGCCACGAGGTCATCGACCGGCAGCAGGAACTTCACGCCGCGCTGGCGGGCCTTGGCTAGGGCGGATTTGGCGACCTCGGTCTTGTCCGGCTCGACCAGCGATTGGCCGGTCCTGTGGCCTTGCGCCAGACGGAAGGTGTAGGCCATGGCGCCGCCGATGAGGAGCGTGTCGGCCTTGTCGAGCAGGCGATCGATGACCAGGATTTTGTCCGAGACTTTGGCGCCGCCCAGGAGGACGACGAACGGCCGCGCCGGGTTTTCCAATTCCTCGCCCAGGAACTTGAGTTCGCGCTCCATCAACAGGCCGGCGGCGCACTGGCGGCCGCGCCTGGCCAGCACCCGCGCCACGCCTTCGGTGGAGGCATGGGCGCGGTGGGCCGAGCCGAAGGCATCGTTCACATACACATCCGCCACTTGGGCCAGGCGCTCGGCAAAAGCGGGAGCGTTCGCCTCTTCCTCGTTGTAGAAGCGGACATTCTCCAGCAGCAGCACGTCGCCGGGTTTCATGGCGTTGACGGCCTGCTCGACCTTTGGGCCGATGCAATCGTCCACGAACCTCACCGGGCGGCCGAGCAATTCCTGGAGCTTGACGGCCACCGGCCGCAGGGACATGGCGGGCTCGCGTTTGCCTTTGGGCCGGCCCAGGTGCGACGCCAGAATGAGTTTCCCACCCCGCTCAATCAGCAGCTTCAGTGTCGGCAGGGTCTCCACGATGCGCGTGGTGTCGGTGACCACCATCTGGCCGTCTTTCTCCTCGAGGGGCACATTGTAGTCCACCCGCATGAGCACGCGCCGGCCTTGAACATCCAAATCTTTAACCGTCAGTTTTGCCATAAAATCCTATCTCCTGAACAGGGCCGCCCAGCATACCCCGGCCGCGCCAGGAGTCAAAACCAATTCTGCTCAGCGCGGGGTCTGGGGCGCAGGACAATTTTCTGCCTAAGCATACGCCGGCTCGCATTAACACCCCGCTGAAGCGGGGTGTGAATGCGAGAAACGCCCGCTTGGGGGGGAGCAACTGGAAGGGAGAAACAGCGGCACTCGCCAGTGTTCCGCTACGCCAGGGCGCTATTGGCGGCCGGGGCGAAGCCGCGCCCTTATTTCGCCTTGTTCGCCAGCAGGGCTTTGCGGATGGAGGCCAGTTCTTTGCGTTTGGCTTCGTCCAACTCCGGGTATTTGAGGTGGAGCGATTCCAGGGCTGTGACGATGACCTCGGCGACGACCAGGCGTGTGAACCATTTGTTGTCCGCCGGCACGACATACCAGGGAGCGTAGTCCGTCGCCGTGTGACGGATCATGTCCTCGTAAGCCTGCTGGTAGTCACCCCAGCAGCGGCGTTCCTGGAGGTCGGGCAGGGAGATTTTCCAATTCTTGTCGGGTTGTTCCAGGCGGGCCAGCAGGCGCTGGCGCTGCTCTTTTGGGGAGAGGTGGAGGAAGAATTTGCAGAGGAGGACGCCGTTGCCGGAGAGGTAGCGCTCGAAGGCGTTGATGTCCTGGAACCGCTCCGGCCAGATAGCTTTGGTCACCAGCGAGGGGGGCAGTTTCTGATGGGCCAGCAGTTCGGGATGCACGCGCACCACCAGGACTTCCTCGTAGTAGGAGCGGTTGAAAATGCCGATGCGCCCGCGTTCGGGCAGGCATTTGGAGGTGCGCCACATGAAATCATGGCTCAACTCTTCCGCCGAGGGAGCTTTGAAGGAAAAGACCTGGCAGCCCTGCGGATTGACGCCGGACATGACGTGTTTGATGGTGCCGTCCTTGCCGGCCGCATCCATGGCCTGGAAGATGAGCAGCACGGCCCACTGGTTCTGGGCATAGAGCAGGGCCTGGAGCTCACTGAGCCGGGCCACGCCTTGCTCGAGCCATTGCTGGGCCTGTTCCTTGGACTTAAGCTTCCAGGTGTCCGCAGGATCGATGTCCTTGAGGCGGAACTTCTTCCCATCGGCAATCCGGTAGCGCCAGGCCAGCTCTTTTCGTTTCATGGCAATGCCAGGATTCTAAGCCGACCCCGGCGGCGGCCAAGTATTAATTGCAGCCCATGGGGAATTGGTTTTTGGGTTGCTTCAAACGGAGGCCGATTGGGGGCGGCGGCTATCGCTGCCACGAGTCAGAAAACTACCTCCTGCTGGCAGGCGTTGCTCGCTTTGGCAAACGCTGGTTGCCAGTCTCAGCCAGGTCTGGTTGCTTGCCCGCTCTGTCTCGATTGCCACCCGGTTGCGGCCCCGCGAGATCGCGCGCAACCAATTCGAGGCCGACCGGCCCGACCGGATTCGCAATTCCGGCCGTCAACACTTGCCCACCGGTTTGGCCGGGGCCGCCGTGAACGCTCCCGCGCGCCTGCCACCTTCCGCCACTTCCTCTCGCGTCATACTCAGCGCCACAAACTCCCGCGCCGACTCCGATCCCCGGTACCTTTGCGCCACCGCGAGCTCCAGCCATTTAAAAGCCTCAATCCGGCATTCCGAGGCCTCCCGCTGCTGGCCATTTTTGCTGGCACGATGTTGCCTCACCCCGACGTGATATTGCGCCCCGGCATGGCCCAGCTCCGCTGCCTTGCGCAGCCACATCCCCGCGGTGGCCTCGTTGCGCAGCACCCCTTGGCCCTGCCCATACATCAGCCCCAGATTGAACTGCGCCACGCAATGGCCCTGGTTGGCCGCCTTCAGATACCACTCAGCCGCTTGCGCATAGTCCTGGCCCGCACCCTCTCCGCCGGCGAACTTGCGCCCCAGGTTGAATTGCGACTCGGCGTCCCCAGGCTCGGCGGCCGGTTGTTCTGCGGTGGAATTCAAAGCAGGCCTGCCAGAGCGGCCGATCCAACGGCCAAGAAATGCTATTCCCATAATTGGAACACTAGGCGGTTTTGCTGCCCTCTACAAGCTAAATGCGAATATTCCCGCTGTTCTCGGGACAAGCCGGGCAAAATCGCAGCTTGTGTTCCCCAGGGAACGGCGGATTATTAAGAGCATGGATCAATCGTTCTTCTCTCCAGCCGGGCAGACTCAATGAACCGATGAAAATCGCTCGAATCCTCGACGAAGCCGGTGGCACCTTCGGGCTGGAGTACGACAACACCCTCGGGCAGAAGAATACCATGCGCCTTGATGCCCTCACTTACGAGGATGCGCTCCGCGAGGCAAAGTCGTTTCTCGAAATCGACGCGGATGATCACGACGCCGATGGCACGCAATGGGACATTGAGTAATCGTCCGCCCGGCCGGTCCTCTCCCGTCATCTGTGGGCGTGGGACCCTCGGCTCCGGGCCCACCGGCAAAAATCCTCGCTCCGTGACGCTGGTCATCACGGACCGTAGCTCCGCATCGGTCCTGCTAGGTTTTGGACCCTCCCTTCAGGAACGGCGTGAACAAATCAATGGGCACCGGCAGGAACGTGGTCGTGTTATGCTCGCTGGAAATTTCGCGCATGGTCTGGAGGAAGCGGAGTTGGAGCGCGATGGGCTCTTTGCTGATCATGGCGGCGGCTTGCACCATTTTTTCGGCGGCTTGAAATTCGCCCTCAGCGTTGACGATCTTTGCGCGCCGCTCGCGCTCGGCCTCGGCTTGTTTGGCCATCGCGCGCTTCATGCTGTCCGGCAGCGCCACGTCCTTCACCTCCACGGCCGTGACCTTGATGCCCCAAGGTTCGGTTTGGCGGTCAATGATTTCCTGCAACTTTTGGTTGATCACATCGCGCTGCGAGAGCAGGTCGTCCAAGGGCGCCTGGCCCAGGACGCTGCGGAGGGTGGTCTGCGCAATGAGCGAGGTGGCCTTCCAAAAGTTCTCCACCTTCACCACCGCGGCAACCGGGTCCACGACCCGGAAATAAACCACCGCATCGACTGTGGCGGGCACGTTGTCGCGGGTCATGATTTCCTGTTTGGCCACGTCAATGGTGACCACGCGCAGGTCCATCTTGACCATGCGATCCACGATCGGGATGAGGAAAATCAAGCCCGGCCCTTTGGCGCGGAGCAATTTGCCGAGCCGGAAAATGACGCCGCGCTCGTATTCGCGCAGAATGCGGATGGCCTGGGGCAAAACGATGGCCCCCAGAATGATGGCCACCGCAATGACCGGGACTATCTTGGTTATGGCTGTTGGTTCGGGCACGGTTCCTCCAATGGTCAGGTGTTTGGTTCGGGTTGCTTCGGTTTCAATCTTGTTTCTGGAGAGGTGGTCCGCGGCGTTACTCGTTGATACCCCAGCCTGAGGAGTGGTAGTGGTGGTTGGGGATTTGGTCGTAGGCGGCAGCTTCCACCTCGACTTGCTGGGGTCTGGTCTTCTCATTCTTGGCCAGATGCACTGCGAGGACTCCATCTTTGAACACGGCGGTGACCTTGCCGGGGCGGGCGTCCTCCGGGAGCGAGAAACTATGCACAAAGCTGCCGCAGGCGCGTTCGACGCGGTGATCCTTCCTGCTGTTCTGATCGAATTTGCGGTCGCCCGTGATGGTCAGCGTGCCATCGTCCATGGTGATGCGCATGTCCTCTTTCTTTACTTCCGGCAGTTCAACCTTGAGCAGATACCCTTTGGCGTCTTCGCTGAGGTCCACCAGCGGGACCCACTGCGCCACCCTCACCTGTTCCTCGGTCCAGTGGATGCGGGAGCGGCCAAAAAGGTTTCGCGGGCCGTGCTGCAGGTCTTCCAGCTCGTTCGACTGATTCCAACATGTCAATGCATTCATATTTCATTCCGTGTTGGCGGGTGTTTTCATTCCGTGTTGGCGGGTGTTATCTTGTCAAGGGGTGGTGAGCTTGGGCTTGGCGCCCATCTTGCCTCGAGCTGCGGGCCAGGTGCGAGCTGGCGCACGCTTCAAACCCGATTTCCTGGGCCAGAGCCAGGCCAGCGCAATGATGCAAACCAGGGCGATGATTACGAAAACGTTCATAGTGGTGCCTTCTTTCGTTCGTGGTTTTGGATTTCTTTGCTGCGCTGCTCTGCGCGGCATCGATTGTTTCCCGCGGTTCTGGCGCAGCCGGTTCAGGAACTGCCGGGCCGCCCTCTCCTTCGAACCGGCACAGATCCTCAGGGTCGAAAAGCGCCGAACCGCCACCTCCCGTTGATCCTGCCCCCGAGGCGGTCGGCCGTCTGGCGTGGCCGAATCCAGCTCGCGCTTTGCGCTCCGTCTTCACAATAAATTGAACTGTGCAGTCTTATGTCAAGGAAGCCCAATACTTTGTTGGTATGTGGGCGATAGCTTAAATCTATCGGCGGTTTCTCGGGGAGGGTGTTTTCATGGACATTCAGCTCAGCGGCAATGCGGCTGAAGGGCCAGCCCTTTCGCGCGCAGCGTGACGCGGAAAATGCGGAGAGCGGAATGGCCGCAGTCGCCGCGATTCGCCGGAATGAAAGACAAAGTTCGGCGGGGGTCGCTGCCCACCCACCCCCTGAGCGCCGGCCACGCCCCCAGGGGCTGCGCAGACGCCAGAAATGGCGTCCGGTCATGGATTCGGTCTTTCCGCTCGATCAGTTCGTGCGTTGAGCGTGCCGGTTCAGTCCGTATGTGCGGCGAGGCTTTTGACGATCTCGATGTATTGTTGCAAGGCTCGTGAATCGTCGTCCCGGTTCCAGGCGATGCAGTAGTCGCTCTTGACCGGCGGCGTCAGGGGCCGGAAGACCACTCCGGGGTGGGGCACCTTTTTGATGTGCTCGCGCGCCAGCGCGACGCCCAAGCCCTCGGCGACGAAGGTCATGAGGGCGGGTTCCAACTCGGCGTCTTGTAGAATTCTGGGCGTAAAGCCCGCCTGCTGGCAGGTTTCGCAGAGCCAGTCGCGAAAGCCCGGATGCGTTTTCTCGGACAGGCCCACAAAAAACATCGTTTCCAGCTCGCCGAGACTTACCTGGCGCTTGCTGGCCAGCCGATGTCTTGCCGGCAGGACCACGACCGTTCGGTGCCGGGCGATGCTTTCCCATCGCAGGCCAGTGGCGGCTGCCGGCGGACGCAGCCCCACAAAGCCCAAATCAATCTTGCGCGCCTCCAGCGCGCGATACTGTTCCGCCGGAGTCATGTCGAAGAGGTTCAGCGCGATGTGGGGGAAGGTCTGGCGGAAGGCCCCGAGCGTTTCGGGGAGCAGCTCGAAATCAAAATTGGACAAATACGCGATGTTCAACTGGCCGGTTTCGCCCCGGCTCAGACGCTGCACCGCCAGGATGCTTTCGGCCGCGAGGGCGAGGATGCGCCTGGCATCAACCAGGAAAGACCGCCCTTCCTCGGTCAAGGCGACGTGGCTCTTGGAACGGTCCAGGAGGCGCACGCCGAGCTCCTCTTCCAGATTACGGATCTGGCGCGTGAGCGAGGGCTGGGCTAAATGCAGCTTCGCGGCGGCCTTGGTAAAATTCACAATTTCCGCCACGGCCACGAAATAGCGCAGGTGACGCAGTTCCATAACCCGGCTTGATCTTATCACCCTGCCCGCGCGTTGGCAATGAATTCGTTTGTCTTTGCGTCCAAACTTCAAAGCGGGAAAATCCCGGCGCGCTCCGCCAAGGTCCCCAAAGTGGTCCCCTCCTTTGCGCCTCGGCGTCTTTGCGCCTTTGGGTTAAAGTCCATATTCGTTCTCCGCCCATAGCTTAAGGGTATCGCCAATGCATTTTCTAAGTATTGGCGCAGGTGCGCGCAAGGGGCGATACTACGGGCCGTAATGAAACCATATACCCGAAAGGCGTCGGTCCTTTGGCTGGGGACTCGACAGCGTGGCAAAGGCGCCGTCAGCACCCCGAGTGCGGTCCTGAAGATGGCCCCCTACGCCGCCGGCAGCGACCTTAAGCGGCGGGGCACGAGTCCGCCCGAGCTGATTGCGGCCGCTCACGCGGGCAGCTTTGCGATGACGCTGGCCAATGAACTGGGCGAGGCCGGCTATCG
>Ga0187866_1002114_pt1 | contig 17012 bp, 12 predicted proteins | sample June2016WEW_11_1_3_FD_133013 | JGI IMG/M metagenome (GOLD analysis project Ga0187866, IMG submission 133013) | Peatland microbial communities from SPRUCE experiment site at the Marcell Experimental Forest, Minnesota, USA - June2016WEW_11_150 | ecosystem: Environmental > Terrestrial > Soil >...
ACCCCAGCTTCGTATGTGCAGCCGCCGCAAACGAATCGTCGAAGGTGTAGAGGACGAGGACCCTGTCGATTCCTTTCTCGTAATAATTCCTTTCCAGTTGCGTTCGCAGCCGCTGATTCGGAGTCTCCTGGAAACGTTTGTCATCGCTCACGATCAGTGTGAGAGTGTCTTCCATCTGCTTGTAGAGTTGTTGCGTCTCAAAAAGGTTTGCGAGCTTATACAAAATATCGTACTGTTTCTCGGGAATGTAAAAGGACTTTCTCAGATCGTATGCCTTTTCGTACTGTCTTTGGGCGAGTGAGGCTTCACCCTCCGCCATGTACACATCGCCGATCGCCGCCTCTGCTTCGGGAAATATGCCCGCCCCTTCGATCGCTGCCTTGTACAGTTGAAGAGCCTTGCCGAACTCCTTCTGATCAGCGGCGGTGTTCCCCTGCTCGTACAGGAGCCAGTACTTGTTCGAGCTGTCTGCGAGGGCCGGCGCGGAGCACATGATCGAGATGAGAAGGACGAGATTCCAGGCCCCTGCCCTCATCGCATGCACGTCCTTGCGTCCAGCGCCTACCAGCGTGCGGTCATCACCAGATCCTGCGTGGTCGTCATGACGTCCTTGATCGTTGTCTTATAGGTCAAAGTCTTCTTGTCCGCGGACAGGGTGCCGAGAGTGGAATCCGTGATCGGCTGTGGAGCCACTACCACGAACGACAAGTCGTAGCCATCGAAAAGGGCCTCCAGCATCCTCCTGCTGTCATCGCTGAGAGGCTGCCGGGGGGTGCGAGCCACAACCTGTGAGAAGGTGCGGCGTGAGCCCTCCGTCCCCCACTTCAGCTCCGCGTCGTGGAAGGCATCGATCTTCGCCAGGGAATCCAGGGAGTCAAAGGCGATCTCCGCCCGGATCGTGATATCCTTCTCGTCCTCGGACTTGTCGAACCGCGTGAGTCGAACCTTGCCGTTCGATGCCGCCAGCGACCTCTCGAAGTCGGACCTCGAAACGGGCAGGGGGATAGCTGATTTTCCTGTCGATGACACCCCGAGATCGGCGACGAGCTGGGAAATGCGGTAGGTGAGCTGGAGGGTGCCCGATCCGTTGTCCCGGACCGTCAGCCTGCTGTCGACACCGATGCACGAGCTGAGGAGAGCGAGCGTGAAGCAGAGGGCGACGATCTTTCGCATGGAGCTTCCTTTGCGTGTACTATACCGGAATCGGAAGGAAATTGCCAGTTGCGGCGTCAAAAAGGCGGACGCAGGACAGGATTTTCGCCCCCTGCCGGAGACTTGCGCCTATGAGTTGGCGATTCTCCGGTTGTACCAGTTCTTCGCCTTGCGCTTCGTGAGCTGTTCTTCGCGGTGAGCCCAGTAGTACTGGAGAGTCCGCGAGTTCTCGCAGGAATGGCAGATGGCCTTTCCCGTGCGGAACTCCATCTGGGGGAGCCATTTCTCGCATCGCTCGCACTTGCGTTCGTTTGCGTGCGGGTCCCGCGCGTCGTGCAGGAAGTAGTAGCTCGAACGTATCTTCATGAGGTTGCGGTGCGAGACCTGGCCCGTGTTGAGCCAGTGGTGGATCGTCGACTGCGTGCGCTGGAACATTCGCGCAAGGTCGGACTTGGTCATGCCCCACGTCGACATCATCCAATCGAGCATTTCACGAACTGGAGGATCTTCCGGCAATTCTCCTGGCATTGCACCTACCTCGCTACGTTCTTTATCGGCAACGTACAGCCATTTTCTTGAATGTCATTCCCATTCGATCGTGGCCGGTGGCTTGCTGGACACGTCATAGACGACCCGGCCGATCTCGGGAATGCGGTTCGTAATGAGCGACGAGATCTCGAGAAGATCTGTCATGCTCATGGGATAGACGTCGGCAGTAATGGCGTCCAGCGACGCCACCGCCCGGAGGGCGAGGACGTGACCGTACCGCCGCATGTCACCCGAGACCCCGACAGACCGCACGGGCAGGAGGACGCAGAACGCCTGCCAGATCCGCTCGTACAGCCCCCGCGACCTGAGCTCCGTCAGGAACAGCAGGTCGGCGCGGCGCAGGAGCTCGCATTTCTCCTTCGTGACCTCCCCCAGGATGCGCACCGCGAGGCCGGGCCCAGGAAAGGGGTGGCGCGAGACGATCCGCTGCGGCAGGCCGAGCTCCAGCCCCAGCGCGCGTACTTCGTCCTTGTAGAGCGAACTGAGGGGCTCGATGATCAGGCCGCGCTGCCGTGCGGCTTCCACGAGGGGAGAGCGCACGTTGTGGTGAGTCTTGATCACGTTCGCCTTGTTCCCCACTCCCCTTCCTGATTCGATGAGGTCCGTGTAGAGGGTCCCCTGGGCAAGAAAGGAGTCCTCGATGCCCAGCTTCGCGATCTCCTCCTTCTGTACGCTCATGAAAAGATCGCCGATGATCCGGCGCTTTTGTTCCGGGTCCTCGATACCCGAGAGCCCGGCGTAGAACCGGTCAGAGGCATCGATGACATGCACGTGCCGGGCACCGAGGCCGGCAAGGCTTTCGCGCACCTCCTCGGACTCTCCCTCGCGCATGAGACCGGTGTCGATGTACATCAGGTGAATCTGGTCGCGGGGGAGGCTCTTCAGGAGAAGCGCAGCCACGACGCACGAATCGACTCCACCGGATATGAGCAGGACGATCTTTCTCGGACCGACCCGCTCCAGCAGCTGCTCCCGCTCGGCCGAGAAGAAGTTCCGCATGTTCCACTCCCTGCGGGCGCCGCAGATGTCGATGGCGAACGCCTCCAGCACCTCCATGCCGTACTGGCAGTGACTTGCCTCCGGGTGAAACTGCACACCCCAGGTGCGCGTTTCCTCGTTCACGAATGCCGCGGGAAGATTGTTGTCCGACAGGCCAATGGCACTGAAGCCGGCGGGAAACCGCGTGACCGAATCGCCGTGGCTCATCCACGAGATAAAAGCTGCCTCCGGGACACGGGCAAAGAGAGCGGTATGGCCGGTCAGGGTGACGCGGGCCCTGCCGAACTCCTTGCGACCCAGCGGCTCCACCCGCCCTCCCTGGTCAGCCGCGATTCGCTGAAACCCGTAGCAGATGCCGAGGATCGGCACTCCCTGTCCGTAGATCCGGCGGTCGACCGTGGGCGCCCCGGGCTCGTACACCGAGTAGGGGGAGCCGGACAGCACGATGCCCCGGGCTCCCTCCATGGGCAGCGCCTCCAGACGGGCGTCCCCGGGCGCGATCTCGCTGTAGACGCCCAATTGACGGATCCGGCGGCCGATGAGCTGGGTGCTCTGGCCGCCGAAATCGAGAATGAGGATCTTGTCCATCAGGATGCCAGCTCCCTCCGGAGGGTCTCGAGGCTGCGGGCGTGCGTGTCGGCGATTGCCCGGGCCCGGTCCCCCGCGATGCCGGTGTAGTGGGCAGGGTCGGAAAAGAACGTGGCGGCATCCATGCCCCGTGTCGCCGCGAGCTGCCGGGAAAGCATGTCCCAGAGCGCGGAGTCGCGCTGCAGCACGTCGGCGAGCCTCTCCCCCGACTGCTCGGCTTCCAGGGTTGCCGCGCGGACCCTTTCGTGCGCCTCGGGATCACCGTCCAATCCGACGAGAATGTACACGGACTCGGAGTACACCATGTCGCCCGTGCGCGAGATGTTCTCTGCCATCCGTGCACGGTCCACCTTCAGCGAGCTGAGGACGGAGCGCATCCGGTCGACGGCAAACGCGAAACCGGCAAGGTACTCGCCGACGAATCTCGAAGAAGCGGAGTTGGTGAGGTCTCGCTGGTGATCGGAGATCTGGTCCATGAAGAACGTGGCCACGCGAGGGGAGAACGCCTTCCAGAGGCTCTTCACGTGCTCGGAGTTCCACGGGTTTCTCTTCTGAGGCATCGTCGAGGAGCCCACCTGGGTGGCCGAGAACTCTTCGCGCACCTCGTCGATCTCCGTGCGCTGCAGGTTGCGAAGGTCGTCCGCAAGATTGGCGATCACGCCGAAAGCGACGTTGACCTCCAGCAGGAGCCTCAGCAGGTACTCGGGCTCCACCAGCTGCGTGGAATGCTCCGACGGGGAGAGGTCCAGGCCCTCCAGGAAATCGCGCTCCAGTCGAAGGGGATCCTTCACGAGCAGGGAGGTGGCGTTGTACGCGCCGACCGCGCCGGCAAGCTTGCCGCGCAGGTCCGCCGTGCGGTCGCGGATCCGAATGATCGATTCCCCAAGGCGGGACACGTATTCCGCAAGCGCAAAGCCGAAGGTCAGGGGCACGGCGTGCTGGCCGTGCGTCCTGCCGATCTGCGGTGTGTCCGCCTCCTCGCGGCAGCGGCGGATGAGCACGCCTTCTAGCTCGCAGAGCAGGGGAAGGATCACGCTCCGCAGGGTATCGCGGAATCGGAGCGCCGAAGCAGTGTCCAGGATGTCCGCCGAGGTTGCGCCCAGGTGCAGGAGAGGTCTCAGCGGCTCGGGCAGGCGGCGTTTCAGGACGTTCACCAGGGCGCGGATGTTGTGCTGAGTTTTTTTTTCCTCCGCGTACACCTGCTCAGGATCAATTTCTCCGGCCGCCCTGTCCAGGTCAGCGAAGAGCCCGGAGTCCTGTCCTGGCAGAGGGGCCTGGCGCAGGAGCGCCTTCAGCAGGGCAACCTCGACTCGGGCACAGGAGCGGATCGCCGCCTCCTCCCCGAGGCGTGCGCTCAGCGCGCTGAACAGTTCGGGATTCGAAAGGGAATATCGATGATCGAGCGGGGACAGATTGAGGAAGATCCCGCGCGACTCCATGGCTGCTCAGCTGACCCCTTCGGCGCTTCGATAGAGCTTCTCGGCCTCCTGGACCTTGTCCCCGACAAGGGATTCCAGCTTGAGCATTTCCTTTTTCAGATCTCCGATGATCCGGGTCACCGCCTCCGCAGAGAACCTGTTGTCCTCCACGACCGAGCCGATGCTCTCGATGGTCCCCGTGACCGCACGGTTCGCGCCGAGCTGGTCCTTCACGGACCGGGAGAGCTCATGGATAAAGCCGGCATAGGCGCCCAGGTCATGAGCGATCGTGTCGAAGATCTTCCCCGCCTCCCGGGAGGACTCCCCTCCCCTCTCGATGACATTCTCGATCTGGCGCACCCACTTGCTCACTTCGCTCGCGGTCTCCGCGGACTTTTCCGCGAGCTTGCGGATCTCGTCGGCCACGACGGAGAAGCCGCTCTGCTCGTCACCGGTGCGGGACGCCTCGATCGCGGCATTCAGGGCAAGCAGGTTGGTCTGGTCGGCGATGTCGTTGATCCTCGCAAGCGCCGTCACCATCTTGTCCACAACCTCGTGGATCCCCAGGATCTCCTCGATGACCTTCTGGACGATCGTGTTACCGCTCACCGAGAACTGCGCCGTTGTGCCGATCGTGGAGGCTGACTTTTCCGTGGACTGGGTGATGTTCTCCATCGCTGCCTGGAGCTTCTCGGCCGCGGCGGAGACCTCTTCGATTCCCGCGGCCTGGTTTTGCGCGCCCTCGGACACTGTCGCGGAAATATCGCCCAGCTTGTTGATGAGCTGGTGCAGGTTGAATATGGAGGCGGTGACGATGTCCATTGTCATCTTGAGCCTGCGGCTGGCCCGAAGCAGGTCTTCCGTGATGAGGTTTTCTCTCAGCGCGGAAGAGTATCGGTGGCACGACAATGCCGCGAGGGATCCGATCAGGGTATTGAGGAACGGAACGACGAGGAGCGCGAGGGCGATCGTGCCTGGAAAATGGAGAATCGCATAGATCACCGAGATTGCAGGGACCAGCACGGCTGCAGCCGTGGCCAGGATGCAGTCGCGCAGGGACATGCGGAACGAGGCAAGAAGGGCGACGCTCACGCAGAACCCTTCGAGCACGAAAAGCGGCGCAAGGGCGGGAATGATGCTCTCCCGCGACAACGCGAAGAGCGCCATCACCGTCATGCCCGCCGTATCCAGCAAGAGAGCCGGATAAAAGAGGGCTGTTGTCGAGACATTTCTGCGTGAGAATACGACGAACGCGAGGCACAGCCCGCCGAGAACGGCGAAAACTGACACGTCGGCGATCGCAGCGTTCCAACGGCCCTCTGCGGAGGCCAGAGCGAGGATGATGGCCGTTGCACCGAGCCGGACCGCAATTGCAACGCGGTCTGACAGCTTCCGCTGCTCTTCGGCGATCTGCGCCAGACTTTTTACTCCCCGCATGGCTCATTTGTAGTGGAAAGACCCCGGTTTGTAAAGCAATCGGGGACCGTGGTAGACTTATCTCCATGCCTGCGGCTGACTACGGGGCGATGCTCAACCAGGCCCTCGAGGCAGGACGGCGCCGGGATTACCGGCGCGCGGCCGGTCTGCTGGCTCGCATCGTGGGGAGCACGGACCAGTTTCCCCAGGCGCAGTTGTATCTGGGCCGCGCCTACCACGCCCTCGGGGAGTACGCGAACGCAGCCCAGGTGCTCGGTTTCTACGTCCGATCTCGACCCGACTCCCTCTCAGGTCAGTTCTTTCTCGGACGCGCATATCTCGGGATGGGGGAATACGGCCTGGCTGTCCGGTACTTGAAGCGGGTTGTCGAGCAGGACCCGGCTTTCTCCCCTGCCTACGGCCTGCTGGGGCTCGCGTGCCTCAAGGCACGCCGGCCGGACAGGGCGATCTGGTGGTTTGCGCGTGCCCTGGAAGTCGACCCACAGAACAAGCGGCTTCAGGTCGGATATCTCAACACCGCCCTCGTGCTGGCCATACGTCTGTTCTTCCGCGGCGACCTTGTCGATGCGGCACGCCTGTTCAACGAGGTGCTCGAACAGCGGCGGGCGAGCATCCTCCCGCATCTCTACCTCGCGGCAATCTACCGGGAGCTCGGCAAGGGCAGCCTGGCCTTGTACCACATGGACGCGGCCTCCCGGATCTCTCCGGGGGACCCGTACCTGCACCTCCAAAAGGCGGTTGTCCTGCTTTCACAGGGCGAGAAGTCCGCGGCGGCCGACGAGATCCGGGCAGGGACGAGGCTCCTGAAGTCAAGTGTTTCTCCTGGCGGCACTCCTGCCGAGGTGCTCAGATTCATCACGGTGAACCTTTTCCGGGAGGGCCGTTACCGGGAGGCGGTTTTCTACGGCGGGAGACTCCTTCGCGGGACCTACAAGGATTCGCAGATGCACGCCCTTGTCGCCGAGGCCTATCGAAACCTGGGAGACCGTCTGAAGGCGCGAAACCATTACCTCCGTGCCATCGAGGGAGACAAGGCATCACTCGAGCTGCGCTACGGCCTCCTCGCCGTGCTGTGGGAGCTCGGCGAGTATGACGATCTCATGAGGGAGACCGCACGGATCCTCAAGAAGGACCGCACGGACGGCCCGGGCCATTACTTTCACAGCCTCGCTTTCGCGCGCACGGGTGCCGCGATCGAGCAGGTTCTCGCGGAGCTGCAGCAGCAGATCAAGGTGCGCGGACCGGACCCTGTGCTGATGGCGGAGCTCGCCGCGGCGTACGCCCGGGCAGGCCTCCCCGAGCTGGCCGAGGGGTGGTACACGCGTTCGATGAAGTTGAATCCGCCGACCGCTGAGATGCTCCTCAGCCTTGGTGAGGTCTATGAGAGCCTGGGAAAGACCGACCGGCTCGGCGAGGTGTACACCCGCTACCTGGAAATACGGCCGGATGATCGACGCACGCGGCGTCGGCTGGTCCGTCTCCTTCTCGAGCGGGAGGCCTTCGAGGCGGCGGCAGGGCAGATTGCCCTGCTCCTTCCCGTCGAGCCGGAAAACGCCCGCCTGAAAAGCGCGCTGGCAGTCTGCTACCGACGCACCGGAAAGTACGCTGAGGCGCTGATCCTCATTCGTGAGCTCCTCGTCGATTCGCCGTCTTCCGTGGACCACATGAAAGCCGCCGTGTACTGCCTGGATCGCATGGGCGCGCGCGCGGTGGCCCTGAAAGCGCTGGCCAGCTTCATGGCGGAGCACGGGGAGTCGCTCTCCCTCGTGCTCATGCGAGGAGTCCTGCAGTACCAGGATAATTCGCTCGACAAGGCCGCGGAGACCTTCCGCAAGGCGGTGTCCTTGTCGCCCACAGACTGGAGGGCCAACCGGAACCTTGGGATGGTCTACCGCAGGATGGGAAACGATCTTTTCGCCGAGAAGTTCCTGGTGAAAGCCCGCGAATACGAGGCAGCTTCGCGCGAGGAAACGGGTCGCTGAACGACACCGCGCGCGAAACCGCGCTTTCCATTGCGGAACGCCGAAATCCGACTATACTATCGGGTGGAATGGAAGGAGGAGACCCGGATGAGACCAAAAGCGCTGGAGTTGTTCAAAGCCTATTCCGAGGGTCAGCTGCCGAGCGAGGGAGGGTACATCGTGTCTTCCTTCCTGGACGAGAACTCCCCGTACGCCCGGTACGAGGTCGTCGCGTACAACGGGGTAAAATCGATCTACCTCACGGCGGAAGGCCTCAAATTCCAGACTGATGGAAACAAGCTCTTCATCCTCTCCCAGCCTCCCTCCTACTCCCCTACTCCCACAAGGCCATCGAGCCCTTTCGCAGAACGGCAAAGGAGCAGTTCCCCCTTCGCTTCTCAGAGCTGGAGATCCTGACCACGCGCAGCCAGACCAAGGTCATGGTGAGCAAGACTCCCCTGATGACGTACGGCTCCTTCACAATTCTGAAGCCCAGCGGCATCAACTTCTCCTTCATCTTCTACAACCTCGAGGACGTATTCGACACGATTGCGAAGTTCTTCGCTGCGACCCTGAACAAGGAAGCCGGGGTACCCAAGGTGGAGTCGGAGAAAGCGAGCAAGCTCGTCGTCGAGGGACTGAAGAAGTTCACGATCTGGAACAAGTAGAAACGGAGTCCGCACCATAAAAACGGCCGGGGAGTGCCCCGGCCGTTTTTTTCGCATTGAAAGAATTCCTCAGCCGCCGTTTCTCTCGATCATGATCTGGGCAACGGCGAGCTTGGAAAGCGGGACCTGGTAGGGAGAGCAGGACACGTAGTCCAGCCCTGCTTCCATGCAGAACCGGATGTTCTCGGGGACCGCCCCGTGCTCCCCGCAGAGCCCGACCTCGAGGTCCGGCCGTGTCATCTTCCCGCGCTTCACCGCCAGCGCGATCAGCTCGCGCACCTGAGGGTTGAGATACTGGAAGGGGTTGCCTTCCAGCAGGTCGAACTGGGTGTAGTCCGGCATGAACGCATTGAAGTCGTCGCGCGACAGGCCGATCGTGGTCTGGGTCAGGTCATTCGTCCCGAAGGAGAAGAACTCGGCGTAGTGCGCGAGCTGGTCCGCTCCCAGGGCCGCGGCGGGAAGCTCGACCATCGTGCCGATCTTGTAGGGCGCGGGTTTCGCCTTGAAGCTCTCCCGCACGTCCCGCTCCACGTCCATCAGGCCGCGGATGTGCTTTCCTTCGATTTTCTTCCCGTAGATGATCAGCTTCAGCTCGTTTTCGTTCATGATGATCGGGATCATCACCTCCGGCTCGACGTGCACGCCTTCCTTCTTCAGTGCATACACAGCCTCGAAGATGGCCCGGACCTGCATCTCGTAGATCTCGGGATACGACACGGCGATGCGGCAGCCGCGGTGGCCGAGCATCGGGTTGAACTCGTGCAGCGCTTCGCTGCGCGCCCTCACGTCCTTCTCCGCAACGCGCTTGGCGCCCTTCTTGCCGGCGTTCAGGTACTTCATGAACCGCTCGAGCTCCTGGTCGTTGTGAGGCAGGAACTCGTGCAGGGGGGCGTCCAGCAGACGGATGATCACGGGGTAGCCTTCCATGATCTTCAGGAGCTTGTAGAAATCCGCCTTCTGCATGGGGAGAAGCTTCTGGAGGGCCTTCTTGCGCTCATCCACTGAATCGGAGAGCACCATCTCCCTGAACACGTTGATGCGCTTGTCCTCGAAGAACATGTGTTCCGTGCGCACGAGGCCGATGCCCTTGGCCCCAAACCTACGCGCTAATGCGGCATCCCGGGGCTTGTCCGCGTTGGCCCGCACATGGAACCCGCTGACGAACTTCTCGACGAGATCGAGGAAATCGAGCATTCCCGATTCCTCAGGATCAGGTTCGATGAGCTCGGCCTTGCCGAGGTACAGCGACGGGTCCCCGTAGAAGGGGACGTTCAGCGTGACGTAGTCTCCTTCCTTGATGACATGCTCGCCAAGTGTGGCCCGGTTTCCTTTGATTCTCATCTCGGGCTTCACGAGAGAAACCTTCCCGTACTGGCGCGCGACGACTGAGGCGTGCGCCGAGTAACCACCTTCCGTGGAAAGGACCCCCGTTGCCACTTCGATGGCCTTGACATCTTCGGCAAAGGAGGACACGAGGCAGAGGATGAGCTTCGTGTCATGTCCCTTCTGCTGGGCGAGCTTGTGGGCCTCCAGCAGTCCTTCGGTAGAGAAGTATATGCGGCCGATCGCCGCGCCCGGGGCGCCGGTGATGCCCCCGGTCAGGCACTTTATCCCTTTCACCGACGTGAAGTCGATGATGGGGTGGAGGATTTCGTTGAGCTGTCCGGGCTTGATCTGCTTCACCACGTAGGTATCGCTGACGATCTTCCGCGCGTGAAGGTCCAGCAGGAGGCGGATGTCGGCCTGGGTGGACTTCGTCATCACTGAGCGTTGATCGATCAGCCAGAGCCGCTTGTTTTCTACGGTGAACCGGATGGAGCGGATCTCCTTGAAGTGGTCTTCAACCGCGTGCGCGATCTTCTCGAGCTCCCCGTGGTAGCTCTTGGCGATGTTGGCGATGTCCGAGCCGCTGGTCCCGATGGCGTTGAACTTGTTCTGGAAGTACTCCCCCTGGATCGCCTTGTCCCCCGTGACGATGTTGCGCGTGTAGAACTGCCCGTTCAGCGAGTCCTTGCCGTAGTTCCCGTACACCATGGGCTGGATGAGGAGCGCCGTGTCTTCCTGGTTCTGGTCGTTGATGGAAAGGAGGTGGCTGATGCGCTTCAGCGCGATCTCCAGCTGGTCGAACGGATCCGCGAAGTAGCCATCGGGGAGCATCTTCATGTAGCGGGCCACGCTCGCCTTCCGCTTCTTCGCGTCCATCTCCGAGCTCAGCTCCGCGTCGAGCTCCTTGATGGTTTGCTTGAGGACCTTTGCTTCCTTTTCCTTGTTCTCGATCTCCGCGATCGACATTTCGATATCGAGGCTTCCCCGCGTGAGGAACTGCAGCTCGTGCCAGCCGAAGTTCTCTCCGACGTACCGGTTGAACCCCGGAAGCGTTTTGTTCGTCAGACCGAAGTTGTGCAGCGTCGGGTAGGAGGCGATGACGAGGTTCGGGCTGACGACGACCTTCACGAGCATCGGGTTGTCCACGTCCCCGAAAGTCTTCCCTGTCAGCTTCGCCAGGCGGTCGAACCACGGCCGCAGCGCCGCCCAGATGTCGAAATCGCCCAGGTGCGCAGCGACCTCCGCGTCGATGACGAACCCGGGAAGTATCGGCAGGTCGAGATCGGCGAGCTCCATCGCCAGGCGTCCTCGAATGCCGATTCTTTCGAGGACCTGGGGCTTCGTGGTTGCTTCACCCTGGTCAAAGAAGTGGATGTTCTTCTTCATGTATGTCCTTCCCTTTCGAGCCTAGAACAGGTTCAGGATCGCGCCGACCTGCGCCTTGAGGAATGCCTCGAACATGTGGCTGGCGCCCTGCTTCAGGTAGCGCTGGAGCTTCGCCACGTCGCGGATGTCATCCCCCGCGATTGCAATCATGATCGCGCTCCCGTGCTTCACCTTTCCCCACTTGAACAGCGTGTTGATGTCGTGGATCCTCTCCCCCTCGTAGAAAACATACACCTCCAGGCCCGGGTACTTCGTCGTGTAGCTCTGGATGATTTTCTTCCATGCCTCCACATTGCCGTTGTGGAAGAGCTCGTTGCTGACGACGATCGAATACATCGGGGTCATCTTCTTTAGCGCGCCTGACGGGGCCGCGGCTGCCGCAGGTGCTGCTGCGGGCGCCAGAGCAGGAGCTGCCGAGGTCGCATACGCCGGCAAGGTCGCTGCGGAAGACGTCGACGCCTCGGCGGCCGCCAGGAGAGACGCCTTCGAGGCTCGCGGTCCCGCTTTCCTGCCCCGCCGTGCAGGGGCCGGGGCCGCAACCGCTGCGGGCGCCCGCTTCCTGAAAACGAAGGTGCCCTTGGTGAGCGCCGGCGGGGTTTTCGCCTTTCCGCCCTCCATGAGGGTGATGAGGAGCGAAATAGCCGTGTCGTACTTCTTGTCCCCGTTGCTGCCGGCGAAGGCACCGGCGAAAACCGTCACCAGCTCGTTTCTCTTCAGGCTCCTCACGCCTTCCCAGTGGTCACGGTTCTTGGGATTGACGACGACGACGCCGAGCTCGGGGTGGAAATAGGCCACCACCAGGTCGACCGCCCGCCACGTTCCAACCGTGGCGGTCAGCCCGTCGAATGCGTCGAAGCTCTCTGCGAGGTTGTGCGACCTGCAGGAGTAATGGTACTTGTCAACGAGCATCGCGTTGAGCGTCGGCAGAACCTGCCGGGGCTCTATGGACTTGTCGGCGAGACACTCGCTCAAGGTATCCGCGATGTTCCGCTTCGATTCAAACTCCCCGATGACCCGCGAGATGAACTTGAAGTGCCTGAGGGAGCGGTTGAAACCGTCCCGCGTGGCAAGCTCATCAAAGGCATGGACCTGTTCCGGCATTTGTCTTTTCCCCTCTGACTATAAATGAAAATGGTGACCCCCGGAGGGGTCACCACTCGATTCCCCGCGTGCTCAGATCTCTCTCAGCCCGACGTCCTGGGACCCCTTGCGAGGTCTCCCCCTCTTCGCCTTGGCCGGCGGCCGTCCACGGCGCCGGGGTGCGACGTCGACCACGCCCTGCGCGGCAGCCTTCGACGCTGCCGGAGCGGCGGGAACGTTCAGCATGTCGAGATACTCCGACTTGCCCTCGGCAGGCGTCTCGGGCGCGGTCGCTGCGAAGGACTGCGCGATGTCCGCGCGGACCGTCGAGCGGCGGCGCGAGAAGGAGGCAAATGCCGCATCCTGGAAGCCCTTGGACACCCCGTAGAGGAACTCGTTGAGGACGTTCGCCATGCCGTCCAGGGTGGCCTTCTTCCTCTTGATCGAGGTGATGTTCACGTCCAGCAGGAGGCCGGGCTGGATGTGGTAGGGGTTGATGAGGTACTCGAACCTCAGGAACTGCTTTTCCAGGAAGTTCACCCGGTCCTCGATGACCCGGCGCTGGATCGGGTAGCGGAAACCGTAGAGCTTCTGCAGCTTATCGCGCATCATGATGATGCGCCGCTTCAGCTCGTCCTTTTCCTCGATGTAGGTGCGGTTCATCCGCTCCACGTCCGTGTCACCCGGCTTGATGTACGTGACTTCGCTCCAGCTCTTCTCGATGTCCTCGTACAGGGGATCTCCGGTCTTCGCCTTGATCCGCCTCTTGATCTTGCCCTTCAGCCTGCGGGAGAGGTCGTCGAAATCGACGACGCCCTTCATGAACTTCGAGTCCTCGTAGACCATGTCCATGACGTCCCACACGTGCAGCACTTCCACCTCGAAGCTCTTCGACTGCACGTCGTAGGCCTTGCGCTCCTCAAGGAGCTGGGCCTGATCGTAGTACTTCAGGCGGATGGCGTACCGCTCATCGGGCAGGTGGGCATCGTCGGTGTCCTCGTACTCGCGGAGGATGAGCTCGCGCGCGTTCTTGAGGTTCTCCACGTGCTGGTAGCCCATCTTCGAGGTGTCGAGGATGGACGTGATGGAGTTGATCGCTGTGTTGAAGCCGCGGTTCCTGATGTTCTCGATGTCGATGATCCGCTTCAGGTTCTCGCGGATGTTCACAGGGTCGTATTCCTCGGGATCGATCTCGGCGCGGAGACCCTCGATCTTGTCCATCAGCGCTTTCGCGAAGAAGGTGTAGCGCTTGGACTTCGGGTCGTCCTTGTCGTCCGACGTCATTCTCTCCACCCGCTTCATCTTCTCGAACAGGATCTCCCCGTCGCTGAGCTCCTCACGACCCTCGTCCACGACCTGGTCCTTGAGCTTTTCGATCTCCTTGTCGATCAGGTCGAGGATGTTCTTGGAGATCAGGTCCTTCACGAGGAACTCGACGGTGACCTGGTACTGGAAAATCGGGCTGATGAGCTCGGAGTCCAGGATGTTCACCGAGAGCTTCACGTCGGTGACCGTCTTCGGCTTGAACGCGCTGTCCTTGAAGGAACACTTCACGATCGAGTAGGCGTTCTCACCGCGTATGAACGCGCCGACGTCCGTTTTCTGGCGGAGGAGGGAGTTGGTCAGGTTCTCGAGGTCGTTCACGCCCCTCTGGACGTGCCCCTGGAGGTGGCCGTACATGTTGACGATGGATTTCTCGATTTCACCCGTGTTGAACTTGTCGATCCCGCCGACCTGGTCCAGCAGCGCCGCGATCTCCTTGGGCGTGTAGCGGGCGATGGACTTCATTTCCTCTTTGTCGATGAAGTTCCTGACCTTCTTCACCATTTCGTCTTCCGACGTGACGATGTAGCGGTTGAACATGTTCTGGTAGTTCTGGTTGAAGTAGTTGTACAGCTTCTCCTTGATGCCGCCCATGATGTCGATTTTCTCGACGACATCCTTAGGGAGCTTCGAGGCGATGTGATTCATGACCTTGTCGACCTCTTCGCTCATAAGAAGATCGACCTCGGCCTGCTGGTCCCGGAACTCCTGGGCCAGCGAGTTACGCGAACCAACGGCGCTCGGCTTTTCCGGATGGAACACATTCGGGCTTTTCGGAAGGTCAATTGCAGCCATAGTTCTCTCCTTTTCTCAGTTTACTCGAACCTAGTAGACCACAAAAGGCTCCCACTTTCAAGCACTTTTTTCTCTACTTCCATTTTATCCAAATTTGGTGCATTCTACAAGTAAATTATTGAATGAGGGGGCCGCAATGAGAGCTTGGAAACGCGTTTTGGCCGCAGTAGCGCTTGCGCTCGTCCTCGCCTCCCCGATCCTGGCCGATTCCCGCAAGGACAACATCGACGTCATCATCGCGCTGGACAAGTCACTCTCCATGGAAAACAAGATAGGCGCGGTCAAGTCCTGGGTCAACTCTTTCATCATCGACCAGCTCATCATCCCGGGTGACTTCCTCACCGTCGTTGCGTTCTACGGGAAGGCCGACGTCATCATCTCGCAGGCCATCAAGGATGACGCCGACAGGAAGTCCGCGAAAGCGGTCATATCTCAGCTCCGGGGGAACGGAAGGTTCACGGACATCGGGAATGCCCTCGACGTGGTCAAGGCGCAGCTCGCCGACAAGGAGAAGGACGGGCGGGAGAAGTATGTCCTCCTGCTCACGGACGGGATCCAGGAGGCGCCGCCATCGAGCAAGTACTACTCGAAGAACGGCACCTTCAACCACGAGTTCCTGGCAAACACGAAGACCATCCAGCAGAAGGGCTGGAAGGTCATGATCCTCGGTATCGGCATCGACACGGCGGCCAAGGACCTCGCGAAGGAACTGCAGGGCTCGTATTCTGAGATTTCGAACGCGCTCACCCCGGAGACGATTACCCAGAAAGCGGGAACTCTCTTCGGAACCCCCGCAATCGAGGGGCCCGTGACGGTGAGCCCGATCGGTGTCGACGGCTCCAGCCGCGTCTCCTTCATCCTGAAGCCCTCGGGCCTCGCGGGAGACATGCGCATCACCCTCGGCGCCCTGGACGCTCAGGTCGGTACACGAGCGCTCCCCGGGCTCCTTCCGTCGGCCCTTACCCTCACGGTAAAGAAAGACGGCACGACCCCGGTGAGCTTCGCCGTCCAGTTCCCGCCTGCCCTCCCGCCGGGCACTTCAGCCGGGACCCTGACGTTTACCTTCGCCTCGACCGAACGGTTCTCGCCGGCCCAGGTTCCCGTTTCTTTCCATGTGATGGGCTGGGTGCAGAGCAACATCGTCCTCCTCGCCGCGGCACTCGTGCTGCTCCTCATCCTTGCTGCCCTCATCGCCTTCTTGATCTGGCGCCTGACCCGGGGAAGGCTGGTGCGCTTCACTGTACTGATAGAGGACACGCCCGTGCAGGACGAGGTCATCTCTCTCCGAGCCGGGCGCGAGCTATTCCTCAATGACATCTCCTCTGTCTTCTCCCTGGCGGCCAGGCGGACGGGCAAGTCGGTGGCGAAGTTTTCGATCAAGGAGGCGAAGGTCAGCCTCGAAGTCCTCAAGCAGGATCGGTTTCCGAAATTAAGGGAGGTCCCGCCGGATGCGCGGGGGAAAACATTCGTCCTGCGCACGGAGTCGGGCAAGAACCTGAGCATGAAGGTGCAGTCCAGGGAAAGGAAGAAATAGACTGGGAACGACGGCTGTCTTTCTTTTCGACGTCGGGCCTGTACAGGAAATCCCTGGTTTCGACGAGGATTACCACTACTCACTGCTCCCTTTCTGGGGAAACCACTGCCTCGCGGATTTCCTGGTCGCCACCTTCGGCTCTCCGTCAGACACAGAGCTGACGTTCACACTCGGGGAGGCGGCCCGCGGCACGACCCTCGCACTCTCTTCACGATGGAAAAAACCGGTTGCCCGAATCCACGTCCTGGAAGACGGCCTCGCGGGCCTCGTCCGCCTGATCGAGAGCACCGAGGCGGACCGGGTCATCCTGGCCTCCACTTCCTGCGTCTTTCTCGCGGATGCGGAGGCCCTCCGCGTTCGGATCCAGGAAACAGGCGATCACGTCGTGAAGCTTTCCGTGGCCCGGACTCCCGTGGAGGCGTACATCGCCCGGCGCGCGTATCTCGCCCGGCTCCTTGCAGGCGCGGTCGAGCGCGATACGGGCAGGAAAGGGCTTCGCGAGACCCTTTTCGACGGCATCCTCCACGATGCCATCGAGCTGATCGTGGACGTGCCGGGGGAAATCCTGTTCCAGAACGACCTGATGGAATACTACTCGAACAACATCTGGGTCGTTGCCAACTGTGAGAGCGAGCGGTTCCACTCAGCCCTGTCGCGCCTGCCCGAGCTCGCAGAAAAAGGCGCGGAGTCGCACATCGCGGAACGCGGATCCATCCGCAATTCATGGCTCGCTTCCGGCGTGGAGGTCGAGGGAAGCGTCGAGGATTCGATCCTGTTTCCCAACGTCGTCGTCCGC
>Ga0187866_1002121_pt1 | contig 16986 bp, 17 predicted proteins | sample June2016WEW_11_1_3_FD_133013 | JGI IMG/M metagenome (GOLD analysis project Ga0187866, IMG submission 133013) | Peatland microbial communities from SPRUCE experiment site at the Marcell Experimental Forest, Minnesota, USA - June2016WEW_11_150 | ecosystem: Environmental > Terrestrial > Soil >...
GCGTCCGGCCTGCTGGCCGCGTTGGCGGTTGCCGGACTGGTGGGGTTACGCATGTTAAAGCAGAAATCCGTCGCCCGAAGCCATCTCATCACTCTGGGATGCAGCCTTGCGGTTTTCATCCTGGGCTTGTTTTTGAGGGTTACCGTTGAGGAGAACAAACAGTTTCAGGCGCAGTCGTTGTTGGCATTTTTGCACGCGCTGGCAAGCAACCTGGCATGGCCGTTCCGGTATCAACCCGTGATGTGCGGTTTCATTTGTCTGCCACTGGTCATCACGGGCATCAGATATTTCCGGCCCGGTTTCAAGGAACCGTGGGCGGCTGAGTTTGTTCTGGCCATTGGACTTTGGGGCCTGATTCAAGCGGTGGCGCTGGCTTATGGGCGCGCGGCCACGGGCGGCAGCAGCCGGTACATGGACACGTTGGCCACGATCCCCATTGCGAGTCTGGCCGGTTTGTTTGTCATCGGGCAAGGTATGGAATTCCGCCGGGTCCCGCGGCAATTGGCGTTGCTGCTGGCCATCGTGTGGGTCGGCACCTGTTTTGGGGGAATGTGGCGGATTTGCCGGACGACCCTGGGAGATTACCGGACGATGGCAAATTATTTGCAGTGGAGCAAACTGTTGAGCTTGATTGAGGAAGGGAATGTCCGCGCGTTTGTGGCCACGGATGATTCCCGGTATTTGTTGAACCAACCACTCTGGCACGTTCCGTATTGGGACGGTGGACGATTGATTGGACTGCTGCGCGACCCCAAGCTGTCGGCCATCCTGCCGCCCGTCTGCCACGCACCGCTGAAGTTGGAACCGGTGGAAGATTTCGACGCCTCGTACATTCCCGACGGATACCCGCCCGAAAGGCCCAAACAGGAATTCGCCCGCGTGTGGGGCAGTTACAACACGAATGGCGCGGCGGCCATCGGTCATTTTGTCAGCAAACGGATTTTCGCCACTCTGCCCGTACTAAACATTCAGTTGTGCTGCGGACCGGACATGAACGACATCCGCCTCCAACTGGTGGAACAGCCGACCAACCGCAAAATCGCGCTGTCGCCCAAAGTCGTCTGGCGATGGCATACCATCACCGTTGCCACCCCGCAAAGCCCGTTTCGGGTGGAAATCACCGATCAAAGCCGCGATTCGTGGGTGGCCGTGGGCGAGCTCAAGGAAATGGGCCGTCTCTCTTCTTGCGTGCCCGGGTTGCTCAACCACGCGGTCGGCATTCTGCTGGCAGGGTTGTGTTTGAGTGTTGTCCTGGCGGGATGGGGCGTGGTTCGCCATGGCACCATTTTTGGCGACAGCGGCTTTCCCGAATTTCTCGTTTTGCTGGTTGGGCTGACGATTCTGACGTTCGTCTGGCCGGCGCGGCATTTCGACGCCACGGAATTCACCCGGCAGCTTCACAAACGATTGGCCACCGGGTTCGCGTCCGAAGGCAACCTGAGCGGCGCGGAACTGCATTTTCGTGAAGCCTTGTGGTTGCAACCGGACGATCCCGAAGCGTTTGCCGGTCTGGCGAACGCCATCCTCCATGATCCCAATCGGGAACAGAACCAAGCCCGCGCGGAGGCCGTGTCGGATTACAAAGCGGCGTTGCGATTAAAACCAGGTTCGCCGGAAATCAAAGACCGGTTGCGCGCCCTGGGTGTGCCGGTGGTTGAATAACCTCCGGGTAAAAAATTCGCGTGCATCCGTGCAATCCGTGTCTAACCCGGAAATTTCACCCGCGTCTTGCGCGGCTAACGGCGTGTAGCCGCAACCTTCAGTTTGCGATTGCCTGCTTGGCGTGGACCGCCAAACGCAAACTGAAGTTTGCGGCTACAGCGTATGAAATTTCGGGCTAAACCGTTCCCGGCGGCCATAGACTTTGGCCAACGTCCGTCCGGAAATAGCTGCCTACCACGCGGATTTTCCGGATGTTCGTGTAAGCCTTTGCGATGGCTGCCTCGAGCTTCGGCGCGAGCGCGATCACGTCTGCAATGCGATGCCCGGTCGCCATCAATTTGCCATCCGCGCCGCGCGCCACTTCGTTCCACCACACGTCGCAATCAAATTTCCCGTCCACTTCCAGCGGCATGTGCGGGCTGCGCACCTGCGTGAATGGATAACCGTAACCGGCCAAGGTCAGCGAGCAACCAAAGTTCAGTTTTTCGTTGAACCGCAAATTTAACTTCTCATTTCGCGCCGTCCGCAAGACAGTTTCCGCCGGATTTCTCAGCATCCGCAAAATCATCGGGCCGGACGTAACCCCGATGCGGATGTTGTATTCGATGACGTGCCAGCGTGGGACAGGCATCTTGCCTGTCTCTGATTTTTTGTTTTGGGACGGAGACAGGCTGGAAGCCTGTCCCACTTTAATCGCCGTCACTTGCAACGGTCCGTGGTAATTCACGCGCCGCAGCCATGGCCGCAGTGGATGGATCAATTCACGCGCCAGACCGTATTTGTCGTCCGGGTCGCGCTCGACCAAGCCGCCGAGCGGCGCGCCGGCGACGATGCCTTGGTTGCCGTTGAACGCGTATTTGTATTCCTGGTTGGTGACGAGTGAATAAATCTCGCCGCCGCTGACCAGCACGATGTGCCCGGCCTCGGCGCGTCCGAGATACTCCTGCAAAAAAACGCCTTCGGCGTAGTTGACATGCCGCAGCCACGCGCGCGTATCCTCGACCGTTTCGCACAAAATGGTGTGAATCGGGCTGGTCGGCGAGCAGAGTGGATTTTTGATGACGAACGGCTGCGGGTGTTTCGCCAGAATTTTTTCGGCCTCCAGCCGATTCGAAGCCACGTAAGCCTGCGGAAACGGAATTTTGAAATCGGCGCACAGCCTCTGCGCAAAGTCCCGTTCGCGCTCGATGCGCATTGCTTCGCGCGTCGGGCTGAAAATACCCACTCCCGATGCCAGCAAATCCTCCGCCCATGGCTGCCATGCCCAGTCAATGGATTGGGGAATGACGACCTCGATGCCGTTCTGCTTGAGTAGCGGAACGGGGCTCGGGAACGAACTGTAAGAATAAGCCGGCCCGACGAGTGAGGGCGGGAAATGGCCGTAATTGCGCGTGAGATAGGTCGAGACGCGCGCGCCGGTGTCAGCCAGCGCCCCGCCGATACTGTGGGCGAACGAACCGACGCCAAGCACCATGAATGAGGCGCCGCGCCGCGGTTCTGAAAATTTGCGTGCCATGAAAATGTGCAGCCCGAGTGTTCCCCAATTTTGTTTACAGTGCAATGTCAAGTCACTGCGTGGCGCCTGCGCCTCGCGGTCGGTAACAAGTGTCATGCCTGATTCTCATGGATAAACCGAACAATCCGGCGCGACGCCGAATTGAACCCGCGAGACGCCGGTGCTATCACATAATCCGGCTGTCTCGACTTTGACCGGCGTTTTGTTATCTTGTTTTTCGTGAGTTTTGTCTCCGAGTTCAATTCATTGCCAGCGCAGTCGCTGGCGCAAAAGTCGTTGGCGGCCGGCACATCGGCGGTGCGGGAAAGCCTCGCGAAATCCAAATTGTCGCTTGCGGATCTCGCGAACCTGATTTCGCCGGCGGCGGCCGAATTGCTGGAACACCTGGGCCGGCGGTCGCACGCGATGACGCAGCAGCGGTTCGGCAAGGTCATCCGGCTGTTCGTACCGCTCTACCTTTCCAACGAGTGCATCAACAACTGCCAATACTGCGGTTTCTCGCGCGACAACCCAATTCTGCGCGTGACGCTGTCGCTCGACGAAGTGCGGCGCGAAGCCGACGCACTACGCGAACAAGGCTTCCGCAATCTGCTGCTGGTTGCGGGCGAGCATCCCAAATTTGTTTCTCTGAATTACCTCAAGGATTGCGTTGCCGCGCTGCACCCAGATTGGCCCGGCATCTCGCTCGAAGTCGGGCCGATGGAAACCGCCGTCTATGCGCCGCTGGTCGCGGCTGGCGCGGATGGACTGGTGGTTTATCAGGAAACCTACGATCGCAAAGTTTATGCGGACATGCACACCGCCGGACCGAAACGGAATTTTGACTGGCGGCTGGAAACGCCGGAGCGCGCCTACGCGGCGGGTTTCCGGCGGTTGGGCATCAGCCCGCTTTACGGACTGGCCGACTGGCGGTTTGAAGCGATTTGTGTTGCCGCCCATGCGGATTTTCTGTTGCGCAATTGCTGGAAGGCGGCGGTGACGATTTCGCTGCCGCGGCTGCGTCCTTGTGCCGGTGAATTCCGGCCCCTCACGCACATGAGTGACCGCGACCTGGCGCAACTGGTGTGCGCGTTTCGCCTGATGTTTCCCGATGTCGGGCTGGTGCTTTCGACGCGCGAATCGGCGAAACTGCGCGACGGTTTGCTTCCGCTGGGCGTGACGATGATGAGTGCGGGCAGCCACACGGAGCCGGGCGGTTACACCGGCGCAGGAAAAGAAAAGCTGCATCAAACCGTGCGCGGCCGGATCGTGGAACTGGCGTCCGGTGCACCTGTGTCGCCGAAGCTGCGAATCAGCGGCGAAGGCGCAAGCGAATGGGCATCCGCGCCGGAAAACGCAACGGCCGCCACCGGGCAATTCGAGATTGCCGACGGCCGTTCACCGCGGGAAGTGGCGGACTTGATCCGCAAACTCGGCTACGAGCCGGTGTGGAAGGATTGGGACACGGCGCTGACGGCGTGATTTGGGAGCATCGAACATCGAACTTCCAACGCCCAACGTTCAATGAACCGCCAATGCGTAAAAAATTGGATGTCCGATGCTCGATGTCGGTTGTTGAATGTTCATCAGGGAACAGATTTGAAATCGTGAGCGCACAGTCCATCATCGCCAACGGAAAGCCGGTTGAGGCAAAGCTGCCATGCTCGCTTGGGGAATTTCTGGTCGCGCAAAAGCTTTTGCCGCGCAGCGTGGTGGTGGAACACAACGGCGAGGCGGTCGCGCCTTCGGAATTCTCCCAACGCCAGCTCAAAGCCGGCGACCGGCTGGAAATCGTAAAAATCGTCGCCGGAGGTTGAGTCGCGCTTTGCGCTTTCGATTTAAGCGCACTGGTTTAAGCTGTGGCCACTATGGACTGGCTGACCAACCTGTTGTGGCATGACGGCAAACTGTTGGGCATTGATTGGAGCATATGGAAAGTCATCGGCTGGACGGGCAACGCGGTTTTCTTCACGCGCTTTTTCGTCCAGTGGTATGCAACGGAAAAAAAGAAGCGCGTCGTTGTGCCGACGGCGTTTTGGTGGTTGAGCCTGACTGGTTCGCTGCTGCTGCTGATATACTCGTTGCGGCAGCAGGATTCGGTATTTATTTTCGCTTATATCTTCACATGGATTCCCTATACACGGAATTTAATCATCCACTACCGCCACAAGAACGCGCACACAAATTGCCCCGGCTGCGGGAGGAGTTGTCCGCCGCAGTCGAACTTTTGTCCGAGCTGCGGCGCGAAACTGGCGGCGCCTACTTCCTAGCCGGCGCGGCTGGCGCAGTTGGCGCGACCGGCGACGGATTGATGCCGTATTTTTGGAGGATGGGACGGAAATCAGCGTGTGTCTGGCCGTAGGCCACGAGCTGGTTCAGGAAGTTCTCCATGGCCGGCTGCCGCTGCTTGAACGGTTCGATAACTTGCGTCTTGATGGCTTGGATGTCCTTGCCTGCGACATTGGCCTGCCGGAACAGGTAAACGGTCAGCGTGCCGCTGACGACAATAAGCGCCAGCAACAGCGTGGAAACCTGCCGTTGCAAGGCGGCGACCTGCTCGCTCAATTCGGCGGGCGCGGGAGAATTCAGTTCGGGTTCATTCATGGCGATTAGCGAGTGGCGGGTTTGGGTTGGGCGGCGGTTGCCTGGGCAGATTGAAAGATGCGGGTGAGCTCCGGATTTGGATTTTTTTGGCTATAGGCATACGCCTCATTGGCCAACGCTTGAATGCGCATGAGATTGGCGTTGTCCACGGTCGCCTGGATTTGGAGTGTTCGGAATTCGCGCGTTCGGAAGATCGTTTGCAGTGCAAAGATTACGCCCAGCAGCGCGAGGACGCCCAGCACATAAGTCAGAATGGTATTCATAGTTTCACATTTCATAATGAACGCCCAGACTGTAGCGGGTCTGCGGCAAATGTCCAATGCCTTTTTTAGCCGGAAAAGGGTTGATTTTAGATGGAATATTTGGCATTGCTCGCCGGCTCATAATCGTGCCCAAAGAAGAACCAATCGAATTGACCGGCAACGTCAAGCAAGTGCTGCCGGGCACCATGTTTCGGGTTGCGCTGCCCAACGGCCATGAGGTGCTCGCGCACATTTCCGGCAAAATGCGGAAGAATTTCATCCGCATCAGCGTCGGCGACAAGGTCAACGTCGAGATGTCGCCCTACGATTTGAACAAGGCGCGCATCACCTACCGGCACAGTTAAACGTGTTGCGTATGACGTCAAGTATTCGACGACAGATCAACCCGGTTGCTTGACGCCACCCGCAACACGATTGTCCCATGCGAATCCATTTCTTCGGCGCGACGCGCACGACGACCGGCTCGATGTATCTGTTCGAGGTCAACGGCCGGCGGTTGTTGCTCGAATGCGGCCTGTTCCAGGGCCGCCGCGAGGAGTCCATCCAGCGCAATTGCTGCTTTCCCTTCGACCCGAAACAGGTGGACGCCGTGGTGTTGAGTCACGCGCACATTGATCACGCGGGCAATCTGCCGAACCTTTGCAAACAGGGCTACGCCGGCAACATTTACTGCACGTTTGCCACGCGTGACCTGTCCGGCATCATGCTGGTGGACTCCGCGCAAATCCAAAAGGATGACGCGGCCTTTGTCTCCAAAAAACGCGCGAAGCATAAGCTGCCGCCGGTCGAACCGCTTTATTCCGACGTGGACGCCGAGAAGGCCCTCCAGCAATTCGTCGCCTTTAATTATAACCGGCCTTTCCCGGTGCTCGAGGGCGTGACGGTCACGTTCCGCGACGCCGGCCACATCCTCGGTTCGGCCCAGGTGGTTTTGGACCTCCGGGAAGGCGGACGGGAATTCCGTTACCTGTTTAGCGGTGACGTAGGGCGTGGCGACGACGAAATCCTCCGCGACCCGGAGACGGTCGAAAACGTGGATTACCTGCAAATTGAATCCACCTACGGCGGACGCGAACATTCCGTCCGCACGGACGCCGACGAAACCGTGGGCCGGCTGGTGCTGGAAACCCTGAAACAAAATGGAAAGGTCATCATCCCGGCGTTTTCCGTCGGACGCACGCAGCAGATCGTTTATGTGCTGAACCAGCTCACGCTAGCCGGGAAACTGCCGCGCGTGCCAATTTTCGTGGACAGCCCGTTGAGCGTGAACGCCACGGAGATTTACCGCCTGCACCCGGAATGTTTCAACGAAGCGATCAACAAATTCCTGCACGAAAAAGCGAATCCGTTCGGCATGGAAAACCTGACCTACATCCGCGAAGTCGCCAATTCGATGAAACTCAACGATCTCAAAGAACCGGCCATTATCATCAGCGCGTCGGGCATGTGCGAAGCCGGGCGCATCCGGCATCATCTCAAGAACCACATCGGCGACCCACAGAACCTGATTTTATTCATCGGTTACTGCGCGGAACACACACTGGGCGCGCAAATTGTGGCCGGGCAAAATCCGGTGAACATTTTCGGCGAACCGCAGGCGGTGCGCGCCAAAATCATTTCGCTCGACACCTATTCCGGGCACGCCGACAAGAATGAATTGAAGCGGTACGTCGAAAGAATCTCCGGCAGCCTAAAGAAAATCTGCTGCGTTCATGGTGAGGAATCGCAATGCCTGGCCAACGCAGAAACGCTCCGCAAAATGAAACCGAAGGCTGAAGTGCTCGTGCCGGAATACAAACAGGTGGTTTCAGTTTGACAAACGCCGTATTCGCCAAACGCCAGGTCTTTGTTTGGCCTTGTCCTGTAGCCGATTCCCCGGCATCGTGCTGCCGCGCCGGAACGAGATGGATACGCTCGCTTGGGCTTCAAGCTCACTGCCGCTGCCAATTCCCAAGGCCCGGAGTGCGGAATAGACGGACCGTATCGGACAGGATGCCGACACATCAAGAGCTTGCGCCAGCTGAGGAAACGGGCATTTTCTTCATTCAAAAAGCTCGTGCTTTCACGACACGCAACACACTATCAGCAAGGAACAATGATGCAGATACTGAATCGGCAGGTTGAGTTCACAACCCCCTGGTTTGAAATAGTGGCCAAGCGAACGCCGGGTGATTCGGCGCCCTACTATGCGCTGCGGATGCAGGACTACATAACGGTTGTTGCCCTGACAAACCAAAACGACCTGATTCTCGTGCGGCAATTCCGGCCAGCGGTGGAGCGATACACGCTGGAGTTGCCCAGTGGACACGTGGAAAAAGGCGAGACGCCGGCGGACGCAGCCCGGCGTGAACTGGCAGAGGAATGCGGATTTGACGCTCCGAAGGTGGAACTGCTGGGAGCCTTGTTGAGCGACACCGGACGTAACGAGAACCGGCTTTGGTGCTGCTTCGCGCCGGCGGTTTCACCCTTGGGCGCAGATTATGTGCCCGAACCAGGCGTGGAGCGAATTCTTGTGCCCCGGGCGAAGCTGCCGGAATTGATTGCCAGCGCCGAGTTTGACCATGCCCTCAATCTGGCCGCGCTCATGATGGTTGTAGTGAAATATGGCCACGAACTTTTAGCCTTGAAGTAACAAGCGAGGGACGCCATCTTTGGGAACGCTTGAAATCCAGATATAATGTTGCCGTCGTCGGTGGAGCTGGCCACGTCGGCGTCCCTCTCTCATTGGTGCTCGCTGACCGCGGGTTGCGCACGTTGATCTACGATATTAACCAAGCTGCCCTAGAGGAGCTTCAGGCAGGACGCCTGCCCTTCATTGAAGAAGGCGGCAGGGCCTTGCTGCACAAAGCACTCAAGGCGGGGATGCTTGGATTCTCCCAGGCCCCGGCGGACTTGCGCGGGATTCCGGCTGTTGTTCTCACCATTGGCACGCCGATTGATGAGTTCCATAACCCCAACTTCAGTCTGCTCACCCATGCCGTGGATGCGCTTTTGCCGCATCTCGCACCTGGCCAGACGATTATTCTCCGCTCGACGGTGGCGCCGGGCGTGACGGATTTTCTCGACCGTTACCTTCGGAAGCGTGGTTCCAAGGTCGGCCTGGCGTTTTGTCCGGAGCGCGTAGTGCAGGGCAAGGGCGTCACGGAAATCCAAAGCATCCCGCAATTCGTAACGGCAACCTCACCCCGGGCCTTGAAAGTTGCCCGCGGCTTGTTTTCAAAGATTTCGCCGCTGGTCATTGAGATGACTCCGCGCGAAGCCGAATTCGGAAAACTGATCTGCAATACCTTTCGTTACATCAACTTCGCCGCGACCAACCAGCTCTACATGATGTGCGCGCAGGCCGGGATTGATTATCTCGAGTTGCTCAAAAAGATGAAGTGCGGATACCCGCGCATGGCTTATATCCCCGGCCCGGGTTTTGCCGCCGGGCCGTGCCTGATGAAGGATACGATGCAATTATTCGCTTTTGGCCGGCACAACTTCCCGCTCGGCCAGATGGCCATGACGATCAACGAGGGCCTGCCCAATTTCCTGGTCGATCAGTTGCGCCGCAAAACGAAATTGAAAGGGAAAAGGGTGGGCATCCTGGGCATGGCGTTCAAAGCCGAGTCCGACGACATCCGGGATTCGCTCTCCTACAAGCTGGGCAAGATTCTGCGATTCGAGGGCGCCGAGGTGATCTACTCCGACGAATATGTCAAGGATCCGACGTTCATCACGAAAGAGGGGCTTTGCCGCCAGGCCGAAATAATTATCGTAGGCGTGCCGCACAAGGCGTACCGGACGCTGAAAATCCCGAAATCAGTCACGGTCGTCGATCTCTGGGGGATATTTCGTGGCTGACCTGATCTGGAGCTTGCCGCGAACATGAAAGCCGCCATCAAAGCAATCAGCTATTATCTGCCTCCCCGGATTGAAACCAACCTTGAGATCAGCCGGGAATTTCCGGAGTGGTCGGCGGACAAAATCGCGGAGAAGACCGGCATTTTTGAGCGCCACATCGCTGACGAAGGCGTCTGCGCCTCAGACATGGGCGCTGAGAGCGCTAAACTGCTTTTCACAGAACACGGGATCGATCCCCACGACGTTGATTTTATCCTCTTTTGCACGCAAAGCCCGGATTATTTCCTCCCCACCACGGCGTGCCTTTTGCAGGATCGTTTGGGTATTCCTCAGACTGCGGGGGCCTTGGATTTCAACCTGGGCTGTTCGGGCTATGTGTACGGCCTCGCATTGGCTGCGGGTTTGGTGGAAACCCGTCAGGCGCGGAGTGTGCTGCTCATCACCGCCGAAACGTACAGCAAATTCATCTCGCCGGAAGACAAGACGGTGCGCTCACTTTTTGGCGACGCCGCCGCGGCCACGCTGGTGGCGGCGTCCGAGACGGGTTCGGTCGGTCCGTTTGTTTTCGGAACCGATGGACGCGGCGGCGAACACCTCATCGTCAAGACCGGTGGCCTGCGCCATCGCCAGGCAGCCGCAGGAAAAGCCGCGGTGGTGGACGAATTCGGCAATGTCCGCCGTGATAACTGTCTTTACATGAATGGCCCGGAGATACTTGTCTTCACCTTGCGCATCGTGCCCCAAGTGGTTGCCTCCCTGCGTCAAAAAAGCGGGCTGACGGAAGATCAGGTTGACCATTACATTTTTCACCAGGCAAACAAATACATGCTTGATCTGCTCCGCAAAAAACTGAAGATTCCGCCTGAGAAATTCTGCGAGCATCTCGCGGGTTGCGGCAATACGGTCTCTTCAACCATCCCGATCGCCCTTTACCACTCGCTCAAGGCGGGCAGGATTCGCGAGTCCAACCGGGTCATGCTGGTAGGTTTTGGAGTTGGGTTGTCGTGGGCCGGGTGTATGATTCAATTGTAAACGTGAACCGTAAAATTGAAACAACATGAACATTGATGATTTTGTGCGGCATTTTGAGGGCGCGGTGGACGATGTCGCGGCAGGCTCGCTTAACCCGCAAACAAGGTTTCGAGACCTCTCACAGTGGAGTTCGCTGGTCGCGCTCAACATCATTGCCATGGTGGATACCGAGTATGGCGTTGAACTGTCGGTGGAAGAACTCAGGAAGTGTCAAAGCATTGAGGAGCTTTTCCAACTCTTGTCTGGGAAGAAGAAATAGTCTTCCTCGCGAGAGATAAACGCGCGCCATTCATCGCCGAAAAAAGATGAACAATCCGTTCGAGTTGACGGGCAGGACAATTCTGGTCACCGGTGCATCTTCCGGAATCGGACGGCAATGTTGTCTTGCAATTGCGGCGAACGGCGGAACGGTGGTGGCCACCGGGCGCAGCCGCGAACGCCTGAGCGAGACGTTACGATCACTGCCGGGTGATTCCCATGCGGGATTCCCGGCGGATTTGACCCGGGCAGAAGAGCTCGACAAATTGGTGCAGCAGATGCCGCAACTTGATGGCATCGTCCACGCTGCCGGTGTACAAAAGTATCTCCCCCTCAAGTTCATTTCTGGCCAGGCCCTGCGGGAAATGCTGCTGGTGAATTATGAAGCTCCAGTGCTTCTGACACAAAGTCTGCTTAAGCACAAGGCGCTCCGTTCCGGCGCTTCCATTCTTTTTATCTCCTCACTGGCGGGCTTGACGGCGGTGTGCGGCAACGCGATTTACAGCGGAACGAAAGCGGCCCTGATGGCCTCCGCCAGAGTCATGGCGCTGGAACTTGCCCCCCAGCGCATGCGGGTAAATTGCATAGCCCCAGGTATGGTCAGAACGCCCATGGCGCAGCAAATGGCTACCGTGGTTTCGGCGGAGCAAATGGCCGCACACGAGAAACTCTATCCCTTGGGCTTCGGACGGCCCGAAGACGTGGCCAACGTCGGGGTGTTTCTCCTTTCAGACGCCAGTCGGTGGATTACCGGGCAGACGCTGATAATCGACGGCGGATTCAGTTGCCAATGAGTAATTGTTGCAACAAACCTATGGAATGTAGCGGCCGGATCACGCTCATGCCTGATGAGCGCAGTCCAATGGGGTTGAGTGCGGCCTGCCGCAAATTGGTTTATGACGGAGAACCTTTTTTTTGAACTGAAGGACCTGGCCTACCTTGGCCGGAATGCCCGTGTCGGCCAGTGCGTGCGCGTCCGGCGTCCGGAGTTGGTGCGAATCGGAGCATTCACGATCATTGACGACTTCACCTACATTTCCGGCGGCTTTGAGATTGGCCGGTTTGGCCACATTGCGCCTAATGTGAGTCTAGTGGGCGCCCGCGGAACGATCCGGGCAGGTGATTTTGTCGGGGTCGCTGCCGGAAGTTGCGTTTATGCTTCAAGTTCCGACTACAGCGAAGTCTCGCTGGACCTGCCTGGCGTGCCACCGGAATTTCAATTTGGTGGCACGACCGAGGACGTGGTGCTGGGAGACCATGTGCTGCTGGGCAGCCATACCGTAGTGCTGCCCGGCGTCGTGCTGCCGGAAGGAGTCGCAACGGCTGCCCACACTGTGCTCAGAAAACGGCAATACCAACCGTGGACGCTGTACGGCGGTTTGGACGGCAAACCGCTAGTGCGACGCGCTCATGGTCGTCTTGATGAAACCGTGGCGCGCCTGAAAGCATTCAAATGAAAAAGGCATTCTGATTTCGAGACCACCATGACATTTAACTGGACTACCATTTCCGATCAGGCCATCGTCAATGCTGCCGCCACTTTGCGTTCCGGTTTCATCAGCGAGGGCAAGCAAGTCAGGCGTTTCGAACAGGAACTGACGGCGCGGCTTGGTTTGATCCGGCCGGTCACGCTCAACAGCGGAACCACCGCGTTGCATCTGGCGCTCGTGCTCGCGGGGGTGAAAGCGGGAGACGAAGTCATCATCCCGCCACAAACGTTTATCGCCACCGGCATGGCGGTGTTGATGGCGGGGGCTACACCGGTCTTCGCGGACATCCGATACGAAACCGGGAACATTGCTCCGGATGCGATTCTCAAAAAAATCACGAAGAAGACGAAGGCAATTATTCCGGTGCATTGGGCCGGTTATCCGTGCGATTTGGACGAAATCAATGGAATCGCCGCTGCGCATGATCTCCCGGTGGTCGAAGACGCGGCCCACGCGCTGGGCGCAATGTATCGCGGCAAACCGGTAGGCGCCATCTCCCGTTTCACCTGTTTTTCCTTTCAAGCCATCAAACATCTTACCACCGGTGATGGCGGCGCGCTCTGTTGCCTGCGCGCGGAAGATGAAAGCCAGGCACGCATCCGGCGCTGGTTCTGTATTGATCGGGACAACAGCCCTCAGTCTTTCCTGGGCGAGCGTTCTTACGATGCTGCCGCTGTCGGTTACAAGTATCATCTCAACGACCTCGAGGCTGCTATCGGGTTGGGCAATCTCGAAGTCCTTCCTCAGGTGCTGGCACGATTGCGGGAAGTTTCGAGCCGTTATCGCCGGGAATTAGCGACCGTGTCCGGCATCACACTTCTGGAAAACAGAAATGACCGGGTGTCAGCCTGCTGGTTGTTCACGCTGTTGGCGCAACGGCGGGATGATTTTCTTCGCGCGCTCCAAAGCCGCGGCGTGCCGGCCTCCGTCTTCCATCAGCGCATCGATCGCAACTCGGTTTTCGGCGGTGTTCGCAAGGACTTGCCGAACATGGACCGTTTCAATAATGATCAAGCGTCTGTCCCGCTGCACGCCGGGTTGACGGATGAAGAAGTGGAAACGGTCATTGCGGCAGTGACGGCCGGCTGGTAGACTTCCTTTCTCTGATTGGAACCAATTAGAATCATCCAATGAAAATTCTCGTTACTGGAAGCGAAGGTTCGCTGGCACAAATGGTCATCCCGCATTTGTTGACCGAAGGACACACGCTCGTCGGTGTGGACAACTTCGCCCGCTACGGGCATATCCAACGCGAGCGGAAATACGAGTTTCTCACGGGCGATTTGTGCGATACCGCGACCGTGAAACAGCTTTACGCCGCGCACCGGTTCGATTGCCTCTACCATTTCGCCGCCTTGGTCTATGGCGTGGTTGGCTTTCACAAGAAACCCGCCGATATCATCGCCGACAACAACCTGACCACGATTAACCTGCTGAAGTACGGGCATGACCGTGTGAAACGGGTTGTCTATTTGTCCTCCTCGATGGTCTATGAGACCTCCCGCAGTTACCCGCACAAGGAGGAGGAGACAGACACCCTGCCGGTCATGCGAACCGCCTATGGGCTTTCCAAATACATCGGAGAACGTGTGGTGCAATCCTTTCAGCAGCAGTTCGGGGTTTCTTATGTGATCTGGCGGCCATTCAATATCATCACGCCGTTTGAGAAGCCGGAAGAGGAAGGGTTCAGCCACGTATTCAGCGACATGATCGAAAAGATTCTCGTTCGGAAGCTTTCGCCGGTGCCGGTGCTCGGCGACGGCGAGCAGATCCGTTGCTTCACCAACATTTCCGACGTGGCTGATGTCATTGCCCGGTTCAGTCTCCGGCCGGAAGTGGACAATCAGGCCGTAAACATCGGAAATCCCGAGCCGGTGACCGTTAAGGAACTGGTGACAAAAATCGTAACGCTTGGCAAAAAATTCGGACTGCTTGGCCCGGATTACCCAATCCATTTTGAATATCAGCAGGTCTATGCCGATGACGTCAAAAAACGCATTCCCGACGTCAGCAAAATCAAACGGTTGTTCGGCTGGGAGGCGAGAACCCGGGTGGACCAGTCCTTGGAGCAATGCATCCGTTTCCGGTTCAAGTTGTAATCGGTCACAGCGGAATACCTGCATCTAATTGCCATGAGCGCCCCTGAATCACCCGTCCTGACCCTTCTCCTCCCGGTGCGGAACGAGGAGATGAATCTGCGCGTCATGCTCCGCATCATCCGGACGGTATTGGATTATCCTCACGAAGTGCTGGTCATCCACGACACGGTGGACGACAAAAGTATTGCCATTGTCAAGGAAGCGCAGGCGAACTACCCGGGACTTCGGCTGGTGCACAATCAACTTGGGCAGGGCGTTATCAACGCCATCCGCGCGGGTGTTGCCGAAGCCCGGAGCGAAATCGCCACGATCCTCTGTGCCGATGACACCGGCCCGGTATTGGTGGTGGACGACATGCTGGCCCTGATGCGCCAAGGCTGCGATTTTGTCAGCGTCACCCGTTACGCTCACGGCGGGCGGCGCCTGGGAGGCTCGCTCATCGGCGGAATCCTTTCCCGGACAGCCAACTGGCTTTTTCACCACTTGGTTCGTTCCCCTTTCACGGACGCCACTACCGGCTGTAAGATGTTCCGGCGGGATTTATTTGAAAAATTTCAATTGGAAAGCCGGCCGATTGGGTGGGCTTTTGCTTTCGAGATGTCGATCAAGGCGCAACTTTTAGGTCTCCGCCTGGGCGAAGTCCCGCTGGTTAGCATTGACCGGCTATTCGGCGGACAATCCAGTTTTCGCCTGGGATCCTGGCTGGTCGAGTACCTACGGTGGTTTCTGTGGGGATTTCGAAAAAGGTGCTCTTACGGCATCTGGCGGCGTCCTCCCGTTCTTATCCGAGTGCCGGTTTTCTATCAGTCCAAAACGGCGGTGCAGTCACGCACCAGCGGTTAAGGCAATTCTATGATCAGAATGTCCTCCGTTTGAATTACCGTCGGTTCGCCGTCCGCTCGGGGCGCCGCGTCAGGGCGGCAACTCGCGCGATTCTTTTTGGTATTATTTCCTCCAAAGGATGCCTGATTCGACTTGGCGAATCAGGTATATTATTGCCGTAAAAAGCAGTGATTTTCACCTGCGATGGTCAGGGGTTGCGCCGGAAGATGGCAACGCAGTATCCGCAGGCGATATCCTGCTGATTATAATAGGGCAAAAGCCGCGTCACCAGCTTCCTCATTAACGTCGGCTCGGAGGAAGTTCTGGCGACCTGTTTCCAACGGCTGTCATTGCAGGTAAATTTTTTGTAAACGTCGCCGGAAGTGGCCGTGTTTAAAACCAGCACATTCACGCTCTGCCGCTCCGTTTCGGTCATGACGCTAAGATAACGTGGCGAGTATAATTCTGCCGCCTTCGCCTTGACGGGAAAATAGCCCGGGTAATCACAGAAGACCACATCGGTGGACCGAATTTGTTGTTGGATCATGCGTTCGAGCTGACCATACTCCCGACGTTGATTTAGAGCCTGACCCAAAACTACTCGCAATGGTAATCCCACCAGCACTGAGCTGGCGAGCAACAGGAGCACCAAAGTTTTTCGGAAACGTCCCAGTAAATCCCATGCCTGCGAGAGAACCGCAAAAACGACGATCATCAAAATTAAATAACTCATCCAATGATACTCTATCGGGTAGTGTATTAGTATCTCAAAGACGGCACCGATGGCAAAACCGCCCAAGAACCCGAGCAACACAAGGGACCTCAACTGCTTATCCGACCAGGTGCGATGGCCGCCCGCCATAATTGCCAGCGCGGCGAAGGCCGGCAAAATGCCGAAATCGGCCAATTGATCATGGAAAATTGTCCGCACCCTCTGGAGCAGTTTAAAAATCAATGTCGGCTCGCCTTGGCTGCCAGCCAGTTCCTCGGTCTGGTGAAAAATCCGTGTTAGCCTGATATTTTCCAGCACACCGGCCAAGTGATGAGCGTAGTAAAAGGAAAAAAGCGCCAAACCACCAGAGACAATGCCGGCCATGAGAACCGCGAGCGGGACCAGGGCCTTTTTCCCCTCCAGAAGAAAGACCAACAGGCAAAGAAGTCCCAAATACGGAACCAGTTGCAGGCCGGCTGCAGGTGAGAGAAAGCCCGCTAAAAATAAGCAGGTGTATTTTGCATCGTGAGATTTCCAAGACCACGCCAGGAGGGCACTGGTACAGATCAACATGCCCAGACAATCAGGCCGCGCGGTTCGATAGACGAAGCACAACGGAAAACTTAAAAAGGCGGTGACCACCATCCCGACCCGGGCAGGGGCCGACCGGATCCAGTTCTGCCGCTTCACTCCCAGCCAGAAA
>Ga0187866_1002122_pt1 | contig 16979 bp, 13 predicted proteins | sample June2016WEW_11_1_3_FD_133013 | JGI IMG/M metagenome (GOLD analysis project Ga0187866, IMG submission 133013) | Peatland microbial communities from SPRUCE experiment site at the Marcell Experimental Forest, Minnesota, USA - June2016WEW_11_150 | ecosystem: Environmental > Terrestrial > Soil >...
GCGCCGCGGTATTCCGCGGATTCGGCGCCCCGGGTGCGGAAGCGCTCGATTGCGGCGAGCCCGATTCCGCACGCGGCCATCAGCAGGACGCTCAGTGCGAGGGCCTGGCCCTGGTTCAATTCGCCCGGGCGGGAGAGAGAATTGTAGATGAGGACGGGAAGGGTGATCAGCTCGGGGCGCGTCAGTATGGCAGTTGCGCCGAACTCCCCGAGGGAGACCGTGAAAGCGAAGGCGGCTGCCGCCACAAACGCGCGGCTGAGCAGGGGGAGATCGATTTCGAGGCGCACGCGCGCGGGGCCCGCGCCCAAAAGGGAAGCGGACTCCCGCAGGCGCGGGTTGATGCTGCGCAGCGGCGCCAGCAGGCTGCGAATGACGAGGGGGAGGGCAACCAGCGAATGAGCGATGGGGATGAGAAGCGCCGATCCGCGCAGGTCAAATGGCGCTGCGTTGAGCGACACGATGAAGCCAAACCCGAGGGTGACCGCCGATGTGCCGAGGGGCAGCAGAAAAAGGAGGTCGATCGTGGAAGCGCCGATTCGGCGGACTCGGCCGCGCGCCACTTGCCCCCGGGCAATGAGGTACGCGGCAGGGATGCCGAGAGCAAGGGAAAGCAGCATGGTCTGGAGAGCGTAAAGCAGCGAATGCCCCGCGGCCAGAAGCGGAGAAGACCAGAAAAGGGAATGACCAGTGCTCCCGAAAAGCGCCCTCCAGTACGCGAGTGAGAGGCCGGCGCGAGTCAGGAATGAGCCGGCAAGAAGCGCGCCCATGGGGAGCATCAGGGCCACCGTGGGGAGGATTCCGAAGAGGAAAACCTGCAGCCATTCTCCGGTCGAGCGCGGCTTTTTCCCCGGCGCGCCTTCCGGCTTCAGATTCTGGATCACGCTGAGCCGGGATTGGACTCGCGAATACGCGTACATGACCAGGGCCGTGGTGGCGAGCTGCACGACGGAAAGAATCGCCGCGGCGGGCAGGTTGAACATGTATACGGCCTGGCGATAAATCTCGGTCTCCAGGGTGCCCACGCGCGGGCCGCCCAGCACGAGAACCACCCCGAAGCTCGAAAAGCAGAAGGCGAATACCAGGAGCGCTGAAGCGGAAATGGAGGGAAGCAGGAGCCGGAGCGTCACCCGCGCGAAAGTGGAGAGCTTCCCCGATCCGAGCGTCCGCGCCGCCTCGACAAGTCGCGTGTCCTGCGCCGACCAGGCGCCTCCCACGATCCGCACGACGATTGCCACGTTGTAAAACACGTGGGCAGCCAGCACTGCGGGCAGTGACCGCATGAGGCTCGCCTCCACGGAGGGATTGCCGGTGAGGATCGCGGCGATTTTTTCCAGCCACCCTCCGGATCCGATGAGCACGACAAAGGCCGAGCTCACCACGACGGTCGGCAGCACGAAGGGAATAGTCAGGAGGGTCCTCAACACCGCCTTGCCGGGAAAGTCATAGCGCCCGAAAAGAGCCGCTACCGGCAGGCCGCAGACCAGCGCAAGAGCAGTGGACAACAGCGCCTGCACGGTGCTTGAAAGGAGAAGCCTGCCGAGCCCTGCCGCGGCAGCCGCCGCATGGACCGCACCGGCACCTCCCGAGAGAAGAGGCCTGAGGCCCATGTCCAGGATCCGCGCGAGCGGGTACAGGAGAAACAGACAGAGAAAGAGCACCGGCACGGCCGCGAAAGCCGCGCCCGCCAGGTGCCACGGCTCCCGCGGCCGAGGCACCTGCGGGGCTAGTGAAGCACGATCTGCGTCCAACTCTGGATCCATGAGCTGCGTTTCAGATCGATTACCGCTGCATCGATCGTTGCCGGCTTTTCAGGAAGCGGGGCGAGCCGGCGAAAGATATCGGGAAGCGGCACGCCGCGGCGGGAGGGGTACACCCACATCTGCAGAGGGATGTCTGCCTGGAAAACGGGTGAGAGCATGAAGTCGACGAACTTGCGCGCAAGGACCTCCTCCCGGGTCCCTTTGAGGATGCCGACGAACTCCACCTGGCGGAATGTGCCGGCGTCCGGCATGACATTCCCCGTGGGAGGCTCGGCCGGCTTGGGCTCGGCCGCGGCGTAGACCTCGTACGCAGGGCTGGTGGAATAGCTTACCACCAGGGGTCGTTTGCCCTTGCCCTGGGCGCTGAACTCATTGTAATACGCCTCTTCCCATCCATTAACCGCCAGGACGTCATTCTTTTTCAGATCGTTCCAGTACGACTCCCATGTATAGGCTCCCTTCTCCCCGAATTTTGAAATCGTGGCGAGAAGGAAGGCCAGGCCGGGAGAGGAGGTGGCGGGATTCTCCACGAAAAGCAGGCCCCGGTAGAGCGGGCGGCCCAGGTCCTCCAGCGTCCGGAAGCAGCCTGTGGGAAACATCGAGCTGCAGCTCCGCCGGGATTTCCGCAAGCGCGGGGGAATCATATTGCTCGAAAATGTCCGCCTCCAGCGCCCGTCCCATGAACGTATTGTCGACCCCGTAGAGCACGTCGGCGAGGGGACTTCCCTTCGAGAGGATTGCCTTGTTCAGTGTTTCCCCCGCGTCTCCCCCGGCTGAAAACTGGATGGTCACATCGTTGGCTTTCTGAAAGGCCTCGATCAACTCCTTGGTGGCCGCGAAGGAGGAATGGGTGAGCACGCGGAGGATCTTCGGCGCCGCAAACGCCGAGGAAGCAGCAAGAGCCATGCAGAGAATTGCGGCAAAACGCGTTCTGCGCATTGAGTACCCCCTGGTGGAAAAAGATCGGCGGCCCGTTCAGCCTGGTGAAAAGGGAGATCGCCGGTGTGGGGGGTTCTTGGTCAGTATCCCTTCGCTGGCATTACCCAGATCAGGTTCGACGGGTGTAATCTCAGGCCTTCATGCGCGGCCTGCGCCGCGACAAAGACCACCCCACGACACGTATAATGTAGCGCCGCCCGGCCCGCGGGTCAAGGAGCGCGCGGCGCCGTGTCAACGCGCGGCGCCGAGAGACGTCCCTTGAGCCAGTCGGCCATTGCGACCAGACGGTTCTCGAGCGATTCCTCCCTGCTGTGCCTGTCGCCGATGGGCATCCCCGTACGGAGGCAGGCGACACCGTAGAACAGGAGGTCCTTGTCCACCGGAATCACCACCACGTGACTCAGCAGGTTGTGCGGCGTCACAAGGGGAAAAATGAAGAGGGAGATCGTGGAGAGGTTTTCGATTTTCGCCGCCAGGTGGTCCGTCCGATACTGGAAGCTCTCCAGGTACGGTATCCCGCCGAAGCTCCGGTCCTCCTGCCAGGTGTAGAGGACGTCATCCTTGGGGATCTCAGTAAACACCGGGTCCGCGATCTGTGTCGGTGTGGAGGCTGAAGAGATCGCGTAGGACTTCGAGAAGAGCACCTCCATTTTTCCGCGCGACACCGAGTAGTAGGTGATGCCGCGCATCGAGCTCACGGCGTGCAGGGCATTATAGATTTTCAGCCACCCTTCGGGGCTGTCCATCTGTTCGGCCAGATCGGGGATAAGGCGCAGCATCTCGACTCCCACCGTCGGGCGCAAAGCACGTACGTCGGCGGCGATGCTGGCTTTTGTGGCGATGGCAGGTACCAATCGCAGCTCGCCCTCCGAGGCTACGCTGGATGAGACGGAAGAGCCGGCGCGCAGCTTCTGCAGGGATTCGGGATCAACGTAGCGCGCCAGCGGGTCGTCTGCCCCCGCCGGAAGCCCGAGGAGGGCCATCAGGATTGCTAGCAGGATGAATCTCATGGTAATGTGAAATTACAGTATGGCAAAGAGCGTTGCAAGCGCGGAGGAATCCGCCGGGTACGTCGGCGCGAAGGAATCCGCCGAGTACGTCGGCGCGGGCGCACCGGACCTGCCCGTCATCGCTTTCACGGGGGGAGGGACCGCAGGGCACGTCTTCCCCGGAATCGCGGTGGCCGAAGAGCTGGGCCGGCGCGCCCTGTGGATCGGCTCCCCGGACGGGGTGGAGAAAAGGCTTGCGGAGGACGCCGGCATGGAGTTCAGGGGGATCCCGGCCGGGAAGCTCCGCCGGTACTTTTCCTTTCGTAATCTGAGCGACATAGCCCGGATCATCTCGGGAGTATTCGCAGCGGTGCGGATTCTCAAGAAGGAAAAACCGGCGTTTCTCTTTTCCAAAGGCGGATTCGTGAGTGTGCCTCCCGTGGTGGCGGCGCGGCTGTGCGGGATCCCCGCCTACACGCATGAATCAGACTTCGATCCGGGGCTTGCCACCCGCATCAACCTGATGTTTTGCGAGAAGGTGCTGGTTTCTTTTCCTGAGACGGTGAATTTTCTTCCCGCACGTTTCAGGCGGAAGGCCGCGGTCACCGGCAACCCGGTGCGCCGCGCCATGTACGGCGCGGATCCGGACCGCGGCCGCCGATACCTGGGGTGTGGTCCGCTGACACAGGTCATTCTGGTGCTGGGCGGCAGCCAGGGGTCCTCTTTCATCAACGGCTTGATCGCCGCCTGCCTGCCGCGGCTCGTTCCGCTCCACTTTGTCGTCCACCAGATGGGCGCGCATGACTACTCCACCTCCGGGCTCCGCAACTACTTTCCCGCGGCGTTCTTCAGCGCGGAGCTGCCCGACATCATCGCGGCCGCGGACCTCGTCATATGCCGGTCGGGTGCGAACACGCTCGCAGAGCTGGCTGCGCTGGGAAAGCCCTCCGTCCTGATCCCCCTGCCCAGGAACGGCAGCCGCGGAGATCAGCTGAGAAATGCGGAAGTGTTTCGCGCCCGGGGGGCGGCCCTGGTGCTGCAGGAGCAGGACGCAACTGCGGACTCACTCCTTGCCATGGTCTGCCCGCTGCTCGCGGACTCCCGTCGGCTGCGGGAGATGGGCAGCCGCGCGGGGTCTCTGAGCGCGGGCCGGCCCGCCGAGACCATCGCGCGGCTCATCACGCAGAGGCTTGCCTGATGTTCGAGAACATCATCGGGCACGCGGCAACCGTGCAAATGCTGCGTGAAGAGCTGGGGCAGGCGCGGTTTCCTCGCGCATCGCTTTTCTTCGGCCCGCCCTACACGGGGAAGCTCTCCTCCGCACTGGAAGCGGCCCGGGTCCTCACCTGCCGGGAGGGGCGGGCGGAATGGTCGTGCGCCTGCCATTCGTGCCGGCTCCAGAAGGAGCTTGCCCATCCCCATACGGTCCTCCTGGGCACGCGCTACGCGGACGTGGAGATCGCGGCATGCGCGGAAGTGCTCATGAGAAGCCGCAAACAGCCGACGCAATACCTCTTCCTGCGCGCGGTCCGCAAGCTCACCCGCCGGTTCGATGCCGCAATCCTTGACACCGACGACACCAGGTTGAAGGGCGCGCTCGACAGGGTCTCTCTGATCGAGGACCTTCTGGGCGAGCTGCAGCCGGGCGGGGAGCTGCCGCCCGAGCGCGAGCTGGGCGAGCTGCTGGAAAAGGTGGTGGCGGCCTCCGTGCAGCTTGCCGCGCAGGTCCGCCCGGACGGCATCACCGTGGGACAGGTGCGCAAGCTGGCCGCCTGGGCGCATATCACCGCGACTGAGTCGCGCAAGGTGGCCATCCTCGAAAATGCGGACAGAATGCAGGAATCGGCGCGCAACGCCCTGCTGAAGCTGCTGGAGGAACCGCCGGAAGCGGTGAGCATCATTCTGCTCTCCACCCGCAGGGCCGCCATCATGCCCACCATCCTCTCCCGGCTGCGTCCGTACCCCTTCGAGCAGCGCAGCGCGGCGGAGGAAAAGGAGGTCATGGCCAAGATCTTCCGCGAGGAGACGCCGGCCTTTGAAGGCCTTCGCGGGTATTTCCTGGCGTGGAAAGAGATCAACCCTGAAAAGCTGACCATCCTCGCCGGCAAGTTCCTCGACCAGGTCTGGAGCCCGGATTCCCCGTCCTTCGACATCGCGGAGGAGCTGTCCCAGCTGCTGCCGGATCGCAAGGGCAGGCGGGAACGTTCCCCGAAAGAAACGATCATTTCTTTCCTGGAAGAGCTCACCTTTCGATTCCTCGCGCTCCTCCGCGACGCCCGCGGGAGCGTGGAGACCTTCGAGGAGTGGAATGCGGCCGTGCGGGAGGCCCTCATGCGGCTGGACGTCTACAACATGAGCCCGCAGACCGTGCTGGAATCACTCTTGTACCGCATGCGGCACGCCGCGCGGCAGGAGGCTGCGGGGTGAGGAAATTCATCCGCAAGGCACTGGAAAAACTCGGCAAGATGGACCTGGACCAGGTCCGCGCCCTGATTGTGCGCATGTCGGAGGAGAACGATCTTCTGGGCATGCTCCTGGAGTCGATGACAGACGGCATTATCGTCACCGACCGCGAGCACCGGGTCATGCTGTACAACAAGTCCGCGGAGCGGCTCTTTCCCTTTTCACAGGATGACATCATGGAACGGGTGCTGTGGGACTGTCTCGCGGACAGGGAGCTCGGCGCATTCTTCTCCGCGAACCTTCGCAACCAGGAGAAAGTCTCGGACAGGGAGTTCACCCTGGACGGCGCACCGCCGCGCATCCTCTCGGTAAGCCTTCTGCCGCTGGTCAGGGACGGGAGCGTGCAGGGCAATGTCGTACATGTCGAGGACGTGACGGAGAAACGCTCCAAGGAGGCCCGGCTGCGGAGGGCGGAAAGCCTCGCGTCCCTCACCACCCTTGCCGCGGGCGTGGCACATGAAATCAAGAACCCGCTCGGATCCATGGGCATCCACCTCCAGCTCATACAGAAAAAGATCGCCGGCAAGGACTGCATCGAGGCGAAGGATATCGAGCAGCACCTCAGCGTCATCGGTGAGGAGGTGGACCGGCTGAACAGGATCGTCGTGGACTTTCTTTTCGCCGTGAAGCCGATGGACACGCGTCTGGAGGACGGGGAAATCAACCCGATCATCGAGGAGCTGCTCGAGTTCGTCCAGCCCGAGCTCGACCAGGCGGGCGTCAAAATCGAGTCGAATCTCTCCGCCTCCCTGCCCGTGCTGCGCATCGACGCCCGCTACATCAAGCAGGCGCTGCTCAACCTCATCAAGAACGGTGTGGCCGCCATGCCGGGCGGGGGAATCCTGAAGGTGGAGACGCTGCGCGACGGGGAGGACGTCCTGATTCGTGTCTCCGACACGGGCACCGGTATCCCCGAGGAGATCATGGACAAGATCTTCGAGCCGTACTTCACCACCAAGCCATTCGGCACCGGGCTGGGTCTCACGATCGTGTTCAAGATCGTGAAGGAGCATTTCGGCGATATCTCGGTCAGCTCGCGGCTGGGGGAGGGCACGACGGTCACCCTCGCGCTGCCCATGCCGCAGAAGGAGAAAATCCTCATCGACTACAAGGGGGAGGCCCGATGAAGCTCACCGTGCTGGTGGCCGACGATGAGAAAAACATCCGCGAGGGATTGCGCGAGGCCCTGATGCTGGACGGGTACGACGTGCTCCTTGCCGCCGACGGAAAGGAGGCCCTGGACACGGTGAACCGCGGTGACGTGGACCTGGTCATCACCGACCTGAAGATGCCCCGACTCTCCGGCGAGGAGCTTTTGAAAAGCGTGGCCTCCCAATTCCCCACTGTTCCCGTGATGATCCTCACGGGGCACGGGACCATCGAATCCGCGGTGCAGGCCATGCATGACGGCGCGTACGATTTCATCACCAAGCCGGTGAACCTGGACAGGTTGTCGCTCCTCGTGAAAAGGGCGCTCGCGAGCCGGGAGCTCGCCGTGCAGAACCGGGCCATGCAGGAGGAGCTGGAGCGGAGGAGCGGCTTCGCGAGCATCATCGGCAAGAGCGCCGAAATGAAGCAGGTCTTCGACATGGTGCGCCAGGTCGCCCCCTCGCGCAGCTCCGTGCTCATCACGGGGGAGAGCGGCTCCGGCAAGGAGATGATCGCGGAGGCACTGCATTACAACTCCCCCCGCAAGGACAAGTCCTTCATCAAGCTCCACTGCGCGGCGCTCACGGAAAGCCTGCTGGAGAGCGAGCTCTTCGGTCACGAGAAGGGCGCCTTTACGGGCGCCATTGCGCGCAAAAGGGGCAGATTCGAGCTCGCCCACCTCGGGACCCTTTTCCTGGACGAGATCGGGGAGATAAACCAGAACGTACAGATCAAGCTCCTTCGCGTGCTGGAGGAGAAGAGGTTCGAGCGTGTCGGAGGAGAGGAAACCATCGAAGTGGACGTGCGCCTGATTGCCGCCACGAACCGCGATCTGAAGGATGCCATTGCAAAGGGCTCTTTCAGGGAGGACCTCTACTACCGGCTGAACGTGGTCAACATCCATATCCCTCCGCTGCGCGAGCGAAAAGAGGACATCCCTCTGCTCGTGGCGGCATTTCTGAAGGAGTTCAGCCAGGAGAACGGGAAGCCCCTCGAGGGGATCGACCCGAAAGCGCGCCTTGCTCTCTACAACTACTCGTGGCCCGGCAACGTGCGGCAGCTTCGCAATTCCGTGGAAAGCGCGGTCGTGCTCTGCAAGGGATCGACAATCACCCTGGAGGATTTTCCGCCCAACATCCGCGGCGAGACGGGCGCCGACACACTGCGTCTTTCCCTCGGCACCAGCCTGGCCGAGGTGGAGAAAGAGGTCATTCGGTCCACCCTGGCGCGGGAAGGGGGCAATAAGAGCAGAACTGCCGAAATACTAGGTATAGGGCGCAAGACGCTCCATCGCAAAATCGAGGAGTACGGATTATGAAGAGTTCCCTCACGACAAAGCTCATCGGCGGTACCGTGCTCCTGGTCGTCACAATCGCCCTCCTGGCGCTGTGTCTCGCCGCGGGCATCGTGGCGGACAACACCGTGACGAACGATGCGCGCTCCCTGACGTCCGTGGCGGAAAAGCTGCAGGTCATCGACCTTCGGGCCCGTGCGCTCTCGCCGGCCGCGGATCCCGCGTCGCTGCGAACCGCAGTCGAGGAAATCCGTGCCGCCAGCTCGGATATGCTGCGGCTGCTGGACTCCCGGGTCCCCTCTCCCGTGGAAACGTACATCTATCCGCCGGAGGTGCAAACGGCCATGCGCGGGATCGACGAATCGCTGCATGGGGGCTGGCAGGCCGCGATGTCGGGGTTCACTGATTCGCTCGCGCGGCTTGCGGAGGGCGCGGAGGCGCAAGAGCGTTTCGCCTCGCTCTCACCGGCCTTCATCGATGCCACGGAGAGGGTCACCCGTGCGGCGAGCGACAACGTTTCCCGGATCTACGACGCGCGGCGGAACATCGCCCGGTCATTCCTTGCGCTTTTTGCCCTGTTATCCGGGGCAGGCATCCTGTCGGCTTTTGCATACTCGCTTATCACCCTGCTGGGAATGCGAAGAGATTTCACCCGTCTCATCTCGTTCGGCCGCCGAATCTCCGAGGGTGACTTCTCCGCCCAGCCCGGCATCGAGCGCAATGACGAGATCGGCGAGCTCGCAGCTCAGCTGCGGAATATGAGCTCCCTGGAAAGCTCCGTGGTCGCCCTTCGTTCACTGGGGGACAGGCTGACGAAGGAATGCTCCCGGCTGGCGGAAGGAATTGCCGGCACGGTCAACTCGGTGAGCAGCCAGACGCAGCTCATGGAAGAAACGAACAATGGGTTCGAGGGGATAGTGAGCTCGGTGCGCAAAGTGGCGCAAAACGCCTCGGTGGGCCTCGAGGCCGCCCAGGAGGGCGGGCGGGCGGTGGAGAAGTCTCTTGAGAAGATCACGCGCGGCATGGAGGCGACGCGCTTCCTGGAGGAGCGCACCGCGCGCATCGAGGAGGTCGTGTCACTGATCGGCGATGTTGCGGATCAGACGGAGCTGCTGTCTCTGAACGCCGCAATTGAGGCCGCGCGTGCCGGAGAGGCGGGCAGGGGATTCACCGTCGTGGCCCAGCAGGTGCGGAAGCTCGCGGACAGGAGCGCGCGGGCCACCTCTGAAATCGCGGATCTCGTCCAGGCTGTTCTTGACGCCGTGCGAAGGATCGCGGCGGACGCGAAGGAGTCCTTCGAGGTGAGCGGCGCCCTGAAGAACATCCTCGCCAGGATTTCCACCACCATCCAGTCCATAACCGATCTCGCAAAGGCCGCCACAGAGGGTGTCGGTCAGGCGGATTCCTCACTCGGCAGCATGGTCGGACTGTCGTCCGACACATCGGGTCTTGTTGGCGAGCTCTCAAGCTCCAGCAAGACCCTCGGCGAGATCGTCCAGCAGATGGAAGAGCACATCAACAAGCTGTCCACTGGACAAAGGCGCGTTGAAGACCTGGAGACCTCGGAGGCGCCGCCTGCGAACATCCAGCCGTTGCCTGTCGTGCCCGCACGCGTTCCCCTCACTTCCGACCTGAAAGGGATGTTTCCGGAGAAAACTCCGTCCCCGCTCACGCGCGGGATCGCGCAGGACAGCCTCGAGGCTGAGGAAATCGAGGAACTGGAATCCGCGGAGGATTGAGGGCGGAGATCCGAAGGCGGTCGCCAACCGCGCCAACTTCGCCAGGAGCGAAAGGGAGCGAGCGTCCTATCGGCCCTCCATGCTGGCGGGGAGCGATTTTCTTTTCTGGTTCATGGAGTGCAGCACGGCGTAGGCCAGCGCGGCAGTTGCCCACACGGCTGCCAGCAGCATTGCGGCTTGTCCGCGCTGCAGGAATAATGACACCGGCGCAGCTACCCCCGCGTATGCGCACCAGCCATAGAGAATCAGGAGTATCGTCGTTTCTTTGAGCCCGAGCGCCAGGAGCTTGTGGTGGATGTGGTCCCTGTCGGGCTTATAGATCGGCCGCCCTGCTCTCACCCTGCGGGCAATGGCCGCGATTGTATCGATGATGGGGATGAGCAGGACGGTGGCAGGGGCGAACATGTCGACGATGGATGTGCCCCCTGCGCCACCCATGAGAGGGATCACGGCCAGGACGAACCCCAGGAGGAGGCTTCCCGAGTCTCCCATGAATATCCGGGCCGGCGGCAGATTGAACGCGAGGAAGCCGAGCACCGCCCCGAGAAGCGAGAATGCAATGAGGGCGGGCATGACCTGCCCATGCAGAAGGCACATGACCCCGAGCGAGAGAGCGGCAAAGCCGGTGATTCCCCCTGCCAGCCCGTCAATTCCATCCACCAGGTTGATGGCGTTGCTGATTGTGACGATCCAGAGTGCCGTGATGGGGTATGCGAATATGCCCAGGGAGAGCTCGGGCAGGCCGGGGATCCGGATGACGGAAATGGTGAATCCGCCCACGGTGACCAGAACCGCGGCAGCGATCTGGAGAGAGAACTTAAGCTCCGCGCGGAGGTTGTGGAAATCGTCCACAAGCCCCAGCACGAAGATCAGGCAAAACGCTGTGAAGACCGGCAGGTAACGGAGGCTGTAGCCCACGGGCCATGAATCAGGAAACAGCGCGGGGAGGGCCAGGGGCACGGCCACGGAAGATATCACCAGCCCGAAAAAGAGCCCGATCCCGCCGAGACGCGGGATGGGGTCCGTATGGATCTTGCGTTCATTGGGAATGTCGAACCATCGCCTCCGGTGGGCAACGAGAATCACCAGAGGCATCATCACTATGCTGATTATGATTGCCAGTGCACCGGCGGCCGCCAGGGCGCTTGCCGTTTCCATACGGGCCAGAGGATAGGCCGTATCGGAGCCCGTGTCAACTCGAAGGCCCCTCCTGCCGGGACCTGATGCGTTCGTACGACTGGTTTATTCTTTTCGTGATATCCAGCGCGATTTTTTGTTTCTCCGGATCCCCGGCGTGCTTGTCAGGGTGATATTTCAATATGAGGCTCTTGTAGGATTTCATCACCTTCGCCATGTCCGCTCCGAAAGGCACCTCGAGGTTTGCGTAGTCCGCGCGGAGGGATTCGTCCACCGGCCGCGACGGCCTTGTGGACTCCTTTCCCCGGCGCCCGGCGCTCGCGTCATGCTCGGCGCCGCGCATGTAGTCGTCCAGCTCTTCCCACGCGCTTTGCATGTCGGGGTCGCGAAATCGCGTCTCCTCCGCGCCCCTGGCCCGCCCGCTCGCGGTCCGCTCCTCATCGGAAAACAGCGAGCGGAGGAACTCCGCCAGCCTGTCGATAAATCCGTCCACCCGTGCTACTCCGTCGCGCCCTCGGCGAAATCGTACGTCCCCGTGAACACGTATCCCGCCGGGCCGGTCAGCCAGATGTGATTGTCGGACTCTTCCCACTGGAGAAATACGTCGCCGCCCTTGAGGTGGACAAATACCTCGCGGTCCGTGAAGCCGTTCACCACGGATGCCACCAGGGCTGCTGCCGCACATGCGCATTCATCGCCGGGAGAAGTCTCGTCCCCTTCCCACACCCTCATGCGCGCTTCCTCCCGGGAGAATACCTGGACGAAACCTATTCCGGTGCCCTCCGGAAAGTCGGGCTGCGCCGCAATAGTGCGTGCCGTCTTTCGGAGCGGAAAGGAGAAATCGGGTACGAAGAGCATCGCGTATGGCCGGCCGAGGGAGATCGGGGTGTAGGATACCGTCCGCCCTTCCACCAGGATGCTGCGCGTGAAGGAATCCTTGTTGCTCTCCCGAATCTCCTCCTGCGTCTGGCGGCTGAATGGCAGCCCCATATCGACCCGCACGTTTGCGCTGTCGATAATCTGCGCGTGCAGCCGACCCGCCCGTGTGCCGATCATGAAGTCGCTGGTTTTCACCGCGCCGGAATCCGAGGCATAGCGCGCGGCGCAGCGGGTGGCATTGCAGGAGATCCCCGTCTCGTCGCCTTCCGGATCGAATGAGCGGACGGAAAGATCCGCGTCATCCGAGGTGCCGAGCAGGACCAGCGCATTGCCCCCGACGCCGAAGCTGCGGTCAAGGCTGCGCCGCGCAAGCAGCGGGAACCGCGCGTGCGCTTCCAGGGGGACGCGGGCGGCATCCACGATGAGCACGTCATCACCGCAGCCCTGCATCTTGAGGAACTCGATTTCCATGTGATATGACGCTACCCCGTGCGCGTGCCGAGCGCAAGCCCGCCTTTCGTACGTCCCTGTACTCGGCGGGCCTCTCACCGCGCCCGACGCGCTTGCGCGTCATTTGGCGCGGTAGCCCTCCATGGCTACGGGCCCCTAGCTTCGAAAGAACTCCTCGTGAAGGCTGCGCACGGATTCCTCCGTGGACTCGACCGGCACGACCAGGGAGAGATTGATGTCCGATGCACCAAGGCAGATCATGCGCACCGGCGTGCTCTTGAGGGAGGAGAAGACCCGGGCAAGAAAAACGGTATCCTTCCAGAGGTCCTGTCCGACCAGGCAGATGATGCTCTTCTCCGCCTCCACGCCGACCGTCCCGATCTCTGAAAGGTCCCGCGCGATGTTGTTCACCGCCGCGGGGTTGTCGATAGTGACGGACACGGACACTTCCGACGTTGCAATCAGGTCCACGGAGGTCTGGTACTTCTCGAATATCTCGAATATCCGGCGCAGGAAACCATATGCCAGGAGCATCCGCGAAGAGCTGATGCTCACGAGCGTGATGCCCTTCTTGCACGCAATTGCCCTCAGTCCGGCTCCCGGGATGCTGGGGACGATCCGTGTGCCCGCATCGTCGGGCCGAAAGGTGTTCTTCACCAGGACAGGGATTCCAAGATTAATGGCGGGCTGGATGGTGGACGGATGGATGACCTTGGCCCCGAAGTACGCGAGCTCCGCTGCTTCGCGATAGCTGATCTGATCGATGGTCCGTGCGCCTTTGACTATCCGGGGGTCCGAGGTCATGATGCCTGTCACATCCGTCCAGATCTGGACTTCCTCCGCTCGCAGGGCGGCCCCCACGATCGTGGCCGTGTAGTCGGAGCCGCCGCGGCCCAGAGTGGTGGTGGCGCCGCCGGAGGTGGATGCGATGAACCCCTGCATGATCGCCAGAGCACCCGGCTGAGGCCGCACGCGGGAGGAAATGAGCCGATTGGTGAGGTCTTCGATGGGCACCGCGGAAGTGAAGTTGTCGTCGGTTTTCACCAGATCACGGGAATCGAAGAGCTCCGCCTGCATGCCGCGCTCCCGGGCCCGGTGGAGGAGGACGATCGTGGCGAGCCTTTCCCCGAAAGAGAGGATTGCATCGTTGCTGCGCTTCGACCACTCCTTGAGCATGGCCAGGGCCTTGATGAACGCGCGCAGCTCGCCGCACACGCGATTCAGGTCCGCCTGGCAATTCGCGAGGTTCTCCCCGGTGAGGAAGGCGCGCGCGCAGGCAAGGTGGCGCTCGAGGACCGCAGAGAGTATTGCTTCCGCCTCCGCCTCGTTGCCGGCTCCCACGAGCTTCGCTATCTCCTGAAGCTGGTCGGTGACCTTGGCCATGGCGGAAGACACGAGCACGGGAGCCCTGTCGATCTGGCGCTCCACGATGGCGAGGGTGGCATCCATCATCTCAGCGTTCTGGACGGATGTGCCGCCGAATTTCAAAACGATCATTAATCCACGTGTCCTTTCTCCAGCTCGTCGTCGTTGATTCACGACAGCTACCACATACACGCCGTTGTGTCAATAATTTGCATGCGAATCCTGCATAAACTTGCACCTGTATTGCTATTTTCCTGCGGTCCCGCATAATCGTGCGTGCAAATGGAAATCACGATCGTGGGCCCGGGAGCTGTCGGCACCCTTATTGGCGGCCTGCTGGGGATCAGCGGGCACCAGGTGACGCTTCTCGGGAGGAAGCCCCCTGAGAATCCTGGTGCGCCCGTCCGCCTTGTTCTGCCCCGGCAGTGGCTTCTGGCTGAGGGTCTGCGCTGTGCGGGGCCAGGGGAACCCGGCGGCGCCAGCGACGCATATTTCATGACCATGGGAAGGCATCACCTGCATGCCGTGCGAAGGCCGGACATCGTCCGTCTGATCGGCGCGGGGGAGGCTCCCGTCGCGTTCTTCAACTGCGATCCTTCCGAACCGATCAGGCTCGCCGTGCCCGGAGACCGGGTGAGGCTCTGCCTGACGCTGATGAACGCGGTCAAGCTTCAGGCCGCTGACGTCGAGCTCACGACGGAAAAGCCTGCCATCCTGTTCGAGCGTTCCCCGGTTCTCGCGCAGCTCTTCCAGGGCCTCGCAGGTTTCGGATTCCAGATTCTCCCCGTCGACGACGCGAGGCCGTTCCTGAACTCATTACTCGTTGCCCAGCTTCTTTTTCTGCCGGTCGCGATGTGCAATACGACCCTGAACGGCTTTCTCGCCTCTCCACAGGGTCGGGAGCTTGCCTCGAGCATTCTGTCGGAAGGATTCGCCGCCATGGAGCGCGCCGGCATGCCCCTTGCTCCCCTTCCACTCCTGGACCCTCGGGACCTGGCCGCCCGACTGGAGAGAAAACCCGGCTCCTTCGAAACGGTCCCCCCGTTGCCTGACCGGGAATACAACAGCGTGCTGCAATCGCTCCTGCGGGGAAGGCCGACCGAGGCGGCGCACCTCAACAAGCGCATAGTGGAGATCGCCTCTTCCGCGGGCCTGCACCTCGCCTGGAATTGGCGCATACTGCAGAAGGCGAGCAGGGTGGCGAGCATAGGCTTCTACCGCGATCCGTCTGAGCTTCTGCGATCTCTCGCATAGGAGGAAGAAGTAAATGGAACCCGGATTTGCCCGGAAACTCGAGGACGCCTGGTCTGCCCTGTCCGCTCACCACGACCGCACACCTTCAATCGGCGTGATCCTCGGCTCCGGACTCGGAGCGTTCGCCGCAAAGGCAGGCGGAGCCGAAGTGCCCTTTTCATCGATTCCCGGCTTCCCGCGGCCCACGGTGGCCGGACACGCGGGGCTCATCAAGCTGGGCAGGACAGTGGCCGTCATGGCCGGACGCATCCACTACTACGAGGGCCACTCCATCGACGACGTGGTACTCCCTGTCTTTCTTCTTCACCGCTTCGGCGTGCGCACGCTCATCGTCACGAACGCCTCGGGGGGCGTCAACAAGGCGTATGCCCCGGGTGATCTCGTCCTGATAAGCGATCACGTGAACTTCATGGGCGTGAACCCGCTGCGGGGACCCCACCTCGACATCGGGCCGAGATTTCCCGACATGACCGCAGCCTACGATCCGGCCCTTCGCTCCCTCGCGCGCGCGGCATCCGGCCAGGCGCTCGCGGAAGGCGTGTATGCGGCGTTTGCGGGTCCTTCCTATGAGACGCCCGCGGAGATCCGCATGCTCGCCGCCATTGGCGTCGACCTGGTGGGAATGTCCACGGTGCCGGAAGTGATAGCGGCGTCGTACCTCGGCATGCGTGTGCTGGGCGTCTCCTGCGTCACCAACGCGGCGGCGGGGATCCTCCCCCAGCCGCTGGATCACGGCGAGGTGATCGCCCGCGGGAAGGAAGCGGCCCCTCGATTCATCAGGCTTCTGGAAGAGACAATCGGGCGCCTCGGGGGGAGCCTCGGTGAGGGCTGAGCAGAGAATCGGCCTTCGCGTGATCGAGGAGATCCGCGAGGCGATTGCCGACGCGAACGGGAACGAAGTGTTCCTTGTCGGCAAGCGGGGCCATGACGGGAAGGTGGAGTCCGTGACGGTGGGCGCCCGCGGCAACGAAGAGGCGGTGCCCGTTCTCTCCCCTCACCTGGAGGAAGGGGACGTCATCATCCACAATCACCCGTCAGGCGGGATCACCCCGAGCGGCGCGGATCTCGCCATCGCCTCACGGCTGGGAAACCAGGGCATCGGCTTTTTCATCGTGGACAACCGGCTCGACGAAGTGTACGTGGTGGCCGAGCCCGTTGAGGCGCGCGAGATCGCGCCGCTGGACGAGGATGCACTGGCGGCCGGCCTCTCCCCTGACGGCGCCCTGAGCAGGCTGTATCCCCTGTTCGAGGAACGTGCCAGCCAGGTCGACATGCTGCGGCTCGTGTGCCGGGCATTCAATGGCGACGAGATCTGTGCGGCCGAGGCCGGCACGGGCGTGGGGAAATCTCTTGCGTACCTGCTTCCCGCCGTTGCCTGGGCCGTCCAGAACGGGGAGAGGGTGGTCGTGTCCACGAATACGATCAACCTCCAGCAGCAGCTCGTGGAGAAAGACATCCCGCTGGTCAAGAAGGTCCTCGGCCAGGACCCGAAGGTGGTGCTCGTAAAAGGGCGGAGAAACTACCTCTGCCTGCACCGCCTGAATGAGGCGCTCGAAGAGCA
>Ga0187866_1002129_pt1 | contig 16944 bp, 18 predicted proteins | sample June2016WEW_11_1_3_FD_133013 | JGI IMG/M metagenome (GOLD analysis project Ga0187866, IMG submission 133013) | Peatland microbial communities from SPRUCE experiment site at the Marcell Experimental Forest, Minnesota, USA - June2016WEW_11_150 | ecosystem: Environmental > Terrestrial > Soil >...
CTCGAAGATGAAACGGCCCAGCCGCTCGAATGACAGGATGTGCAGCCGCGTGTAGCCCGCGATGCTCGGGTAAGCCAGCAACTGCCGCTCCAATTGATACGTGGTCTGCTTGGGCGCAATCAGCACGAGCGGCCCTCCCTCCGGCGACGCCCCCAGCGCCTGACGCAGTTCGGTCAGACAACGAAAGGTCTTCCCGCTCCCAGCCGGCCCGAGCAAAAACCGCACTTGCACGCCCTAATCTTGCGAAACAACCGGCCGGCGGCAAATCGTTTTATTTATCTAATACGGCAGGTTCAGGACATTGGTTTGGCCTGCCCCAACCAGGGTGGCGCTTTCCCGGCCAACGGCTACCAACTCCATCTCTCCCAACCTGTCCCCCACGAACAGCGTCTTGCCGCTGATCATCGCCCAAGGCCGGGTCGGGTGAAAAACAATCGCCTGCAATTTCAGAGGCGCGGGCCCCGGGACCGGCGTTTCCGGAGCGGCCGCCGCCGCCGGAGGCTGTTCGATGTCTCCTCCGCCCAGCACCCAATCCAGAACCGACATTTCCGGTGCGGCCTCCGCCAGCGGAGGGGCGGCCGGGTCCGCCTCGGGCGCGCCGCTGCCAGGAGCGGGTTGACTGGCCGGCGGCGAGACCGGGCTGGCGCCCTCGAGGCCTGGCCCCGTTGTGGAGGAGCATCCCGCCGGCCCTGGTTCAGGCTGGGCTGGGGCGGCCGCAACCACCGGCGCCAGGCCAGGGCTCCGAAGCGCCTGCCAAATCAAAAACAAGGCCAGCAACCCCGCCGCCACCAGCACGCCCGGCCACACCCGGCCAGGTCCGCGGGCCGGCGAGGGCGCGGCGACCAGGGGCCGTAAATGCGCGCCGGCCGAAGCGGAAGGCGCGGCCTGTTGTTGGGCCTCTTTGGTCCGTTTCAAGGCATCGTTAATCAAGCTCATGCGGCGAAGTGTCCCTCGAGTTCATGGACCGCGCGGCCCACCATGCGGAAATCAATCCGCTCACGTTGTTCCACAAAACCGGCCAGCAAGGCCTTGTCGCACACGGCGTTGACCAGCCGCGGCACGCCCTGGCTGTAGCGATAGACGCGCCACAACGCCGCCCGGGTGAAGTAGGGCGCGCCGTTGGCGCCGGAGATTTCGAGCCGATGCCGGATATAGCGCGTCATCTCGCAGCGGTCCAGGGGCAGCAGGTGGTAGCGCACGGTGATGCGCTGGCGCAGTTGGCGCAGCCGCGGATGGTTGAGCCGGTCGCGCAGCTCCGGTTGGCCGAGCAGGACGATTTGCAGCAGCTTGCGGTTGTCGGTCTCCAGGTTGGAAAGCAGCCGCACCTGCTCCAGCAATTCATCCGTCAAGTCCTGGGCCTCATCAATGAGCAGGACCGCATCCCGCCTGCGCTCAGCCTGCTGGAGCAGGAACTTGTTCAGCACCGCCAGCGTCTCCAGCCGGTCCAGGCCTCTAACCAACAGCCCAAATTCTGTCGCTATCGCCTTGAGCAGTTCCCCGGCGCTTAGCACCGGGTTCAGGATCAGCGCCGTGGCAAACTCCCCGTCCATTTGCTCCAGCAACGCCCGGCACAGCGTCGTCTTGCCCGCCCCAACTTCCCCGGTGAGCTGCACGAAGCCTTTGCGCTCCCGCATCCCGTAGAGCAGGTGATTGAAGGCCTCCCGGTGCTTGGCGCTGTAGAACAGAAACCGCGGGTTCGGTGAAAGATCGAACGGCCATTCTCTCAGCCCATAGTAATCCAGATACACGACTTGGCCACAGCAAGAACAGTGCCTGCCCTCCGTCGGCACCGGCCCTCTGCTCGCACGGCCACCCGCTTGGACCCGCCTCGGATGCATCCCCAGGCCGGAGAACTTCCCCTGGTCCAAACCCTCTCTCATTAACACCGCCGCGTGTCTCAAAACCTGACACAAGCCCGGACGGGGGGTAGCTTCCACTAGTGGGGCAGGCGTCTCGCCTGCCTTAGCGGGCCGTTTCCTAAATGCGCTGACGTATTCGGCGCTTGAACCAGTCGTCCAGGAGCGGCTCAGAGATGCGGCGCGAGTTGCGAATGGCGAACGGCGAACAGCGAACGGAGAATGGAAGTCAGCCAGCCCTTTGTGGCAAGATGCGGCTCACAACGCCTATGTCTATCGAATCCTATCGCGACCCCGTTCGCCGTTCGCTATTCGCCGTTCGCGGCGGACGCAGTCCTCAACCTCAAAGTCTGCGACGCGGCCTGCGGCTCCGGCCACTTCCTGATTGCCGCCGCCCACCGCATTGCCCGCCGCCTCGCTGGCTGAGCGCAGAATACGTCACCGAACTTCCGGCCCAGAGCGCTAAGGCTTGGCGCTCGGGCTGGGGTGGGCCGCGCGGGCGGGCTGATAAAGCGTTGCCCCCAGTTCGTTAGTGGCGCCGGCCAGGAGGTGGCGGTTGATCAGTTCGAGGTAGCTGGCGGCAATCAGATTATCCTTCTTCTCGAGGTCCAGCGAGCGCTCCAGCCACGGCTTGGCCGCGGCATAAGCGCCCACCTTCACGTAGTGCAGGCCGATGCAGGCCATGGTGAAATAGCTGTTCGGATCGAGCTGCTCCGCCCGGTCGAAGTAGGGCCAGGACTCCTCGGACCGATCCAGCCAGTCCAGGCACCAGCCGTAGCGCAAGTCGCTCGTCCCGTCCCATGGGTTCAGTTGCTTGCTGCGCGCGAACCATTCCATCGCCTTCGCCGTCAATTGCTGGTAGCCCGCGTCCCCCTCGGCGCTTTGCACCCGGTACACTTCCCCAATCGCGCCCGCGGTCTGGGCATTCCTCGGTTCCACGGCAAACGCCTTTTGCAGCAACTCCGCTTGGGCAGTGGAAAACTCTCCCACGCGCGCGGCCCGGGCGAGCCAGACATTTTCCGCCGTGTGGCGCCAGCTCTCTCGGCCCAGGTAGCCCAGCCCGGCCAGCAAGACCAGCGTGCCCAGCACTTTGGCCCAGGGGCGGGCCGTCACCCAGTATTGGTCCGTGGCAAAGCGCAGGTGGCTGCTCAGCATCGCCATCAACGCCACCGCCACCAGGGCATTGGCGGGAATGTGCATGTTGAAATCGACCACCGAATGGCACAGTATCGCAACCAGCCCCAGCGCGCCGCCCAGCACGAAGGCGAATTTGCTGCTCCTTGGTTTCCCGCCGAGATCCCGCGGCGCCTTGCGCACATAACGCCAGGTCTTGCAGACTCCCAGGGCCAGCAGCCCCCAGGCGCAGCCGATCAGCGCCACCCCCGCCACACCCCAATCCGCCAGCGCATTCAAAAAATCATTGTGCGCGCGGTCGGCTCGCGCCTGCACTTCCAATGGCCGATACTGCCGAAACCGGTAGTCGTAATGCGCCGGCCCGGCCCCCCACCAGACATTCTCCTGCCACACCCGGAGCGCCGGGCGCCACAGGGCAAACCGCGCGTCGTCCTGCAACTGCCCGTCAATAAACAGTTGCCGCGCCCGCGTTTGAAACACCTCGCTTCGGGGGACCAGGTAAAGGCCCGTGCCCACCAGCAACACCAGCAGCCCCAGCGACGGCAGCCGGTAGGTTCGATCCACCACCAGCACCCCAAAGAACAACACCAACGCCACCAGCGTCGAGGCCCATCCGCCCCGCGACGCCGTGACCGCAATCCCCGCCAGCATCGCCAGCGATGCGTAGCCCAGAAAAACCTTGCTCAGGGGTTTGAATCGCCCGATCAGCGTATAGGCCAGGCCCAGCGGCACGAGCATCTCCAGCAAGCCCGCCAGGTGATTGGGACAGATGTAGGTCCCCGACCCGCGGTGCGGATAGGGCTTTACCACGTGCCAGACCCGGTCTGAACCCGCCAGGAACTGATACGCGGCGTAAAACGAAATCAGCATCCCCAGGAAAATCAGCGTCAAACTTATAACCTGCGTCGCCTCCTGCCGATGCAGGTTGTTCACTATGGCAAAGAACAGCAACCCATACACCAGGATGCGCAGCAATTCCTGCCGCGCCACGTACTCGATGTCCGCCGTCAGATACCGGCCGATGGCGTAGAGCACAAACGCAATAACCGCCCAGCAAATCGGCGGCCACAACAAGCGCGGCTTGGGGTTCAGCCACAGCCGCCCGACCCAGAGCCCCACCAACGGCACCATCAGCCACTCCGCCAGCAGAAAAGGGTCCAGCAGCCAAAAATCCAGAAAACAGCCCCCCGCCACCGGCCGTTGCGGCCTGCCCCCAAAGGCCAGCGGCATGGCCACCAGAATGCCCAGCGCCAACCCGAGTACCCCGCGCTCGCACCATCGATCCAAGACCTTGCGATCCATCAGGCCGCCAAGCATACCCAAAGCCGGGCTTACGGTCACGCGAATTTGCTCGCCCGCCGCGCTCAAAAGAGGCTGTAAATGAACGGCGCCAGCGCCGAGCCTTTGGCCAGGACCAGCAGCCCGCCAAGCAGCAGCAGGAAAATCACGATCGGCGCCAGCCACCATTTCTTGCGCACTCGCAGGAACTCCCAAAACTCTTTGATGATCGCCAGCTTGTTCATGCTCTTGTGATCTTGGCCGTCAGGATGGGCCGGCGCCCGCCTAAAGTAAAGCCTTTCCCGATGCGCCCCCGGCCCCCGGCACGCCCCATTCGCCCGCCAACCGCTCGGCAATCGCCTGCGCCGCCGCCTCCCCCTCCAACCGCAGCCACCGCAACCGCATCTGCCGCCGGAACCACGTCATCTGCCGCTTGGCCAATTGCCGCGTGCGGATTTTGACCAGTTCAATCGTCTCCGGCAGCGACCGTTGCCCGCCCAGGTATTCGATCACTTGCCGATAACCCAGCGCCTGCCGGGCGGTCGGGTTTTGCCCCAGACCCTGCTGCAACAGCCCCTCAGTCTCGGCCACCAGCCCGCGGCGGAACATCTCCTCCACCCGGCCATCGATGCGCCGCCGCAGTTCTCCCGGCGCGCGCTCCAAACCCAACGAAATGCATCGCCGCTCCGCGCTCGCCCCTTCGCGCTCCCACCGCGCCCGCTGTTCGGAGAACGGCCTGCCAGTCAGCCGGATCACTTCCAAGGCGCGGATGACTCGACGCGCATTCTGGCGGTCGATCCGCTCGTATGTGGCCGGGTCGCGCTCGGCCAATTCCCGCAGCAGCTCGGGCAGCGGTGCCGCTCCCAGCGCCGCCCGCAACGCTGCATCCGCCGGCGGCGCTGCCCCCAGGCCCTCCAGCAGCGCCTTGAAATACAGCCCCGTGCCCCCGCACAGGATCGCTATCCGCCCCCGCCCCTGGATGGCCCCCACCGCCTCCCGCGCCATCTGCGCGAATTGCCCCGCATCGAACCCCTGGCTCACCTCCACCACATCGATCAAATGATGCGGCGCCCGCGCCCGTTCCTCGGCCGTCGGTTTCCCAGTCCCGATGTCCAGCCCGCGATACACCTGCATGGAATCGACCGCAACAATCTCGCCCCCAAGCCGTTCCGCCAGCCCCAGGGCTACCGCTGATTTGCCCACCGCCGTCGGCCCGGCCAGGACCAACATGCCCGCTTCGTTCGTCATGTCCCCTCTTTCCCCCTCACTTCCCCGCTCCTTTGGTCAAGGCCCGCCGCGGGAGCATCCCAAGCAGGACCAGGCCGCCACCCAGGATGATGGCGCTCCCCATCTGGCCGGGCGTGAGCCAGCCCCACACGTACTGCCACTGGGGATAATCGCCGCGGAACATCTCGACAAACGCACGCAGCACCGCATAGCCCACCAGGTAGAGGCCGAAGATTTGCCCGTCGAATTTCTTCCGCCGATACAGCCACGCCAGGGCGGCATACAAACCGAGGTCCAACACCGCTTCGTAAATCTCCGTCGGATGCACCGGCACGGTCGGGGCCCCCATCCCATTGCCCTCGGGAAACCGAATCGCCCACGCCAAATGGCAGGGCCGCCCGTAACAGCAGCCGTTCAACAGGCAGCCCACCCGTCCAAAAACCTGCCCCAGGGCAATGCTCGGCGCCAGGATGTCCGCCAGTTTCCACAGCCGCAGTCCCTTTCGCCGCGCGTAGAGCACGCACCCCAGCGAAGCGCCCACCAGGCCCCCGTAATACACCAGCCCGCCATGCCAGGTCCTCAACACCTCGATCAACGGCTGGCCGGCAAACTGCTCGCGCCAGTTGGTCGCCACAAACAACGCCCGCGCCCCCACAATCGCCCCGACAATCAGCCACGGCCCCACGTCGAACACGGCCTCGGCCCCCACGCCCTCGACACGCCCGCGCCGGCTGGCCAGCCACAGCCCGCAAATAAAGCCTGCCGCCACCAGCACGCCATACCAGTGGACGCTCACCCCGCCTAATTCAAAAGCTATCGGATACACTTAGCCAATATTTCCAAAAATCTCCATGCGCCCTTGAGAGTCCTCAAGATTTGCACTCCTCCCCACCCCGGGCCCTCCGGGCCTGTCTGAGTCGTGCGCCACAGGAAGCTTCAGCACCAACCCCTCATTCCCTTCAAAAACTCGCCCAAAATCAAAAGAAACAATGCCCTAACTTCCCATCCCAGTCAATCGCCACCTTTTCCCGCCTTGACGTAATGGTGGACCCTGGACCAGTGCCTGCCTATGGTTTTCGTATGGTGCCTTTGGTTTTGCGACCCAGCAAAACCTCTTGGAATTGGGTTGAAAGGCTCTCAGCCTTTCAACCGCAACGCGCTTGCGGCCAAACCCCGACGGGCGGGGGCCGAAACCCGGTCAAGACCCCCGCTGGGTGGCCGCTCCCAGTCCACCTGGCCCAAATCCCTCCGGCTCAAAGGCGGCACCCCATCCACCGACTATTTCTCCCATTCCTTCTCTTCGCGAAAAAACCACTTCAGGCAGTCCTTCCATTCCTGCAACTGGACCGGTCCCGGGGCATGGCTCCAACCGCGCCACCTCCACATACTCCCTTGCTCTGGCCACACTCGGCAGCCAGCCCTCTTGCCGGCAATAGTCCAGGAACCTCTCCAGAATGCCGCGACAACCCTCGCGCACGCCAGGGCTGATCAACGGCTCGCTGGCCGATGCCTTGCGCCAGCCTGCCAGCCACCCTCCGCCGCCATCTTTCTCTCTATCAACATCTACAGTCACAATGGCAATTCACAAACCCAGTTTGTCTTTCGGAAACATTGCGCCTCATCCCCAATAACGCAAAACAATTCCCATCCCAATGCATTTCTTCAAATCGCGCTGACGCAGAGGAGGCGGCTCGCGGGCTGAAGTGCGAGAAGTGCGATGTTGGGTTCACACCGAAACCGAGCAGGCGGAAATAGGCCATCGGGCTCCTATCGAGCTTGACCTGGCTGCCTGGGCAGCATACTCTCTTTGCATGAACGCTGTTGAATTCACGACCGAGCTAAGCGGCGCTGCGGTGTTGCCAATCCCCCGGGAGATTGCTGCGCAATTGCCAAAATCGGGCAAGGCCCGCATCATCGTTCTGACCGACGAAGACACCGACGAGCCCGATTGGCGCGCCGGGGCCTACGAGCAGTTCTTGCGGGACGATTCGGCCGCGGACGCCATTTACGAGTCATTGCGCTGAGATGTTCGGCGACGTTTTCATCTGCCAGTTCCCGTTCACCTCAGGCGCCTCCAGCAAGATTCGTCCGGCGCTCGTGCTGTTCGACCTCGAGCAAGATGCCACCTGGATTTTGAACTGGCGTATCTCGATGGCGAGTCGCTGTCTGCTGCAATGGGCGAGACGACCAGAGGACGCCACTCAAACCTCGGCATTGTCGAATCGAAAAGCGACTTCGCTTCGGTAAAGAAGAAGATAATGGAGATTATCGCAAAATGAGGTCCAACAAAATCGGTCCAGCGGATCCCGATCAGATCGGGACTTCTCCACCCGATGCTCAGCGGAGACTTGGAGGGGCCGCCCACGCCCCACCTCGCCTGCCGGGCGGCCGTCGCTCACTTTGGCGTTAGCTCGATATGCCCCTCTCTTTCATTTTGGCGATGGCTGGAGTTGCAGCCTACTTTGCCGTGGTGATCACCGCCTTGATCGTTCACGGCATTTGGGTTGCGCCGTTCATTGAGCGGCACGGCGCGAGGACCGCAGGATTCGCCGCTCACTGGATGTTGGGACCAACCGGGGTGGTCCGGGATTACCTTACGGCACGACGGCTTTGCAGAGAGCGGGGCATCAGACCTCGATGGATGAAGTGGCTCACCTCGCTCTTGGTCGCTGCGGCAATACTCGTTGCTGGCCTCGTGGTGTTCCTGCTATCGAGTTTTGCAAACAGATGAATCGGGCTATCAAGGTCAGTCGAGCGAACTGCCGCCGCGCAAGCCCGCCTGCCCCGATCAAATCGGGGCTCAACGGCGGGTGGCAGCTCGCGAGTGCCTCGTGTGCTCCACCGTCCCTGTCGGCGGCTCTCGCTCACCTTGGTCGTTGGCTTCAGAACGGAAGGACATGAACAGACAATCGGAACACGCATTCGATAGGGTTTTGTCAGTCTCGATGGAAGACCTTGCGATAATCCTTCGCGGGATGGGCAAGGCCCCGTGGGCGGAATTCTTGCTCAATCCGCGCCGACTTCGTGGTAGTGATTTCCTCATGCGGTGGTCTCAAGGGCTATGGAGCGAAGAACGTTTGACGCAGGCAGTGAACTCGACAGGAAAGTACTTCGCCCTGCCGTACGGTCCAAGCGGGACCGCTCCCGACAAGGATGTGCGGGCTTTTGAATTGTACTTCGAGCGATTGGAACAGGCCGGACTCGGTCATATCAAACGGCCAGACCTCCTGGTCTATCGCATTCAGGATAAGGCCAAGGTCGATTCCGCCGTCAGACAACTCGGCGGTTTGAGCGAGTTGCCGTTTACGCCAGAGGCTGACGCGAAGATGCAGGATCTCTTGGAGCACGCCGTCGTCGCCGTTGAATGTGAGAACAGTCTTTGAAGGGCCAAGCAGATGCCGGACCATGCCACGCCACTCACTCCACAGAAGCGTTTGGGCGGCAGACTCGGACTGAAAAAGGGCGCTGTCCTGCCAACGATCATCATCAAGGAGGAAGATCGAAAACCACTGCGCAACTGGCAGACGGATCGGAAGATTCCCATTCACATCTGGCACGCGTTCTTTGATGAGGCATACGGCATATCACTTGCCGACGCAGAAACGCTAATCTCACGAGGCGATATTGAACCCACCAAACAGGTGTTCCAGGCGCCGGGCGGTGCAACAACCGAGAAGGTGATCTATAAAATCTACTACCGGCACGCGTACCCCCTCGCCGTAACAGTGGAGGAACCGAAGCTGATTGCCGATTCCATCACGGACAAGAACGGCCACATCCTTTTGTACGTCCGTTTTGTAGGCGGACAATCGCGACTGAGCACCGAAGCCTTGTCGGTCCTGGATTCCTTCAAGTAGAAAACCATGGCTGACGCAAAAACATACATACTCCCCCGTTCCGGAACCAAACGGGAAACCCTCCGAACGAAAGGGCAGTTCTGGACGCCCGACTGGGTGGCCGATTTCATGGTCGCCTATGTGTTGAGGGACAAGCCGGAACGACTGCTTGATCCCGCCCTGGGCGAAGGCGTTTTCTTCCGTGCGGCAAGACGCTATGCACAATCACACGGTTTTGATCTCGCCCTGTTCGGACGGGATGTTGACCCGAAAGTAATCGGGCAGGCAAGACAATCGGGTGTGAATGATAGCGACCTGCTAAACGTCGAAATCCGGGACTTCGTTCTTGATCCCCCTTCACAGACATTTCCCGCCATAGTCGCCAATCCCCCCTATATTCGCCATCATCGGCTTTCGTCGGAACAGAAGGAACGCTTGCGCGAGTTCGCGCGAGGGGCGACCGGGCGGCATATTGACGGGCGCGCCGGATTGCATGTTTACTTCCTGATCAGGGCACTCCAGACCCTCGCCCCCGGCGGCCGCCTCGCTTACATTGTCTCAGCCGACATCTGTGAGGGGGTGTTTGCCCAGGCGCTATGGCAGTGGATTTGCTCTCGGTACAGGCTGGACGCTGTGATCGCGTTCGCGTCAGAAGCCACCCCCTTCCCCGATGTTGATACCAATGCCCTCGTCTTCTGCATCCGAAGCGACAAACCGGCAACCCAGCTTGACTGGGTGAAATGCCTTGACCGCGATTCCGAGGAATTGATCGCCCTCGTTTCTGGGCGACGGCTCAAGACACACGGACGAATTGAGGTTCACCAGAGGATGCTTTCTGAAGCCTTGGTGACAGGTTTATCTCGTCCCCCGTCACAGGAAGCCACGCACCAATGCACACTGGGAGACTTTGCTACGGTCATGCGTGGCATTGTCACAGGCGACAACGATTTCTTCTTCATGACGCCTGCACGCGCGAAGCAACTGGGCATTCCCGATTCCGTGCTCGTAAAAGCAGTGGGCAGAATGAGGGATGTTCAAGGGGAGAACTTTGGCCCGGAAGACATAGAACGCCTCGAATCGAACGGAAGACCAACGCGATTGCTGGACGTCAACCGGCTCCCGTTTGATCAACTCCCGGAGCCTGTGCAACGCTATCTCCAGGAAGGCGAGGCCCGCGGACTGCCTGCTAAGACACTCATCAAGACACGCAAACCGTGGTACCGCATGGAGACGCGCAAAATCCCTCCCATCATGTTCGCGTATCTTGGCCGAAGGAATGCTCGTTTCATTAGAAATCGCGCTCAAGTGGTGCCTCTGACCTGCCTACTGTGCGTCTACCCGAAATACGCGTCTCCTGACTTTGTCGAGCGCCTCTGTAAGGTGCTCTCAGCCCAAGAGACGGTTGCCAATTTGCGAAAGGTTGGGAAATCCTATGGCGGCGATGCCATAAAGGTTGAACCGCGGGCGTTAGAGAGGTTGCCTTTGCCGGACGCCCTTGTTCATGCACAAGGTCTCGACAAATACTTGCAGCCTACACAGAGGTCTCTGTTCGATAAGGATTGAGCCAACAATCGGCTGGAGCGGACGCGTAAACGCGCCGCTCAGCCATGACGTCGCGGCGGCCCCAACCTTTATATCCGTCGCCGCTGCCAATAGTTGAGTTTGCCCACCGAACATCGGGCCGCCCCCTCCCAGGACGACATCCCTCTTCAGTTGACCCAATCAGGCTCCGCACTGCCGCTGAGCGTGACCCAGGCCGCTTCGGCCGCCGCCCCACCTGCCGAAACTTCGCCCCTGGAGCGGGTCCGTCAGGCCTTGGGGCAACTGACGCGGCCCGCTTGCGTCCAACAGGTGCGCCAACTCTGCGCCATGCGCACTGCTTCGGTGTGCGCTTTCCGAATTTGTTTGCCGTTTTTCTTTACCAGGGCATAATAATTGCCGCTGGTCTGCTGGACCCTTTGACCCGGACAGCACGGGCACCGGTGGTGAATTGGGTTTGGCGGGTCTTGAATTGTTGTAAGCCCCTGTAGCTCAAATGGATAGAGCAGCGGTTTCCTAAACCGTAAATTCCGGTTCAATTCCGGACAGGGGTGCCAATTCACCCTCGGACTTTGCGGTTGCAAACCAGTGGGGCAAAATGCCGGGCCGCCGAACAGACCAAAACTCACAGCACGCGCAGATCCAGCACGATTGACAGCGCACAAGCCCTCGGCTACGCTGGCGCTATGGCAACCAAGTTAAAGGTCAAGGGAAGGATTCAGGTCTTGTACTACCGGGAGCGAGAGGCCTTCATCGCCTATTCGCCCGCACTCGATTTATCCTCCTGCGGCAGCACCTTCGAGGAGATGGAAAAGAATTTTGATGAGGCCATGAATATTTTTTTCTCCGAGTGCGCCGAAAAAGGAACACTTGAGGACGTTCTGACAGCTTGTGGGTGGGAATCCCGGAATGAGGACCGGTGCCGCGTTTGCCGTCCTCCCAGGATCATAGGCCAAAAGGAAATTGCAGTGTCAACCTGAGGATGAGACTCCGTCCAGTACATCCCCGAACCAGGAACCGGTTCCTGCCCGTTTCCACGCGCGCGCCGGCGGTTTTTTCAGTTATTTCCGCTTATTTCCACTTAACGGCCCGTTGCCTCAAGGACGGTAAGCGGTAATCAAGGCGCGGGTCATCGGCAGGCCTGGGCGGCCCGGCCGCCGGCGTCGCCGAATCGCTCCCTCTGGCCCGACAGCAATTCATATCGGTTCGTCAAAGCCCCCTCATTACTCTTGCGGCCGCCTGCGCCGTCTGCTCGATGTCCGCCGGAGTGTGGGCCGTCGAGACGAAGCCGGCTTCAAATTGCGACGGCGCCAGATAAATCCCTTCCGCGAGCATGCCGTGGAAATATTTCTTGAATCGTTCGCGGTCGCTCTTCAGCGCGTCGGCCAGGTTGTGCACCGGTTCGCTCGTAAAGTAGCCGCAAAACATCGAGCCGCAACGGTTGAACTGCACCGCCACGCCCGCCCCCTTCGCGGCCTGCTTCAGGCCCGCTTCCAGCGCGGCGCCCAGCCCTTCCAGCTTCCTGTAAGCGTCGCTGGCGGCCAGTTCCTCCAGCGCCGCTATCCCCGCGGCCATCGCCACCGGGTTGCCGCTCAGCGTTCCGGCCTGGTACACCGGCCCGTCCGGCGCCAGGCAATCCATGATGTCCGCCCGCCCGCCAAACGCCCCCACCGGCAAGCCCCCGCCGATCACCTTGCCGAAGCAGCTCAGGTCCGGGCGGATGCCGTAGCGCTCCTGCGCCCCGCCTTTCGCCACGCGGAAACCGGTCATCACTTCGTCGAAAATCAGCAGCGCGCCCTGGGCGGCGGTGACCTCGCGCAGCAACTCCAGGTAGCCCGCTTTGGGCAAATACAAACCGGCGTTGCCCGGCACCGGTTCGACAATGATGCCGGCGATTTGGTCCCGGTTTGCGGCAAAAGCCGCCTTGACCGCCTCCGCGTCGTTGTAGGGCAGCACGATCGTGTGCCGGGTAAACGCCGCCGGCACGCCCGCGCTGTCCGGCTGGCCAAAGGTCAGCGCCCCGGAACCGGCCTTCACCAGCAACGAGTCCGCATGCCCGTGATAACAGCCGGCGAACTTGATGATCTTGTCCCGCCCGGTGAACCCCCGCGCCAGGCGGATGGCGGACATCGTGGCCTCAGTTCCCGAATTGCACATCCGCACCTTCTGCACGCTCGGCACCCACGAGCAGATCAGCCTGGCCATCGTCACCTCAAACGGATTCGGAATGCCGAAGCTCGTCCCGTGCTCCGCCGCCGCCTGCACGGCCCGGATCACCTTCGGCGGCGCATGGCCCAGAATGGCCGGCCCCCACGTCCCCACGTAATCAACATACTCGTTCCCATCCACGTCCCACACCCGCGCGCCCCTGGCTCGGTTGACGAAAAACGGCTGGCCCCCCACCGCCCGGAACGCCCGCACCGGCGAATTGACGCCCCCGGGCATGTACTTCACTGCCTCGGCAAAAAGCTCCTCCGATTTGCTCCGCGAAACCATGACCAGAACTTAACCGCTCGCCCCCAAATTGAACTAGTGAAAAAACGTCTCCAGCAACGGCCCGCGCTCGGTGCGGACGACCATCCCCTCGCGCACATTGTGACGCCGGAACCAGCCCTGCGGCGTCTCCAGCACGAAACGGATATTGTCCGTGGCGGATTCAACCAACACAGCGTTGAAGGCTTGGAGGTCGTGGATTTCCTGGATGACACCCTCGGTATCAATGTAGGCCGCTGAGAGCGGGAGCGGACAGTTCGTCATCCAGAACGAAGCCCGTTGCGTATAGGGCAACGGGAACAGCATCCCGGCGCCCTCTTCCATGTTCGTGCGGAACATCATCCCGGTCTGCTGCTGCGCGGCTGTCAACGCCAGCTCGGCGACCATCTCCTCCGCCCCGAGCCAGAGTTTCATCGTCTGCAACTTAGGCTGCGCCTTCGTGGGCCAGCTCGCAGCCGTGGGCGCGGCCGCCGGCGGCGGAGCCGAATTGTTGCAGCCGACCCACACCGCCCCTGCCAGCACCACCACCAGGACAGCCACTGCCAGCACCAGCGCCAAAGCAGGCACTCTCTTCATCGTCCCTAGAGTGCGGCAACCCGGCGCCCTTTTCAACTCCCTTCCAGCGCGCCGGCATTTCCCCCTCCCCGCTCGCGGGCAGGGGGCCGGCGAACGGCGAATGGCGAACAGCTAACGGTCTGCCCCTCCCCGCCCGCGGGCGGGGGGCAGGGACAAAAACACCGGCAAAATTCCCAATACAGCCAATACAGCCAATACAGCCAATAGAGCCGCTGGCCTGAATTTGGTTGCCGTCACGCGGCTCTTAGTTCAATCTGGCGTCATGAAAATCACCGCTTCTCCCCGTCGTGCTCAACCAGCCCTCGCTGCGGCCTGCGGGCGGTCCTGGTCCCGCCGCCAGTTTTTGCAGACCGCCGCCCTGGCGGGCGTCGCGGCGCCGTTTTTTATCGGCCCCGCGCAAGCCGCAGTATCACCCTATGGCAAGCTCAACCACGCCTGCATTGGCGTCGGGGGCATGGGATGGGTCGACCTCCATAGCTTTCTGAGCCACAAACGAGTCCAGATCGTTGCCTTGTGCGACGTGGATGCCAATACTCTCGCAACAGCCGCCAAAGAAATCCCCGGCGCCCGCCTCTACGCGGATTGGCGCGAGTTGCTCGCCAAAGAAGCCGGCCGCATTGATTCGGTCAACGTCGCTGTTCCGGACCACATGCACTTTGCCATTGCCTCTAGCGCCCTGGCCAAGGGCAAACACGTCTATTGCCAGAAACCGCTTTGCCACGACGTCTTGGAAGTCCGCGCCCTCACTGAACTCGCCGTCCAAAAGGGGCTGGTCACCCAACTCGGCACCCAGATGGCCTCAACCACCCACGAGCGCACCGCCGTCCTCTGGCTCAAAGAAGGACGGGTGGGCGAGATTCAACATGCTTATCTCTGCTCGAACCGGCCCGGCGCCGTCAAGGATTACCGGCTCCAAGGGCCGCGGCCCCCTACTGGCCAGGAACCCCCCAAGCACTTGAACTGGGAACTGTGGACCGGCACCGCCCCCCTTCGCCCCTTCGCGCCTGACATCTACCACCCGACCAAGTGGCGCGCCTGGCAGGACTTTGGCACCGGTTGGTCGGGCGACATCGGCTGCCACATCTTCGACCCGGTCTGGAAAGGTCTCGGCCTCCAACCCCCGCTGACTGTCTCTGCCGAAGTCCAGGAGTCCTGGAGAGACTCGCCCGAACGCCGCGCCGATACCTGGCCCCAGGGCGACCACATCACCTGGACGTTCCCCGGCAACGCCAAGACTGGCGGCCAACAACTCGTCCTCGAGTGGGCTGACGGCGAGTTCTATCCCCCCGAAGAGGTCCGCAAGCGCTACTCGACCGACCTCAAGGAATATCCGCCGGAATCCTCCATCCTCATCGGAACCGAAGGCGCCCTGCTCATCCAAGGCGGCGCTCCGTCCATCCTCCTGCCCGAGGAAAAGTTCAAGGACGTCAAACGGCCCCAACTCCCACCCCGCGACCATTATCATCATTTCGTCGACGCCTGCCTGGGCGGCGAGAAAACCGAGTCCCACTTCGCCCAGAGCGGCCCGATGACCGAGGCCATCCTGCTCGGCACCGTGGCCATTCGCCTCCCCGGCCAAACCCTCCAATGGGACCCCGCCCGGGTGCAAATCAACAACCAGCCCGACGCCAACCGCCTGCTCAAACGCACCTACCGCGACGGGTGGCGGATGGCACAGTTCTAATTCACTTCGTCACCACCTTGTATATGGTCATCCCGCGCGCCAGGTAGTTCGCCAGGGCTGCGGGGTGGTCGAGCGTGCATGTGTGCAGCCAGACTCGGGCCGGTCCCATGCGCCAGGCCTCTTCCAGCCCGTGGGTCAGCAACGCTCCGCCATAGCCTCGGCCAATGAACTTCGGCGCCAGGCCGAGGATGGCGAGCTCGATCTCGTTCGCGTCATCCCGTCTCAATTCATAGTACCCCGCCACCGAACCATCGTAGTAAGCGGCAAACGTCCTCAGCCGGTCCGACTCCGCATATTCCCGCCACTGGGCGTCGGTCCAGGCGCCCTTGTCGGTCCAGCTCCAACCGCTCCCGACCAGCGCGTACATAAACCGGTTGAACTCCCACTGCTTGACCGTGGCCTCCTTGATCCAGAAGTGTGCGTCTTCGCAGCGCCTGGGCCTCAGGGCCTCCGGCGAGCGCATCTCCAGATAGGTGATGGTGACCGGTTCCATGTGCGCCATAGCCGCGACCATTTTGACATTGTCCAGGCAGATAGCAGTTAATGTTCCACCACGAACACCACCGCGCTGGGGTTCTTGAGCTTCAACGAGTTCCAGTCCACTCCGCCGTCGTCCTTGCCGTCGCTCCCGCCGCAATAGACGGCGTAGCTGGCGCCATGCCGGGTGAAGCGGAGCGGTTTGCCGGCGAACGGGTCTGCCGGCACGGCCGGGAGATAGGTCGGCGCCAAGGCCTGGAGGTTGTCGGGCAACGCGTTGCCGCGCGCGCGGCGGAACCGCTCCACCGCCAGCGCCGCCGTGGCCGCGCGAATTCGCGCGGCGCTCTCCGCGTCCCGCCCGTGCACCCGCGAGAGGGCTGGCAGCATCATCCGCGAAATGATGCAGAAACGGCTCGGCGGGTTCGTCAGGGCGGCCGCCGCTTGCCCGCTCGCCGTAAACCGGGCAGGATAGGGTAGCTCCGCCGCGGCAATCTGCTTGCCCATGGCATCCAGGTAATAAGCCTTGTCCTTCTGGAACAGACCCGTGGCCCGGTACAAGCCGAAAAAAAACAAGCCCATACGGAACGTGCCGCCCTTGCCGGACGGGGACTGTTGACCGGTTGAGAACGCTGCATCTTGATTCTCGCGGTCGAAATAGATGGCGATGCCGATGGCCTGCTCCCCCACGAGGGAGCGAACCAGTCCCTGCGGACGCTCCGCATCCCCGACCGACTCTTGCAGCAGGCCCAATTGCTCGTCGGTCAACTGCGTCAGGCCCAGGACCCGTTCCAGGCGCGTGAGAACGATCTTCCAGGCAGCCACGCGGACCAAATGGGAAATCAGC
>Ga0187866_1002130_pt1 | contig 16930 bp, 11 predicted proteins | sample June2016WEW_11_1_3_FD_133013 | JGI IMG/M metagenome (GOLD analysis project Ga0187866, IMG submission 133013) | Peatland microbial communities from SPRUCE experiment site at the Marcell Experimental Forest, Minnesota, USA - June2016WEW_11_150 | ecosystem: Environmental > Terrestrial > Soil >...
CCCGCACCGCCAGCCGCAGGCCCTCGAGGATCTGATCCGGCGTGAGCGAGCCCTTGTCGAGGTACTCTTCCATCAGCGCATCACTGCTCTCCGCCACCATCTCGACCAGCGCCTCGTGCGCCTTCCCGGCGGCGTCGGCGAGGCTGGCCGGGATCTCGCCTTCCTGGCCCTTGCCGCTGCCGTCGGACTCGTAAGTGAAAGCCTTCATCTCGACCAGGTCGACGACGCCCGCGAAATCGCGCTCCAAGCCAATGGGCAATTGGATGGGGATGGCAGTGCGGCCGAAATTCTCGTGGATGTTCTCGAGCACCCGTTCGAAGCTGGCGCGCTCCCGGTCGAGCTTGTTGATCACCAGGGCCGTGGGGAGCTTGTAGTGGTCCGCGAACTCCCACACCTTCTCGGTCTGGACCTCGACGCCGGACACTCCATCCACCACCACCAGGGTGGAGTCGGCGGCCACCAGGGCGGCGCGGGTGTCGTTGATGAATATGTTGAATCCGGGCGTGTCGAGGAGGTTGATTTTCGACTTCTTCCACTCGACGAATGCCAGTGCGGTGGAAATGGTCACCTTGCGCTGGATCTCGTCGTCGTCGAAATCGGTGATGGTGTTGCCTTCATCGACGCGGGTGAGGCGGTTGGTCGCGCCGGACGTATATAGCAGGGCGGCAGCCAGGGAGGTCTTCCCGCTGTTGCCGTGTCCGATCAAGCCTACGTTCCGTATGTCCTTGCCTTCGTATACTTTCACTCTCGGTACTCCGTTGGCGGGTCCTTAAAGGACGGCGAAAATCGTTCCAAGAAATGGATCGTAGCACAGATCGGGGACGCGGCGGTCTGCCGGGCGGTTAGCGCCCGCGCGGTTAGCGCCCGTCCTCGACCGGCTGAGCCTCAGGGTTCGCCCCCGAACCCAAATCCTCGAATTCCACCGGGGGATTGTAGTACATGATGCGGCCGCAACTCTCGCAGAACAGCACACTGTCGCCCATGCGAAGATCCTGGAAGAACTGCAGGCGCAGCGCCATGTGGCAGGCCGAGCAGCCGCCGTCGACGGCCTCGGCCACCGCGATCCCTTTGCGGGTCCTGCGAATCCGCTCGTAGGCCGAGAGAATCGCAGGGGACATCCCGGCGGCGGCTTGCTCACGCTCGGCCCGGAGCTTGTTCAACTGCTTCTTGTCCTCGGCCGTGCGCTGGCGCGCGGCCTGCTTCTCGGTCTCCACCTGCTGCTTCTCGCTGTTCAGCGCCGCCTCGGCCGCCCTGACGTTCTGCTCGAGCGGCTCGGATTCCGCCATCCGGTCCAGGATGCGGTCCTCGGCCTTGCGGATTTCCTTCTCGCAGAATTCGATCTCGTGCCCGAAAGCGGCGTACTGCTCGTTCGTCTTAGCCTGGAGCATCTGATCCCTGAGCTTCGAAATCCGTTGCTCCTGAACCTGGATATCGCTTTCCAGGTGCTTGCGCTCGCGCTGATTGGCGACCAGTGCGGCCCGGTCGGCCTCCAGCTTTCGGATGTGCGATTCGAGGGTTTTCTCGATCACCGCGATGTGTTTGGGAAGCGAAGCTATCTCGTGCTGCAGTTGGCCAATGTGCCTATCCAGATCTTGCAGTTGGATAGCCAGTCTCAGATCTGGCACCATTGATTCCCAATTTTACCACGGCGGGAGGGGCGCCATTCCGGCGTGAGTGCGTGGCGCCTGGGACCGCTCCCTAACGGTCGCGGTTCGGTGCTGCCACGCGACCCTCAGCACCGAACCGCGACCGCGAGGGAGCGGATTCTTCCGGCCAACGAGCGGCCGCGCTACCGACGGATCGGGCGGAGACCGGCGGAGTGCGCGGTGTATGATGTTATTCTGCTTATGCGCGAGACCAGCGCCGCCCAGGAGGCTCCCAGGTCTCCGGCCGACGCCGGGGTCCGGACCAGGCCGCTGGTTCTGATTCCCGCGTACCGGCCGGGAGAGGCGCTGCTGCGGCTGGTCGAGGAACTGGCGGGCCTCGAGGAGATCGGCGCCGTCATCGTGGTGGACGACGGAAGCGAACCCGAGTACCGGGAGAGCCTTGGTTCCCTAGCCCGGAGGGAGAAGGTCCACCTGCTGCGTCATGTGGTGAATCTGGGCAAAGGCGCCGCCCTGAAGACCGGCCTGAACTACGCGGCCTGCGAGTATCCGGAGAGCGCGGGCGTGGTCACCGCGGACGCGGACGGCCAGCACTGCGCGAAGGACATCCTGCGGGTTGCCGCGGCTCTGGCGGCCAGCCCCCGGCACCTGGTTCTTGGGGTCCGGACCTTCGGCGCCGGCGTGCCCTTCCGCAGCCGGTTCGGCAACACACTCACCCGCTACATCATGCGCGCGGTCACCGGCCAGAAGCTCTCCGACACGCAGACGGGCCTGCGCGGCATCCCCATGGAGTGGATCCCGGAGGTCCTGAAGCTGCGGGCCACCGGCTACGAATTCGAGCTGGACATGCTGGTGAATTGCCGTGAGGCGGCCCGACCGGTGCGCGAGGTGGCCATCTCGACGATCTACGCCGACGACAACCGCAGCTCGCACTTCAATCCGCTGCGCGACTCGATGCGGATCTATTTCGTCTTTGTCCGGTTCCTGGCCGCGTCTCTCACCACCGCGGGAATCGACAATCTGGTGTTTATCCTGGCCCTGAGCTTCTGGCCAAGTGCGCTCGTCTGCCAGATCGCCGGCCGGTTGGTGGCCGGGACCTTTCAGTTTACGGCCGGCAAGTACGGCGTGTTTCACTCGAAGGCCCACACCGCCGTGGCTCTGCCGAAGTACTGGCTATCGGTGGCGGCTTTCGGGGCCCTGAGCTATGTGCTGATTCAGAGCATTGTGGCGCTCACGGCGATCGGCATCGTAACCGCCAAGCTGTGCGCAGAGACGGCTCTATTCTTCCTGAGCTTCGTCGTTCAGCGGGATTTCGTGTTCGCGCAAAGACAGGATAGCAACGCGTAAAGGACTACTTCGATCCGCTGGCAGGCAGGTCCTTCCGGGACTTCGCGAACTCCAGGTTGGCCCGCGCGAACGGGAAATCCGGTTTCAAGCGCAAGGCCTCGCCGGCCGCCTGAATGGCCTGGTCCCACTGGCCCGTCGACAAGTAGGCCGCCGCGATGTTATTGTACGCCTCGGCGAAGTCCGGCCGGAGGCGCAGCGCCTCCTGGGCCGCCGCGATACAGTCCTGGTAGCGTCCCATCCGGTGGTACAGGGTGGACAACTCGAGGAACTTCTGGGGCGACGGCCGGGTTCGGGACTGCGCCTCGGCGTATGCTACCCGTCCGGCGGCTTGTTGTTCCATCCCCAGGTATTTCAGGATGGTGGGGTCGTTCGGAGCCAGTTTCAGGCACTCCTCCCCAAACGGCTTGAGCAGATTCCATAGCCCGTGGTCGGCGTACATCTGCAGGAGTTGGTAGCGGGCGTCCATGAGGGACGGATTCAAAGAGAGCGCGATATTGAGGGCTCCCATCGCTTCGTCGGCGCGGGCCCTGGAATTCAGCCAGCGCGCGTAGTAGAAAAACGGTCCAGCCTGTTTCGGATCGAGTTGGATGGCGCGCTGGAAATGCCGCTCCGCCTCGGCAGGGCGATTCAAGTCGCCGTTGACGACGCCGAGATTGACCTCGACCTCGGAATCGTTCGGCCGGAGAACGGCGGCCCGTTCGAAATAGGCCAGGGCCGGCTGGGCGGCTGCCTTGTCCATCGCGGCGGCTCCCTGGTTCATCAGGGCGGCTCCGTAGTTCATGAATCCGCGCCCATTCCCGGGGCTCTTGATCATCACGTCGTACCACAGGCTTTCCGGGGTGCGCCAGACCTCGTTCCTCTCGCGCGTGCCCAGGGCGCACAGCAGTAGCAGGCACACCAGGCCCGCGGCAGCGGTCCAGCGTAGATTGCCGCGCAGCGGCCGCCGCAGCAGGATGAGGCTCCCCGCCCAAGTGACCGCGAACACCAAGCCGACGAAAGGAAAGAACATCCGGTGATCGTTCTCCACTTCGGCCAGGGGGTAGAGCGAGGTTGGCGCCAACGCCAATACAAACCAGACCAGGCCAAACGAGATCGGCCGGGTGTTGAAACGCCTTGCTGTCGCGTGGATCGCCCACAACAAAGCGGCAACGAACAGGAATCCGGCGATCGCTTCGAGGCGCAGGACCGAGGGGAAGGCTTCCAGGTCCGTATCCGCGCTCAGGTGCGTGGGCAGGAAGAACGAGCGGAAGTAGCGCAAGGCCACGTAAGGCTGAGTGATGAGGTAGTCGTAGGCAGGCTGCTTGGTCGGCACGAAGCTCTTGGGCGTCATGGCGCTGGAAAGGAAGGCCAGCAAGCAGGCCACGGCGGCGGCCGGAACCGACTTCCGCGCCGCCGCCCGGAACCCCCGAACAGAGATGCTCTCCTCGAACAGGAACACGTAAGCCAGCAGCAGGAGCGGGAAGACTAGAGCGGGAGCCTTGGCCAGCACCCCCAGGACGAACGGGATGAGGTAGAGGCCGGAGCTGCGCCGTTGTGGAAACCGGGCATAGACGAGCAAGGCGGCGACCACGCCCAGGGTGGACAGCAAGTCGGCGCGCTGGATGATGTAGTTGACCGTCTCCGCCATGGCGGGGTGCAGGCCGTACCAGGCGACGGCAAACCAGGCGATCCAGGGATTGTACGGCTGCGGCCGGACGCCCTCCAGGATCCGGACGTAGAGCAGGTACATCAGCACCAGCAACACCAGGAACCAGAGGAACGTGGACAGGTGAAAGTAGAAGGTGGTCTCCAGCCCCCCGCCAAGCCAGTAATCGATGGCCAGCGAGGTTGTCACCAGCGGCCGCCAGATGTGGGCCCTCGGGTCCACGGAGTGGCTCGTGGCGTCTGTGAAGAACCCGGGGATGTTGCCGAGGTAGCGGATGTGTGCGTTGTTCTTGACAGTGTGGTAGTCGTCGAATTGGAATGAGTTCTGGAAGTGGTTGGAGTAGGTGAACGTGACTGCGCACAGCACCAGCGCAGCGGTCAGGGCAGAGGTTCGAGCGGACAAATGGCTCACCAAAGATCGCATTGTACCAACTGCTTCACCGCCCACCGGCCGCCAGGTTCTTCTGGGACTTCGCGAACTCCAGGTTGTTGCGCGCGAACTGGAAATCCGGCTTGATGCGGAGCGCCTCGCTGGCCGCCCGGATGGCTTCGTCCCACTGACCCATCGACAGGTACGCCGCAGCGATGTTGTTGTACGCTTCGGCGAAGTCCGGCCGGAGGCGGAGCGCCTCCTGGGCCGCCGCGATGCAGTCCTGGTACCGACCCATCTGATGGTAGCCGGCGGACAACTGGAGCAGGCTCTCGGGTGTCGGCTGGCTTCGGGCGAGCGTCTCGGCGGTTGCCACCTTGGCAGCGAGCTGCTGTTCCGCGCCGAGGTATTTCAGGACGACAGGGTCATTCGGAGTCAGCCTCAGACAATCCTCCGCAAAGGACCTCAGCGAGCCCCACAGCCCGTGCTCCGCGTATACCTGCAGGAGCAGGTAACGGGCGCCCGTGAAGGCTGAGTCCAGCGCGAGGGCGGTGCTCAGCGCTTTGACCGCCTCCTCGGAACGGGTCTTGGAATTCAGCCATCGGGCGTAGTGAAAATACGATTCGGCTTGCTTCGGATCGAGCTGAATGGCGCGGCGGAAATGCCGCTCCGCCTCGGTGTCGCGATCGAGAGCGCTTGTGGCGAGGCCGAGACTGATCTCGAGCGTCGGGTAGTTCGGCGCAAAGGCGGCGGCCCGTTCGAAATAGGTTAGGGCTGCTGAAGAGGCCCCCTTGTCCATCAGCTCCAACCCGTAGTTCATGAGTCCGCGTCCATTCCTGGGGCTCTTAATGGTGACGTCATGCCACAGGCTCTCTTCGGTGCGCCAGACCTCGTTCCTGCCGCGCGTTCCCAGCGCATAAAGCAGCAGGCACACCAGGCCGGCGGCGACCGCCCAGCGGCGGTCCCCAAGCGGGCGCCGCGACAGGATCAGGTTGCCCGCCCAGGTGACGGCGATCACTAGTCCGACGAACGGAAAGAACATCCGGTGATCGTTTTCCACGTCGGCCAGGGGGAACAGCGATGTCGGCGCCAGCGCCAGCACGAACCAGACCAGCCCAAAGGAGATCGGGCGGGTGTCGGATCGCCTGGCGGTCGCGCAAATGGCGAACAGCAGGACGCCAAGGAACAGGAATCCGAGGAGCACTTCGGGGTGCAGGATCGAGCTGAATGCCTGGAGATCCGAATCCGCGCTCAGGTGCGTGGGCAGGAAGAACGACCCGAAGTAGCGCCAGGCCACGTAGGGCTGGGTGATGAGGTACTCGTAGGCGGAGCCAATGGTCTGCATGAAGCTCTTGGGCGTCATGGCCCGCTGGAGCGCCGCCAGCAAGAACGCTAAGGCGGTGGCAGGAGCCGACTTCCGGGCCGCCGCCAGGAATCCCCGAGGGGACACGCTCTCTTCGAAGAGGAACACGTAGGCCAGCAGAAGGAAGGGGAAGACCAGAGCGGGAGGCTTCGCCAGCGTTCCCAGAACGAAGGGTACAAGGTAAAGACCACATTTCCTCGGTTTGGGAAACCTGGCAAAGACGACCAAGGCCGCCACCACGCCCAGGGTGGATATCACGTCGGCGCGCTGGATGATGTAGTTGACCGTCTCCGCAATCGCGGGGTGCAGGCCGTACCAAGCGACCGCGAACCAGGCGATCCACGGGTTGCGCGGGCCCGGCCGGACGAGATCGAGCAGGCGGGCGTACAGCCAGTACATCAGCAGCAGTTGCAGCAGAAACCAGAGGAACGTGGACAGGTGAAACCAGAAGGTGCTCTCCAGACCTCCGCCAAGCCAGTAGTCGATAGCCAGCGAAGTGGCTACCAGCGGACGCCAGGTGCGGTGCTGGGCTTTCACGCTTTGGGTTGTGGCGTCGGTGAAGAATCGTGGGATGTTGGAGAGGCTGCGGATGTAAATGTTATCGTTGATCGCGTGGTAGTCGTCGAAATGGAAGGAGTTCTGGAAGTGGTTGGAATAGGCGAGCGTGACGGCGCAGAGTACCAACCCCGCGGTCACGGCCACGGTTCGTGCGGATAAACGGCTCACCAAAGATCGCATTGTTCCAACTGCTTCACCGCCCGCCGGCGGGCAGGTTCTTCTGGGACTTGGCGGAGTCCAGGCTGTTTCGCGCGGCTTCGAAATCCGGCTTGATGCGGAGCGCCTCGCTGGCCGCTCGAATCGCTTCATTCCACTGTTCCATCGACAGGTACGTCCTGGCGAGGTTGTTGTACGCTTCGGCGAAATCCGGCCGGAGGCGCAGCGCTTCATTAGCCGCAGCGATGCTGTCCTGGAACCGTCCCATCCTGTCGTAGACGGCAGACAACTGGAGAAAGCTCTCGGGGGTCGGTTGGCTTCGGGCCAGCGCTTCGGCGGATGCCACCAATCCAGCCAGTTTCTGTTCCGCACTCCGGAACTTCAAGACAAATCCGTCATTCGGAGCCACCTTCAGGCAATCCTCCGCAAGCGACTTCACCCGGTCCCACCTCTTGTGCTTCGCGTACAGGTACAGGAGCACGTAGCGGGCGCCCATGTGGACCGGATTCAGGGCCAGCGCGGTGTTCAGCGCCTCGGTGGCTTCCCGATCGCGGTCCTTGTAATCCAGCCAGCGCGCGTAGTGAAAATACGGGTCGGCCTGTTGGGGATCCAATTGGATGGCGCGGCGGAAGTGCCGTTCCGCCTCGGCATCGCGATTCAAGGCGCCGTTGACGTTGCCGAGATTGATCTCGAGTAGGGAGTAGTCCGGCGCGAAAACAGCGGCCCGTTCGAAATAGGCGAGGGCCGTTGAAAAGTCCGCCTTGCCCATCAGCGCCAATCCGTAGTCCATGAGTCCGCGCGCACTCCTGGGGCTCTTGGCGATGACGTCCCGCCAAAGGCTTTCCGGGGTACGCCAGACATTGTTCCTCGCGCGCGTGCCGAGCGCGTATGGCAGCAGGCATACAAGGCCTGCCGTGGCGGCCCAGCGGCGGTCGCGAAGCGGGCGCCGCAGCAGGACCAGGTTGCCCGCCCAGGCGACGGCGATCACCAGGCCAACGAAGGGAAAGAACATCCGGTGATCGTTTTCCACATCGAACAGGGGGAACAGCGAGGTGGGCGCCAACCCCAGCAGGAACCAGACCAGGCCGAAGGATATCGGGCGGGTGTCGGATCGCCTGGCGGTCGCGTAAATCGCGAACAGCAGGCCGCCCAGGAACAGGAATCCGAGGAGCACTTCGGGGTGCAGGATTGAGCTGAATGCCTGGAGATCCGAATCCGCGCTCAGGTGCGTGGGCAGGAAGAACGACCGGAAGTAGCGCAAGGCCACGTAGGGCTGGGTGATGAGGTAGTCGTAGGCGGAGCCCGTACTTGGCAAGAAAGTCTTGGACGTCATGGACCACTGGAGCGCTGCCAGCGCCAGCGACAGCGCGGTGGCGGGAACCGATTTCCGCGCCGCCGCCCAGAATCCCCGAGCGGACACACTCTCCTCGAAGAGGAGCACATAAGCCAGCAGAAGGAGGGGGAAGATCAGAGCCGGGGGCTTCGCCAGCACGCCCAAAGCGCAGGGGATGAGGTACAGGCCGTACTTTCTCTGTTCGGGAAACCTGGCATAGACGACCAATGCCGCCACCACCCCCAGGGTGGACATCACGTCTCCACGCTGGATGATGTAGTTGACCGTCTCCGCGATGGCGGGGTGCAGGCCGTACCAGGCTGCCGCGAACCACGCGATCCATCGGTTGCGCGGGTCCGGCCGGACGAGATCGAGCAGGCGGACGTATAGCACGTACATCAGCAGCACTTGCAGCAGGAACCAGAGGAATGTGGAGAGATGAAAGTAGAAGGTGTTCTCCAGGCCTCCGCCCAGCCAGTAGTCGATGGCCAGCGAAGTTGTGACCAGCGGCCGCCAGGAGCGGTGCAGGGGGTTTCGGGACAAGGTGGCAGCGTCGGTGAAGAATCTTGGGATGTTGCTGAGGGAGCGGATGTAAACGTTATCCTGGACTGTATGCTGGTCATCGAATTGAAACGAGTTTTGGAAGTGGTTGGAATATGTGAGCGTGACGGCGCACAGCACCAGGGCGGCAATTAGAACGGTAGTCCGGCGGGGCACGACGGTGTCCTAAGGGGGCATTGTATCAAGATGGTGGCGCAGGCCATCGCTTTCCGTGGCCTGCGAGGCCGGCAGACGACAAAAAGCGATCGTCGGCCCCACGGACACAAGGCATAGCACTCATGACGCATTACACTAGATGCATGCGCCGCGAGAGAACGTCCAGGTGGAAACAGGCCGCGGCGTGGGCGGTGGCGGCGGCGTGCCTGGTGTGGGTGCTGCACGGCATCGACGTGCGGCGTCTGGCCGGGGAGGTGCGCGGCCTGCGGTGGGAACTGGTGGCGCTGGCGGTTTGTTCCCAGGTCCTCAGTTACGTGGCGCAAGGCTGGCGCTGGCAACTGCTGCTCCGGCCAGTCGGGGGAGTCCCGGTTTCTCGGACTACGCAGGCCATCTACGCCGGCCTGTTCGCCAACGAGGTGCTGCCTCTGCGGTTCGGGGAAATGGTACGGGTGTGGCTGGTAGCGCGCTGGGTCCGCGCCACGTTACTGGCGATCCTGCCCTCGGTGTTCGTCGAGCGCCTGTTTGACGGGATATGGCTGGCGGTGGGAATCGGCCTGACGGCCATTGCCATACCGCTGCCGCCGGCACTGGACCGGGCGGCCGATACCCTGGGCGAGGCGGTGCTGGTTGTCACGGCGCTGTTCGCTGTGTTTGTATTCGTCAAGAGACCATCGCGGCCGAAGGAAAGGCGGCGGTCGAAGCTGGCCGGCTGGTCCGATTCCATCGCCGCGGGGCTGTGGGCCATTGGACGCTCGCCGTCGTTCTACGGAGCGCTCGGGGTCTCGCTCCTGTTCCTGGTCCTCCAAGGGCTTGCGTTCTGGTGCGTGATGCTGGCATACGGGATCGGGCTTTCGTTTTGGGCGGGCGCGGTGGTCTTTCTCGTGGTGCGTCTGGGGACGGCGATTCCCAACGCCCCGGCCAACGTCGGGACGTTTCAGTTCTTCACCGTGGTGGGATTACTGCTGTTCCGCGTCCACAAGACGGAGGCGACGGGCTTCTCCCTGGTCGCTTTCATGGTCATCACCTTGCCGCTGCTAGCGCTGGGTTTCCTGGCGCTCAGTCATAGCGGGACAACGCTGTGGGCGATCCGCGAGCAGGTGTTCTCGCCGGCCGAAGCTGCGCCCGAGAGCCCAGCGCCCGGTGCGTGAATTGCAGGCCCGCCGCGCTCAGTTCAGGAGCGCGTCGTCGAACCCGTTGAAGGAGCGGTAGACGCCGTTGGAGCGGAGTTCGGGAACGCCGGCCAGGGCTTCCTGGTGCGCTTTCAATGCCGCATCGAACGCCTCGCGCACGGAGGTCTTGCCGTCGCCGTTGCGGTCGGCCAGCCCGGGCTGCAGGAAGGAATCCCAGAAGGTCCGCGCGAACTGGGTGCAGTCGGTGGGGTGGCGGCGGTCAACGCTCGAGATCAGGATGGCGCGGCTCCTGGTTCCGTTGAAGGCATCCACGAAGCCGCCGGAGTAACACTGATCCATCACGATGAGGGAGTTCCCACGGTATTCATCGATTTCCTCGCGCAGATCCGCGGGCCACAACTCTCCCTTCCGCAACTCCAGCAGGCTGTCGCCCTGGTCGGTGCCGCCGTGCCCGGTACCGTAAACCACCAGGAGATCGCCCTCCGCCACGACGCCGGCCAGGTCGTCCATCACGCGCCAGAAGTTGTCGGGCGCCGGCGCCAGGCGCAGCGTTGCGGGGGGCAGGGTATTCCGGCGATCCGGCGGCGAGACCACGAAGATGTGCGCCGGCTCGAAGCCCAGCGCGCGCAACGTCGCATAGGCCCGAGCGATGTTCCGCTTGTGCCGCAGCTCGGTGTCGCCGTTGACGAGCACGGCGTATTTCTCCGGCTTGCGCGGCGGCTCGGCCGGCTTGGCCGGGGCGGAGTCGCAGGCCCGGCGATCCGCACGCTCGGAGTGGCAGGCCGCCAGCAGCGCGCAGAGGACCATGCAGAATGGCGCGAAGCGCTTCATAAAGCAACCAGCCGGGCCGCCAGCGAGCGGATATGCCGCGAGTCGGTGCCGCAGCAGCCGCCCAGGATCGGCAGCCGGAACCGCCTGTAAAGGTTCACCATCGACTCGGCGAATTGCTCGGGATCCTCCGTCTCGAGACGCTCGGAACCCTCCAGTTCCTGGGGGTTTTTCGCGGATGTATTCGCCTGCAATCCTAGAATACGCTTTCGGGAAACCGGATCACAACGCTCGAGCGCGCTCGCCATGATCGAGGGATGGACGCAATTCACCAGGTACCCAAGTGGGGCCGGGGAAACGGAGCCGTCGATCCGAGCGAGGGCATCCGGGATGGGCGTCGAGTCCAGCAACTCACCCCGCGCGTTGATGATGAAGCTCAGCAGGTACGGCGCGCCGGTTTGGGCCATGGCCACGGCGATCCCGGCGGCCTCCGCTGCCGCGGGCATTGTGGCGGCGATCAGGAAATCGCAGCCGGCCTCGGTGAGTGCTTTCGCCTGCACAGAATGAAAGCCCGCCGCCTCGGACGTGGTGAGCGCCTGCTCGGGCCGGTAGGCGTCGCCATAGCACCCCATCAGGCCGCCAAGGAGAATCCCGTCGTAGCCCGCGATAATCCGCCTCACAAAGAGGACCCCATCGCGATTGACGTCCTGAGTCAGCCCCGCCTGGCGCAGCCGTTCGGGGTTCGCGCGCCAGGTCGGGGAGAAGCAGAGCATTGGGAGGCGGGCCTCTCGCGCAATGTCGAGGTACTCGCGGTACACGCCGGCCAGAATCCGCGCCGGCCCGGGCGCGTACGGAAACGCGGCGTGCGCCACGTACGGATCGAGCGTGCACTCCGGGTTTCTGCGCAGCCGCTCAATGACCGAGCCCTCGGTCAGCACCACCATGGAGCGCGCGAGCGCGGCGCCGAGGCTGGCGTGGAGCAGGGAAGCGCCGGGCAAGTGCACTCACCCATCGTAAACAAATAAGCCGGCAACTTCCTGCGAATGGGTTTGCCGATGTTTGCGTTCCGCGTCGCGGCGCCTACTTCTTGAGCACGAAGAACAGGATCAGCCCCAGGATCGCCAGCACCAGCACGCACACAATGATGATTATCAGCACTTTTGCTCCGAGCGGGGCCGGGGACGGAAGCGGCATGGGTTGCATGCCGGGCGCCTGCTGCATCGGCATCTGCATGGGCGGCATCCCAGGCGCCTGCGGCGCTTGCATCTGAGGCGCGCCGGGCATCTGCATCCCGGGGTACTGTGGCTCCTGCATCTGAGGCGCACCCGGCATCTGCATTCCGGGGTACTGCGGCGCCTGCATCTGAGGCGCACCCGGCATTTGCATCTGGGGCGCGCCAGGCATTTGCATTCCGGGGTATTGGGGCGGAGGCGGTGCGGCTGCGGGCGGCGGAGCGGCACCGGCGTCCATCCCCCCGGGGGTCGGAGCCGCACCGAACAGCCGCGTGTATTCGCCGGGCCCAGAGGCCTGCTGCATGGGTTGAGCCCGCGGAGTCGGCGAGGAGAACACTCCGGTCGCGCCTTGCGGTTGCATGGGCGGTGGTGGCGCGGGTGCCTGCGAGAGCGGCGATCCTTGCCCCGGCCCCTCGCGCGCCCCGAACAGGCTCGTGAATTCACCGGGCGCTCCTCCCGAGTGTGGGAGTGACCCGGGAAGCGGCTGCTGAGACGATGGAGGCGGCGAGGGCGGAAACCCCTGAGACGGCCGGCCTGAGTCAGGCGTCTGGAACAAGCTGGTGAACTGACCGGGCGCGCTTGTCCCGGCGCTGGGTGAAGGCGGTGGCTCGGGCATTGGGGAACTAGTAGCGCCCGGAGTGGCCTGGAACAACTGGGTGAATCCGCCGCCCTGCCCTGCGGCAGGCGGTTTCGGCGCCTCCCCCCAATCTGGCTGGGCGGCCGACTGGGGAGCAAGCGGACCCTGTTCGGCCGGCGCGTGGAACAGCCGCGTGAACTCGCCCGCTCCGGAGGAGCCCGCTGCAGCCGGCGATGGGGGCGGCGATGGCGGCGGCGAAAGCGGCGGCACGGCTGCCGGCGGCTGCGCAGGGGGGGCAGCCGGGGGTTGCGGCGCCGCGAATCGCTCAGGCGGTGGCGCGGGTCGCGCCGGCGGTGGTGCGGGTCGCGCCGGCGGCGGTGCGACCGGTGCACCCGCGAGATTGCCCAAGGTGGCGTGGAACAACTGCGTAAAGGCGCCGGCATCCCGCGGAGGCTCGGCAGGTCGCGGAGGAGCGGCCGGAGGTGGTGGCACGGCACGGGGCGGCGGCGCAACCTGCGGCGAGGGCGCCGGAGGCGCCGGCTCAGCGGGAAGCGCCGCGCTGCTGAACAGCCTGGCGAACTCATCGTCCCCCGCGGGTGGCGCGGGCGAAGGCGCCGGCGGTCGTACGGGCGCGGCCGGCGGGGGAGCGGGTCGAGCTGGTTCGGGCGCCGGCTCGGGCGCAGCCTGCGCGACGCCGAACAGCTTCGCGAAATCGTCGTCTTCCGGGGGCGCTGCCGGAGGCGCCGGCGGCTGCACGGGCGCGGCGGCTGCCGGCGGCGGAGCAGGCGCAGCCGGAGGCGCAGGCCCGGCGACTGCTACCGGAGGAGTGGGTCTCGGAGGCGCCGGAGTTTGCCACCGTCCCGCCTTGGCCAACTGGTCCGCCTCGGAAAACGGGGCCGGCTGCAACGGGTGGGGATCGAGCCACGCGCGCAGGTTGGTGAAGCCCGGCAGGACCTCCGTCGCCACGTAGGGCATCCCCTTGTGATCGCTGATCTCGAGGATCTGCGAGCGCTTTTCCGCCGATGGGTCCACCGCTTGTTGCAGCACCATGCTCAGAAGCGTCTCGCGCCCCGGCACGGTCGCGCCGCCGAACAGGATGTGCACGAAAACCGCCCGGCCGGAGGCCAGTTCGCGGGCGTTGAAGGTTTTGGATTCGCTATCGTTCCCGACTACCTCGCCGAGTTCGTATTTTTTGTCGAGGTCCATGACATGCTGCCGATCCAGTATTAGATTATACCGAACCGCAGCTATGCGCCATCAGCAACCCGCCAGGAGCCCGAATTCGCCCGGGGGCCTGGCGCGTCCGGGCGGACGCGGGGCAGTTGCCCCCGGCGACCAAACCCGGGACAGCCGGCCTCGTGGGCAACCGGGGACAGCCTGAGCCGTCCCCACAACGGACGGCCTAGGCAGTCCCTCGGTTGCGGGCGCCCTGGGTTTGGCGCAAAGCGCTAGCTTCTTTTGCGGGCGACGCATATAATACGACTTTCAGAGCATCTCTCTATGAAACACCTTTCCAGGCTCGTCTGGTCTGAAGGGATGTACCTGGGTCCCCACCATTTTCAAGCGCAAAGCCGCTATTTTGAAGACTCCGTCCACTTCGCCCTTGCCAGCCTGTACTATGCGCCCTATGGTCTCGGGGGCTTCGAACTGGACCGCGAGGCGCTATTGAACGGAACGCTCTCCCTGGTGCACGCCAGGGGGGTTCTCCCGGACGGTCTGGTGTTTCAGATGCCAGATGCCGACCCGCTGCCCGCGGCTCGCCAGATCTCCGACCTGTTTTCGCCGATCCGCGAGAGCATGACCGCCTATCTGGCGATTCCTCCTCGCATCCCCGATGGGCTGAACTGTTCCCTAGAGGGTGACGGCGAGGCCAGCACCACCCGCTATATCGCCGAAAGCGTAGTGCTGCACGACGACAACACCGGGCGGGACGAGAAGCCGGTGCGCGTGGGACGGAAGAACATCCGGCTGCTGCTGGACACCGAAATCACCCAGGACATGGTGGTGCTGCCGATAGCGCGCATCCGGCGGGACAGTTCGGGGCACTTCGTTTTCGATCCTCAGTTCATTCCGCCGTGCCTGGAGGTTAGCGCCAGCGAGCGGCTGATGCTGATGCTCCGCCGGATCGTGGAGATCCTCGAGGAGAAGAGCGCCAACCTCACTCGCGCCAAGCAAGGCGGCGCGAAAAGCTCGGCCGGGTGGAGCAGCCAGGAAGTCGCAAACTTCTGGTTTCTGCACTGCGTAAACGCCAGCCTGGCCCCGCTGCGGCACTTCTGCTTCACCAAGCGCGGCCATCCCGAAGCGCTGTTTGACGAGTTGTCGCGCCTGGCCGGAGCGCTCTGCACCTTCGGCCTGGATTCGCACCCGCGCACGCTGCCGTTGTACGATCATCAGAACCTCCAGGAGTGCTTCGAAGCGCTCGACGAGCACATCCGCAGGCACCTGGAGCTGCTGATGCCCACCAACTGCATTCCCATTCCGCTCACACCGATGGGCAACTACTATTGGACCGGCCCGGTGCCCGACCAGCGCTGCCTGGACCGTTGCCGCTGGATCTTCGCGATCCGCTCGAAGATCGGCGAGGCGGACCTGATCGAACGCACGCCGAGGCTGATCAAGATTTGTTCCAAGGAGTATGTGCCCAGGCTGGTCCAGCGGGCGCTTCCGGGGCTGGCGTTGAACCAGATCCCGATCCCGCCCGCCGCCATTTCGCCGCGCTTGGAGACGCAGTATTTCGCGGTGAATCGCGCGGGCCCGTGCTGGGACCACATCGTGCAGACTCGCCAGGTAGGAGTTTACGTGCCGGGCGAAATCCCGCAACCCGAGATCGAACTTCTGGTCGTTTTGGAGTCCTAGACATATGGGAACGTTCACGTCGAATGCCGCCGGGCCCGAGGCCGGGGGATTCTCGCTTCAGCGCCGCCCGGATAACTTGGCCCTGGTCTTCCAGGAGACCCTCACCGCGATTGTCCGCCTGCGCACCAACCGGCAGGTGGTTACCGACCCGGAGGTGTTTCGCGCGCAGATGCGCGAGGCCCTCAAGGCCGCCGACCAGGATGGGCGAACGCGGGGCTACACCGCCGAGCAGATCAAGCTCGCCATCTTCGCGGTGGTGGCCTTTCTGGACGAGTCGATCTTGAATCTCCAGCAGCCGGTGTTCGCCCAATGGCATCGCAAACCGCTGCAGGAGGAGCTGTTCGGAATCGACATCGCTGGAGAGATCTTCTTCAACAACATCCAGCGGCTGCTGGGCCAGCGCGACTCGCACGACCTGGCGGACGTGCTGGAGATCTACGAGCTTTGCCTGTTGCTGGGCTTTCGTGGGCGGTACGGACTGGGCGGCCAGGCCGAGCTGCGCTCGGTAATCGAAACGGTCAAGGAGAAGCTGCGGCGCATCCGAGGCTACACGATGGACCTCTCGCCGTTCTGGGCGATTCCCCCCGGAAAGGTCAAGGTGATGGGCTCCGACCCCTGGGTGAAGAGGCTGTTGTGGACGGCGGTTGGCTCGTTTGTTCTGGTGATTGTGCTGTTCGGCATCTACAAGATTTCGCTGGGGGCCGGCGCGTCCGAACTACGCGCGATTCCGACCCTGGCTCGCGGATAGGAGCGCTCGATGAATTACCGAATGATCATCATTGGGGGCTTGATAAGCTATTACGTCTTCGCGTGGCTGGCCACCACGCTGCTCAATCTCACTGGAGTGAACCTGTGGGTTGTCCGGGGCCTCCTGGCGACGATCGGGCTTTCGGGCGCCGGGGTGTTTTGGTGGTGGCGCAGCCGGAAGGAGAAGCAGAAAGCGGCGTCGACGGAGGCTTCGGCGGGCGCGGGCGCAGTTGCGGGCGGGGGTTCGAGCGATGAAGTGGACGCGCTGGTGCGCGACGCCGAGGCCCGGCTGGCGGCGTCCAATGTCGCCAAGGGCGCCAAGACCGGCAACCTGCCGGTGATTTTCCTGCTTGGCCCGCCCGCCTCCGCCAAAACCCACAGCATGGTGCATTCGGGTCTCGAGCCGGAACTGCTTGCCGGGCAGGTCTACCACGACAATGCGGTGCTGCCGACGCGGACGGGCAACCTGTGGTTCTCCCGCCAGACGGTGTTTGTCGAGGCCGGTGGCAGCATGGTGGCCGATCCGCA
>Ga0187866_1002143_pt1 | contig 16881 bp, 12 predicted proteins | sample June2016WEW_11_1_3_FD_133013 | JGI IMG/M metagenome (GOLD analysis project Ga0187866, IMG submission 133013) | Peatland microbial communities from SPRUCE experiment site at the Marcell Experimental Forest, Minnesota, USA - June2016WEW_11_150 | ecosystem: Environmental > Terrestrial > Soil >...
AAGGATACTGCGCCAACACGGTAGGCGGACTAAACCTCGACGCCGTCAGAAAATACATACGAGAAGAACAACAAGAAGCCCTACCGTAGAGCCCCGGAGCTTGCTCCGGGGGAAACTACTTCTTCGGAGTAGTTGCCATCTTAATTTATTCAGCGCACAGAAGAAAAAAGCGAATGCTGCGGCGGCCGGCAGAGCAGCCGCAGCCACAACCGTCGCCAAAGTCCGTATTGAGAAGCCATCTGGAACCTGAGAAAGAAGATCTAGGACTAGAAGACTCGGAAGGTGACGGGTTAATGCTGTTCGATGATCCAATGTTTCCACCTGACCTGGACGACGAAGACTAGCACATGCTTCCTGTCGAATAGCACAGAATCTACGAAGAAAAAGCGCGCACTTCTTACTCTGTGGCTGACGTTGGTGTACTTTGTGTGTCTAAAGCCTCTCAAACTCTTGATTTGTTTGTGTGCCTCGTAGATCGTCAGAGAGTCATTTTTGGCGAGGGTTTGGAATATGGCATGGTTGAGTCTGGCTTCTCGACCCTTGAACACTGAGAGCCTTGTGTCTTTGGGTTTGGGCAATTCATTCGCTGACCAGCAAAGTAAGTAAAACCAGAACTATGTGGGGAAGGGCTTATTCACGTTAATTTACACATTTTTGTGTCAACAGGTCTGGGGGAAAACGTTTCTGCAGGCAGAAATTGCTTAGTGGAAAAATGTTTCGGCAGGCAGATATTTAAACAAAATCTGGGGCTTGATGTTTTCAGAGCATGCCCTAACAGGTTTCTGAGCGTGTTTTGTCGGGGGTGTTTTCGGCATGCCGAAACGTTTTCACGGGGGACAAAGAGATGATCGCAATATTGTTTTCCAGCTTAACGTCAAGGTTGAGTTCCTTCTCCAGAAATGGCTCAAGGACCTCATGGAACTTCTTGGGTATATCGGAACTTCTTGGGTATATCTAGAGACATGCGCCCGTACTCGTAGGTGCGCTTGCTGTTCAGGTAGCGTTTCTTTGAGACTCTGTGCTGGATTCGAACCAATTTGCGCAGAAGCCCCCACATCTTGTTCTACGTGGTCAGAAGATGTGCCTCAATGCGTTTTGACTCATGCTCCATTATGGCTTTTCGAAGTAGGTCCTTGATTGCTTCGTTGACTCCGCTTGGGTAGCTGGAATTAACTACCTTCTCGCCAAACTCTCTGAGCAGGCCTGCTGGAACATCGTAAATGGTTAAGTCAACAAACATATCATCATCAAGCCACTTCTCGTCGACCTCTCGTAAGACAGCTGACCTCTTCTGCTGCATAAACACTCTCTCCCTCTTTTGGTTTTGACTGGAACCGTTAAAAGCACTGCGATCTACCGACATCCATCGACAGTGCAGAGAGTGGAGTTAAAGTGAAGCTCTCGTGCGATTTTGGATCGATCGATTGAAACCTAGATCTAGCTTGCTTTTTTCATCCAGAGTAATCCAACAACCATCCATTTCAGGAAAGGATATTGGCTATGCGTTCCCATGGCAAACCAACAATCGTTGTCTGCTTTCATTCTCGTGTAACAGCCTTCACGCACTTTTTCCTTAGCTACTTTTTCATCTTGATATTTCCTGTATAGTTCATTTGCCCCAAAATCAAAACACTCCATGTGATGAAATTTGTGAACTCGAGAGCATATAGCGCATCCTTTTTCTCCACATTTGAACTGGTAAGTCAACGAAATGTCACCGTAAGGTTGCACCTTAAAAATATCTCCATCGATAGTGACTTGCTTACCGCGCTCATTCTCCTTCTCTACTGAGAAGCCAAATAGAATTGGCTTAATGATAGAGAGCGTTTTCTTCGTTTTAGTGGCATCTGGAATCAACGTGTCTGTATACGCATTGAGGAATTCTCGCCTTTCCTCCCTATCCTTGATGGCGCACCCACAATTCTCTACGCTTTCGTTGTCTATCTTTCGACTTTCAGGTCTAGGGTCCTTCTCAGGCTTGGAAGTTGAAACCTTGATTTTGTCCCAAACTTTGATACCTTTGTCCCTGATGGTGCTCCACTCCATTGGGTACAATCTTCGCCATTCATTGTTTTCACTTATCCCAGCGGTACAGACTGTGTATCGCTTCAGATGGACGCTCCAGTTTGGCGTGGCTTTGACCAAGACAAGAACTTTTTCTTCTTCTTCCCGAGACGTTTTCAGTTTACACCTCCTTTTCCTTTTGTGAATTGGATTGTGTAGACGAATTCGTTTTCATCCCATTCGCCATGAATGTTCTTCCACACTTCTCTAAATTGTTCCAACGTGTAACCCCCTTCTCTTCGGGCGTCTTCATCTGTGAAATCGCCCAAACGCTTTCGTTCAATTGAGGTAATTACTAGATCAGCAAAATGAGGTTCCCAGACGGCTGCATGAATTCTGGCGCCAACTCTGACTTTCGGGTCTGGAATGCCTTTTCGACTAGTTTTAGTTTTGACGCCTTTTATAATAGGATCCATGTGACTAAGCCTAAATGGAAGCTCATAAGGAGTTTCAATGACCTCTTTAATCAATGTCCCTACAGACTTCTCTGGTTCTTTGACCGCCCGGGAGATAACCTCCCTTGCTTCTCTTCGATAGATGGGTTTACTGGCTATCTCTTTTGCAACCTCAATTTGTCTCTCTTTGCTTTCGATACGACGAGTGATAGATACAGCAGTATCCCAGTCTATTTTTCCAGCTTCTCTTGGAACGCCTATTTTTGGTGATGGTGCAACCATCCTTTGAATTTCTAAAGGCGCCTCTACCAATTGAAGCCAGCTTCTTACGGTGGTGCCTGAAACTCCAATCTTGGACGCAATCGCTTTTACGTTTGGATATACATGATGATATTTCTCCATTAGTTCTTTACAAGAACGACCTTTCTCCACAGCGCTTAATTCAGTCCTCTGGATGTTCTCTATGAGGTTTAATTCGACGACTTCTTCATCAGAGTACTCGCGGACAATTGCCGGTACTCTCTTGAGCCCAAGTTTTCCTGCTGCGAAAAAACGGCGTTGTCCAACGACAACTTCAAACTTTCCTGTTCCTATTGGTCGCAATATAATTGGTTGGAGCATGCCCACCTCACGAATACTCTGGGCGAGTTCACTTAGTTCCTGAGGGTCAATATCTAACCGCGGATTTAATTTGCTATTCTGTATCTTTGTCAACTCTACTTCTCGAATTTCCGACATAGAGCTTTCCTCTAGCCAGTTAGCAATTGGAGCATAAATAACCGTTACTCCTGAAAAAGCGCGCGCGTCGTTACTTGCTATGCTGACTTGGCGGGAAGAGATGAACGAATCTTTGAGGAGATTAGAGATCTGTTGCGTGGCGCGCGCGATTAAAGAGCAAGAAATAGTTTAATGGACGTTTTCGGGTTCTTCTTCAAACCCTGTTGCAATCGTGTCAATTATCGTTGGTTGAATATGCCCTTGAAGCCCCTCAACCTTGGATTGCAATTTCTGGAGTTCTTCCAAAGGAATGAACTTGCAATATTCGTTGAGTCCGATCTTTTGAAATGTCGGTCGCGTTAGCTCAGCTCTGACTCTTTCTTGTCGATTCTTTGGAGCTACGATGTACAAGCTGATCTTTAGCGACGGCACGACCGAGAGGAGATCCGACATTCTAAGCAGACCTGAATAGATTGATGTTGTAGTCTCAACTTCAAATGCAGAGACTGGCGAGTTCTTGATTATCCAAATAACATCAATCAGACTTATTCTACGAATTGCCTCTTCATTTAATCCAAGATTTGGGAGACTCTTGAGGCACTCTTCGCCCAATGGTTTTCCTTGAAAGATCCTGTTTCTATCGTTGGAGGCGATGAGTACAGAACAACCAGTTGCCTTCCCTAGCTTAATAAGTGACCTTTCAGCTTGCGAATGTAGCGACTCTTCCTCTTTGGATTTGAATTCCTCTGCAGGTAATGGAGCTTTCTCCTTATCTTCTTCGGTTGGTTTCTTCCGTTTTGACAGGATATCTCTTTCTTGCTTTGCATCTGAGAGCAGCGTTGCAGAATCTGCTTCAATCTGAACGAGACCATTTGGACGAGAAGCAATTGCTTTGACCAGAGTTTCAGCTTGGTCATCTTTGAGAACGCTCTGAGTTAGTATCCCCCAACCATATCTCGGTCCCCAAGCGGATGTGAGTGTATCTCTAACGTCTCCTAAAATAGGCACTCTTTGATCTTTCTGCAGAACATGGACAAACTTTAGAGGAATTCTGTACGGAAAAAGACCATTGTTCCAAACGACTTCTGTTGAATTGAAAGGTTTTCCTTCTACTCTGGCAAAAGCAGCTAGACCCTTGTTAACTATAAACGCCAGATAGTCACCTTCCTGCCAATCTTTGAAACGTGATGATTTACTTCCCCACAAAGAGTGCTTCAGGCAGGTCAGAAATTGGTATTCATCAACTTTGGTGAGTCGTAAGCGCAATGGAAACCCCTATTTATTCCTGAAGAGTTGTATTGTTAAAAGACTTGCGCTCAATAACAAATCACGCGACAGACTATTGAAGGAAAGCTTTTTCCTTTTATTCACCAACAGCTACTTGTAGTGGCATGGGTCTTAATGGGATTGAAGAAAAGCACATTCACCAGTCATGAAACCAAGTATTCGGAGTTTGTCAAAGTCGTTGAGAAGATTTGCAACTTACTTAAAACCAAGATCGGCAATAAAGTAGACTTAGAAGCGGTTGCACTTAGAGGAGAAGCTCTTCCGGAATACTTTTCCAAAGAATTCAAGGCAAAGCCGGAGGCATTCACCAAAGAGAACATCATTGAGGAATTGCTTGATTTCCTAGGGTATGACAAATCAAAACGAGGAAGTGAAAGTGAGTTAAGGGTCTATGGAATACGATGGCCAGACTACAAACTCTGGGTGAGCCAGGAATTTTACATTCTTGCTGAAGCAGAACCTTTGAATTCAAATCTTTATGCTGACGGGCGTGGCTTAGAACAGGTCTTGACTTGGATCCAGAACAAAGCGACTGACACTAACTACGGGATTGCTACAGATGGATTTCGATGGATACTCATCGAGTACCAGATCGAGTATGGAAAACACCGTGAAGTTAAGGTTGACTTGTCGCCCTTCTTTGTCGAGAAACTTGGTTTTCAGACATTAATGCAGGAAAAAGAGAGATTTCAACGGTTTGATACTTTCTTTGATTTCTTTTCAAGAGACCGAATAGAGAAGACTCTTCGCACTCAAGTAGTTGTCCTAGAGACTTATCAAGAAAAAGTGAGCAAGAAATTCTACGACGAGTATATGCGACTGGTTTTTGGAGACAAGAATAGTCGGGTATGTCTCGTAAATTCCATAATTGGTGTTGAGGATCAGGATTCCAAAGCCAAGATAGCCCAAGCAGTCGTTGATCGCCTTATTTTCATCAAATTCATTGAGGCCAAGGGCTGGATGGGTGGAGACAAGAACTTTCTTTCGAATCTATGGAAGAGTTACAAACGGGCATCGACTGGATCTTTTTACGATTCATTCTTGAAAAGACTCTTCTTCAATGTTTTGAACAATCCATTTGATGAGTTGAAAGAAGGGCCCTTTGCCGGGATCAAGTATCTAAATGGAGGCTTATTCCGTAGGACGATAGAGGAAGAAGCATATCCGGAATACTCCGTTGAAGATGACGTTATTGCCAAGCTTATTTCTTTTCTAGAAGGTTACAGCTTTGAAGATGAAAACCTCGGTCGCCTAAGAACTGATATTGAGCGACGACGAAATGTTATGAGTCCGGAGATCCTCGGCTACATCTTTGAACGAACCGCAAACCATGAAAAGGGAGCTTATTACACTCCTGACAATGTCACTGAGTTTATTACCGCGGGCACCCTGAAAGCACTAATCTTGAATATCTTCAATTCTCGACTCAATAAACATGGTGCCCCTCCAGCGAAGAAAGTTGAAAATGCGCTAGCAGACGGAAGCCTCAGCAAGGCCGATCTGAGAGAGATATACTCTGAGATCCAAAACCTTAGAATCGTGGATCCTGGTTGCGGTTCAGGGGCTTTCTTCATGCCTGTAATCAACTTCTTGATGCAGATTCACAAACGCCTCACCCGAGAGCTAGAGTTACCCTTCAGTCCCTATAAGACGAAGAAAGAGATAATCGAGAACAATATCTTCGGTGTTGATCTCAACCCACAAGCAATTGAGATAGCAAAGCTTAGGCTTTGGCTGGAGCTGGTGAGTTCTGTGACGAATCTAGAGGAAGTTGAGCTTCTTCCCAACATTGAATACAACATTGTTTGTGGAAATACGCTTTTAGGTTTCGACGATTACGTCGAAATAAGGGACCTTCATGAATTCCAACCGTTGAACATCGACGAACTCGTAACAGAGATAGCCGCTAAATACCCTGACCATGTCTCAAGAATCAAAGAGCTAAGTGAGAAGCCGACAATAAAGAACATATTGCTTATTAGAGACCTGCTCCTTCGGCTCTACAAGACCGAACAAGATCCAAAATCTGCTCAGAAAGTGAAAAAGGTTGTAGAACAGGTTCATAGTGTCCTGCAAAAGACTATGGGCGGACATTACCTGCAGTTCCTTGGTAAGCTTAACAGCAAGAAACAGATCAGAAAGGCCAGTGCTCTTGCCGAGCTTGAGAAATACAGACCATTTCATTGGATTTTAGAGTTCAACGAGGTTTTCTCCAACGGCGGATTCGACATAGTTCTCGGAAACCCGCCCTATGTTGAGTTTGGAAAGATCGATTATCCGCTTTATCAATTCAAGACAGATGAATGTGGGAACACATACGCTCCGTTTTTTGAGAGAGCAATCAACATAACGAAAAAAGGAGGCTACTTTGGATACATTGTACCCATTTCCGCAGTGTGTACTGATAGAATGGCCACTCTTCAAGAGATGCTGATTAGAAACAGTGACGAGTTGAGGGTAAGCAACTATGACGACAGACCAGACAAGATATTCAAGGGTCTAGAGGACTGCAGGTCATCAATCATTTTCGGCCACAAATGCCAAGATGACGGCAGAGTGCTCTCAACCCATTACCATAGGTGGTATGCTGAAGAAAAGGAAAAACTGTTCAAATTCATGTCATTCATCGACGTCACCGATATAGTCAAGCCAGGCATAGTTCCGAAAATCGGTGATGAAATAGAAAAAGGAATACTGAAGAAAATAGAGACGGACAGATTCCTTTCGGATGTTATTGTTAAAGAGTCCAAGAATTTCCTTGTCTATCACAATGCTCCCCGATATTGGATTCGTGCCATGAACTTCATGCCCAAGTTTCATAATGAAAAAGGACAAACAGTCTCGATTCATAACAAACGCTTGTACATTTGTGAAGATATTGGGTCCGTGGAGGAAATTACCGCAGCACTGAATAGTTCGCTTTTCTATTGGTTCTTTGTCTGCACCTCCAATTGCCGAGACCTAGTGGAAAGAGAAATCAGGAATTTTCCCTTCGACATAAGGGATATGAGCCCAGAAATGAGACAAGAATTGAAGGATCTTTGCAGAGATCTTATGGAAGACTACAAAAAACATTCAAGGCTTAAAGATACTAAGTACGTACGAACTGGCAAAGTAGTCTATCAAGAGTTCTATCCCAAAGAAAGCAAGCACATTCTGGACAAGATTGATGATGTTCTGGCCAAACACTATGGTCTTTCAAAGCAGGAAGGTGAATACATTAAGACTTTCGATCTTCGGTTCAGGATGGGTGAGGACCCCGACCCAAAGCAAAAGCAACTAGTCGCTTAGCGCGTGCTTGAAAATCCTTTGCATAATGTCTATTCTATAAGAATTTTCTTGAAAATCGAGCGCCGCGCTTACCTGTGAATTCTTAAATATCCTTGCACCAACCAACACAGCTTGAATAAGCATGCCGGAAGGGAAATATCGTAGCATAAGTCTCTCGAAAGAGCTTGTCGAAACAATCGAAGACTTCATCAAAGAAAACCCGCAGGCAAGCTACAAGAGCATCGCGGACTTCGTTACTGATGCAGTCCGCATCAAATTGTCATTACACGAGCGCGCGCAACAAATGTCAATTTATATGGGAACAACACAAAAATCGACATCGACATAGGAAATTCAGGCACAGCCGACACTACCATAACCGAGGTGTACATTGGAACATCATCCTCATCAATGGACAATCAGACAATCAACCCAGTGCAACTCAGGGCAGGCTCTGTCCAGAGAATAACGGTGAACTATTCTTGGCAAAACGGCGCAACGTACTATTTCAGAGTACTTGCATCAACGGGCCAAAACTTGCCTTGGACAGAACAAGCACCACCATCATAGAAACCACACTTTTAATCCCAGCGCACAGTATAGAGCGCCTACTCGTGTGCCTGTCTAAGGAAAACGATACATTTAGCGCGCCCAGCATTACATCTGGCGTTACAACTGAACAGCAGAAAGTCAACCTTGCCTACAATCCCTGACTATTGCAATGAAAATTACATCTGACATTACAAATAAAGAGCGCAGAGTCAACTCTGGAATGCATTCCAGCCCGTTTTGTTCATGGTTTGTTACCGTTACAGATTACATCTGACAATAGGCCTAAAGAGACTATACCTAATACTGATTCATTTATAGACTATTTCTGTCTCTAGTACTAAGTCTAACTCCTAGTCTACCATAGTGATAAGGATTAATTAAACTATAGAAAAAAGAGGGATTGTTGATTAGCTGTTGATGTCCAAGTTTACACTGTGAGGCTCTAGGACCACCCACAAAGACTATACTAAAACCTAGAACAAACTAAAGCCTTAAGGACCGAGAGACTAAACTAAAGAAAAGAATATGTGAAAGTGGTAGAACAGGAAAATAAAAGCGATTATGGAATACCTGCGAACGGAAGTGGCTTTACTAGAAGAATCACGTAGTCATTATAGACCTGCGACACAACCACTTCAATTCCTAAAACGTTATATGTTTGTCCTTGCGTTGCTGGAAGAGTTTGCGATAGTCCTGCCACATCAATTTCAATCGGCTTTTGCGGGTCATATGCGTTATAGCCCCCCCATTTGTAGAGGAAAGTATAGCTGTAATTATTAAGTGTAGCATATGCCACATCATCACTAAAGACAAAGACTCGTGTATATCCAGACTGTTTTGTTTGCCCCGACCACAAAATTCCAATTACTGTTCCCATGCCGATTATACCCACTAACAATATAACTGTGAGAATCTTCCACGGATTTGGCTTCTTGGCTTCTGACGGCGGTGGTGGTGGTTGAGTCACCTTTTCCCCAAATAATAGAGTATTCAACTCGGTAATAAAACTTGTTTTTCTAGTCTTAGCCATGCCGTACAAAAGGCTCTAGCTAGACCTCTAAGGATAGAAATCTTTAATCTGCACAGCAACAGAAGACAAACTATAGGTTCAAAAATGAGTGAAACAAAAGTCGATGAAACGAAACCAAACGAAACAAAACCAAGCGAAACGAAACCAAAGAAAATGGTTAGTAGAAATGTTGCTGTTGCACTCGGAATAATATGCATTGTTTTGGTAGCTGTTCTTGCTGGAACAGTTGTTCTTATGAACTCTCAAATCACATATCTGCAAGACCAATTGAATGAGCTTTTGAATGTGACAGTAATTCCCCTAGGAACAATCACGAGCAATCCTTCTGCTTGGGTGAGCAGGACAGTAATAGTTGAAGGTAATCTTTACAGCTTCCCCTTCCCAGTCATTGTACGGTCACCTTATAACTACGAACTCAGTTCTGACGGTCAAATGATTGGGGTGTCTTTGAGTGCCAGCGTTAATATGAGCACGAGTCTATGGAATCAGGTGTTGTTTAACTCTGCATATGTAAGGATTCACGGAGTTATCGAAAAAGGCGAAATAACATATACAGGTCAAGGAAGCACGGACACCTACTACATCGAAGCTCTAACAGTCGAGCCACTTTGATGGCATCCCATAATTCCATAGAACCGTCCTTCCTTTTCCTAGTCTAAGCTATGCAGTACAGAAATCTTTAATCTGCACAGCAACAGAAGACAAACTCACATGTGCGTTGAAATCTAGAAAGAGGAATAAACTATGTATGAAAATGTGCGTTCTCCAGTGTTGTCAGAGCGCGCGCGGGGCCGACAACACCGCATTACGCGTGCGCCGGACTCCTTCACGTGCGAAGGTTTTCTGCAGAGTCTCAGGGTAGGCTAGGAGTCAAAGAAGGCTCATTCAACATGGCTCTGGTTACCTCAGCGCTGTACTGGGGGTACTGGAGAAAGATATTTAGAAGCACTTCTGTGTCATCTTGGAAAGAAGTGTCAAGTATAATGTTAAAATTCGCAATGAGACTGTCGCCGGATAACTCCGCCCCTTTAACAAGCGCGCATACTTGTTCCTAAATTGGTCAAAAATGGTTTTTATTCCTCTTTTAGCCGTTCGGGTCCAATATGGGCTTGGTTTGAAATACGAATCTTGATACTGTCGAGGCATGGCAAAAAGCGTGGGCTTTCCCACAAATCGCGCCGCAAAACAGATTTGCACCTTAAAACTGCCCCCAAATCCACAAAGAGGAATTAAGACCATTTTTAACCATTTTAGGAACACGCATGCGCGCTATTGATACCTAGAGAGTTAGCGACTTCACGATGTTCTTCAGCGTGGACGCTGAGCTCTGAAGCTTCGTGATTTCCTCTTCCGTCAAGGGTAACTTCAGAACTTCTCTCACGCCGTTTCTGTTAACAATTGTTGGAACGCTAAGACAAATGTCATCCACCCCATAATAGTCGTGGAGTAGACTTGAAACTGTGAGGATCGCGTTTTCATCGCGAATTATGCTTTCAACGATTCTGGTGAGGCCAAGCCCAATCGCGTAGTACGTCCTTCCCTTAAGCTCAATAATCTTGTAAGCCGCGTTCTTCACCTGTTCAAACATGTTATTCAAATATAGATCGTCAAGCCCTTGGCCGAGAACTGCACTGTAATCCTTAAGCCTCGTGCCCCCGACGCTTGCCAAACTCCAAGCAGGTACTTCACTGTCTCCATGCTCGCCAATAATGTAAGCATGAACGTTCCTTGGATCAACTTTGAGGTGCTCTCCCAACAAGTACCGCAAACGTGACGTATCCAATATTGTGCCAGAACCAATCACCCTGCTAGACGGAAAACCCGAGAGTTTCAAGGCCGCATAAGTCATCAAGTCAACAGGATTTGTCGCAACCAGAAGGATGCCCGTTCTGTTGTATTCCTTTATCTTTGGGATGATTTGTCTAAAAATCCCAACATTGCTCGTCACCAGGTCCAGTCGTGATTCACCTGGCTTTTGAGCCAGCCCAGCGGTGATAACAACAATGTCCGCGTCTTGACAATCTTGGTAGTCTCCAGCCCAGACTCTGACAGGTTGAACGAAGGACACACCATGGTTCAGATCCATAGCCTCACCCTCAGCTCTTTTCTTATCAACGTCGATGAGCACTATCTCTGAAACAGTTCCATGAATCATCAGAGAGTAGGCAAACGATGATCCTACAAATCCTGCTCCGATTACGGCAACCTTTGGAGCACGGGAATATGTGGTAGCTGACAAAAAACCACCTCAAGACAGTTACAGGTACTACTGCTGATTTTGGAGATAAATCTTTACCCGCTATGTTCTACTAATGCAAAAGCGCTATAAGAGTAATCAGGCAAGACACGCCAACTACTGACGTACGCGAGTGTGGTGCTGTGAGTGTAAAAGATCCTGTTTGTGGGATGCCCTTAGATCCTGAAAAAGCAGTGTTCAAGACGGAGTTTTTGACTGAACAGTATTATTTTGATAGTGAGTATTGCATGCGCAGCTTCATTGAAGGTCCTAAGGTCGCTTATTTTTCCATGGAAATCGGTGCAAAGAGTGACATGCCAACCTACAGCGGCGGGCTGGGGGTTTTGGCGGGAGACGTGATTAGATCAAGCGCAGACTTGAGAATCCCATTGATTGCAGTCACCCTGGTCAGCAGGAAGGGCTATCTGAAACAGAAGATAACGCCGGATGGAACGCAAATGGACTACCCGGAGGAGTGGGAGCCTTCCAAGTTTATGAGATTGTTGCCAGCAACCGTGACAGTGAGAATCGGTGGAAGGGATGTCAAGGTTGGAGTTTGGGTTTTTGATCAAGAGAGTTTGACCGGTGGAATTGTTCCAGTTCTGTTTCTCACGACGGACGTTGAAGGAAACGCCCAAGAGGACAGAGAGATAACTGATTTTCTTTACGGGGGCGACGAAACATATCGGCTGAAACAGGAGACAGTCTTAGGCATAGGCGGTGTAAGAATCCTTGAAGCCTTAAACATCAACGTCAAAAAGTATCACATGAATGAAGGCCATTCCAGTCTTCTCACTCTCGAGCTCTTGAGAAGAAATGAGATGGACGCTGATAAAGTGAAGAACTTGTGTGTTTTCACCACTCACACGCCTGTTGAGGCTGCATTTGACAAATTCTCTTATGACCTTGTCTCGGAAGTGCTTGGAACCGAAGTGCCCCCCGAGGTCTTGAAGAGGTACGGTGGGTCGGACCGATTGAACATGACGCTTCTGGCTTTGAACTTGAGTAAATACACTAACGGCGTGACAGAGGCGCACATGGAGTACTCGAGAAAGCTCTTCCCCGGGTACCACATACAAGAAATAACAAATGGCGTTCACTCCTACACGTGGACCTGCCAGCACTTCAGACAGCTTTTCGACTCGCACATTCGAGGATGGGCAAACGAACCGGAACTTCTAGTAAGAGTTGACGCGATTCCAGATGAAGAATTGTGGGAAGCACACATGAAAGCAAAACGGGATTTGCTCGACTTTGTTGACGAGAATGCGGGTGTAAGGATGGATGTTGACACGTTGACTTTGGGCTTTGCCAGAAGAGCCACAGAGTACAAGAGAGCCACCATGATCTTTTCAGACCTAGAGAAACTTGAGGAAGTGGAAAGACAGGGAAAGATTCAGCTGGTTTTCGCTGGAAAGGCGCACCCCAGAGACGAGATGGGTAAGAGACTAATAAGAGACATCTACGGGTACATTGACCGATTGAAGAATGAGGTTGAAATCGTCTATCTTGAAAACTACAACATGGAAATGGCGGGGAAACTGACTTCCGGAGTTGATGTTTGGCTGAATACGCCCTTGCCGCCGTATGAGGCTTCTGGGACAAGCGGGATGAAAGCAGCGCACAACGGTGTAGTTAACTTCAGCGTCCTAGATGGCTGGTGGATAGAAGGCTGTGTCGAAGGCCTCACAGGGTGGGCGATAGGTCCATCCCCTGATCAAGCGATAAGCGAAGAAGAAAGAAGAAAAAGAGAACTGGGGGACCTCTACAACAAACTGGAATACCTCATTATTCCAAGATTCTACCAGGAGCGCGACAGTTGGATAAGCCTGATGAAAAACTCTATAGGAAAAGTTGCATATTATTTCAACACTCACCGGATGATGCGCAGATACGCGACTGACGCCTACCTCTGAACACGAGTTGGCCCCAGATAAAGAGAAGGGCTTCGGTTTAGGGGGTCTGTTTCTGGCGGAAACACCACAAATATTCCCTCTCTTCATCCATGTCTTTTCTCGCACGCGCAATAGCAGTAACGTACAAAAGAAACGTAGAGCAATGTAAGTTCTGGGCATTATCTTGGCAACTACTGACGAGGAACATGTGAAAAGACCAAAGCTTCCCAAAAAGAGAATATTGAAAAAGTTTCAGAGACGAAAGAAAAACTAGTCCGCGCTTTAGTCTGCCACAAATGCATCGTTCTTTTTTGTAGCAATCTCAGGCATCTTCCGTTGCAGTTCCGTCATAGTGTCGCAGGCGCACCTGCCTCTAGCTTGCGCGCTAATGTTTAAGCAATCCACTTTAGCGGCCGCTAGTTTTCAAGGGGCGGCCTTTTCACGGGGTTGGGTTCAGAATTTTACTCGCTTGTAAAAGATTCCTTTTGCCACTTCGCCCAGGATGATGTAGAGTACCACGATTATCGACATCAAAAGAAGAACCAAGAGGGGTGGCTGAGCAAATCCGAATAGGTTGCCGAGCGGAGTGAAGGGGAAGATAAGTGTGGCACCAACAATCACTATTGTGGTTAACAGCAGATATTTCCCAGGAAAACTTTTGAAGAAAGGTCTTCTGCTTCGAATAACTAGCACAATCAAACTTGCTGAAATAACCGACTCTATGAACCAGCCGGTTCTAAATAGGGTCATCGGGCTTTTCAAAACAAGAAGAAGTACTCCAAAGGCGAGATAATCAAACACCGAACTTAGAATCCCGAAAACTATCATGAAATTGCGGATGAAGGTGACGTTCCAGCGACGGGGCTGTTCAACCATTTCACTATCCACATTGTCCGTGGCGATGGTTGTCTCTGGGAAATCTGTCATCAGATTGGTGAGCAAAATCTGTCTGGGAAGCAGGGGAAGAAATGACAGAAAGAGTGATGCTCCTGCCATGCTGAACATGTTTCCGAAGTTGGCGCTTGTTGCCATGAACACGTACTTGAGAGTGTTAGCAAAGGTTTTCCTTCCCTCTTTCACTCCACATGCGAGCACGCCCAAGTCTTTTTCAAGAAGAACGATGTCAGCGGATTCTTTGGCAACATCCACAGCGCTCTCAACCGAGAGACCAACATCAGCGGCGTGGAGAGCTGAGGCATCGTTGATTCCATCGCCCAAGTATCCCACCACATTTCCGGCTTTCTTGAGCGCGAGAATGATCCGTTCCTTCTGGTTTGGCTCAACTTCTGCGAACACGTCAACTTCATTCACCTGTCCGAGCAACGCTTCATCACTCAACACACGAAGATCCGACCCCGAGAGAATTTTCGGAGTTGAGAACCCGACCTGCTGACTGAGGCTGGCCGCAACCAATCGATTGTCTCCAGTTACAATCTTTAGCGATATGCCAAGATGTTTCAACTCTTCAATTGTCTCAGCGATTTTAGGCTTGGCGGGATCAAAGAGAACAAGGAATCCCAAGAAAGTCATGTCGACTTCACTATCTTTAGCAATGAGTTTATCAGATCCAATATCTCTGTAAGCGATCCCTAGGACACGAAAACCCTTGCTACTGAACTCTTCGAAGCGTTGCTGGATCTGTTGTTGCACCCCAGCGATTTGCACGATCGTCCCTTCGGAAGTTTCAACTCGGGTGCACACATCAAGCACATTCTGCAATGCACCTTTAGTAACCATCAGATTCTTATTGTCCTTCGATACCAGGATGCTTAGTCGCTTTCGAATAAAATCGTACGGCACCTCATCCAGCTTTTGGTAACCTGACAAGTCAAGATGGTTTGCGCGAATCGCTTCGTCGATTGGATTTGTGAATCCTGTCTGGTAAGAAGCGTTAAGAAAGGCGTAGAGTAGCGCTCTCTCGTTCGGATTTCCGTTAAAATCAAGGACAGACTGTATTTTTATCACGCCTCCCGTGAGGGTGCCAGTCTTGTCGGAACAGAGAACGTTCATGCTGCCGAAGTTTTCAATAGATGCGAGTCGCTTAACAATCACTTTCTGAGTTGCCATTTTCCTGGCTCCGTGAGCCAAGTTAATGCTGATAATGGCAGGCAGCAGTTGCGGGGTCAGTCCAACAGCGAGTGCTAAAGAAAAGAGAAGCGATTCCAGTACTGGACGCGCAAAATACACGTTTATGGCGAATGTGGCGACCACCAACACCAGCGTTACTTCCATGAGGAGATACCCGAAATGCCGGATTCCATGTTCAAACTCTGTTTCTGGCGGCCTGAGTTTCAGCCGCTCAGAAACTTTGCCGAACTCCGTTTTTGAACCGGTTCCCGCAACCACAGCCTGTGCGCTGCCGCTGACCACGTTTGTTCCCATGAAAAGACTATTTGTCCGCTTACTAAGCGATGTTCTTGGTGGCAGGATCCCAACAATTTTCTCAGCCGGATAAGTTTCTCCCGTCAAAGATGCTTCGTTTACGAAGAGATCCTTTGATTCTAGAATTATGGAGTCTCCAGGGATCAGGTCTCCAGCGTTGAGGATGATGACATCGCCTGGCACAATTTTTTCGACTGGTATTTCCTTTTGATTTCCATCGCGAAGTACCGTTGCTTTGGTCTGGACGATAGCTAGTAGCTTTTCGACGGCATTGGCTGCACCTCGTTCCTGCCAGAAGCCAAGGAGGCTGCTTATGAGGATGATCGTTAGGATGATGAGAGCGTTCACGGGATCGCCGAGGAAGAATGATAATCCCCCTGCAAAGATGAGAATGAGGATAAGTGGACTCTTGAATTGAGTTAGCAGGAGCGTAAGCGCGTTTGATCTTTTCTTGGGCTTCAGAAGATTGGCGCCATATTGCGTGAGTCGTTTTCCAGCTTCTTCGTCAGTCAACCCCTTCGGTGTCGTTTTAAGTCGTTCGAGAAGTTCAGAAGCGGGGAGGCTCCAGAATGATTGTTGATTTAGGCTATCTTGATTACTCAGAGAAACCGCCTGATAATCGTTCTTCTCATTTTGTCCTGAAGGATTAATGGAAGGCGGGCTATAAAAAATGTGATTGATGCTTCAGTTGAGCTATCGTGTCACATGATGTGTTGAGATTTGAACCCATCCTTCTCATAATTGATTTACACGTATTGTTAGTGTTTTTGATACGCTCGCCCTTTTCTCCGAAATTCGCTATTTCAAATAGCGCGCGCGATTCTCATTCCACTTTATCCAGGTCTGTATCTCAAGAGAGCGGCAAAGCCTCCCAAAGCTGTGAGCTTTGCTTTTTCTTCCGACTCTGGAGATATCACCTCAACCCTTGCGTCTGTCTGTGAAGCCACATCCTCTAAGACATCTATTATGTCCTTCTCCTCCACCTCGTATTCAACCGCGTTGCACTTCTCGCATGGGCTAGATATCATTTCCTGTACAGTTTGAACCTTCTTC
>Ga0187866_1002144_pt1 | contig 16880 bp, 12 predicted proteins | sample June2016WEW_11_1_3_FD_133013 | JGI IMG/M metagenome (GOLD analysis project Ga0187866, IMG submission 133013) | Peatland microbial communities from SPRUCE experiment site at the Marcell Experimental Forest, Minnesota, USA - June2016WEW_11_150 | ecosystem: Environmental > Terrestrial > Soil >...
ACCCGTGAGTATGTGAGATTCAAGGAGTAGTTCCCAAAAGAAAAATCCCGTTGTGAATATGGGATTTCTTATGACGTGGAAACAAATCCTACCAAAATCCTACATGATTTCCTTCGGTTCCCGACGTCGCTTCTGTGTAACAAGCATTGATTGCTTGTGGGCTCCGCTGCCCGGGTCAACTCAGTGGCTCCCTGGGCGCTTTAGCAGAAGTTCTTGGAGGATCCGAATGATTCATTTGACGTGGAAGCACTCGGTCGTCAATAACGAAAAGGCCCAGCGATTGCTGAGCCTTCTCGTGTCGTTTGCCTAGGGTTATTCTACTTCAACAGAATCATCTTCTTCGTCTCCAGGAATTCTCCTGCCTGCAGACGATAGAAGTAGATGCCACTGGGAGCGTTTGAGGCGTTCCATTCTGTCTCGTACGATCCCGCTGCTTTTTCTCCATTCACCAGCACAGCCTCTGTTCTTCCGAGTGCATCAACTATCGCGAGCAGCACGTGGGTTGTTTTCGGGATGACGAACCTGATTCTCGTTGAAGGATTGAATGGATTAGGAAAGTTCTGTGAAAGCTGATACACTGTGGGAAGCGCAGTGGTTTCGTCAATAGCGACCAGGGTTGAGGAGGACGACTGCAGAAGTGTCAAAGCGTTGCCTCCGGGGTCATTCGCCGCAATGTCACGCGTGCTAAGCGTGACAGCTCCAACTGACGTGGGATTGACGATCCTCATATTGATCCTAGCCAAGGTTCCAGTACCATTGATCCCTCCCTGACCGGCTTTCCTGGTAATGCCGCAGCTCACGGTGCCCGAGTTGACATCGATCTGAGAAAAGAATACAACATCGCTCCCCAAGAACGTCCCTTGAGTGACACCTGTGGCCTGTAGAAAACTCCTTGATGCAGCAAAGTCGACCACGAACGAAATCCCAAAAAGATTTGAAACAGTATTATTAGCATCTCCTGCCATTACATCAACAGAGAAATCTGATCTGCCGCGCACGGAACTTGGACCTACTACTCTCAACGAAGGAGTCCCGCCAACATGAGTCAAGACAGGGAATTGTGGTACCTCATTTGTCTGTGTGTGTACCTGGCCCCAATTTAGTCCGATTGGCAAAATGTCGGCTTGATTCACCACGCCATCCCCATTCGCATCAGCATAAGTTGCATTCCTAGTAGACCACGGTGTGACCGTTTGTGCTATCCAAGTGCTTGAGGCATTAGATCTCGCCGATCCTGTGCTACCCCAGTACAAGCCGATTGGCAGCACGTCGGCTTGATCTACCTTGAGGTCGTTGTTAGTGTCGCCAGGCCAAACAGTCAGGCCGCTAGCCACATTTGTCGATGTCCCGACGGGGGAAAGCGTAATTTGGTTCCCGTTAGGATCATTCGCCGCGATTCCTGTGAGAGTGAAGGTGATGGTACTGCCATTCGGTGCTGTCGACAGGACATGGAATTTCACACTTACGATTACCCCCGAGCCGCTTACTCCGTTGGCAGGTGCCTTCCTGGAAATTCCGACACTAACTTTTCCATTCGGGTCATCAGCCATAGGATAAAACAACAAATCGCTTCCAAGGAATGGGCCAGCCGTAGCGCTGACGTAATCGACAATGGATGTATTAGTATAGATCAAAACGAAGCTAACACCGAACAGGTTGCTCACCGAGCTGGGATCTCCGACCTTGATATCAACCGAGAAATCACTGCCCGAACTAACGCTTGATGAGACAACGGACATAATGCTTGCGCCGGTGCTGGTTGGAGCTGTGTAGGTGCGCTGCTTGGTATCTGTTTGATTGTTGTAGGTGGCAGAAATGCTCACTGTTCTTGTCGAACCATCCCGCGCTGGATGGTGTGTCGAGTATGTAATCAAGTATTGGTTCTGGAGTTGCTGCGATATTTGCTGATAAATCTGTAAGAGATCAGAAGAAGAAGGAGAACGATAGTATTGGCCCCCAGTTTCTTGCGCGATCCGTTGCAGGTTCTGTTCGTCAGTTGACCCACTTGTCAAGCCCAAGCCAATGGTAAAGATAGGTACGCTTTGCTGTTTCGCCTGAGTGATAGCTTGATCAATGGTGTGTGTGCTTGCGTTGTCAGCTCCATCCGTCAGTGCGATCACCGCTTTTCGGTCCGATTGCAGAGCAGCTCGATTCACTGACTCATAGACCGCATCAAACAATGCTGTGGACCCACTGGCGGTCAGACCGTTGATCGCAGAAACTACAGTCGACTTGTTCGTCGTGAAATCACAGTCCACGTTTACGAGATCGCTGAAACTTATCACCGCTGACTTGTCAGTTGTCTGCAGTAGGTTCACGAATGCCATAGCCGCGGCCTTTGCGTCGGAAATACTCTGCCCGAGCATACTTCCGCTCCGGTCCACCACCAGAGCAACCGAAATGGTCGTCCCGGCGTTTCCCACTGAACTCACCTCTGTTAAAGTCTCATTCACTCCATCTTCACGAACGCTGAAGTTCGAGGTACTCAAACCCGTTACGGGGGACCCGTTCGAGGTCATGACAGTGACGTAGGAACGAATTGTTGGAAATGACGACGAAACGATTTGGTTGTATACCACTGTAAGAGATGACGGAGGCGAGTTTGCTTCATTGTAGAGCGAACTCACTTCGGAAATACTGAGCGCGCGGCTGTAGATGCGGATTTGGTCCATAGCCCCTATGAAGTAGAGTGGATAGCCGCTCGTATTCCAGCTCCCGATCTTGAGAGTAGTAGAGTTTGTGCTCGTGTATGATGATGCAGCGCTGGCCACCAGTGCGCCATCCAAGTAGAGTCGCGCACTCACGCCATCGTACGTGCCAACCAGGTGATGCCAATTATTCCCCAACGTCGTTGTCCACTTCGCGGCGGCATAGCTATAGTTGGCCACAAAGAATTGCAGGCCATCACTAGTCACTGTTAAAGCATAGCCATTGAAATCCCCCGGGATGTGTTTCCCTATGATCGCGCGATCGGATTGACTGCCATCGAGGCGGATCCAAGTCGACATGCTTAGTCCTCCGGTCTCGAAATTCAGCGATTCAGTCCCAGGGATCTCGACATACGCACCATTCCCGTCAAACAAAATTGCCTTTCCCGCATTGCCAAACCTATCATTCGTGAACGTCGCCCCAGAGATAACACCGTTACGGCCATTACCACTTGCATCGTTCGCATTTCCATCAAACGGATAATACGCTACAAGCCCATTCTGAGGAATCTGAGCGCTCCCCACGACAGAAAGACCGCATACAAGAATGCACAAGACCGAGGTTCTGCGTAGACTAATCCGTGAAGAGTATCTTGAGGATATCATTCTGACCTCCTCTGAGAATTGGTGAACTGAGTGGATGAGAAGATTTCTGGTCAGGTAGGAACTTTGCCAAACTGAAGCCGAAAACGCCTCAGCGATTCCGCTCCTGGTTCGTCTTTTCGAGCTCTCGTGGTGCTCGAGACACTCACATTGGACTATGTCACGAACCTTGGGACGCGGAAAAAAGAAGGCCGAATCGAGCTATTCCGATGCTCAATTCGGCCTGCCTCTAGGAAGAAATAATCACGATTTTGCCAATCCTATTGCGTCACTTGGCACCTCTCACGGCTATTGATTCTTTCAGCGTGGTCAAAACACCCAGTGTCATTTCGCAAAAGACTCGCTGTAGTTTCCGTTCATTACCAGCCGCCGAACAAATTTCTCGCCATCCCAATAGCGTACACCACTTCTGAGATTCTCGTTATACGATTCTTCCGAAATCGGCTTGAGCTTACCTTCCAGTTCAAGCTTCCGACGCATTGTTGAGAATTTGTCGCTCTGTTCTACCTTGACGCACCTCATCGAGGTATCGAAGTAGTATTCCATCGCATAGGTATTGTCGTTCAGCCATTCTGACACGGCGGCGAGCAAGAGATTACCACTCCTTTGCACTAGAAAGCCAAGAACATTTCTTTTATGCGACTCAAACTGCTTCAGATCAGTCCGTGGGAAAAGAACATAGTATTTCTCTTTGCCCACTTGAATTCCCGATGCCCTGAACAATCCAGCAGAAGGCCCATAGCCCGAGATTACACGTGGATCGAGTACTGCAAGGAATGCCTGGTCGAGCGAGTTGTTTTCACCACCCACCACTAGTTCTGATACGCTGTCTCCCTCAGCTTCTCGACTTATCAAAGCTTGCATGTAGCCTGGATGCCAGTATTCTCCGAGCAGTTTTTTGTCTTTTCCCCGCAGGAAGGTCAATGCTGAAGGATACGACGGACTGTGCTGCGCTATGGCAACGACTTGCGGTTCTCCACAGTGAAGAAAATCGCCGACTCGCATGATGCCGACCTTGTAGCTATCCGTGACAGTATCCCTGCCAAAAATCATGTTCCGATGAAATAAGAACCGCCAGCGCTCAGTGCCATCATTGTTGTAACACACAATCACGTTTTGTTCCACATTTTCTGGTAACCAACCGAACGTCGCAAACACTTCCTTCAGCCCGTCATGATCGACGTCCGCCGTAACCAAATAGTCGCCAACTGTGCGTGGATCAAGACTACCAAAGTCATATCCATACCCAATGTGGTGCCTCCACAGTTCCAATCCCGTCGCGTCATACGCAACAAGGTATTCCTTCTCTGCCCTCGCATAGGAGACCGCACCTTTCTGAGCTCCCGTCCTTGGAAGAAGGAGCACCAATAGCACGACGAGGACCAGAAAAGCAGAAGTCCACCTCGCGGGGTACGCTTTCACCGACAACACAACGTGCTGTCCAAGGGAACGCCTTGGAGGCTTCTCAAGGCTATAGCCTCTATCCCATCTCCTCGCGATCGCATTCTTGATGCGAACAATAGAAGAACTCCTCGACGTTCGTTCCCGACTCTGCTGCTCGGCAACCTCAGCATAGTACTGCGTCAAATCTTGCATTAACTCCATGCACTCGCCACACTCCAATAAGTGCTTTTCGATATCCGCACGTACCCCATCAACCTCATGGGCCCCTAACACGTATAACTCTATTGTCGCTTCATCAAAATGATTGATCGCCACCTCGCCATCCTTTCTGACTTCTAGACTCATGTGTTACTATGCCACACAGGACTCCACGCGGAATCTTCGCGGAAACAATCTACACCAACCGTTCCTATTGAAGGCAATGCATTGCAACCATTTGAAATTCGATTCTACTCCAGCATCTTTCTGAGCTTTTGTTTGGCAATTCTGCCAAGGTATTCCATCACCGAACGGTGACACGTGGTGTACTCATCCCTCGACATCTGCGGCATTTGGAGAAGCAGAAAATCGTAGTATGATTCACCACCCATCGGTCGATTGCCATCACTACCTACGAGAGTATCACGTAGAGCGATGATATACTTTTCGTATACATCTTCAGCTACTTTGCCATTGCCTACGTACGTCTGATGCATCTCAGCCCTGACCTCATTACATACATTTTTGACGCTCTGAAGAATCTCTTCCATTCTCGCATTGCCTTCCAGAGACTCAGACGATTCCTCTACAGTTTCAGTTGTCAACGCGATTACTCTCTTCACGAGGAGTGCGAATGGAACGAATGGCACAACTCTGCGAAATTCAGATTGAATGCAGACAATCGTATGCAGCTTGTTCAGCATTGTCGGCACTGAATCAGTTGCCACCACAACCCTGCAGAAACGACTTTCAAATTCCTCCACGGTCATCGGGCCACATTCCATAAGAAGATCTTGATTTTGCGGAGCAATATATGGCTCTCCGAGTCGTGAAATCTTCGTCAGACAATTGCTCCTCGAAATCGCGACATCGAGATTGTGGATTATGTGCCCAAGGATCGGATCAGCATCTTTCAGCAGAAGGAGAAAAGCGAGATTGACCTTCGCGAAGATCAAACGTCTCAACGACGCCAGCAGATATTCGTCTGAACATTCCGCAACGCTGCCGAATTCCTTCTTGAAATGATTCCCAATCTGAGTGAAATTGCCAGCGATATCCCGCTCGAACAAATCAGCAATACAGTCACCTGCGACATCTTCAACGCCCAGTCCCAAGGCTGATGCCGTCCATTTCCCCCTCACCATCTTGCTACCTACATATGGATATGCTAATGAGTAGCAGACGCCCACAAAGTCCCGTAGGTCGCGCTCAGAGTAGTCTGCACGAAGTATCGCTCTGATAAGCTCTTTATGGGAGATCTCGACCTTCATTCTCGGAACAGCCTCGGTGCAGATAGCGGACGCGTTACAGAAGCATGAAAGGAAGGTTTGTTGGTGGGATTTTAGATTTTTCTTCTGTTAATGTCAACGTCCGGAAAGTACCGACAAGACAAGATGCAGTGATGGTGGGCATGAAATGGAGGAAGTGGCCGTGGCTTAATTCCTAGATGACACCGGTGGGCAGAACAAAAGGCGGATGGGTTGGACGTGGTGAGCTGCTGCAATAAAGTGTGTTTAGGTTCTGTGGAGATTTTCACTCTTTAGCGTACTTGATTGCTTTTGCTAAGGCTCTCTCGTGGATTGCTCGCAAGCAATTCTCATTCTTGACAATGTAAATGAAAGTCCGTACTCTTGCGAAGGCATTCGTGCAAGAAGAGACCCTTGTTTGCCGAAGGGTTCATAGTCAACTGAATTCCAGCAGACTGAATCTAGAAGGACCATCGCCGAATGAAAAGAAATGTTTTTGCAGGCATGGGACTGGGACTCCTGATCGGAGTCATTGTCGGCTTATCCATCGCCCAAGTAACGGGAATGGTCTTAGGCGCATTGACGTCTCTGTTGGCCGGTTTTTTTGGATTGAAGGGTAGCAAGGAAGGCGAGATGGGAAATCAAATACTGATCGGAACATTTAGCTTAACTTGTCTTTGCGCGATCTTTTTCGGTATGTTCATCAGGACTCATGATCTGTTTTCACCTTCGATGACGTCTGATGTTGACAAGTACAAATATGCAAAATTCAGTGAGGACGAAATCAAGAAAATTATTCTTTTCAAAGAATTGGGATTGGTCCCGGAGGGCTACAAATTCTCGAAAGATGCAAAAGATACGCATGGACTTTCGGTTTTAATGGTTGGGGGGGACTCCACAGTTTTCCTCTGTCAAGAAATTGATGAGAACTCCCCGCTTGAGGAGATCAAGAGCGCGTTTGATCGATCAGGAGGAAGGTATCAGCAGGTTGAGAGATCCTTGAGTTCAACAATCTCCAATCCCGGTGAATTGCGACTCTCATTGTTACACATCAAAACATTGTTGTGTAAATGAAAAAAATACTTGCGATCGCCATAACCTTAACCCTGGCAAATGCTTCGTACTCTTTGCCTACAATCAAAGAGGAAATCGCGAAGTCAATCGTGAGGGTCCGTTCAGGCGCCAAGTATTCAACTGGGTTTTTCTGGAAGAACGGGAATACGGTCATTACCACCTTACATTCATTATCGAAGCAAGACGATCCAGAGGTATATGTTCCCCAGCTCTCTGAGTGGAAAGCCGCCAAAGCCATTAGAGTTCTGCGAGCTGCGGACATCGTATTGCTCGAGATCCAAGACTATAGCTCATCAAACTATCTTCAAGACAAGTATATCCCATCACCTCCAACGGACACACCGGTCTTTACGATAGGATACAATTCGGGGAATTCTGCCTATCAAGACAGAGACTTCTTAATAGGTTTGTTGCAGGGCAACAAGCTTCAGGATTTACTCACGTCTTCTGCTAAAAAGGAGATCAGAAACATAGGATTTCCAAGTCTAGAGACAGAGATTGTATACTTGAAGGGTCAATTGTTGCATGGGTTTTCAGGCTCGCCTATCGTTGACCTCCAGGGAAGGTTGGTTGGCGTCGCCGATGGTGGCCTAGAGAATGGCGCGGCAGGTATCAGTTGGTGTATCAGCGCTCGTTCAATCAGTGCTCTTGAGAATTCAAGTGATGATTTCCCACAGTTGAATTCCTTGGCAGTCAATTCGTTGTTCGCTTCAGAAGAATACACGGACAATGAAACAGGACCCGAATACATCGACGTCGGAGATGCGAAGATCAGAAAAATCAAGACAAGATCATTTGCTCAGCTTGATTTGACGGGGAATTACTCCACATTTGATGAGATGGGACTTAATCAGCTGCTCTTGTCGTTTCGTCAAAGCGGAATTGATTACAGTTCCTTTAGTTTTGATGTCTATGCTGATGAGTTGTCTGGGGCAACTTTTGTTGTTCCAAGTGGACTATCGTTGGAAGAAGAAGATGGATGGCTAATTGCGACGGATGGTAATCTCAGAATCAACATCAAGATCGAAAAAAAGGGTGGTTTACAGTCCGCGTCTGAGGCCTACGAACATGAAATCATGCCAAACTACAACCCATTGAATCCGTACCTTTCCGCTTGGGGCCAAGATAACAGGTGGTCTTACCTATATCCAGTCTCGAGACCCGACGGAATGATAGTTCGACGCAAAGCCTTTTTTAGCAACTTCTATCAGAAGTATGTTTTTGAGGCTCTCGCCGGAAAGGAAAATACGTTCTTGGGATCTTGTGTTGAAATAAGCCAGACATCAAATCCGATGAACTACCAAGTCTCAAATCAGTTGAAGGTTGCGAAATTCGATCTAGCAGTCCAACTGACGACTTTTTCAAATTGAGTCCCTCAAGGATCAGACTCTCAGCATGAGATAGGTTGTATCTATTTCACGGCCCCAGCGTTCCACCTTTCAGTCATTGCCTCCGCGTGATATTCTCACGACGCTCATCGCAATACACTTCGCCTAGCGTGAAATTGACCATTGACTGATGAAACCATTGGTCAGTGCAATGGCCCGCACTACCGGCTTGACCCCCCGAATTCGACTCTTGAGAAGTCATCACTGACTCAGCAACGAATATCAATCTGGAACAGTGGCTCGAGTTGGCTGAACTGAAGGCGGATGAGTTGGATCCTGTTAAGAGACGGCGTTGAATGTGCAGATCAAGCCAGGGGCAGAACGGAAGGCGGGTGGGTTGGATATGGTGAGTGGTAGCGGGTGGCGGTAAGTGGGTTTGGGGCGATGTGGGGAGTTGGCCGGGCGCGTGCCGTGAACGATGATTCGGTGATTAGTCCACCGAGGGGTCCGATATGTATTCTAAAGAAGAAATCGGGCTAATGAATTGCACCGGCAGACCACGCTTCAGCGTAACGGTGACATTTTCTTGGTGCCCGCGAAATCTCTACTGCAATCCGCCTTTGGTGGAAGATTGAGAATTCTTGCAGCGCAACGTTTTCAAACACCTGTGCGTACAATTAGAGGGTCACCGGTTTAGGTCGCGCTTCCTGTCAGAAGCTTTCCAACATTAGCAGCGCGGCACTTTCTGCCCAACACCACGCGCACTCTGCATCGCCTGAGCGTGATCAGTGCTTGTGACGCTGGTAGGTCCCTTAGAAAAGTTCTTCCCATGAGTCGCGTCGCCTTACGAGTCGCGCACGGAAATCGTCACTCATGACGATAACGGCGGGCCTTCCAGTCGCAAATGGCTCCCACAACGACGAAGTATAGGCACCTGCGTTTGTCACAACCAAGGTGTCTCCAGCAAACACCCGAGGTCCTCGAAGCTTCACCACTCGCATATCGTGCCCCATCCCCAGCGGCCCCGCAATTCCGTAATAGGTTTCCACTGGCCCGTCGTCTCGAGTCCTGACCACACTGAATCTGTAATTAGCACTCTTAAGACCCGGAAGAAGGTTAATCCCGATATCGCAAAATATCCACTTCTTCCCTTTGAGAGTCTTTATTTGATTAACAGTGCATAAAAAAGTTCCTGCGTCCGCGACGAGCATTCTTCCTGGTTCTACAAACAGGTCGAAATGCGCATGGGGGTGCCTTGATTTCCAGCTATTCAATGACACAACGGTTCTGGAAAGCAGTTTGAGTCCTTCCTGGGCCTCGGGAAATCCACCCCCTACATCTACAATTGAGATCGACGAACCTGCAAAGGTTTGAAGCCTCTTGAACAAACTCAACGTGAGAGAGAGTCCATCTTTGAAGTCTTCCCAACGGGTGGTTCGTGTACCCAAATGAAAGTGAATCCCCCGTATCGCAAGGTGGGGATCTCGGTAGTACTCTTTGTATAGAGCAATCAACTCGTTTTCGGAAAGTCCGAACTTTCTGTCGCTCCCTCCGTCGGGGTCAAACCTCAGAATCACTGAACAGGACTTGCTAAATTGTCTCGATCCTGCCTTCATCCAAAGCATCTCCTCCAGAGAATCTAGCAAGACATAAGGTGGATTAGCGAATTCAAATATCCTTCTGCAAGCGTCGTTCTTGATCGGGCTGCTAAAAATGATGCGGCTCGTCGGGATTCCGACCTTTGCAGCCAATTCCAATTCCAACAGGGACATGACCTCTGTGCCTATACCAAGAGCCTTGAACGCAGCAATCAGCGGTGGCGAGTAATTCGCCTTCATGGCATAGAACAACTGGCTTTTCCCGTCGAACTTGGCCAGAGTCCGCAATGCCTGAACTGCGTTTTTTCGAGCCTGATTCGGGGAAACTATGAACAGTGGGCTACCGTACTGTCTAACAAGTTTTTTCAGGATCCGAACTTTTTTCAGGATGCTCAAGGATATCCTCGTCTCCTTTCTAGAAACCAGCTGTATAATCTTAATCCTCCGTCAACGACTTTACGAAGAGATTCAGTACTTCGCCATAAACCTGGCGCAAGCTTTCAATGTTGGAAGAGAGTTCTCCCTTATCCATTCCTCTCACTCGTTCTAACAATGATAGCCACGGAAGCTTGTTTGCACGCGCTAACTCCATTGTTTTGTCCCAAGTCTTGAGGCCATTGGGATCAGCCCTGTGATCTCTGACCAATGAGAAGTTGGTAAAATGGCGAAGACAATATTTGACAGTCCGTAGGCTGTTAGAACCAATGTTTGTCTCACCTAATGTTGTGTTTGACATCAAGATCCGGGCGGTTAGCAGTTGACTCATATGTGCCCAGACATAGTCGGGCATTTTCATCTTATGGATTAGTTTCTGAGCTAAGTCCTTGATAAGTCTTGGATCCCCAATGAAATTGTTGGCCGTTTCATCCAGTGTTCTTGCGAAGCCTTCTATTATGTCGGGCCTTTCCCATCGACCGAGTGCATCGACCGTTGGATAGAGCAGCAGATGAACTATTAGAGGTGATGCAGTTTCGTCAATTTCTCTTCGCAGCGCAAAACATAAGTGTTCCAAGCTCATACTTGGAATCAGCAGGACATCTGCGCCGGAGTCGTCGCGAGTCTTTTCAACACAAGAAACGAAACTGTCCCAAAGGGCTGCCGTTTCGATGCGAAGCTTTTTGTCGATAATCACGAGAATATCGTAGTCTGCTTGGGAATCAGAACTACCGAAAACTCTGCTGCCGATCCTTCCAAAGAAAGCGATTGATGGCAGGTTTGTCGAGACAGACTCAATCAATGATTGATAGAAGCGATCTCCAGGATTCATTCTCACTCCGTCATTTGGGTTGCAGGAAGTCGACCGTTTGGTTGGGTGGCAAAAAGTCTCGACAGAAGCATTGTACCTTACCCTCTCGGACCAGGGCCTGATGAGTTTTTGCCTGCTCAATCAAATTGCCCACATAAAAGTCTCTTAAGGCTCTGGCCAGTTCTTTATTATCGAAGCTGATGCCTGAGACATAGGTTTTCGTTGGTCCCTTTGTAGCAAAACCGAAGAGACCCCACAGTGCTGTATATCCGTGTGCAATTACGAGGAAATCAAAATGCACGGTATAGGGAAGATGGTACATTCTCAAACGTTGCGCGCTAGTAGCCACCCTGACCCATTCATTATCTCTGCTGGACTGTACCCTTTGTGGCTCGAGCATCTCCATGAAAAGTCGGTAGGGGCTCGATTTGTCATTGTAGTCATCCGGTGCGCAACAGAAGATTCGGTAGTAGGTTGCTTTGTTATCGATCACAGCATGCCTAACTGCCTTTTCAAACTCAGGCTCATTCATTACAGAAGTAGTGTCATATGCCTCGTCCCCTGGTCTCAATCCATTCGCGAGAGAAAGTGCCTTTTCCCAGTTTTGTCTATGGGTAGTCGTCACAAATATTCCCTTGCTTATAATCGCTCTGTAAATCTCCTCTAAGTACGGCAGCACAGCTACACATACCCCGACCAAGAAAAGGATTATTTGGCCTCCAGTTCCAGCTAGTTTGCCTATCAACCCCAAGTCACTCTGGGCAATTGCGGGGAGGAAGAAAGACAAGAAACTGATGAGCAATCCGACGATAAGCAATCTAGTTTTTCGCATGATTCGTTGATTACCTCCTTAGGTACAATTGTGGTGTCAACGTGAACATGATGTTTCGCCTCACCGAGGATAGACGTCTAATACGAAACAACCCCTGAAGCGTCACTTCGTCCGTGACTTGATCCCTCATTGCTGCGTGCACCTTCTGGTCAGCTTCCGTCAATCGGCACAAATTGGATCGCGCGTGACGTTCCAAATGTATCGACTAGCCCTCTCTCCAAGTGGCGTTCTGTCTTTGAATCGAGAACCGCATGCGGTGCTATCTGAATAGCTGCGCGTTGTCTTGATCTCTGTCAACTGCCTTTGAGTTAATTTACCTGCACAAATTGTGCTGGCAGAGTAGCCAAATTCATGATTTCTATCGGAGGTCAACTAACATGGCGGGTTCGGTGAAGTCAGGTGCAGTGTGCCTAAATTTCGCTCCATGAGGATCGTCGCCTTATGTTCTACGATTCCTTGGAACACCGCCTTTCCGCGATATGTGAAGTCCCGGTAATTCGTACGAAATCGCTCCGCAAAACCAAAAGTCCGAAAGATGTGTTGAGATACGTTGCCAGTGGCTTCTGTAACCGCGACCGTATAGCCCCTGCACTTTCCGTTCTCTAAGGTGAGCCGCACAAGATTCTTAGCAATCCCTTTCCCGCCAAACTCGGCGGCAACACCCAGCATGAAGAGATGAAGAATCTCGCCTGATATAGTGTGAGCTACTTTTCGATACTGTTCATCGAGCATATTAAGGAGAGCTGCTATGGGGTCAAAATGCTCCGCGACCTTGTCGATCCCTTCCGGTGAAGGGCTGGCGAAGTCATTCGTTAACATGGCGCCGATCAGTCTGCCAGTCTCTTGCGAACGCGCAACAACTGTGAGCATGTCATTAGCGGCTGCCTCGGCGAATAGTCTTACTAAGCCTCGCATCTCTTCGAGGGGCAGGTTAATAGCTGCTGCTAGGGGGTCAAAGCGATTGAAGACTTCCGCCAGCAACACTTCCATCTCCTCAATGTCACACGGTTCCAGTAAACCATAGCGAATGTCTTGAAGCTTGGCAACTTCAATCATCAGCTATACCCTCGGCAGGATTCAATTTGCTCACGGCATCAAGGGGAAAAGGGGGACGGAATCTGACAATAGCAAAAGCTGATGCCAAAGTAGAAAATTGCGAATTCAAAATCAATTGACAAAGAAGCCGACTAGTCTTGCGGGACGGAATCCCGACACCCCTCTCGGCCACCACTTTCCACACGATTTAATCACAAGGTTCTTCGACAATGTCAGAAATGAGAACTCGTGTTCTGGGGGCCCACGCTCTTGTTCAAACCCCTCGGCGCGCGCAAAACTCACAGATATCATGGGGATTACAAATGAAAAACCAATCTCTTCGCCTCACCTGTCAACAACTCTACAACCAAGTCTGGTCAAAACCGATCCGTCTAGTGGCCAAAGCATATGGTTCTCTAAGGTCGACCTATCGAAACTCTACCGCACGCACAACATTCCACTCCCACCGATAGGATACTCGATGAAGGTGCCCTTTGGCATTTACTCTCCAAAGCCCTCCCTGCCAAAAGTTGAACACGCGGCCAATTAGATATCATCAATATCGTCATCAGGCAATCTGAGATTGTTGAAGAAGACAAGTATCCCGAATTATTCGAGGAGAAGAAGGTAAGTAGGCGTGAAGAAGTATTACTTGAGCTACGAACAACAACTGAGAACTTCCATCCGGTTCTGCAAGACTCCAAGAAGTACTTGAAGGAAACATGGCCTCATGATAATAGCATACTTACGGGCATCGATCTGTTCGGGACTCCGACCCCCTAGAGAATCGAAATCGCAGAGCTAGCAGCAGTTAGATGAAATTATGAACCAACAGACTCCAAGAGAATAACGCGGGAGCTTTCGTCAAGTGAGGAGTTGATTTGCAAGTCGAGCAGATTTTCGAGGAGGCAGAAGAATTATGGCAGTGGATGTACAATCAGTGAACTTCAACCGAGTAAGGATCTAATCGGCCTCAGAAAACCAGCCGCGGTTCACGATCTCGCGCCCGGCCCCCGAGACCTCCCCCTTCCCCCTCCCAAAAAGGGATCGAGGGGTATTCATTCAAGCCACTCCCTCTTCCGCTAGCGGGAGCGCCGCCTCTCCCGCACCTGCTTACGTGCCGAGGGCACTTCTACCTTCGCTACCGCTTCGGTGGGCTTGACTATATGTCAGGAATGACATATATTACTTTCCAATGAAAGATAAACCTCTCGTCTGGTTACACGGTGAGATAAGAACTCCACCGTTGTCAAGTTCCGCTCGAGTCGAGGCAGGTTACTTGCTACGCCAGGTTCAGTGCGGACTGAAGCTTTCATTGCCTCATTCACGGCCGATGCCAATAGTGGGGCCAGGATGCCATGAACTTAGAATAGTTGATGCAACCAGGACATGGCGAATTTTCTACTTCGTTGATCGTGATGCAATCGTGATACTCGATGTGTTCGAGAAGAAATCCCAGAAGACTCTGAGCACGGCCATCGAGAACTGTAAACGTCGACTTCAACTGTATAAAGCTAGTGCCACTTCTAAAAAGAAATCTTGTGATTTGTATCCGAGCCTTTTCAGAACGGCAGTAGTGCCTGCTTCCAAAACGCGAATCGATCTCGAAAACACAATAACAATTATTGGAAGCGGCACTAGCGCTGGAGGATGAATATGAACACTGCGAAGAAAAAGCGTCTGGAATCCAAAGGCTGGAAGATTGGGACTGCCTCAGAATTCCTGAATCTCTCACCCGAAGAAGCCGCATATGTTGAGCTGAAGCTCGCCTTGAGCAAGAATCTCCAACAAACGCGACAAGAGAAGAACATTACTCAGGAACAACTGGCCAGACTTTTGAAGTCGAGTCAATCGCGCGTGGCGAAAATGGAAGCTGGAGATCCATCGGTTTCGCTTGATCTGCTTGTACGATCCCTCTTAGTATTAGGTACCTCCCGAAAAGGCCTGGCCCGAATGCTGTCGGAGCGAAAGGCTGCTCTGGTAGCCTAGACCCGCCTCGTCCATATCTGCAACGCAAAAGACGAACAGATTATTGACTATCACTGAAGGTAACGCAATGGTTCCGAAAAACCGAAAACCAACGCATCCTGGAGAGGTCCTTCTCGAGGAATTCTTGAAACCTCTTGGATTGAGCCAGGTCGAACTTGCCAGAAGAATGGGTGTTCCCATTCAGCGAATCAATACGCTGATCAATGGCAAGCGAGACATGACTGCTGAAACCGCTGTTCTGCTTTCCCGTGTCCTGAAAACAACATCTCAGTTCTGGATGAACCTTCAGGTTGCCTGCGATCTTCACGAAGCCCGACGTAGACTCGATAATCCCGCGTAGCGTGGCTTGAGTAGCCGATCTTTGCCAAACGAAAGAACGATTTGTGGGAGCTCCTGACCCGCCCAAGTCTCCGCCACTGCCCTATACTGGTTCATCAAGTAGCATCTTTCAGGATTTTGCCACCTTTTCATATATGTTGAAGTACACCCACACGGCATTCGCGAGCAACAAGCCGCTTGTAACAAAAAACACACTTGGCACGCCGAAATACGCTGCCACCTGACCACCCAGCACTCCTCCACCAAACGCTCCCAAATATCCTGCCGCCATACTGAAGCCAAATACTCTCCCGGTTAGATGATCAGGTGTAATTTTCTTGAGGAGTGTATTGACGGAAGGAGCTAAGCCTCCGACTGACAATCCGAACAAGAATCGGAGCAAGAGGAGCTGCCAGACATTCTCGACGAATGCCTGGGGAATAAAAATGAGCCCCGCAAAGATCAAACAGACCAACATGACTTTGTGTGATCCTATTTTGTCGGAGAGTCTTCCCAACTGTGGAGCTGCAATGATCGTTGCTAGTCCCGATGCTGAAAAGACCAATCCTGCGAGCAAGGCAATGTGTGTCGTGTCACGGGATAGTTGGGCGATATAGATTGTTACTATTGGCTCAATAGAAAAGAGAGCCAGCATAATGACAAAGTACGTGATAAAGATAGTGACAGACAGGCGTTTGTTGGGAACACTGGTCCATATCTCCTTTGCCCTCGGTGCCTCCTGATTCTGGCGGATGAAATTTTCACGAACGAAGAGTGCCGTCGTGACAAACGCGATGAGCATGAAGAAGCCTGTGAAAAAGAAGACGTATTGCAGGCCGTATCGCTCTGATATGTAGCCTCCGAGCATTGGCCCTATCAGTGAACCTGCGATACCCGATGTCGACAGCGTACCCAGGGCAAATCCTGCATTTTCTCTGTCTGTTTGCGTGGCTATCAACGTTGTGCATGCCGTACTATACCCGGTGATCGTCCCCAGAAGGAGCCTCAATCCGATAAGCACGCGGACATTTCCCGCAAAACCCATGCTGCCAATAACCAGGGCCATCCCAAGACTTGCGCGCAGCAGCATGGGCTTTCTTCCGTAGACATCCGCAGCATGGCCCCAGATGGGTGAAAAAACTGCTGAGACGATGAACGTGATACCAAACGCAATTCCCGAGAGCTGAGCGATTGATCCTGTTTCGTTTACACCAAGATGCTTGATATAGAGAGGCAGCACAGGTGCAATCTGGCTCATACCAACACCTGTAACAAACATCCCAAACCAGCAGACGATTAA
>Ga0187866_1002148_pt1 | contig 16831 bp, 10 predicted proteins | sample June2016WEW_11_1_3_FD_133013 | JGI IMG/M metagenome (GOLD analysis project Ga0187866, IMG submission 133013) | Peatland microbial communities from SPRUCE experiment site at the Marcell Experimental Forest, Minnesota, USA - June2016WEW_11_150 | ecosystem: Environmental > Terrestrial > Soil >...
AAGCTCAGTCTGCCTGCCCAGCCCCCGCCCAGAATCAAGGTCCGCGCCCAGAGCGAGCCCGCCGAAAGGCTCCGTCTGTAGGGCAGACCTTTTCAATGCCTCCGCTGAAAAATAAGGAGTTAAGCTACTTCCGACCCCCGAACTGCGAAAGTCAGGCTGGGCTTGCGGCCCGCTCGCCCCGCACCGCGCAGCGAGTCGATCCCGCGACGCTTCCATGCCTCATACCACCGACTCACACTCTGGCGGCTGACCTTCAGTTCACGAGCAATCGCCGCCAGGATCATCTTGCCCGCGGCGAGCAATCGCCCGGCGCGGCGGCGTCGTTGTTCCAGAGCGTGGAAATCTCGACGGGGAGCACCTGGGGTGGGCGTACCTCCTCTACACGGCAAATCTCCCAGTCTGTCGCCGTATTATGCGAGATTTAGTAGGCGCAGGCTTCGGAGTGGAAAACGGGCCTCGGCACGACCGCCGAGGCCGCGCTCCACGTGAAGCTCTCCTTTGGTTCGCCAGCCGGGGAGCTGTCCGCCGGAACTGCCCCGATCCCACTCGGCTGGTGATCCAGTTCGGTCCGGAAAGCCCGATCAGCGGTGCCGCCGCAGGGTCTGAAAGTGCGAACGACTCAATGTGACACCCAACCTCGAGGTGCTGCGCCCGCGCCATTCATCAGCGCTTCCGCAGCGCGACGTCTGTCGGACCGATCTCCACGAACCAGACGGTTCGGCCATGGAAGTAGCGCACCAGTTTGGCATCCTCGTCGGGGGTGCGCGTGTGCGCCCAGACGATCCTCGCGTCGTCTATCGAGGCGCCATTATAGACCCACTCCATTGCCGGCCGTGCTCCCGGGACGTAATTGACCAGCACGAGATGCCGCCCCGGAACGGCTTGAATGCGGCGCTCCACCTCATTGCGAGCCTTGATGTTGGCCGTGCAGCACCACCCGCTTCCCGGCTCGGGCAGGATCCATTTGCGGTGCGAGTTTGCCAGCGCCACGCCAACGGGCATCATAACCACGATCGTAGCCGCAAGAGACGCCACACCGGCCCATGCGGCTCGGCCCGCGACTCGCCTGGATCGGCTCCACTTTCCCAGCAGTCCGGTCAGCCGTATCCGCCACAGTCGCGCACTGTGCACCGCTATCACAAGAAAGCCCGCCGTCAACGGCGCTGGGTAATGTGCAATCCAGAAGTAGAGAGATGCAACATTCATCGCGGCAGCGGCTCCAAGGACGGCTAGGACCACCGGTCGAATTCGGCTTCGGCCAAACAGTCGGGGCGCCGATGCCACGACTAAAACGAACAGCAGAGGTCCCCAGTAAAAGGACGCCATAACGCGGGTTAAGTTCTGCACTCGAACCACCGGATCCTGGCCTGTTGACAGCTCCTGGCGCTCATATGTGGCCCAGGCTTGCAGCCTCTCATGATCGAACTGTCGCGGCTCGGGCATCCGCTGCCACAACCAGTAGGGTGCGTCTGAATACTGCTCCCGCCAGACCTGATACGGCATCCGGAAGGGATTGCCCGTTACTCTCCACTGATAGAAAGCAAGCCAGCCCAGGAAAACCGCCAAAATCGCCGCCGCCGTCAAGGACGGTGCAACCACCGAACGCAGCCGCTTTCGGGGCAACCGCCCGATCGCGAAAGCAGCGGCGATACACAGGGCGGCGGCGGTCAAGAACCCTTCCAGGGGCCGAGTGCAGACCAGTAAGCCGAACCCCAGCCCCAGGGCGATCCCGCCGGACACCACACCTCGGGAGACCCTGGGGAGCGCGCCGAAAGCCAGCGCCCCGCCAAGCGCGGCTAGTGCGCCGCCGAAGTAGCTGTTCATCCAATAGCTCGAGATCCCCAGTCGTAGCGCCACAAGCAAGGCCCCCATGAATGCGTATTCCGGCGGAACCCAGGCCCGTAACGCCCACCCGGTCGCCATAACCAACGCGGCCATGCTCAGGACTACCCCAATCCAGGGGTGGCCCAGTACCTGCCCCAGCGCCAGGACAAGGCCTTGCCCCGGAGGATACTTTGAGGCATACGAAGGACGCTGAATGACGTGCGGACTCTCGAAGTGCCGGAAGTATGGATGGGTGGGGTTGGTCAGGCGACCCGATGCAAACGTGTCGGCCGCGAGCAGGTAGCTGAATTCGTCTCTCCCCATCCCTGGATAGGGAACCCCGAGCACGGGCAGCAACGCCATCCGGCCGGCAAGCATCAGGACCACAGGAACAGAAGCGGCAAGCAGCCGGTCACGCGCACATCGCCGTAAGCGGGCAACCAGCCCGTCACCCCATCGGGTTCGCAACGACGCGGCGACAAAAACGCAAAGCAGCAGCGCCCCCACCGCGAATTCCGCCAGGACAAACGCGTTCAGTTTTGCGTAGAACCAAAGGCTCTGGAGTGCGTGGGGCATCATAAATCGCGGCTCGGTTCACAGATAGCTGGGGCCCGGGCCCCGGCCCGCCGGTCTACTGGGCCGATCCACAGCAGTATACCGGCCGAAGGTGCGGCAAGCAACCGCCTGCGGCGCAGGGTGGTTTCTCTGCACTTCCTCCCCCTGGACAGACGAGAGCCGCGCGAACGCGGCATGCGAGCCAACGTCCGGCGGTTCGTGCTAGGCTAACAGACCTCGGCCCTGATCTTTTGTTATGCGCACCCGATCCCGTGTTTTTCGCTTCTTGCTTTATGCTGCCTGCCTGTTCATCGCCGCCAGCGGGCTGGTCACCGTACTGAAGTTCCCCTATGACATGGATTCTGCTGAAGACGTGTCCGGCGCTTCCGAGTTGACGCGGTACTACAAGGACGCTTACCAATCCCCTCCAACGAGCGATGTCGCGGTCCGATCTGAAAGCGCCGAAGAGAGCCTATACACCAAGATGGCTCGCGAGGCGGCGATCGGGCAGGGAATCCCCGAGCAGGTGCGAGCCTTCGTTGGCGCGTGCGATCTAAAGAACAAGCGCGTCTTGGAGGTGGGCGCAGGCTCCGGGCTTCTTCAGGACGCCGTAGCGGACTACACCGCCTTGGACATTTCCCCAACCGCTCGCCAGTTCTTCCATAAACCGTTCGTCCTCGGATCCGCAACCGCCATGCCGTTTCCCGACAACGCCTTCGACGCGGTCTGGTCTATTTGGGTCTTGGAGCACATCCCCAATCCCGAACGCGCGCTCGCCGAGATGCGGCGCGTTGTCAAGAACAATGGCTACATACTCCTGCGCCCCGCCTGGAACTGTCCAGCTTGGGCGGCCGAGGGGTATGAGTTCCGGCCTTACAGTGATTTCGGCTGGAAAGGCAAGCTCATCAAAGCCAGTATTCCCGTGCAGCGCTCGAGGTGGTCTCAGCGGCTGTGGCTCCGGCAGGTCCGGCTCCTCCGCTGGATCTCTTACCGGTCGGGTGGCCCGACCCGGCTCCGCTTCCGACGTCTCACCCCGAACTACGTGAAATACTGGGGTCCGGATAGCGACGCGGCCATCTCCATCGACTCCTATGAGGCTTTGATTTGGTTCACCAGCCGCGGTGACATCTGCCGCAACTGCCCCGACCCCACTCGGCTGGTGACCCGGTTCGGCCTCTCGGTGCCCGACGGACTCATCATCCAGGTGCGCAAGCCTGGGTAGCTGAACCCGCCTGGCTGTAGTGCCCGACCTGCAGCAGGTACAAGCAGAACCTGGCAAAATCCGGCAGCGCCGGGGAGTACGCCGGATCCAGGGCGCCCTTCACCAGCCGCGGCAACACGAAGGATCGCCGGAGCAAGGCCGGCCGCGGGCTGGTCAGGGCGAGCCGCGCCAACTGCCCGAGCATTCTCCGCGGCGCCGGCGCCTGGCGCCTTTGCGCTTTCTTGTAGGCGAACGGGACGCCCGCGTACTTCGGGTACGCCCGGCAGATCACGTCGGTGTGAAACCGGTGGTACTCTTCGTCCAGCAGCATCCTCGAAGGCAACGTGATGAGAAAATCGACCAGCTCCGCGTCCAGATACGGGCACCAGACCTTTGCAGCGGACCCGAGAAGGCAGATCGGCGACAACGCGGTAATCCGGCGCGCCCGGTTCCAGAACAGGAACGAACCCAGCGGATTGGCCGTCTCGGCATGTCGTCGCAACTCCACAGCCAGCTTGGCCTTGGCCGCATCTCGGCTGGCCTCCCGGTAGATTCGGGCCGGCAACGCCTTCGTCAGTGGATACTCCTCACGGGGTAGCAAGCTATCGGCGATGTTCTCGTACTCGCCCCGCTCAAACCAAGCCTGGCGCTCTGGTGTGTTGGCGAAACTCGTGGATAGAACGTCGCCGCCGACGCCCTCGTACACCGTGCCGAATCTCCCGCGAATGTAATCGACCATGGCGGCAACCCAGCTATGCTCAACGGTGCTCAGATGAGTAATGATGTTCTTCTGCCACTCCGCTTCGAACGTCGCCGCCGGCGCATCCACGACATCGTGCCGCACGCCCGCCACGGCAGCCAGTTGCGACGCCGCGTCGACGTCTTGCGTCAGGATGTGCGGCTCGGGCCGCACCGTGACGGCAGCCTGCGGCGGGCGGCCGCTGTCGCACAGCTCCAGAAAGATATGGCGCGAGTCCCGTCCGCCGCTCAGCGCTACCGCCGCCGGCCCGTCGGCGGCTCGCCGCCGAACCGCCGCCTTGAACAGCTCGATGTAGCCGTCCATCGCCGCCTCGCGGCTCACGCTCTGCGCCTTGCCGATCAGGTAACTCCCCTCCACTTCCAGCCTGCCATCCTCCCAGGACATCCTCGCGTTGGGCGGAACCGCGCGAATCCCCTGGAACGGCGTGTCTTCGCCAACCAGATAGTCCACGCGCAACAGCACGCCCAGGGCCCCCGCGTCGATCTCGCCGGGAGCGCCGATCTCCAGCAGCTTCACCAGCGACGGTGACACCGCGATCTCGCCGTTGCGGCAGTAGTAAAACAGCGGATGGAATCCGTAGCGGTCGTTCCTCACCCTAAGCCGCCTCCCGTCCCATTCCCACGAAGCGAACGGGTCGGCGCCCGTGCCCGGCTGCGCTTGCTGCGCGTGGCCGAACCCGCAGCGCGGCGCTCCCTCGGTCACGATGCGATCGTCCTCTTTTCTGACTCGAAAGAACGCTGCGCCCGGGGCCCACTCGGTCAACTCCGACCCCCGCGAGAACATGGCGCCTCGGCCCTCCTCTCCTTGCTGCCACCAATCCTAGCACCACCCGGCCGCGAACTGCCCGGAGCGGGGCCTTCCTCCTCTCGCAAGAAATCCCGGCTGGAAAAGAATAACCCAGCTTTCGTAGTCCTACGCAATGACGCCAGCGCATTCTCAGAGACATCGCGTTGCTTCTCACCTCCAAGTCGCGCACCCAACAGGCAGTCCAAAATTGAAGCAACTCGCGGACGTGCGGTATCATGGACGTTTCGATTTCCGATCTGTCGGTCCGGTTGCCGATGTTCTTCCGAGTCCGCCAGAAGTTCCAAACCCAGAGTGGCCAAGGACCCGGTTCGCGATGTCCGAAATGACGATATCTCTTGACTTCACGTGGCCGGCCTCGCCCCCGACTCTGGTGGAGGACCTCTTTGTCGGTGCCCGGCATCCTGAGCGCCGGCTTGAGGTAGCGCTCCGGCCGCCGCCCGATACGGTGTGGCCCTGTCTCGCCCTGGGCCGCAATTGGTTCGCCCTCAGTAACACCAGCGCGTTCTTCCCCGGGGTTCGCGGCTTGGTCCATTCAGCACTGCGCTGCGCAACGCACCTTGGCTTCCCCGATTGCTCTCGCACGCAACTCGTTACAATGCACAGGCCGGGAGGCAACAGGGACGAAGCTTGAAACCCCTTAGATCCGAGCCTTCGCTCTCTCGAAATGCTGCCTTCAACGTGGGCGGGCTCGTTATCTATCTGGTGATCGCGTTCTTCCTTTCTCCCTTCGTGATCCACCACCTGGGCAATGCCCGCTATGGCGCCTGGTCGCTCGCTGCCGACCTGATGGGCTACTACACCCTCCTCGACTTCGGGATTCGCTGGGCGGTCGGTTTCTTCGTGGCCCGCTATTCCGCCCGTGGCGAGCGCGACCGACTGGAATCGTGCATCTCCTCGGGTTTTTGGGGATCGGCCGCCATCGGGGTTGTGCTCGCGCTGCTCGGCGTCGGACTTTCGTTCGCCTTCCCGCACATTTTCACCAAAGGCGAGCTCAGCGCCCGCGAAGTGGTGCCCGCTCTGTGCGTCTTCTCGGCGACCATTGGCCTGGGCCTGCCGATGGAGGTCTTTAGCTTTGTCCTCAGCGGCAGCCGCCGCCAGGATCTCATCAACGTCACAGAGGTGACCACTCGGCTGCTGATGGCCGCGGGGATGTACGCCGTGCTCAAGTCGGGCGGGGGGCTGCTTTCCGTCTCGCTGGTGCAGTGCGGCGGCCGCATTCTGTGTTGGTCCTGGAACTACGTCTGGGCCCAACGAGTCGCCGGTCCCTTCTCGCTCCGGCCATCAGGCTTCCGCTTCGCCGACTTGCGCGCGCTGGCGGGACTCGGCTCGGTCAATATTGTCATTGCTTTCGCGGAACTGGTGATCTCGCGCACCGACCTGATCGTCATCGGGGTGTTCCTGGGAGTCAAGTGGGTCGCCTTCTACAACATCGGCCGCCTGCTTGTCGACTACGGTTCGCAGCTCAATGGCAATATCACCCAGTCGTTCACGCCTCACTTCATGCACTTGATCGCTCGCGAGGATCTGGCGGCCGTGCGCCGGCTGTACCTCCTGGGCGCGCGAATCTCGGGCCTGCTCTCCATCCCGCTTGCGGCCTGCATGTTTGCCTTCGGGCGCTGCTTTCTCCGCCTGTGGGTCGGCCCCCCCTATGTAACCGGCGCGCTCGGAGAGCGCAGCGACGTGGTCATGGCAGTGTTGCTGCTTGCCCTCCTGCCGCGGTGGCAGCAGGGTATATCCTGGCAGGTCATGTTGGCCAGTGGAAAGTACCGCGTCCTGATGTTCCAGAACCTCGCCGTCGCGGCCACGAACATCCTGCTCAGCGTCACGCTCGTCAGACACTACGGCATGATCGGGGTGGCCTCCGCCAGGGCGATTACCTCGATCATCACCAACCTGACGTGGACTCCGGCTCTGGTGCTCCACCGCTTCCAGGTGCCCTGGCGCGACTACCTGCGAGAGGGGCTGGCCAGGCCCCTCTTGCTGGGCCTGATCATGGCCGGGTTCAGCACTGCCATTGTCAGGATCTGCCTTCCGGTTTCCTGGAAGCTGCTTTTCGCCGAAGCGGCGCTGACCCTCCTGGTTTACGCCGCCCTGTGCTGGGCCATCGGGTTCAACCGTGACGACCGCCGCCTCGCCCGCCAACGACTGGACTCCCTGTTGCACCGGTTCCGTCCCCCTGCCCCCGGCAGCGACGCCACCGGAGCTTGAGTCGCGCTTCACGCCGGGTTCTCCGTGGTATACTGATGCCAGCCAGAAGACCAGGAAGAGATCCTGGATTCGGCCTGAAAGCCCTGAGCGCCCGCCTGCGGCAGGATGGCTCAGGCCGCCATCTTGGCCCCTTGGTAATTGAGAGCGGTGCTACAGCCATGCGATTAACCGAGCGAATTCTGCTGTCCGCCTGCACCAGGTCTTACCGGGTATCCATGCACGCAAATTTCACTGTCTCGCTGCAGTGCGGTCCCCGCGAAGTGCGCGTTCCTATCATCCGGGGCTGCGGGCGGAACCTCTTGAAATACACCGATGCGCGCATCCAGAGAGTAGCATCCGGTCTTCACGAGAGTGGCCGACGCGGGCGCTTCGTGGATGTCGGAGCCAACCAGGGCGTTATGATCCTCAACATGCTGGCTCTCGGCCTCAACCTGCCGTATCTCGGCTTCGAGCCCGACTTGACGGCGGCGTACTACGTACAGGAGCTCATCCGCGTGAACCGCCTCCAAGACCATCACATCCTGCCCATCGCGCTCGGATCCGGCAACTCGATGGCAACATTCCACCGCGTATGGCCAGGGGACGGCAGCAACACGCTGGGGCTCGATCTGCGCCCGGCGCAGATGTACCCCGAGTCCACGCTGGTCCCGGTTTCCACGGCAGATGACCAGCTCGGGACCGCGAATGAGCCTATCTTCCTCGTGAAGATAGATACCGAGGGATGGGAGTACAACGTCCTTTCCGGCATGCAGCGAACGCTCCGCGACAAACGCCCTCCCGTGTATTTCGAGGTGATGGGATACCGCCATTTTGTAGATGGCACTTATCCTCGTGATTACTTCGGCGGAGAATTATCAAAGGACGAACTGGAACGCCTGATCCGGAATCGACGCGATAACATGGGGCGCCTCGATCAATTCTGGCGGGAACACGGCTACGCTGTCTCGCTTTGCCGGGAGGATGGGACCCAGGAAGTGGTTCGCTCCCTCGATCCCGGTCCGGAGTCGAAAGACAACCGCGGCGAAATGAACTTCCTTGCTGTCGGATAAGGCCGCTGCAACTCCCCTGCCGCAGCGTTCCTGCGCTACCTGCTCGAAATGCCGGAGGCTATACGCGGCGTCATAAGTTCTTGCGCATCAAACCAGCCGCCTGCTCACGCGCGCGGCTCAGTACCTTGGCCGAGCCGCGACCGTGAAGGAGCGGTGTCACATCCAATTCCTTCGCTGCGTATAGGTGCTCCTTGCGCCCAAAGGCGCGATCCGTCCTTGAGGTCGGTGCGCGCGACGGACGGGTCACGCCCCTGCTGTCGGCCCGCTGTCTGCCGGCGCTGGCGTTGGATGTCCGACCGCAGCGTCATCTTGGTTTTCCGTCTATAATCCCATGGAGGACCCCGGCCATGCCGGAACTTCCGCCTGATCAGCAACTGCGGCTGCAAGCCCTGATGCGGCTTGCGCCTGACGCGGAGTCCGTCCTCGAGATCGGCGCTCGCGACGGGCGGGTCACACGCCTGCTGTCGGAACGCTATTCCTCGGTGCTGGCGTTGGATTTGCAGCGGCCCGCTTTCGAATTCCCGCATGTGACCACCGCCGCTGGCGATGTCCGGTCCCTCCAGTTCCTCGACCGCTCCTTCGACCTCGTGCTCTGCACCGAGGTTCTTGAGCACGTGCCCGAACTCGAATCCGCAACCCGTGAGCTTTGCCGCGTGGCCAGGCGCCACATCCTGGTCGGGGTCCCGCACCGCCAGGACCTGCGCCACGACCGAACCACTTGCGCCGCTTGCGGCCACCGCAATCCTCCTTACGGGCACGTCCATGCCTTCGATGAGCAGCGCCTGTTCCGGCTTTTTCCAGGCTGGCTGCCGTCAACAATCACCCATGTGGGTGAGGTCCAGGACCGGACTAGCGGACTGGCTGCTTGGCTGATGGACCTTGCGGGAAACCCGTGGGGCGCCTACGGGGCAGGAGAACGCTGCCTCGCCTGCGGATCCGAGTTGCAGGCCGCCCCCGCCTACAGCCGATCTCTTCCGAGAAGAATAGCCGCCGGGATCGCGGTTCGCCTGGACCGCCTCCAGGCGCTGCTGACGCAGCCTCGTGCCGGCTGGCTGCACGTGCTGTTCTCGAGCGCTGCGGACTCGCCGGCCGCCGCCATGCTCGCCTCGCCTGGCGCCGTCAAGGCGTGACCGAGACCTGGGTCGGCCCCATCGCCAGCACACTGCCGTCGGCCTGGCGGTACTGAATTCGGTAGTACACAACCCGTTGCGGCAGCGCCGGGACCGTGAGGCTGCAGCCGGCAACGCAGGATAAACCCGAATGCCCCTCCGACGCCCAGTAGAACGGCGTCGTCTCGTTGACTTGTCCGGTACCCGCCGCCACGCACGCTTCCTGCCGCGAGGTGCAATGGAAATCCGGCGTGTAGCCGAACTCCGCCACGATGTTGTCCGTCCCTCTCGGAACCCAGCCGAGTTGCACCTGAACTGGAATGAACGTGCCCCGGTTGACGGAATCCTGTGGGCCAAACGCCGGCAGTTTCACCAGCATCAGGTCCGAGCGCACGTCGTCCAGCCAGCCGCCGATGAAGATTCCCCACTCACCGTTAGGAAGCCCGCCCCAGCGGGTGAAGCCGTTGAATACCGACAGCCGATTCTTCTGGAAGCCGTTGGTCAGGGATCGCTGGCGGTTCGCGAAGGGATCGTTCTGTCCAAAGCCTACTTGCCGGTAGCTGTGGATCTTGATATCCGCCTGCCGCACGCACTTGTCCAGAGTGTCGGCATCGCCTGCCTGATTGCATCCGCTCGTCGTGGCGTCGGGACAATTCAGATACACCTCGCTTGTCGTTGCCCCCGCATAGCATTCCCCTGCCGCCTGCGGCACACAACTCTTGTAGGCGTCCAAGTCCGCCGAGGTGATCGGGCCCGGACTGATATCGACAACCGCCCGGTTGCCGCAAGAAAATTCTACCGGCCCCTGCTTCGGTTTGGCGGCCCACGTGAGCTTGAACAGTTTCTTTCCGGACTCCAATTCCGTCCAGGAACCCTGGGGATCGCCCGAATAGTACGACTTCGCGTCCGCAAACCACTCGTCGATGTTGAGCGGGAAAGACATGTGCGAGTCCCCGAGGAGCGCGCTGCCGACTCCGGCGAATCTCACCCTGTCGGCGAACTCCAGATTCGTGCCGTTCATGAACTGCGCGCTCTGCTGGGCCATGTCGCCCGTGAATCCTTTGAAACAGGATCCCCAAGGGCTGTGGTAACAGGAACCCGTCACCCACACACTCCGGTTCCGGTACGGATAGGTGCCGTGGCCCGACGCCATGTACATTTTGGAGACACGGCTGGTGCTCGTCGGATCGTGGACGTAATCCCACCACATCACGTGAGAAACCACCCCGCCATTCAGGAATTGGGCCGAGACCGCCGCCGCGCACTGCTCGTATGCCGGCGTGTTCACGGCGTGATCCGCCACGCTGGTGAGCGAGATCCCGCGCAAGACGGTCAGATTGCAGGCGGCGTTCGGATCGGCGCACTCCGCTCCTTTTGCCAGCACTTGCACCAGCTCGCTGTCGATCTTCAGCACATCCCCCACTCGAAGACTGCGCCCCGGGTCGATCCTGGTTGCGCCACGTGCTTCCGTCTCGCACGGCTCGGTCCCACATAACCTGCCCACGCTCATGCCCGGGGTCGTATACACTCCCTCGCCCACCCCGCTCACGGTAAAGGTGAAAGACGTCGAGGAAACCGTCGCCACCGCATAGTCGCCGTCCAGGTTCGCCACGCCCGAGCCAGCCACCCGCATGGTCATGCCCACGGAGAGAACGTCGGAGACAGTCTCGGAGGCGCTCGCCGTGGCGGTTGTTCCGGAGACCGAAATGCTCCCCAGCCGCCCGCTGTTGATGCTGTAGAAACTGCACGGATCTCTGTCGCGGTAATCGCCTGTCACCTGCATCATCGAGCACTGCGGGCTGCCTCCGCTGCCGCTGCCTTTCCCGCTGGTTTGATGCTCGAAAGGCAGCGCCGGGCAAGGGTAGGAGCCGCTGGATTCGAGCGCCGCCGCCAGTTCCGTCTGAGAAGGCCCAACGCCGCAGTAGCGCCGATTGTCGGTGCTCGGATTAGTCTGACCGACAGCCAGCGTCCACCCATTGTCGGAGGTCAGGCCAGCCGAGGAATGCACCATGCAGCCGCGCTCGGGGTATGCGCCGTCGCTGAACGCTGTCGCCACCATGCTATTGCTGTCGAGCGAGTAAATGCCCTTCCAGCCCAACTGATCCTGGCTCGAGTAGATACAGCCAACTTGAAGATTGTGCTCGTCTTGCAGGCCCGAAATATTACAGCGGTTGATCTGCGTGGTGCTGCCGGAGAGGGTCATGCTCTTGTACCACGCAAACCGGTAGGGGTAGGTTGCGGCTGTGGCCGCCTCCATTTGTGATTCCAGGGTGGTGGACGAGATAAGGCTCGAGGTCAGGAACATCGTCGGATCCTCCTGCGCATATAGCGAGTTCACCAGATACTCCAGCCCTTGCCCGGTATAGTTTGTCTTCACTATCGCCGATCCCGATCCGTCCGACTTTGTGGAGGAGGAGTAAAACGTATCCGGCGTCGTGGTGTCGGACATGAGCCCATATCCGCCACTAACCAGGCCATGGAACGCCACCAAGCCGCTGGCGGTCGTCGCAGCCTCCCCGAGACTCGTTGCATCGCCGGTCTTCGGATCGATCCAGTGCAAGAGGCCCGTGTCCGCGGTCATGCCGCAAATGTACCCATCCCGGCTTGCGCCCTTGTAAGTCTGGGGATACAGGAATGGATTGCAGGTGGCGTAGAAGTAGTTCGCCGCTGGGGACCGCTCATAATCCATCCACACCCGGTCGAGCGTCACCGTATTTGCGTAGGGGGTCTTCTTGCGGATCAGAATGCCGCCGCTGGCGCCAAAAAACTCTACGCTGTTGACGTATCCGCCCGCCTTGTCGGCGGGATCGAGCCACGCCGCCAGCATCGGTGTGGCGTCGCCCGCGAAGCAGTCCGCGGAAGCGCAGGCCGTGGTGAGATCAACCGTGATCCGCTTGCTCTTGCAGGCCAGCGTCGTATTGCTGGCTGGGTCCTTGAGGCAAACCTCGATGCTGTTGTTATCCGGGTTGGAATCCGCCGCGTCCACCGATCCCCGGAAGCGTCCCATGATGCTGTCCAGCGAATTGATGCCGCTGCCCGAGTCGTCGTACCGGAAGGTTCCAGCCCAATGCACCCAAAGCCAGTCCTGGTTCCCATCTCCGGTATAGGTGATCGTCTTGCCGTCGCCGGCGGCGGTGATCCCCTCCAGCAGGCTGGCGGCCGATCCTCCAGGCTGCCATCCCGTGCCGGTTTGCTGAGCGCCGTCCGGAGAGTAATCGTTGGTCGCGCGCCAGTTCTCCTGTGGGCTGCTCAAGCGCCGGATCAGGGCGCCGGTTTGTGGGTCGATGATTCGTTGCACTCCGTTGCCCACATCGGGCGGGCGTCTGGCCCATGCGGTTCCGGCCGATTGCGCCGTGCTGAACCCGCGCTCGACGCAGACTACGGTGCCGCTGACCACGCTCTTCACCGACCGGGCCCAGCCTTTCTGCGGCCCGGACTTGAGTACGATGATGTCTCCAACCACCAGCGATACGGACTGGTTGAACGTCACTTTGCCCAGGCTCGAGCAGGGAGAGCCGTTGCCAGCCTGAAGCGTGCTCGTCTGCGGATACTCCGGATGGCTCCAGTCGATGCTCGGGTACTGGTAGCGCCCCGGATGGTCCGGATCGGCGGGCAGCGGCTCTGGGTTCAGATTCCCTAGCGGCGCGTTTGCCGTCCGAAAGGCGCCTTCCGCTCCGTCGGAGCCGCAAACAATGTGGTAGCGATGCTGCGTGTCGAGTTCCAGCGCCCGGCTTACGTACCATCCTGTCAGAGCCGGTTCCGCCGCCCGCTTTCCGATGACCACGGTGCGGGCCCTGCCGCTCACCACTCCGCCCGGCCTGCCGTCCTGATCCGCGCCGGCAAACAGCCGGGGGTTCAGGTCGTGCACCAGAACCGCCACCCGCCCGCCCGAGGACGTGCCGCTTGCCGCCGAGCCGTTCAGCGTGAAGCTCTTCGGGTCGTTCGCGTCCCGGGTGATCGTCCAGTAACCGTTGGCCGTCGCATTGCCGTAAATATAGACCTTGTCGCCGGTCTCGGCATACACGTAGTTTTTCAAGGTAACTTCGATCGGAGTGGTGTTAGCGACGCTGGCGATCTCAAGCGCCATCACCTCCTCATCGAGGTTGTAGGCCTCGACGGTGCAGGCCGCCTCGGCCGGAGCCGTATACGAGATCACGGCCTGCGTCTGGGTGGCGCCTTGCACCCGGACGTTGCTGATGGCGCCCATGCATACCGCGGGGACCAGAATCAGGACCAGAAAGCGCATACTCACTCCAGTATTATCGCAGTCTTCGCCCTCAACGTGACGCCCACCCAGTTGTCTCCGGTCGTCGCTGTGTCCGTCGTGTCCCGCGAGAAGCGAAGGTACATCAGTTGCCCGCCCGCGCATCCGCTCGGCAAGGTGGGCGCTATCCAGCTTGCGGTGAGCAGCTTGCTGGTCGGACTTGCGCCGAGCGTGGTGGTCACGGACGCCGGGCTGCCGAACGTCGGATCGACTACGCTCACACCTGCATCTATACAGGCCAGTTCCAACCGATTGATGATCGTGTCGTTCTGGCTTCCAACCGAAGGATGAAACGTGAGATGAACCTCCAGCGTTGTCAAATCCCAAGCGCTAGGAGACCGGAAGATCAGCGTCGCCGTAGGCGGGCTGGAGTCTGGTATGTTCATGAAACAGATTTTGGGCGCTGTGCCGGTGTAAGTAAGCACGGTGCCCGAGCTGAGATACCACCCGGTGCCGGTGTATGCGGTGCTCGTGGTGGTGTAGCAAGTAGGGTAGTACAGTGTTTGGTATACCTTGGCCGTCTTGGGTCCCACATCGTTGGCGTCGTAACCGACCACTTGGCCGGAGGTCCCTTTGGCCAGCCACGCCGCCGCCGGGGTCGCATTTCCGTACAACACGGTCCCGCGGGAGACACCATCAGGGACACCGGGGCCCGTTGCCCCGGTCGGCCCGGTTGCACCCGTTACGCCGGTCACACCAGTTGCTCCGGTCGGCCCGGTTGGACCCTGCGACCCCTGTGGCCCAGTCGGCCCGGTTGCACCCGTTGCGCCGGTAGCCCCAGTCGCTCCGGTCGGCCCGGTTGGCCCGCTGCCTCCTCCTCCTCCTCCGCTCATCTGCGTCCATGTGCCCGTGCTGGTACAGAAATACAGGTTCTGCCCCGCTCCGGCGTCCGTCTTGAAGAACTGTTCGCCGACGTTGCAGGTGGCCGGCAGGCTGGTCCCGGCCTTGGCTGGCTTGGTCGCAGCCGCGTTCCCGGCATCCCAGTTCCCCGAAACGACCCTCCCGCCGTTGATGGTCGTCTGACCTGCCAGCGTCAGCCCCATGCCCAGCGCGAGCAGCACTGCCCTCCTGATCGACTGCCCCCTTCGCATATGAAGATCCATGCCTCCTGGCGCTGGCCTCATCGAGCGCCAGCTCGCCAGTCCCACTGTAGCTCCCGCCCTTGCGACCGCTGGCGCTGCACATTCTCATCTCCTTGAAAGTGCAACGGAAATTGCCACCTTCGGAGCGTGATTGCAAAAGGTTGCATCGGCTGGGCGGCCCGCCGCTCGTCGTTGGCCCCCCGCGCGCCCAGCCGAGGCAATCTTCTGCAAAAACGCTCGATAAGAACGATTATCACGCGTTTTTCAAAACGAGAACCAGTCCGAGACAGAGACTGCACCGCTTCATCCTCGCGGAACGTGTTGAGTTTAAAGTGAAGAACCCAACAAGCTCACTATCGAAACCTGCATCGCCATGAGCGCGCGGATTTCGGAGGTGCTGCGGCTGAAGTGGAAGCATGTGAACCTCGACGCCGCCACGATCAAGATCGAGCAGCGCGTCTGGCAGCAGGACGTCGGCCGCCCCAAAAGCGAGGACAGCCGCCGCGTGCTGGGCATCGGCAACCTAGTGGACCGCTTCCGCGAGAAGGCGACGGAGGAAGGCCCCAAGCCGGAAGCATGGGTCTTTCATCAGAAGCGGGCACCCGAGAAGCCGCTATGGGACTCGGGCATTCGCGACGCTCACCACCAGGTAGCGCCCGCCGCGCGCCCGGACGGTCGCCCCGGCCTGGAATTCGATGTGCATGTCCACGCAAGGCTTGGCTGCGAATTACATTTATCCCACAAATAGACGTTCGATCCCAGGGGGGTGTCCCAGGGCCAGGCGGAGCTGCGCCGGCGGGGCACACGCCTCGACACGCAGCGTGGAACGGCCATTACACGGACGACCGCCCCTGCCGGCTGGAAGGGCCACGATCTAGGTCACTGTGCGTGTCGTGGAGCGCCGGGGCCATCCGTCCGCATAGGCAAGGGCAACGACCAGGGGCGCTTGCGATTCCGCGGTGGAAGCCGCGAATTCCTTCCGGCTGGCTGTCGATCCCATCGTGCCCCGGCCTTTGTTGGGCATCGTCCTTATAGGGAAAACTTCTGTTCTCTTCTCATCCAGCGGTTTTCTGAGGGCAGTGACACCCGCGCGCGCGTAAGTACGTAGACTACCAAAGTTGGAGTCCGGAGTCCAAGTGGAGTCCAAAACGACAGTTCCGCCCGTTGGCGTCCATTTGGCGTCCAAGTCGCATGCCCGCAACTCTTTTCTTTTCAGTGAGGACTACCTGTAAGTGATTGATATTTGTTGTTGGGGTGCCGATTTGTACGCGCCGTAAGTCATTGGAAGAAAGTGGGTTATAGGCGGACCTCTTGCTCTTTCTGGCAACCTTGTCTGCAGTTTTTGCTACAGTCGGCCCGCAGAGGTTGCTCAGAGGGCCGTTTTGAGGGGCTTCCGTGCAACAGGACCGCTTGCATTTGCGGCAGGTGAGCGGTGGCGCATAAGTGCTCCCTGCCGCCACTCGCCGACCATTGTGCACGCCTGCCTGGCGTAATGGTGCGAACGGCAGAACGGCGAATCACAGGAAAGGGTCGTCGAGCACGGCGCCTCGGGCGGACTGTAGGCATACTGAACCCTAAGTAGTTAATACTATGAGCTCAGGCGCAGCAAGTGTGACGATTTAGCCGGGATCTTTATCTCTGCCCGTTATAGAATCAAGAGGCGATTTTCGCGGGGACAGCTTTTTGGCTCGATTTCGGGGGCGTGTAAATATCCGACAACTGAAGGAGAGTTGCCTGCAACCGGCTCGAGACCACCTGCAGGAGCCGGTGTTCCAGGGCATAGCCAAGGTCGCGATCCCCCGCACATGCCTTTCTCAGACGTGCTCCCTCAAACCTCAGCGCCTGCACGCGCACGAGCGCGCGGGCCTGGAAACGCCTGGTTTCTTCTTCTAAATACGACGACCAGCCAAGCTCGTCCCCCTCTCCCAACGTCTGAACCCTCAGGATATGGCCGGATGTGCAGACCTCCGGG
>Ga0187866_1002154_pt1 | contig 16798 bp, 17 predicted proteins | sample June2016WEW_11_1_3_FD_133013 | JGI IMG/M metagenome (GOLD analysis project Ga0187866, IMG submission 133013) | Peatland microbial communities from SPRUCE experiment site at the Marcell Experimental Forest, Minnesota, USA - June2016WEW_11_150 | ecosystem: Environmental > Terrestrial > Soil >...
ATCTCGGATTCCGAGCCTGTCTCCGCGTTTGTTTTCAAGACCGTGGCGGACCCCTTCGCGGGCCGACTCTCCTACTTCAAGGTCTGCTCCGGGGTGGTCAAGAACGACGCCAACCTCCACAACGTCCGCAGCGGCGCCACCGAGCGGCTGGCGCATGTCGGCTGCCTGATGGGCAAGACCATCCAGCCGGTCACCGAATTGCACTCCGGCGACATCGGCGCGGTGGCCAAGCTGAAGGAGACTCTCACCGGCGACACGCTCTGCGACAAGGGCTCCGCCATCGAGTATCCCGCGGTGGTGCTGCCTGAGCCGTCCATCGCCTACGCCATTGAAGCCAAGTCGCGCCAGGACGAGGACCGCGTGGGCAATGCCATCCAGCGCATCCTCGAGGAAGACCAGGCGCTGCGCTTCTACCGCGACCCGCAAACCAAGGAGTTTCTGCTGGCCGGCAGTGGGCAGCAGCACGTCGAGGTCATCGTCAGCCGCCTGCGAAAGCGCTATAACGTCGATGTCACCCTCAAGTCGCCCAAAATCCCCTACCGCGAGACCATTCGCGGCACCGCCGACGTCCAGGGCCGTCACAAGAAGCAGACCGGCGGGCATGGGCAGTTCGGCGACTGCTGGATCAAGATGGAACCCCTGCCGCGCGGAGCCAAGTTCGAGTTCGTCAACGACGTTTTCGGCGGCTCTATCCCCAGAAACTACATCCCGGCGGTCGAGAAAGGCATCATCGAGACGGCCGAGAAGGGCTTTCTCGCGGGATACCCCGTGGTGGATTTCCGGGTCACGCTCTACGACGGCTCCTACCACGACGTGGATTCCTCGGAGCTTTCCTTCAAGCTGGCCGCCCGCAAGGCCTTCAAGGCCGGCATGGAGCAGGCCCGCCCCGCCCTGCTCGAGCCCATCATGAACGTCGAGATCCAGGCCCCGGTCGAGTATGCCGGCGACCTCATGGGCGACCTCAACAGCCGCCGCGGCCGCATCTCCGGCATGGACACCCGGGGCGGGACCCAGATTGTCCGCGCCCAGGTCCCCATGGCCGAGATGTTGAACTACCAGAACGATTTGACCTCCATGACCCAGGGCCGCGGCTCCTTCACCATGGAGGCCAGCCACTACGACTACGTCCCGCAACTCCAGGCCGACAAGGTCATCGCCGCCGCCAAGGCCGCCAAAGCCGGCGAGGAAGAGGAAGAGGAGTAGGATAAGGCTCCGCCTTGTCCCGGTCGCCTGCTGGACAAGCCAGAGGCTTATCCTACTGAACGCTTGACCGGTTGATTACATCTGGGTTACAGTCGGAAGTTGCCGTGCGAGGCCCGACGTCCGAGAGAGTTGTGCCGGGATGTGCATGAGTTGTCTTAAGAGAGCTACATCTTGCCTCGGGTTCCTGGCGCTGCTCGAAGTACTCACCGGTTGTGTCCCCCAGCATTCCCAGCCCCTCCAGCATTCGTTTCTTCCTCCCACTCCTAGACCTTCCGGGCTGGCCCTCAGGACCTCCGAGCCGCCGGTCGTTAAGCCGGTGCTCGACCTGGAGGACGCCAAGCCGGCCTTCGTGGCCATTCAGGCCTCCTCCGAGACCAGGCGCGCCGAAGCGCTCGCCCGCGAGGCCGACTGGCATTTTCAGGCCGGGCGGAGGTATTACCTCGAGGGCGACGAAAAGGCGGCGCGCCGCGAGTTCGACCGCGCCACCGACCTGCTGCTGGCCGCCCCGGACACTCCCGGTCTCCGCGCCATCCTCGATAAGAAGCTCGACGAGTTGGTCGAGGAGATCCACCGGCTGGATCTGGCCGGGCTGGGTTCGGCGGATCTGGGAGAACCGGCCTTCGAGAAGCCGCCCCTCGAGGACATCCCCCAGTTGACCTTTCCGGTCGATCCGAAGCTCAAGCACAGGGTGCTCGAAGAGGTCCGGGCCACGGTTTCGCAACTCCCGCTCCAGGTGAACGACGACGTTCTCTCCTACATCAAGTACTTCTCCTCCGAGCGCGGCCGCAAGATCGTGATTCACGGGCTCCAGCGCGCGGGCCGGTATCGCCCTCTCATTCAGCGCGTGTTCGACGAGGAAGGCATCCCCCAGGAGCTGATCTTCCTGGCCCAGGCCGAATCCGGCTTTCTGCCGCGGGCGGTGTCGCGCGCGCGCGCCACGGGCATGTGGCAATTCGTGCTGTTCCGTGGGCGGGAGTACGGCCTGGTGCAGTCTCCGTATTCCGACGACCGGCTGGATCCGGAGAAATCCACGCGCGCGGCCGCGCGGCACCTGCGCGATCTCTACCAGCATTTTGGGGACTGGTACCTGGCAATGGCCGCCTATAACTGCGGGCCGGGCACGGTGGACCGGGCGGTGGAGCGCACCGGTTATGCGGACTTCTGGGAACTGCGGCGCCGCTCCGTCCTGCCCAAGGAGACCTCCAACTACGTGCCCATCATCCTGGCCATGACCATTATTACGAAGAATGCCCGGGCGTACGGGTTGGAGAGCGTTGTCGCCGATCCCGCTCTCACTTACGACACCCTCGAGATCAGCGCGCCCACGAACCTGTTGCTGCTCGCCGACCTGGCCGAATGCCCGGTCTCACAGCTCCGGGACCTGAATCCGGCTCTCCTCAAGAATGCCGCACCCGCAGGGTGGCCGTTGCGCGTCCCCAAAGGCTCCGGCGCGCAATTGTTGTCGGTGCTGGAGACGGTGCCGGCGGAAAAGCGCTGCTGCTGGCGCGCACACCGCGTCGGCGAAAGCGACAGTTTGGCCGCCATCGCGCGGCGGTATCGCGTGACCCCGGGCTCGATCGTGGCGGTTAACCGCGCCACGGGCGCTAGCTTGCGCTCCGGCGACCTGCTGGTGATCCCGGCCGTGGTCCGGGAACAGCCGCAGACGGTCTCGGCCAGGCGCGTCGCGCACCGGCGCGCCGTCCACCGCAGGACAGCCCCGCGCAAGGTGGCCTCGGCGGCGGGCCCGCAGGCGCAGCCCGCGGGCCGCAAGCCTGCCGCGGTGGCTTACCGCGCCGCGAATCTCCCTCCGGCCTCCGGCAAGCGCCGCGCCCTCCAGCGCTAGCGCGCGGTGGCGCAGGCCATCGTTTTCCATGGCCGGCGAGGCCGGCAGACGACACAAGGCGATCGTCCGCCCCACTCACGCGCTGCTGTTTTCCGAACTTTTTTTCTGTCCGCTCTTGCCTTCCCACCAAAACGAGTTATTCTATGGGTTGATCACGCTTGTACAGGAGGCATAGGAAATGTTTGATTCTTTCGAGCTCGCTCGCAACGAGGAGCGGGACGATTTTGAGTACAACGATGAGCACGTAGCGCTGGAATCCGACCTCGAAGAGTACGGCCCCGACGAGGAAGTGCCGCCGGCTCCTCCCGCCGAACCCGCCGCCGCACCTGCCGCCGCACCTCCGGTAGCCCCTGCACCAGTGCTGCCCGCGCCCCCTCCGCCGCAGAAGAAGCCTGCGAAGAAGGCCGCCAAGGCCGCGCCCAAGAAACCTGCCGCCAAGAAGGTGGCCGTGAAAGCGCCGGCCAAGAAGGTAGCCAAGAAGGCGGCCCCGAAGAAGGTTGCGAAGAAGGTAGCCAAGAAGGCGGCCCCGAAGAAGGCTGCCAAGAAGGTCGCCAAGAAGGCGCCGGCCAAGAAGAAGGCCGCCAAGAAACGCGCCAAGAAGTAGGGATCCGCTCTTCCGTTGAGTGATGAGGCGCTTGTGGCGCAGGCGGGTTCGTCTGCGTATCTTCGGTTCCGCGGCTGGGGCAGGCCGCGCGGCCTGCCCTCTTCATTCATTCAGGATGGTGCGGCAACGCCGGTAGAGCTCGAGCAGGGCTTCCGCGTACTCTTCGGCGGTCCGGTTCGGCTTCCCCGTGTAGCCGGCTGCGGCTGCCCCCTTGCCGAAGCCTGTAGTGACGGCCACGAACTTCATCAGTTCCAGGGCGATCTCGTCCTTGCTGCGCTGCGGTGTGGGGCGGGCAGTCTCTTCTTCCATCGGGAAAGCTCTCCTCCGAACTAGCGTACCCTATTCCGATGCCCCTCAACGCTCGCCGCCACCTCCGCAAGATGCGCGGGGGCGCCCAGTCCCATCTGATTGAGGCCGATGACGGCGGCTTCTATGTCGTCAAGTTCCGCAACAACCCCCAGCACCACCGCGTGCTGATCAACGAGTCGATCGGCTGGGTGTTCCTGCACTACCTCCAGATCTCCGCTCCCCAGGTGGCCGTCATCTCCGTTTCCCCGGAATTCCTGCGAGACAACCCCGAGGTGTCGATCCAGCTCGGCTCCCGGTCCATGCCGGTCGAGCCGGGCTGGCATTTCGGTTCCCTGTATCCGAACCACCCGGACCGGATCGCGGTCTACGACTTCATCCCAGACGCGCTCCTGTGCCAGGTGGCCAACCTCCGCCAGTTCCTTGGAATGTTGGTGTTCGACAAGTGGACCGGTAACGCCGACGGCCGCCAGGCCATCTTCTTCCGCAGCCGGCTGAAGCAGTGGAGCTCCAGCGGCGCCTCGGCCCGCCCCGGGTTCCTGGCCTGGATGATCGATCAAGGCTTCCTGTTTAACGGCCCGCACTGGGACTTCCCGGATTCGCCCGTGCAGGGCCTCTACCATCGCCCTCTGGTCTATGAGCCGGTCACCTCCCTGAACGATTTCGAGCCCTGGCTGGACTTGATTCTTCATTTTCCGCCCGACGTGATCGATGAGGCATACCGGCAGGTCCCGCTCCAATGGTTGGATGGCGAGGAAGATGCCCTGGAACAGTTGCTCGAGAAGTTGCTCCGCCGTGCGCGCCGCGTGCCGGACCTGCTGGAGGACTGCCGCCGCGCCAAACCGTCGCTGTTCCCGAATTGGAGATGAGAAGTTCGATAGAATGAGGGTTCGCTCGATGCACCGCTTCGTCCTGCACAACGACCAAATCCGCGAGGCTACCGAGAGGGTTCTCACGCCTGGACAGGTCGGCTTGCTGGCGGGCTGGGGCGTCTTCAGCACTCTGCGGGTAGCAGACGGTGTGCCCTTCGCCTACGAACGCCACTGGAAGCGAATGCGCCGCGACGCCCGCGCTTTGCGTGTCCCATTCCCTTCCGACCCCGAATACATTCGCTCCCGGGTATTGCGGCTGATCCGCGCCAACGGCTCGGCCAATGCCACGCTGCGTGTGGCCGTGGTCCGCAATCGCGGCGGTATGTGGCAGGGGCCCCAGGATCGCGACTTCGATCTGATCGCGCTCTCCGCCGATCCGAAGAACTGGGGCGGCGGTGTGCACCTCTCCGTCCGTGCCCAGGCCAGGCACGCGGCGTGCCAGTTCCGGGGCGTCAAGATCCTCTCCTGGGCGCTTAACCTCGCCATGCTCGAAGAAGCGCAGGAGGCGGGGTTCGACGAAGTCATCCTGCTCAATGAGCGCGGCGAGGTCAGCGAGTGCACTTCCGCCAATCTCTTCATCGCCCAGGACGGCCAGGTTTGGACACCGCCGCTGGAGGCCGGCTGCTTGCCGGGAGTCACCCGCGAACTGCTGCTGGAAGAGGTGCGTGTGGAGGGCGTTCCGGCCGGCGAGAAAACCATCTTCCCGGAGAACCTGTTTCAGGCCGACGAGGTCTTCATCACCTCGACCACCCGCGGCCTCTTGCCGGTGCTCTCCATCGAGCGCCGCCCGCTTCGCCAGGCTGGGGATATATGCCTTCGACTTCAGGAAGCGTTCGGCCGCTACGTGAGAGCTTACCTCGCACAGCACAGCCAGAACCCGTCGGAAGTTGGAGTTGAGAATAGAGCACCCTGATGCCAATCGCTTGTCCGAAGTGTGGGAGCACAAACCTCCGCTATTCCCGCTTTCGTGACTTCGCCGAGCGCCTCTGGGTCTGGCTCGGAATTCGACCGCTCCGCTGCCGGGATTGCCGTTTCCGGTTCATCGACCGCACCTGGCGTCTCTCACACTGGAAGTACGCCCGGTGCCCGCGTTGCGGGAGAATGGATTTGAGCCGGTGGAGCCAGAAGGACGTCCACGTCGGTGCCTTTGCCGCCATGCGGCTGAGCCTGCGCGCCAAGCCCTACCGTTGCGAGTACTGCCGCCTGAATTTCGTCAGCTTCCGCCGGCGGCACGAGCGCTTCAGCTTCAAGCGCTGGGCCAACAACCGGAAGCCAGCCGACCCCGCCTAGGTCCATGACCGCGAGATTTGGCGCTACTGGCAAAACCGCTCGCTGGCGCGCGCGGCTCGGAACCGAGCCACGACCGTAAGGGAGTGGGCTGGCAGCCTCTACCGCAAAAAAAATGGTTCCAAGTGACCCGCCTTCGCAGCTCGTCCGCCAGCCGGCATGCTCGGCCCGAACCTGGCATCCGGAGACGCCTGGCGTCTCGTCCCTTGCTCCCCACAACGGCTTTTGCCCGTTGCAGATCAACGCTCCGGACGTCGTCAGACGCTGTCTCCGGCGAAGCCGGCGCCTCGAAACGGCCTTTCCCTCCCCCACAGCGGTTGTTCCTTTACGGAACCCCCTCTCCGGGTTCGTCGTTCCTGGCCTGCCTCTTCAGCACCGCGCCGTACCGGCCTCGAGCCCGTTCGGTCGCCTGCTCCCCTCCCCGTGATCCGTTTTCCGGATCTCAGGGAGGCTCAACGCCTGCAACCCGTTGCCCGCACCATCTGTCCGGCGCCCCCAACAGCTCTTCGGGCCTTGCTCCCCCTCGGGACTTTCGATCCCTCCGGCTCACCGCTCGACCCGATTCACCGTTCGGGAAACTTGCCTCCGCGCGACACCCGATCTCCGTTCACTCCCCGCCTGCGGAAGCTTTGTGACCACCGCCGACGGATCAACGTTCCCGGTTCGCTGCGTCCCGCGGGGCTCGCTGTTCCGCGAACCTCTTGGAACCATCTCTATCTTGCTCGCAAACCCGCCCGGAGTCAAATAGAAAATATGCGTTGCATCGGCTTTTTCCGCAGAAAATCTGGCATGTGCTTTCAATAAGATAGAGTCAATTCCCGCTGGATTTCATGTGGAAAAAACATTCCGCCGCGCTCCTGTTTGGATTCGGCTGGCACAGTTACTCGGAAACCAGCTTGAGGATCATTCCCGTGTCGGTTGCCACCCACAGGTGAGCCGCATCGGGCGCCGCCAGGATCGCCCGCCCCGCCACTGCCCGGTAGTCGACCTCCATCTCCTTCCAGTCGGCGAGATTATCGCTCACCAGCATCCTCAGCTTCCCCGGGACCGGAGATCGCGCCAGGGTGCCCGGCGGCTCGATCGCCGCCAGGTAAGCGGGACCTTGTGGCGGCAGCGCAACGTCGGTCACCGCGCGGTCTTTCCGCCGGAACGCGCGCGCGCCCTTGCCGGTGCGCCAGTCGAAGCGGATCACCTCCGCGGGCCAGTCGAAGGCATCCCGAAACTCGATCAAGCCTAGCCCGCGACCGTCCGGGGCCAGCCGGACCTGGGCCACCCGCCCGAAAATCGACGCTTCCGACGCTTTCCAATGCGTCCCTCCGTCGCGGGTTTCCAGAACCAGGCTTACCGAAGGCAATTCGCGCGGACGGCGCTCCGGATCGAGCCAGTCTGGCAATGGAGGCCAGTGCCGGTTCCCGCGCGGCGGCTTGCTCCATCCCATGATCATGCCGTCTTTGGCATTCGCGAATGCGATGCAGGCATAAGCCGTGAAGTCACGAGTCGTCTTCGGCTCGGCCGCCGCCGCCACCGGGTTCCATTTCTTCCCGCCGTCGGCGGTCTCCCAAACCGACTTACGCGCCCCTACCGCCCAACCACGGTTCGCATCCACGAAATGCACCCGCAAGACACCTGGCAGGCGGGCCAGCCGGGTCCAGTCCTGGCCGAACTCAGTGGTTCGCCAGATGCTCCCATCGCCGCCGACCAGCCAGCCCAGGCTCTCGTTTGCGAAGAACACCGAGACAGCGGGTCTCGGTAGGGCCACTTTCGTCCAGGTCTGGCCTCCGTCCCTGGTAGCCAGTCCGGCCGGCTTCTGCTTGCCTCGCTCGACGAAGTACCCGACCGCCATCCCCCGCTGTGGTGTCGGGAACCTGAGGTCGGTGATCACCAGGGAGGAGTCGTCCGCATCATGGAAGTACTGAAGCCGCCAGCGCTCAGCGGGCGCCGCCGGCGCAACGAGCAGCCCTAACAGAGGTAGCAGGATTCGGAGTGCGGACATACGGAATCATGGGCCCGGCGCAGCCGGCCCGGAGGACAGAACCAGCTCGACGTGGTTGGCCGCTTCCACCGCGGTCGGCGCCATGCGGGCCAGCACCAGCAGGCAGCCCACCTGCTCTCCGACCGTGGTCAGCAGTTCCATCTCGCTCCCCGTGTGTTGGTGCGGCACCCGGTGCTGCACGTTGATCACCCCCACCACCCGGTTGCGCGCGATCACCGGGGCTGACAGAAACGCTTCGAAAGTGTCCTCGGGCAGCTCCCGGAAACTCTTGAAACGGGGGTCGCGGTATGCCTCACGCGAGATCGCCAGCAAACGCCTCTCCCGGGCTACCCATCCGGTGAGGCCTTCGCTCATCCGCAACCTCAAATTCCCGATCGTTGCCGGATGCGGCGTGTTCGAGGCGCACAGAACCAGCTCGTCGTTATCGATGAGGTAGATCAGGCACGAATCGCACGCCATGAACTCGACCACCAGGGAAACGATGCCCTGCAACACCTCCGGCAGGCTCATCTCCCGCACCATGAAACGGCTGATCTTCTGGAACAACTGGAGTTGCTGCTCGGTCCGCTGGAGCGCCGCCACGAGTTCCCTGGACTTCGGCACGTACCATTATCGCAAAAAGGCCGCCTCTGGTATCTCCTCGCCGGGTCCTGAGGGTCAGCCTGATGTCTTGACATCACCTCATTTCAACTATATGATGTCTTTGTGAGGACCACGCTCACCATCGAGCCCGATGTGGCGCTACGGATCAAGCGGGCCATGGCCCAGAGGAAGCTCCCCCTCAAGCGTGTGATCAATGACGCTTTGCGAGCCGGCCTGGCAGTTGCCGGCAAGGACAAGCCCGTGGAGTTCTCGGTGGAGCCGCACCCCTGCAAGTTCAAGCCGGGAGTCGACCTGGACAGGTTGAATCAGCTCGTCGACGAGCTGGACGCGGAAGCGTCGCTGAAGGGTCTGTCCCGTTAACCGCATGCTGATACCGGACATCAACATTCTGGTGCACGCATACAATTCCGATTCGCCTCGCCATGCGCCAGCCCGGGGCTGGTGGGAGGCTACACTCGGTCAGCCGCGTCCTGTAGGCATTGCGTGGGTGACAGCGCTCGGCTTCATCCGGATCATGACTCACCGCGGAATCCTGGAGAATCCCATGCACGCCAAGGACGCGATCCGGCGCGTTCGCACGTGGCTGGACCATCCGCGGATCCAGATTCTGACGCCCGGCGAGCGCCATGCCGAGATTCTCTTCCGCCTGCTGACCCACCTGGGCACCGCCGGCAACCTCACCACAGACGCCCACCTGGCGGCGCTGGCGATCGAATACCAGGCTGAGCTGGTCTCGACCGATGCCGATTTCGCCCGTTTTCCAGGTTTGAGATGGTTCAATCCGCTGTAGACCCGGGCGCGCCTGGGATCGGCCGGCCGAGCTACAGCGGCTCAAACCGCGCCTGGAAGAACCGCAAGTAGCGCGGCTCGTAGACCATTCGCAGGCCGCCTACCTTCTCCCGCTCCTCGAAGACCGCCAGTACCGATTCGGCCACCACGTCCATGTGGGCCTGTGTGTAGACGCGCCGCGGAAGGGTGACGCGCACCAGCTCCAGCCGGGGCTTGTTCTCCTCGCCGGTTTCCTTGTTCCGCCCCGCCGAGACGATCCCGCGCTCCATCGTGCGGACGCCCGAATCCAGGTAAATGGCAGCCGCCAGCGCCTGCGCCGGATAGTGCTCCTGGGGCAGGTGCGGCAGGAACGCCTTGGCGTCCAGGAACACCCCGTGGCCGCCGATGGGCAGCACGATCGGGATGCCCCATTCGCGCATCTTCTCCCCCAGGTACAGCACCTGGCCGACCCGGGCGCGAATGTGGTCGTCCTGGAGCGACTCCTCGATCCCGCGCGCCACCGCCTCCATGTCGCGGCCCGCCATGCCCCCGTAGGTGTGCAGGCCCTCGTAGACCACCACCAGGTTGCTGGCCTCGTCGTAAATTCCCCGGTCGTTCACGGCCAGGAACCCACCGATATTCACCAGCGAGTCCTTCTTGGCGCTCATGGTGCAGCCGTCGGTGAGCGAGCAGGCCTCCTTGACGATCGAGGCGATCGAGCGGCCCTGCAGACCTCGCTCCCGCTGCTGGATGAAATATGCGTTCTCGGCCAGCCGCGTGGCGTCCAGAATGACGCGGATGCCGTAACGCGCGGTCAGCTCCCGAACCTGCCGCAGGTTTTCGAGCGAAATCGGCTGGCCGCCCGCCATGTTCACCGTCGCCGCCACGCTGAGGTACGGAATCCGCTCCGCCCCGTGCTCGCCGATCACCGCCTCCAGGCGCTCCAGGTCCACGTTGCCCTTGAAGGGGTGCAGGCTCGCCGGGTCGTGGGCCTCCGGGACGATGACGTCCACGAAACACCCGCCGGCGAGTTCCTGGTGCAGCCGCGTAGTGGTGAAATACATGTTGCCCGGGATGACGTCGCCGGGCCGGATGAGCACGCGCGAGATGATGTGCTCGGCCGCGCGCCCCTGGTGCGTCGGGATCAGGTATTGGTATCCGTAGTAGGCTCGTACCACCTCCTCGAGGTGGTAGAAATTGCGGCTCCCGGCGTACGCCTCGTCGCCCAGCATCATGCCCGCCCATTGCCAGTCGCTCATGGCGGAAGTGCCCGAGTCGGTCAGCAGGTCGATGTAGACATCCTCGCTGCGCAGCAGGAAGGTGTTGTAGCCGGCCTCGACGATGGCCCTCGAGCGTTGCTCGCGGGTGGTCAGCTTCACCGGCTCGACCACTTTGATCTTGAAGGGCTCAGCCCAACTCCGGCGCGTCGGTCTCATGGCGGACATTCCAGGCTCCGGTATGGCGGCCGGGCAGCCGCCTTGCCTTTTCCCCACTTTGCCTTTTCCGCGGTAGCCTTATAGTATAGAAGAAATCGCAGTTCCGACTGTGGTCGGCAATCATCGCAGTTCGTCAGACGACGGAGACATATCGAATGTGGAATAAACGTAGGGATGAAGACTCCATGCCGAGGCCGCCCTCGACTCCGGCGCCCCCGGTGGAAGCCGTGCGGGAGGTTCCGCCCGCCCCGGCGCCCGCCCCGCCCAAGCCTACCGTGGAGGCACCGCGCGGCGTGGCGGCAATCGGGAAATCCGTGATCATCAAAGGCCAGGTCCTCAGTCGCGAGGACCTCTACCTGGACGGGGAGATGGAAGGAACCGTCGAGGTTCCGGATCACCGCTTGACCATCGGCCCGCACGCCAAGCTGGTGGCCAGCATCCGCGCCCGCGAGGTGGTGGTCCTGGGAGCGGTTAACGGGAACGTCGAGGCCTCCGAGAAGATCGACCTTCGCAAGGATGCCAAGCTGGTTGGGGACATCAAGACCGGCGGCATCATCATCGAGGACGGCGCCTACTTCAAGGGCAGCATCGACATCGTGAAGGTTGGGGAAGCCGCCAAGGCGGCCGCCGCCGTGCGCCCGGTCCAGCAACCGGCGCCCGCCGGGCCAAGCCCGCTGGTGGGAGCGGTGAGCACCGAACCGAAATACTGAGCAATGAGGCCGTTTTGTTGAACGATCGCTGGAAGCCTCTGACGCGAGCCGATCCCTCAGGCGGCTCGCGCTTGGCTCCATACCCGCCCTCGCAGCGCCCGGCGCAGGCTTCGGTTCGCGGTCTGGAGCCCCGGGGCGGGAACGATCCCACTGTTTACACGCGCCACAGCAATGGTCTCGAGCAGTTCTTCGGCCAGATTCAGCACGAGCCCGGGCTCCGGATCCTGGACCTTTCCGGGGCCTCCCAGGCCAACATCGCCTTCATCACCAACCTGGGCCATAAACTCTACTCCGAGGATCTCCTGCAGAGCCTCGACCTGGCCTTCGGCGAGGGCGATTTCTTCGCCAATCAATCGGTGCCGGCACGGATCGAGGCGTTCCTCGAACAGAGTCTGAACTTCCCTGAGGATCATTTCGACGGCGTTCTGGCCTGGGATGTGATCGAGTACCTGGCCCCAGCCCTGCTGAAAGCCGCGGTGGACCGGCTGTCCCGGATCTTGAAGCCGCGCAGCTATCTGCTTGCCATCTTCCACGCTGGGGAACGGGCGGACTCCGTCCCGGCGTACTACTACCGCATCTTCGATGCCAGTACGCTGCTGCTCTCCTTCCGCCCGGTGCGGCGCCCGGCCCGGTTCTTCAACAATCGGGCGGTGGAGAAGCTGTTCCAGTCCTTCGAGTCGGTGAAGTTCTTTCTCACGCGCGACGCCCTGCGTGAAGTGATCGTGAAAAGATGATTGAAGATTGACGATTGCTTCATTGACGATGTTGCCGGCCCGAACCCGGATCGGAGCAATCGTCAATGGCTCAATCTTCAATCGTCAATTGGCTAGCCAGGGCCTCACCTGTACAATCCCCTGATCTGGTTCCAACGGATTCGCAGCAGGTCCAGGAACATGTTCACGCTGTCGCCCAACATGCTGACCTTGGTCCCTGCGGAGTGGCTCCAGCGGACCGGGACCTCCACCATCTTGTAGCCCAGCTTCCGGGCGATGAACAGCACTTCGGCGTCGAATCCCCAGCGCTCGATGCGCTGGCGGCGGAACACCTCGCGCGCGGCCCCGCCCTCGAAGAGCTTGAATCCGCACTGCGTGTCGGCGAAGGGCAGCCCGGTCACCAGACGCATCAGCAGGTTGAAGATGCGGCCCGCCGTCTCGCGGAACCAGGATTGGTGCAGCGCGATGAGCGACCGGTCCAGCGCGCGCGAGCCGATCGCCACCGCGGCCTGCTCGTCCCGCGCCGCGTCGAGCAGCTTGTCCAGTTCCTCGATCGGCGCCGAAAGGTCCGCGTCGGTAAACAGCACCCATTCGCCCCGGGTTTCGAGCATACCGTGCCGCACTGAATAACCCTTCCCCCGGTTCCCCGGGTTCTCGAGCAGCCGGATTCCCGGGTGCGCCGCCCGAATCTGCTCCGTCACCGCGGCGGTGGAGTCCGTCGAGCCGTCGTTCACCACCAGGACTTCATAGTCCGCCCAGCCGCGTGCTGCCAGGTGCGACAAGATCGCGGATAGCGTGGAAGGGAGGCGGGCTTCTTCGTTGTAGGCGGGAATGACGATGGAGATCGAAGCCAATGGAGTCCATTATAATGTAGGGCGGAAGTTCGTCCTGCCTCAAGGAGAGTTTCTTGGAACAAGAGCTATTGGAGCAGCGCCTCCAGCGCATCCGCGACATCCAGGCGCTGGGCTATCGCCCGTACGGCCAGCGGTTTGATTTCACTCACACGATCCCCCAAGTCCGCGCCGCCTACGACGCCAAGACAGCCGAGGATCTGGCCGAAAAGGTCCCGCTGCGCATCTGCGGCCGCCTCCAGACCATCCGCCGCATGGGGAAAGCCGGGTTCGCCCACCTTCTCCAAAACGGCCAGCAGTTGCAGATCTACGTCCGGAAGGATTCGATCGCCGAGAGTGACTTCCAGCTTTTCCAACTGCTCGACATCGGCGACATCGTGGGCGCCGAAGGCTACTTGTTCCGCACCCGGACCGGCGAGCTGTCGGTGCACGTCGAGCGCCTGTACTTCCTGGCCAAGACGCTGCTGTCGATGCCCGAGAAGTGGCATGGCCTGGAGGACGTCGAGATCCGCTACCGGCAGCGCTACCTGGACCTGATCGCCAATCCCGAGGTTCGCCAGGTGTTTCTCACGCGCGGCGCGATCGTCGCTTCGTTCCGCCGCCAGCTCGAGGCGCGCGGTTTCCTGGAGGTCGAGACGCCGATGATGCAGCCGCTGTACGGCGGCGCCACCGCCCGGCCCTTTGTCACCCATCACAACACCCTGGACGTCGATCTGTTCCTTCGCATCGCGCCGGAGTTGTACCTGAAGCGCCTGGTGGTGGGCGGGCTGGATCGCGTCTACGAGATCAACCGGAACTTCCGCAACGAAGGGATCTCGACCCGGCACAACCCCGAGTTCACCATGCTGGAGTTCTACCAGGCCTACACCGACTACCGCGGCCTCATGGATTTCTCGGCTGAGTTGCTGCGGCAGGTCGCGCTCGACGCAACCGGCTCGACCGTGGTCGATTACCAGGGGCACACGCTCGATTTCGGCCGCCTCGAACGGCTCAGCATGCGCGAGTCCATTGTCGAGTTCTGGCAGGCCGCGGACCGGCCGACCCTCGAGCAGGTGCGGGACCCCGAGTGGTTGAAGTGCCACTCCACCAAGGGTTCCCCCGGCGAGGCGCTGGTGGATCTGTTCGAGCGCGTGGTCGAGGCGCGGCTCATCCAGCCGACCCTGATTTACGATTTCCCCATCGAGATGTCGCCGCTCTCCAAGAACAAGCCCGACGAGCCCGCCTTCGTCGAGCGCTTCGAGATCATCGCCGCCGGAATGGAGATCGCCAACGCCTATACCGAGCTGAACGACCCCCTGGAGCAGCGCCGCCGCTTCGACCAGCAACTGGCCCTCCGCGAGCAGGGCGACGAGGAGGCCCACCAGATGGACGAGGACTTCCTGCGCGCCCTCGCCTACGGCATGCCGCCCACCGCCGGCGAGGGAATCGGCATCGACCGCGTGGTCATGCTGCTCACCAACTCCAAGTCCATTCGCGACGTGATCCTGTTCCCCCTCTTGCGGCCGGAAGGGCCGATCGGTCTGGCCGACGAACTCCGCGCGGCCGACACCTCCGCATGAAGATGCCCACAGCCCGTTTCGAGTTCTTCGTCGCGCGCCGTTACCTCAGAGCCAAGCGCAAGCAGGCGGTCATCTCCATCATCACCGTCATTTCGGTTCTGGGCGTGGCCGCCGGGGTCATGGCCCTGGTGATTGCCCTGGCCATCAACAACGGCTTCCGCAACACGCTCCAGCGCAGCCTGCTGGGCGCCTACGCCCACGTCAACATCATGGAGAAGGAGCCCGGGACCGGCATCGAGAATTGGCCCGAGACGATTGCCAGGCTCCGCAAAATCCCGCACGTGACCGCGGGCTCGCCCGCCCTGTACGGGCAGGTCTATCTCTACGTGGGCGGCAATTCCGACGGGGTGGTGCTGAAGGGCATCCAAACCGCCGCGGAAGTAGAGACCAGCGACATGCTGCGCCACCTGAAGGCCGGCTCGATCGAGAACCTCAAGGCCGACACGGGCTTTCCGGGCATTATTCTGGGCGCCAAGGTGGCTCAGGCGCTCGGGGTGAAGATGAACAGCATCGTGAACGTGATGAGCCCGCAAGGGGAGCTGACGCCCCTGGGCCCCAGGCCCTCGGACTACCGCTTCCGTGTCGTCGGCGTGTTCGAATCGGGTTTCTTCGAAATCGATTCGGCCTGGGTCTTCACCTCGCTCAAGTCGGCGCAGAAACTGTTGTCTCTGGAGGATGTCATCAACAGCATCGAGCTGAAGCTGGACGACATCTACCGGGCTCCCGAGGTTGCCCGCGCGGCAGACAAGCTGGTGGGGCCGCGCCTGGCCGCCACCACCTGGATGGAGCAGAACAAGCACATCTTGAGCGCGCTGAACATGGAGAAGGTGGTCACCTGGGTGACCATCGGCCTCATCGTGCTGGTGGCCGCGCTCAACATCCTGATCACGCTGATGATGATGGTGATGGAGAAGTACCGTGACATCGCTATCCTGGTGTCCATGGGCGCCCGGCAGGCGCAGATCCGCCGCATCTTCCAGTTCCAGGGTCTACTGATCGGAGTGATCGGCACTTCGATCGGGCTGGTGGCCGGGCACTCCCTCTGCTTCCTGGCCGACAAGTACCGCTGGATCCAACTGGACGAGGAGGTTTACGCCCTCAGCTACGTCCCCTTCGACCCGCGCTGGTTGGATAGCGTCTGGATCGCGGCCCTGGCCATCCTGATCAGCTTCCTGGCAACCCTTTACCCCGCCCGCAGCGCCAGCCGCATCGCCCCGGCCGAAGCGCTGAGGTATGAATAGACCTCCAGGATTGGTCCGGGCCGCTTTCTGGGCTGCTGTGGCCGCGCTGCTGGTGACGATGGGCGCCGTTCAGGTGCTCTCGGCTCTCCAGGAGACCCAAACCTGGGACGAAGGCATTTATCTCGCTGCCGGATACAGCTACTGGAAAACCGGCGACTACCGCATGAACCGCGAGCATCCTCCGTTGTTCAAGCTGCTCTTTGCCCTGCCCTTGCTGCCACTGAACCCCTCGCTGCCCGCGGACCGCCAGGTCTGGGACACCGCGGACCAGGCCGATTTCAGCTACCAGTTTATGCACCAGAATCGCGTCCCGGCCGACACCCTGCTGTTTCTCGGTCGCGCGGGCGCCATCCTGCTGACATTGCTGTTCGGCCTGCTGCTCGTCTTGTGGGCGCGGCGGGAGTTTGGCGCGGCGCCCGCGGTGCTTGCGCTCTTTTTGTTCGCCTTCGATCCCAACCTGATCGCCCACAGCCGCTATGTGACCGCCGATCTGATGGTGACGCTGTTCATCTTCCTGGCAGTGGTCACCTGGGCGAAGTTTCTGGAGACCAAGAGATACCGCGACCTGGTGCTAGCCGCCGCCATGCTCAGCCTTGCGCTGGTCAGCAAGTTCTCGGCATTGTTCCTGCTGCCCCTGCTGCTGTTGTTCTACCTGTTGCGCTGGTGGCAGGAAGGCCGCGGAGGCCGGCTCTCGGCGAAGCATCTGGCCGTCTCGCTCGTCATTGCGGGGACGATTTGCGTGGCCACGGTCTGCGTAGTTTACGGGCCGGAGACCGTGCGGTCGATTCACGGCCCGCGCCTGACGGCGG
>Ga0187866_1002158_pt1 | contig 16775 bp, 24 predicted proteins | sample June2016WEW_11_1_3_FD_133013 | JGI IMG/M metagenome (GOLD analysis project Ga0187866, IMG submission 133013) | Peatland microbial communities from SPRUCE experiment site at the Marcell Experimental Forest, Minnesota, USA - June2016WEW_11_150 | ecosystem: Environmental > Terrestrial > Soil >...
GTGTTATGGTATGTGGTTTTAGAATCCACAAGGCTTATAAGTAAGTTAATTTATACTACATATCTAGTGAAATGAATGAGAACAACAAAAATCGTACTAATCAGCATAGGACTACTTGCAACTATAGCTCTTGTGGCATATCTTGGATTTAATTTTGGTAAGACTCAGGGATATGCCACAGGCTACACTATAGGCAATGACCTTGGATATGCAAAGGGTGTTCCTGTTGGATATACCTCTGGTTACGCAAATGGAACACAAATCGGCTATACCAACGGATATTCTGTTGGTAACACGGCTGGTTATAGTACTGGATACACAGCAGGTAATACAGATGGTTATACTACAGGAAATCAGGCGGGGGTTCAGGCAGGAGAAACTGTGGGATACTCTAGCGGTTTGATTGTCGGAAATCAGACAGGCTATGGTTTGGGTGAGAAAACTGGCTACACAATAGGATATCAAAAAGGGTGGGCAGCCACAGGATTTAATATCAAAGACCCAACCTACCAACAAGCAATGGCGTTTATGTCAAGTGACAAGACTTGGCAGAATCAATATACAACCGCATTTGACTGTGAAAACTTTGCTGGTATGTTCAAAACAGATGCTTTTAATGCTGGTTACAGATGCTTTTATGTTGTGATTGATACAGATGGTCTATATGGACATGCGATAGTTGCCTTTAAGACTACAGATGATGGAATAATCTATATCGAACCACAACTAAACCAAGTAGTCAAAGTTATCATGGGAGCAAATTATGAATCAACTAATGGTTTCCTTCCAAATATCGGTTCAGGATCAATAACAAAAATACTCCTAATCCCATAAACTGTTTATTTAAAAACCACTTGTTTACGTTCCAGCATTGGTGACATTATATTAATCACGAACTGATCTGGAATCCTAGTTAAAAACCAATGACATTCTTTTAGTCTTATCTCTCGAATCAGGTCTTTATCCATTTGTTCAATTTTTGTGTAATGGTAATATCCGTCTATCTCAATATCCCAACACGATTTTGGGAAACAGAAATCCATCTCCATCGACTGACCACCATCAATATTCCACACACAATTTTTATAGAAGTCACCAGTACCAAGATCGGGTCTGGATATTACATGTCCTTTGTAGATATTAACTTTATGCGATTTTCCTAACTTGAATTTACAGACCTTAGTTAGTATCTGAGTGAATAATTTCTCACCCAATGGTTGATGTCTGCCTGTCATATCTATAGATATTATAGTGTATGTATATTAATATTACTTTTTTATTTTTGCAATGTTAAACATACATATGCTTCATTCATATCGGTTATTTTATAGGTTCCCCAATCAGCAACATAGATTGTTGTGCCAATACCAACCGAAAACCCATCCCATGTCATTCCTGTACCACAATAATGAACTTCATGCTTGCTCATCCAAGAACCAACCCAAGCATATGAGAAATAATGATCTCCAATCGTAACCCAAGATTTGTCTGGAATCTCGATATATTCTGGTGGCATACTTGTGGCAGTTATTGTTGTTTGCTTATACACTGTGGTTGTTGTATGTATCGTTTGTGGGAAAGTATTAACACCCAAGAAAAATGAGCCGATTGCAATTAATACAATACCTATAATAATTGCTTTATTATCCATTCTAAATCAATATTACCTATAAATACACAGGTTATAAATGTTTGTATTACTCTAGTTTATTAAGCGGTCTTTCTCCAACTCTTGGTTAGTGGGGCATACTTTCTCCTGAATTCATCAGGATCGTCTAACTTAACCTTCATAACTCCCCTATACATCACAACGGTCCCTTTAATAACATTACCAGCACCCAAGAAAAGTCCGACTGAAACTGTGTGAACACGATCACCAACTTTTATACCGAACTTGGATTTCTCCTTGTTTATTTCGGCTTTCTTGAGTTTGTTCCATTGTTTGTCGAGAGATTTTCTTTTGTCAATCAGGTCATTGATCTGGTCGGTTAGCTTATGATGCTTCAGATCGCCATATGGAACTTTAGAACGTTCTGTTATCAGCTTTTCCTGCTTGTAGTAGTTATCCCACATCTTCTTTTCGAGAGATTCAATCGTTGGCATTTTTATCGTATATGATATGTGGGTTCTAGTATAAAAATGCTATGATAAGGTTTGGGAGTGGGGGAGAGGTCTTAGCCATAGGATTCCCCCACTCCCTGCTGGCGGTCCACCAACGGAAGGATGGATGCCCAGAGTGTATGAGGGGCATCCAAAATACAAGGATACGTTGGTGATATTTAAACTTTTCGGTTTTACTTCTTTTTCCTTCTATTTATTGGATCATAACCATAATATTTTCTATCTGCATCTTCCAATTTTCTATGCTGTTCTCTGAGTGGAATTCTATCACCACGAACATAAACAGCATAACAATATATGTGATCACCCATTTTAGCTTCTGGAATTTTTACAGCCCTAGTTGAATGATAGTGTCTACGGAGAACTTTGGCTCGATCCACAGCCTCTTTCATAGTATCGTTGAGGGAATTTAGACCATAGATTTTACCATCTATCTTTTTCTTTGACTTTACATCGACCATTTAACCTTTCTCACACATAGTATATATATGAATGTATATTTAAATGTTATGATAAGATGGGTTGAAATGAATCTACTACATCATTCTGTCTAGGGTCTTTGACCTTCTTTATCTCTAAAATTTTCTTGAAATTTAATTCATCACCACGTTTTAGTGCAACTCTATCATAAATTTTAATAAGCATATCAAAATATTTTGGATAAAATTCATACAGCCATTCCAAATATCCTTGATGTATTCCTTGTAGACAAAACGCACATCCACTTCTAATGTCTATTATCCTTCCTGTGCTTGTCTTGTATTTACCAACCTTTCCAACATTTGTTTTATTGTAAATTTCGTTGTAGTTGAATCCTCTCAATCTCTGAAATTTCCATTCATCTGCTCTTGACCACCAAGCGATTGGTCTAATGTTCCACTCTGAAATTTTCCCAAAATAACAATCACGATCCATATTTAAACCATGTTTTATAGCCATAGCTCTTGCTTGACTTTCTGTGGCTCTAATCCCAAGAATGTTGCCATCATAGTTTTTTGTTAAAAGTTCTTGCGGTCTTTCTTTCAAATAATGGCAACATAATTTTGTAATTCTCTTGTTTTTTTCACTTGCTGTTTCTATCTGTTCAGATGTTTGTTTGCTATTTATGCTTATAACATTGTTTCTTGGATATATAGGTAATCCATTTTTTATAGCATTTGATTCAAACGTTGTTCCACTTTCTGGTGTTGCAAATTTGAATCTTACTCCAAGTTCTTTTTGGGCTTGATATATACGTTTATATGTGTCTGGTAGTTCTGTGAGTGTGTTACCAACAAAAACATCTATAAGACCACTCATTATAGCTTCTTTGTATAGTTGTAAACAACATTCACTGTCAATTCCACCAGAATATGCAAGATATATTTTTAAGTGTTTTTCTATTATATCATCTATGTGTATTGAAACTAATTTCTCTGCCTGTGCTAATTTTTCCTCAAACGGTTTCACCATTTGTTCTTGCCAATATTTCTTTTTCCTATGGAATTCTGGATCATCACACTTACAGTTAAAATAAACATGGTTACATATTTCACATCTTGGAACTTCCCCACGCGAATATTGCATACCATAAAATTTTAATACCTTATTTTTTTGACCACGTGGAAGTGTAGCAAACCACTCCCACCATTGCTGATTCATAGCATAATTAGACCAAATAACTACCACCAAGGATGTATCACCAACAATAGAAAAAAGAAAGTTTATAAAGGTTATGGTTAAATGTTGTAATCCTCTGCTAGACGGGTTAGTTGTAACTTCAAAATTTCTGTCTGATCTTCATCATACCTAATTTTTTTGCTGTTCCAGAGTTGTAGTATGAGTGATATAAATGCTTTATAGATTTCCTCAGATCGTTCGGCTTTATACTCATCACATTTTTTATGTAGTTTATAATCGGTGTCGAATATTATCTCCATATTTGTGAAGCTGAATACCACAAACGATTCTCCACCAAAAGGAAGATGTTGTGAGTCGAATACACTAGTTCTACCACGTGGCTTTCTCTTTTTTGGATTAGGATTTTCAGTATTATTAGTAGGTAGGTACTTTATATTTGGACTTCCACAGAGTTTACAAACCGTTATATTTTTGTCTTTACTTGTAAAATTACACCTACAATTATTACACCAGAAGTTATATTCTTTGTCTTTTCTCTTTATTTTATCATCATGCTCTTCATTCCCATCAACTCTATTTTTATTAGATTTTTCAAAATTCTTTTGTAGTTTTTCTATGATTGAATCTGTCAAATTCTTTGCTTTTTCGTTTGTATTTCCCTCTTGCCGTGCTTTGTATCTTTCTTTTATATCCTTTTCGATTGGCTTACAAAATTCTTCATATACGATGTAACTTACATCATCCTTATTTCCTAATATACCCTTAATGAAGGCAATACAATTTGTCATATCCACCTCTACAATAACATCATCTCTTCTTTCTCTAAGATATTTGACTTTCATACCATTTACATAGTATATTGTTGAACCAATAGTAGGGATTTCACCAGCTTTCAAATCCTTAATGTGTGTTTCACCACTGCTACACTCTATATATCCTGTTATGCTTATGGTTACACCATTTATTTTGGTGGTCCAATTATCAACAGGCTTCTTAGCATTGTATGTGGGTGCAAATAATTTAAGTCTTTTCTTTTCTGTACCATCTCTCTTATGATAAATAAGCGTTATTTCTGTGTGCTTATTTCTGATACTCTGTGCCATAAAAACTTGCATAATTTCCTTAAAATCATCTATATAGGGTGTTTTGGTTAATATGAATTGTTGTGTGCCGTGTTCACCAATGGGTAGCATACGTATGGCAACATCAATCCAGCTTGGTAAATCACTAATATTTTGCGAACATTTAAAATTTTCATTATCCTCTGTTGCGTCAAATGCAAAGATAGCATACTTCTCGGCTTCACCGATAGCCTTTGTACGTGTAACTAGAATTTTTGGTTGTTCTATTGAAGCACTCAAACCAGCTTTACGAACACCCTCACCAAAGATTCCTAAAATACCCTTTGTATTTATATGTGCATTAAGTCTAGTTCTATAAGCATCCCAGAAAATGTTTTCAATACCATCGCCATTGTCTGAAATATAGAATATACACTTAGATTCTTCTATGTTTGTTGGTATAATACCACAAACAATATTAGATGTATCTGTTGTATATTCATCAGAATTAGTAAATGCTTCTTTACCATATTCAGTAGGTGTTCCTGTTAATTCACGCCCCCATTTTTTCCAATAACCACGCTTTTCGGGTAAAACTTCCTCAAAGTTTGGATTGTCCATAATTGTGTTGTCTGTCATATTAGTCAACTCCAAATAGATACTTTCTCATCTGTGGTTCATCCTTCAGATATGTTCGCACAGCTAACATTTTCTGTGCCATATCCAAACCAAACTTTGGAATAAGTAACCAAGCAAGACTATTCCTATCAGGAACCTGTTTTTGATCTTTCCAGTATGCCACAGCCCTGAGAGACAGTTCTTCGTGATAAGCCTTCTTTATCTTATTCTTGTCCTCACTAACTTTGTACATGTGGCAGATTGCTCTTATTTCTTGAATATTTGTGATATTCAAATTCTTACCTATTTCTTTAGGTAACAAACCAGACTTCCTGAGTTCAACTATTTTATCTACAGTCTCTTTGTCCATATTAAATCATATAGACAATGACAACAAACTAGTATTTAAAGTTTTTGTTTTTTATTATATTTATTTTTGTTTTTATATTAAAAAATATATTTCACTATTATTGATCAATAACATAATTAAATCAATTAATTATGATCAAAAACACACCATAAATAATGGAAGAAAATATTAAATAAAAGGTTATGATTCTACAGTTCTTCGGTGTTTTCTATATTCTCGGTTTTCTTTACTTTTTCAAGTGCTTTCTCTAGTCTGCCATCTTGAGACTTATATTTTTTACTGTACATTTCCTCATTATTAGCAAAATCATTATAATTCTCTATATCATCTGCTATTCTAGAGAAGAGAGACATTAACACAGATCGTTTCCATTGTTTATTTTTCTGATTTAGTATAAGTAAATCCCATTCCTTAGTTAAATTTGGATATACTGGTGGACTGTTACACTTACAATTTATATTTAATTGTTTTGTTGTACCATTGGAAGAAATCCACATAAACCCTGCCTCTGGTGCATACATTTCAACATAGTCTAATTTTCCTCTGGGTGGTGCGGTTGCTGATGGAAACGGAGATGTTGATTTCGGAAATGGGGATGGAACTATTGGTGGCACTTTCGTTTTTATACCACCTGTACCAAGATTTGATATATCAAATTCACTTATAATATCATGTAAAAATTCCAATACATCTTCGTGACTATGAACCCCTGTTCTATCCACCCATTGTTGAACATATTTCAAAACATTTCTATAATACTCTGTTCCTTTAAATCCCTTCAATGTTGTTTTTCCAGCATTAAGTTTGTCAAGCATCTTAGTATCTTGTGTGTTCGCTATGATCGATAAACTAGCGTGTATAACCCTATTATTATCTTCAACAAAATCACCATCTATAAAAGCACCAAAACAACCGCTTTTAGGCATCCAAGAAGGTTGTTTTTCTCTTTCTATATCAAGAAAAACTTCACCCACTATAGGAAAACCATTTGAATCTATATCATTAATTTTATGAATTTCTGAGCATTGTAAGCCATCTATTGTGTTTCCATCACCATATTTGCCATATGAAATTTTACCATCACCACCGAAAACAATAATTGGTTTACCGTTTAGTGTCACTTTCTTACCACCATGAACAATATTCCAGTAGTTATATTTTTTTAATCCATCCTCTATACTTTGTAATGTCATTACCTTCTTAGATTCATCATTTAAAGGTATATGATATGTAACACCAGAATTCTCAAGTTTTTGTTGTATTTCTTCTGTTGTATAATCTCCATTATTACTTCTCTTTATTTGTATTTCCTCACCTGTCTGCTTTGATTTTATATTAATTACAATCGTATCTGCTACTAAAAACACAGAATTGATTCCCACTCTCCACCTATTAAATCTGTTTTCCTTGTAACCAGATTGTCCCACATCTAAACCATAAAAATATTTTTTTGTCTCTGGTGTAAATCCGATACCATTATCAGAATATATTATTTCACCTGTTTTAGCGTTATAAAACCAATCCACCTGATCACATTTACCATGATTAAAACCATTAGAACTTAATTCTCGTAAGAAAATATCAATATCCTTACCATATAGATTCGTAAGTACTTTAAATGCGTCTGGATGAATCGTTCCTCTTCCAGATTTAGGAATTATCAAATTTCTTTCGCCAACTTTTCAATTTCTTTTGTGAGAATGGTTTGGATTAATTGTTGATTAGATATTTCTTTCTTCTTTGCTAGTGTTGTAAGTTTTTCTATGAAGTTTGTTTCAAATGTTATTGAAATTGTGGTTCCATCTTTGATATTTATACCAAAAATATGTCTCTTAACCTTGTTTTGCACTTTGCGATGACGATCATTACGATTTAAGATATTTCCAAGGTAATATGGATTATAAGCACTTCGTGGAAGTTTATGCTTTTCCACAATAGCGTTCCATAGCATACCATCATCAAAGTCCTTGAGTACTTCTTTTTCTATCTGATCTAACTCTTCCTTAGTATATTTCTTAGCTATCTTTGATTGTTTTTTTGACATATTATTTACACCTTGTCTATCTTTCCAGCATCAATTATGAGTTGGTAAAGTTCCTCAACATCCTTTCTAACCATGCCCTTTTCATACGTAAAAATGGCTATGGCTGTGGCATCCGTTTTACCTTGTTTACGGTAACGGAGTATCATGCTTCTTAGTGCATGTAACATTTTCTTTCTTTCTGTTTCATTCATTTTAGTTGTGTTCATTTGGTTTCCCAAATAACACTGTGTACAGAACTACTATTTAAGCGTTGTGATATTAAACCCAAAAAACAGCTTATTTACTTATTTTTAACTTTCTTTTTGGTCCTTATATGGAAATTATATCACCATTTTTTTATTTCCTCAGAAAGCACTTTCGGGTTCATAATACCAACATAATCAGCCCTTGCCATCCCCCAATCATACATAAGTGGAAAGTGGTTTGGTCCACTACTTACTTCCTTATAGGTGCAACCCTTCCTTGTACACTGGAATATATTGTTATTCTTCTTTACCTCAGAGTCACAGATGGGGCACTTGAATGTGGCACTTTTACCAGAAACCTTGGTATCAACTTCAGGTTGTTTTTTTGGTATTGTTTTTATGATAACTTCTGGTGGTTTTACCACAGGAATCTTGGTTTCAACTTTTGGTTGTTTTTTTGATTTAACCACAACTTTCTTTTCTGTTTGTTTTACTGGTATGCTTGGTTTCTTAGTTTTGAAAATTCCGAGCTGTTGCCTATACTTAAATTGTTGCCCGTTGGTGATATTCATATATTTCGATATTTCTGGTATGGACATACCTTTCTTATCACAGTCACGAAGTATCTTTTCAACTTCCTTCAAAGTTCTTGTCAAGTTAATCGTTCTAATAGAATTCCAAAGTTATATTTAAGGATTCCGATTGGGTTTTTCTACCAACCACAATCTTTTTATAATAGATATGTGTTTATAGACTTAGTGAAATGATATGTTCGATGAAGCTATGTTAAGTATCGTGTATGGTATGTGCCCACCATCCCAAGATGGTCCTTATGAAAGACTCCTTGCATATGCAAAGTTTTGTGCTCCAGATGACAAGATCGAGAATATTGTCAAGAATCTTGGTGATTGGGTATTCTTCACTGATAATGTTAAGATACAAAATACTATTATTAATACATCACATGAATATATCAAAAGACATACTATATATGATCCACAACCACCTACTATGCGTACAAAAGGAAACGTTTGTGGTTTTCTTACTGTCGATGATATGACTGATACTCTACAAAATGATGGTGAACCATACGTAGAACATCATTATGAAGGTGTTGACATTCTATGACAAAAGTTGGGTATAGAAAACCCAAGTTGTGCTATTTTAGGTTTGAAACACATTTCAAAGACAACAAAATATACAATCAATCAATATCTTCACAACAAGCAATCGGTCTTACGTATCTTGGGTGTTTCCATTTCGAACTTAACATACCAACAATAATGATCCACAAAAACGGCAGAGTTAAGAGACTCGGCAGTGTTCGTCAATATCCAAATTCAGTCACTAAAAAAACTAAAATCAACTATAACAAACATATAAATATAGGTACTGTTTCCCACGAATTAGCACATATCTTACAATGTAAGAATACAAGCATTACCAAGGATGATGACAACTTACTTCCATATATAATAGAAGTACAATCATTCTTTGACACATATATACCCACCCAACTAGAATTTCAAATATGAAATAGAGTTTAATTATATTTGAAATATTTTTAGCCTTTCTTTTTTATCCTCTTATTGCGTCTAAACAAAGCATTTCCGATAATACGCATGTCCTTTTTGGTTAGCTTCTTTCTTGGCATATATGTCCAACCACCAACAGCTACACGCTTGAGTTGACTATATCCATAGTCTGTAGACATAACTTTCGCAGTGTATGGGTTTGGTGAACCATCGTGTGAGATATATCTGCAATATACCCAATCCTTACCTTTGTCTAAAATTTGGACAGGCAAACGAAGTACACCATTGATAATCTTTTTTTGCGGAATTACACCCTTTTTAAATCTTGTCATAGATAATTCATCCTTTTTTGTATTTCTCTATATCTCGAAATTTTCTCTGGGGCTTTCATCCTGTGATCACCTGTGTATCTCCAAAAAACAGACCATCTTTTACGTGCCCCCTTCCCACCATCTCTAACCTTTGCAGAGCCATAGTCTTTTCTAAGCATTTTTGCCATTTCTATAGCATCTACTTTTCTAAAGAAATCGGTGAAGTGGGTGTATTCATCGAATCCAAACCACGTTGTATATTTCTTTGCGGTCATTATGGCTTACTCTCCCCAGACCAGTACACAGAATATACCTTTTCTCCATTAACATTACATGGTTTAACTAATGTGCGATATGTTCTTCCAGCAGGAATTTCAGCAACTTTTGTGGCTGTTTTCTTATTTGGATAGCTATGAACAAGTGTATAATATTTGCCTCTATAGTGTATATGAACAGGTATTTTATGTGAACTATCATACTTTTCCATTTAGAGTCATAGAATATATGTATAAGGTTATATTTAAATGTTATGATAAGATTTAAAATATTTTTTTTAAATATACTTATTCTCTCTCAAATAATCAAAATCTCTCAATTTTTGTACCTGCTTTCTCAGGGCTGGAAGTTCACTTTTATTATTTTCCAAGTTTTTCTTTGCCACTTCAAGTTCTGCCATAGATTTATCTCTACGTTCAGAAAAAACCGATGGTGTATATATTCTATGATAGAATGGGTCGGTTTCAATTTTCTGTAACATACCAGAAAAATCAGCAATATCAGCCTCTAGAGTTTTAACTTCCTCTGTATAATCAGCAACATTTTCCTCAACATCTTCCCACCTAACAATTAGTTCAATATTTTCATCATAAACCTTTTTCGGTATAAAACCTCTCTTGAGTTGTTTTTTTATGGAAACATCCCAGATACTACTAGCAATAAGAGCAACGTGTACATCCCCCGTTTTTATGTTTATAAAACTAATTGCTCTCAGTGGATCGGCTTTGAAAAGTTCTCTAAGTTCTTCCTTGGCTTTCTCACTGAGGGACATTTTATATCACATATCTCTGTACAGAAGTTGCTTATAAGGATTGTGGATTAAGCACCAAGAGTATCATATTGCGAGTTGATAAATATTTTGAGTGCTTTTCTCTGTGGGCTATTTTTTGGTAATATTCTCATTAGTCTCTCAAATTCGCTTTGTCGTTCTAGTGGTGAGAGGTGTTGTAGATCATAAGAGAGTAAATCATTCCATTTTACTTTTTTTGACATTTTTAGCACCCGTCACAGAACATAGATCAAGGATGACCCTGTTAAAATTATTTTCTGATTTCCTTTTATCCGAGTGTTTATAGGATTTAGCATTACAACCATTTGGGCAAAGCCACCAATCACCATCATAAGTAAATGATTTACAAATAAACGATTTATGAAATGTGGTTCCTGCCCACATTTGCCCACACACATTACATTGAAAAAGGTTATCATAAAGTCGTGTGATATTAGCTTTTCTAAAATTACAACGTGGTTTTGGTCTATACTTACCCGGAATTATCTTAATAATTTTCTTATGTAGGTTATAATTTGTTGGTTTATCTACAGGCTGATACCCAACATATATATTCACTTTCTTCTGAATTTTTTGTGGTTGTTCTGGTTTCAGTAATATTGGTTTCGATATGGTTTCTATTAGATTTGGTTTTATTTCATTATATTCACCCATCCAATTCACTTTTACCCACTGTGATTCTCTTTTTGGTTTTGTTGATGGTTGGGGAATATCAATATTTATCTCCTTTTTTTGATTTTTCTTGTTTTGTGTTTTTTTATTATAATAATCACTCTGTCTAAGTTTATAAATATTATTATAATACCAATTATGATATTCTTTAGGTTGTGTTTTCGGATCAAATGGGCATTTATTTTTTATATATTCTCTAATTGGCAATTCATTGTTTTCAATAATATAGTTTTGTATCCACGCACTATCTATTGGTTTTTTCATTTTGGAATTACTATTATTTAGCTTTGTTGTTTGCATTTTAAGCACCAGTCACGAAGTATAGGTTGTTAAGTGACCTTGTGAGAGCTACGAATTTGCAGTTATCCTCTTCCCTAATAGCCCATGCGTTTCCACTCCTGAGTGCTAGTGGGTGGGGCATTAGGTCATATCTGATAATGAATATATTCTTTGCCTCAAGTCCCTTTGCCCTGTGTGTTGTTGAGAATACTACACCTTCCGCAACGTCTGAGAAGATTGTGTTGATTTTGTGGATTATCTCATCGAGTGTGTCACACTCTTCTGCAAGAACCATGATTGTCTCATATTTATCGTCAAGTGCTTGTGCAAGCCTTTCCTTGCCCTGATCCATCAATCTTTGTCGTTGTTTCTGGTAGTAGGCTGAGAATAGTGAGAAGAATTCGTTCAACTCCATGTCCCTGTCCTTAGTGATCTTTTTGATTAAGTTCTCCAACTCTTCACCGATGCTTTTACCAACTATCACAGCCTTGATTCCTCTCCTGATTAGGGCGAAAGCTGGATTCACAAGCGGTGCGTTTGTTCGGCAGAGTATCATATCGTTTGGTCTGACTATCTTCCAGAATTCGGTGTAAGTGATGTCTTGAACCTTACCCTCTGGTGCTGTTGGAGATACTTCATGGACTATGTTCGGGAATGTCTTATTGACAAGGGCTACAATTGCCTTTGGGTTCCTATAGGTGATTGAGAGGGGTAGTTCGATTGCATTTAGCTCTTTTGAGAGGATGTCCATTGCATCAATTCCAGCCCCCCTAAAGCCGTAGATGGCTTGGTTCCTGTCACCGATTACCATCGTGCAACCATTTGGTTTGGTGATTGCTAGAACCATCTGAACCTGTGCCTTGTTCAAGTCTTGGCACTCATCGACCAGAACATAGTCGTATGTCTGGAAGTTCATATGCAGGAGAGTTGGGAACCAGATCATATCATCGAAGTCTACTATGTTCATATCTGCAAGGCAACCGTTTAAAACGTTTCGTGCTAGTTGGAAGATTCTCTGGGCACTTCCATTCATCTCAAGGCTGTACCTTTCACAGAGAGATATAAGTTCCTCATCTGAGTTGTAGTCGGTAAGGGTGTTCTTGACGATTGATACCAGCTTGAGTACGGGCGAGAATAAATCCCTCTCTTCCTTGAGGATGTATTGCTTGAGGATGTTCCCAGCCTTGTTTGTGTCCACGTTGACCCTGCCACCATTTCTCTGGATTGTGCTGAGTCCCAGAGAGTGGAAGGTTACTGCATAACCGTTAGATGCACCTGCAAGTTTGGTTTTTGCCTCTTCCTGATTCCTCTTGTTGAATACTAGGTAAATCCAGTTCTTGCCCTTGGGCATGTAGTCCTTGATGAAAACTTGGATGGTCTTGGTCTTGCCACTTCCAGCAGTTGCGTTTACAACGATGTTTCGAGTGCCCTTCGTACCAGCTTCAAAGATCGCCTTCTGGTACTTGCTTGGCTCAAAGGTTCTATCGGTTGCAGACATGTTTTCCACGTTTTATAGTATATATCTTAGTAGTATATAAGTCTTGTGGATTTTAAAATTAGTCTAGTTTTATATCACTTAATTTAATTTCTTCTCCCCATAAGTTACACGTTGTCATTTCTTTCTTTTTATCATCTAATTCAAATATGATGAAAATATCATTGAAACCAATACTACACTGAACTCTTCTTTGATTTTTACTATCTATTTTGGGATTTATGCTTATTTTTCCATTATAATTACAGAATAATTCCTTTTTAAGATTTTGAACAGCTGCCCTGAAAGTATCTAATTTTTCACCCGTTAAATTACGATTATCAACATTCTTAACATATGAATCGAATTTTTCTAACTGTTCTCTTTTCAGGTTTCCCCACAAATCTCTCCATTTATCTTTTGATATACTCAACAGTTGTATATTAACTATTTTTTTCCTATTTCTGTCATTCACATAAAAAGCCAATAACATTTCAAAATCTTCATTTATATCAAACTGATTAAAAATATCACCTAAGTCTACACTTCCTTTTTTCCACTGTGCTGTCTTTATACTTACATTTTTATGTGTTATTGGATTTATTTTTGCAGGAATATCCCAATCACCACTATAGGCTAAACTTAGGAATTTTCTAAATACCCAATCTTGAAATATAAAACCATGTGCCTGTCTTTCTGTTCTTGTCATTTAATTCTCAACTTCAGTAGATCATCTGTTCTTATAGATTTTGAACCAGTTCTTTTACTTATTAATTTAATATAATCTTTATAAAAATCACTTTCCATCAATTTAATTACATCCTTAGTATATCCATTTTTAATCCTATAAAAATAAAAACATTCATTGAAATAGTATTTTTCTGGATCATATAGAGTGAATTTTCCTGCACTAGAGTTTCCGTTCCTAACTATAGCCAAATAATTATTATTCTTGTATTTTATTAAATCTAACGTTCCAACTGTAATTCTTACCTTTGAATCAGTTTCTTCTGGTGGTTCCATCTTTTCAATTAAATCGCCTAAGCAAACACCTTCTTTACAGATATATTTTTCTTTTTCCTTATAGAGATAATAATTACTATCTTCTAAAAATTCTTGTATCGGTATTTGTATTCCATCAACAAATACTGCACTTGGCTGTTTAGAGATACAAATTAATACGCTCGTTGTTGATTGTGTGTTTGTGAATATATTTAATGGTAAATCTATGATATGATTTATGTAGAAACCAGTATTATATATCTGTCTTAAAATTTTATTAAATTTTGTATCTAAAAATAATCTATTTGGGAATATGAAGATCAATTTCCCATTATCTTTCAACAGTTTTAAACATTTTTCCAAGAAACACATTTCTATAAATCGTGTTTGGAATTCTCCATATTCATCATCATAATAACTTTCCGTTATTTTTAATGATGTAAATGGTGGATTACCTATTACTAGATCAAATTTCTTGTGAATGTCTGTTTTTAGAAAATCTGATATTATTGCCCCTGTATCTTTATATTTAGGGTCTATTTCATATGCTGTTATATTATTATAACCATAATTTTTCAACGACACTATAAAATTACCTTCACCACTAGAAGGTTCTAAAATATCTATATTCTTCTCTTTAGGAAAAAAAACTTGTTTTATAATAAAATCTATTATTGTTGGTTTTGTATTAAATTGACCTAAAATTTTTATTTTTATTTTCTCTTCTAAAGATGTTACTGTTGTTGTCATTGCGTTCACATTTCTTTATAGTACATAACTTCTATATAAGGCTTATGGAGTGCTGTTTAATGAAAGCAGAAAACTTATATATTCTTTGCCCTCTGTGCTTCTAAATTCTGGAACCCCCCAATCCTCTTTAACTTGGTGTCTTTCGGCTAAAACATTCTCTTTTGTGATTGGGTTATATCCATTTTTGAAGTATGTTTTTATGTAGAGAATAATACCATTCTGTTGCCATTGAGGTACGGTGTCCAGATCAACACCTTTGGATAGGCACAATTCTCTAAGTTCTTTTCCGTCTAGACCTTTGAGTGCTTTGGCTATTCTAGATGCACTTAGATTGTCATATGTTGCTAAAACCCCTTCAGCCCAACCATTGAGGAAATTTCGCCTACATTCTGATTGCCTCCAAATCAGGTAGTCAATGATATCAACATCCTCAGTGACAGGGACAATTCTACAATCAAAACATGCTGTTGAATTGGTAACTGAGAAAACAGACGCAAAGAAACTCGGTAACAGAGAGTCAATTTTCTCTAGTCTATTGAATACTGTTGGCTCTCGGAAAAAGAAACTAATCTCATCTGAGAAGCAATAGGCAAAGGTCGGTTTGAAAACATCGAATGTCTTGGATGTGGCATCGACAAGCCTTTGAGTGAGTGTTTTGTCGAATGGTTTGATAAACTTCATTTTCTTTGTGAAGGTATGAAATGCCCAACCATCTAGCCTAGCAAAGAACGGTTGGTTTACTCGAATGTTATTGTATATTTCCATTTTTTTCTCTCTGTTGAACTGTTCGTCAAAATCCTTGAATGGCATACTTTTATCTGTATTCATGGCTTCATCAGATATTTTATGTAGTTTGAACTTATATTTAAGGTTTGTGGATTATATCTAACCCCCAAGATGTCCATCCAATTGTTTCGGTTCGTGCAAACAATTCAATGCGTTCTTGTGTTGGAAACATTTTCTCTATCGCATGCATTACCTCTATGGGTTTTTCACTATGCTCCCTTCTTGGACTTCTTATTAATTGTTGTATGTTTCTTGCCCCTCTTGGTTTTGGTATTTTACCATGCTTAAACACCAAACATAATTCACAATTTGAAAGTGTATATTGACCCGGATTATGACTCATCTTATCCCAAACAAAAGCAACTGTTTTATATTCAAATCCCCAAGTCTCACCCAATCTAATTGCTTGTGCCAAATGTGGATTTGTTGTCCACATGAACAAAAGGCAATTATCCTTCATAATTTTTTGAATTGGGAAATTCATTAACTCTTCCATTTTTAATGTTGGATATTTAAACGATGCTGAACTAAGAAATATATTTTTAGTTAAATCTATTTTCTCTTTGCTCTTACTACTTTTATCGAATTGTAATTTTCCATTATAGTACCAAGGTGGGTCTGCATAAATAATATCAAACTTTTTATTTGGCAATTCTGGATAAATATCTTTTAGAGTGTTTTGTTTTGTTTTTGCCTCAACTGTTTTTTTATAGATGGAATACCCTGTTTGCTCATTCATATGAAATCATCTCTGTAACCCCAATCTTTTGTATATTTTTAGCTCTCTCGTTACGAAGTAAGCATAAATCGGTGCAAATACCATACAAATAACATTCATAGAGATTATCATAGATATAAACAGATTTCTAAGGAAAGGAGTA